>JAANMU010000098.1_pt1 | contig 105128 bp, 80 predicted proteins | sample 7279701 | NCBI WGS metagenome assembly JAANMU01 (sample SAMN14094539, study PRJNA606508) | bioreactor metagenome | isolation source: A lab-scale SPAN reactor treating ammonium-rich wastewater day 57 | place: Ireland: Galway | collected 2017-03-13 | reverse complement strand
CGGTGGTGATGCTGTAACGATGCTGTAAGCCCCGATGGTGGTCTTGCCATTAATATGGTCTTGTATTGCAGACAGAGTTAGTTCGCGATTCTGCGTGTGGTAATTGCCGTCACCATTCTGAACTGCGTAATTATCAGTTCGTGTTACGAAATTATGTAATAGTCCAGACGCAATTAATAAGGTCTGTGCTGGGTTTGTAATATCATTATTAAATACTTGCTGGTCTTCTGTGTAATTCATATTCTTGGTCGCCATATGCTTGTCTCCTTAGGTTAAATATCATTGTTTTGATTTGTTTCTGCGAGCTTAAATAGTTTGTTAGATTGACGGTCGCAGTGCCGCTGAAGAAGTCGCGTTCGAGCTTACGTGTTAGCTCCGTGTCGCGCCATTCTATCCACACTTGACCACGCTGGTCAAGTTCGTGCCCAATCATCTCGCATCTATGGGATGCAAGCAGGCAGCTAATTCCAAAGTCTTTGGTTTTCATTACAATACTCCTTGTGTTTGTGTAAGCACGCCGCTTTCAACGACGTGTTGCAGCCAATTAACTTCAGCAGATCCTAAATAGCGGGTCATCTTGGGACGAGGCTGCTTGATCCCGTTGACTGTTCCGATTCCGCTAAGCGGAATAACCGTGTATAACGGATTGATTCTTGTTCGAAATAGTTCGACCACATCCCGCGCATAAGCTTCGGGAAGTAGGTCCACCTGCTTCAGGTAGTCAAGCACGTCGTTCTTTCGGAACAGGTCGATGACTTGACCATCCGCGTACATGGTTTCCATGTTTCGATACAGGTAGAACTGTGCATTGCGGTCTAGTAGTGATGTTATCAAGATGTCAATCTGCTGGTTGATGTAGTTTTCTTTTGCCTGGGATTCATACCAGGGGAATTGTGGTTTTTTCATATTTTCATTCCATTTCATGTTGTTAATTCACCGGCATAAAAAAAGCCGGAGTCTGTGCGACTTCGGCTGATGGGGTTTCTGATTGCATTTACATTCGAATCATACCATACAGACGAAGTCACTTATTGAAAGGCACCCTTTGGTGCTGCTTTCAATCGTTAGTCGTTCGTCTATAGTATTGGCGTTATTCTGATTTTTCAGTTTAACGCCGGAATTCGATCGTATTTGTTCGGGAATTTCGATTCGATGGAATCGCCATGCCCGTACTTAGAATATACAAAAATCATGGGCGGATTGCAAGTCCCGCAAGCGGAATTTCAAGTGATTAACCCTTAAAAACCCCCTATATCGACACGAAATCAAAATATTTTTGCGATCGTGATCGTATTAGTTTCGCGCGGTATTCGATGTAAACGCGGCGCGACAGATTCGTCAAGAAATTTGTTCGGGTAATGAAATTCAGATTTCGAAATTCACATTCGCTTGTTGGTTCAATCTCGATTCCAGGTGGTAGCCAATCTTCCGCGTGATGTGCTCCTAGTGAATCTGGGGTGATGCCCCGAGCTGCCAAGGATCTTGCGCACCTAGATCCACCACAACTGTCCGGCACATCGCCCAGTAGTTTTTCCCTTCCTCTCCAGAATGTTCGCCAGTCTGGACTCTCCATTGTAAATTTGATGTTCAATTTCGGGCGATCCCCCGGGCGGCGTACCCCCGGCGACGTAGACGAATACGACATAGATCTCGTTTGTGAGTTACAAAGGCATTCTCAATTCAGCATCAAGCCAGATGAACTGAAAGACGTAGTGGGGAATAGGCTAAAAGAAAGCAAGAAGTATGAGTCTATGATTGAACCGCTTAATCGATGCTGGCGACTGAACTATGCAGACGACGCGAAGTTTCATCTTGACATAATTCCCTCGGTTCCAGACTTGATGGGCAGTCGAACCCCAAATGCGTCAAGGTCATTTGGTCCAATTCTAATCCCTGACAGAAAGCTGAGCGACTGGTCTAATAGCAATCCAACGGGATATGCTGAGTGGTTCAAATCTCGAATGCAGAAGCAGTTTGCAGCCGCGAGAGAAATCTTGGCGAAATCATTGCGTGAGCATATTGAGAACGTTCCAGATTATCGCGTTAGGACGCCTTTGCAGCGGGCTGTTCAACTTTTGAAACGGCACAGGGATATCCATTTTCAGCAGACCCCAAGTCTAAAGCCAAGTTCAATTGTGATTACTACTCTGGCCGCACGAGTGTACAACGGGGAACCGTCAGTAGTGCAGTCTATTCAGTCAATTGTAAGAGATATGCCTCTATTCGTCGAAGATCGTAATGGATTAGCATGGGTTTCAAATCCAGTGAATGACAAAGACAATTTTGTCGATTGCTGGGAGGAGAAGCCGGAACTGAAGGACCAATTCTTTGGCTGGGTTGACGTCGCACGAACTGATTTCGCATCGGCCGTACAACAGGAAGACGTAAGCCTAATGACAAAGAGTTTCGCAACGACCTTGGGCGAAGGGGTTGTGCTGGCTGCCGCCGCGAAAGTGTTCGGAAATGTGAAAAATGGCGACACGATAACGAAAATCAGCAAACCGAATATCATAATCTCTGAGCCAATAACAAAACCATTTGGCTTTTATGATAGTAGACACTGACCTTGAAAGCATCATTGCCGAACACTTCAAAGAAGCCGCAAAACAGTTTCCCGAACTCGAACAATGCAAATCTCAGTCTGGGACTCCAACTGTTGAAGGTGAACTCCGTTTTAAGGCCACGCGCGATCAAGACACAATAGATGAGTGTTTCAGCGTTCGTATTTCGTTCCCAGATGACTATCCGCTCAGGCCGCCTTATGTAGAAGAATTATGGGGACGTATACCACGATATGGTACAAAGGCATTCCACACTTACGGCGATACAGGACATCTTTGCCTTGGTGCACCACCTGAAGTAAGTGAGAAGTTCGCGCGCCACCCAACTCTAAGGGATTTCATCGAGAAGCAATTGATCCCTTACTTGTTTCTGTTCGTGAATGATTTCAAGGAGGGAACAATCGAACTTGGACCCGAAGTTGAACGTTCACACGGTGCAAAAGGAATGCTGGAATTCTATGTCGAGTGGTTTGGTGTTAAGGGGCATGTGCAAGCCTTAGCGCTTTTGAAGTTCATTGTGGAGTATGGTTATCGAGGACACATGGCATGTCCGTGCGGATCGGGGAAACGGTTGCGAAGTTGCCATGGCGAGGTGCTTAAGCCACTCCATTTACATCGAACTCATGATGGAATGTGTGTTGATCTCGTTTCCATATATCTTTCGTTGCCAGAGAGCGAGCGACACGAGATTCCGTTTCAAGCCAGTTTGTTAGGCCTAATTGAGAAACTAGTACTGGAATCAAAGAGTAGAAGCACGAAGACGCGTAACTAGTTTCGTGCGAGTTTCCTGATGTTTCACGATAAGTCAATAACGGCTTTAGATCGAGAAAATCGCCCTCGCTCGATTACAAAAGAGGTGCACTAGCCTGTTGCTGTATCTTGTCAGCGTATCGGCACAATAGGACGAAGCCTGTTGTTGAGCTGCTCGAACGAACATATCGAAAACGTGCTAGCGCCGTACTGACAGTTCGTCAAATTAAATCTAGAATCGCTTGATTCAACTCATATTCTCGTCTGCTTCCGCACGCTCTCGCTCCGACAAAACACCGAAAGTCGTCTCGAAGTCACTCCAAACGACATTGAAAACAAAGAGATTTGAGGCCGTTGGAAGGCGTGCATACGGGAAACCGTATCGGGGGTTCGAATCCCCCTCTCTCCGCAGATGACTTAGCCCTTGACATGATGATGTCAGGGGCTTTGTGTTTTTGGGATGACTATGGTTCTAAACTATGTCGACACTTCCTGCATTTCTATTCCGCAGATCACAGCGAAAAGTGCAGGCTGTGACACGGTTCGGCATTTGATTCGTGAATCGTTCTTTTGCAAGCAATGCGTGGAAGTGACCGCGCACGTACATTATCCGTCATAGATCTAATCTTGCATCCAACGCCTAAATGATGTAGCGAAGATCGAAAGAAGCGATCGCTTCATCTAAACCGCCAGAGTCTGTTCAGAATGGCGCATCATCGGCGAAGGGAGGCAGTTCGTCAACGTCAGTCTCGATGTTGAGTCTATCTGTTGTGTGATTCTCGGAAGAACCGGTCGAGTTTTCATGCTTCGAAATCCAGTCGTGCACATTACGCTGGACCTCGAGAGGTGCAGTTCCGTTGCAAACAGAGCGAAGTTGATCCACTCTCCATTGATTGGATTCCGCCGCCCAAGCAATGGACAGGGTGCATCGAACAGGTACCCGAACGGAATAGAGGTAAATTCTCCTTGCTCGAATTGCAGCCAAGTAACTGGGCGATGCCACGCAATTCCTCATGGAGTTGCCTTCATCAATCATCTCGTCAAGGGAGTCGAGGGGAACAATGTCAGGTGTTCCGGGAATTGGCGGATCGGGGAAGGAAGTGTCGCCTTTGCACAATTCATAGAGACTATGCCGAGTGACAAGTGACCGCCAAAGTTGATTAAGTTCATCGAATGACTTTCTGCTCGCGAGCTTAGACGTTCGAATACCAAGCTTGGTACCGATCTCAATGCAGTCAAGCAGCAAGCGGGCGGTTTCCGGATAACAGTCTTCCTGTGTAGTCTGGGAAACTTGGGAAAGCAGAGACATATTGGCCCACGGCAGCAGTTTGGAGTCTGTGACAATGCGCAAGACACCGGCGTTCAGGCGAGGCAAGTGCGAGAGTTGCTTTGTCGTCACATTATCTTTAACAGCATCACGTAGGTATAAAAGCCTTGTGATGTTCAACGCCGGATGAATAACCCGCGATGTAATTCGTCGAACCTGTTGTGTGGGAGGAAATCCCAGCCAATTCAGAATATCGCGCTGGTCGCGTCCGGCCTTCAAAAGATTTCGGGCACTCGACAAATGACGCTTCACCTGATGAAAGACCCAACCAGATGACAGCGCATATGCAAGCGCAGGATTGGTCTGCAGCAAATCGGCACCCGGCTTGCCACAACGCGCGGCGAGTTGCAACAGGTGCCAATGTCGGCAGGGATAAGAGTGAACACTCCTGCGAATCTCTCTTGGAATAAGACCGTGCCAGCACAACTCGGCGATTCTGTTTTTTTGCCAACGAATCTCCCTATCTGATAGCGCGAAGTAAAAGGACAGTTGTAATGCAGGGGTCCAAGGGGGAATAACAGTAAGCTTTGGTCTGACGTATCGCCATTGTGGATTCTCCGCGGTTTTTTGCCAAGCCATCAAGTCTGGCCAGCCGCGAACTACCAAGATCTCATTTCTCTTGAAGATTCGGAGTTTACGTGACCTTTCATCGAAGGTCTTTCCCGGCTGGATGAATGGAAGTCTGGCTCGTATCTGTGTCGCAGACATGTGAATGCTTGGTTGTGCTGATCGTAGAGCGAAAGGCTAGGAGCAACGCTTACTATCTATCTAGCACTGAATCCACAGATCCACAAGGTTCTAACTGTGAGTCACTGCAGTCAAAAATCTAAGTTCTCTTTCTGCAAATGCAGCTATCTTCAATTGATAACTCTTTCCAAACTGAATGAACGAGCCAACTAAGAGGAATTTCTAAGAAATTGACCGGGTGTGAAGCTGCTGCTATTCACAAATTGGTGATGAGAATACCGGAACCCTGGAAGCATTTTGAGTGGTATTTGCCTCAAGACAGACTGTTGTGAGGTTTGGACAGCAGTTGAATCCGGCGGCCTTGGCCGCCGTTCCCGTTTGTTCCCTGACCAGTTCCAGTGCCTTATCTCACCTGCGGAAGTGGTCCGGTGTCCCTCGGAATAGGAACGCGGTCTTGGGTGCCCGTTGTCATTGACGACGCGCTCAGGCATCCCGGGTCGTCGGCCAGGGACTGACGTTGAAACCGGGCATCGCATAAGCGGGGGGATTTCCGGAAAGCGGAATGGACGAACGCGCTCTCCGGATGCGGCTAAATGTGGTTTTGCAGCTGAACACTCAATACCCCAGCCCGAAGAACCGGGCCATCGAATTGTGAAAACGTCACATTGGAGGCGGTTTGAGGGGCAAACAGCCGTCTTGAATGCGGGATTCCTGGCCACACTGGTTTGATTTCGTGGCGCGAAGTCCCTATCTTGAGCCAACCTACGTTTCACCCACACGGGTATCTCAATGACAGCTACTCCAATCTCCCCTGACGCGGCCAAGCGCCCGCGCTCCAAACTGCCGCAGAGCTTCTGGGTCGCCAACACGATGGAAATCTTCGAGCGGCTCGCTTGGTATGGCTTTTTTGCCGTCTCGACCCTCTACATCACCGGTTCCAAGGCAGAAGGCGCGCTCGGTTTCACGTCCGAGCAACGCGGCATGTTGCAGGGTATCGTTCCGTTCATTCTCTATCTCCTGCCCGTCGTATTTGGTGCACTGGGCGACCGCTTCGGCTACAAGAAGACGTTCATTGCCGCCTACACGCTACTCGTGCCGGGATACTACCTGCTCGGTCAGTTCCACTCGTTCGGTGCGTTCTTCATGGCCTTCCTCTTCGTGGCTATCGGCGCGGCAATCTTCAAACCCGTTGTCGTGGGAACGGTGGCCCGAACCACAGACGAAACAAATTCGTCCATGGGCTTCGGCATCTTCTACATGATGGTTAACATCGGCGGATTCATCGGGCCGATTGTCGCGGGAATGGTGCGGGTGAGATACGGTTGGGATTGGGTGTTCATCGCTTCTTCGTTCTGGATCGCCTGCAATTTCTTCTGGCTCCTGTTCTTCTATAAAGAGCCGACTACTGAAGCCACCAGCGGTGAGAAACGCTCGATAAAGCAGGTGCTGTCGGGAATCGTGGAGGTGCTGGGCAATGGCCGCTTTTTCCTCTTGGTCTTTGTTCTGCTGACGCTGCTGGCGATTTCCGGCCGTTACATCTCCTGGAATCAGATGATGGTCATCGGCGCAGTGTGGGTGGTGTTGAATCTGTTGCTTGATGTTCCGTTGCGCGCGCGCGCCAAGAAGGCTTTGGCGTCGTCATGGCTCATGCAGCCGCTCAAGCTCGGCAACTGGAAGTTCGCCCTTTACCTACTGATTCTGTCAGGTTTCTGGACCTCGTTTAATCAGATTTTTCTAACAATGCCGGAGTACATTCGTGACTTCGTGGACACGAGTGACATGGTCAATACGTCGCGCAACTGGGTAGGCGAAGATTTCGCCCGCGAGTTCGCTGCCGTCAATGAAGATCTGCTTGCTTCAGAGATCCACACTGCAGCCGAGATGCGCAAAGGCGAAGTCGGGACGATGCTTAGTGCGGAGGAGACTGCGAAAATTCGCCGCACGCTGTTTGACTTCAAGGTGCGCGTGCCTGAGGAGGACATTCGCGCCTCCATTGCCGCGCTGCCCGTTGCGTCCAACGGGAAAGAACCATGGAGTGTGGATTCGGCTGCAGTCAAAGCTCTGGCGCACACGTGGGCCGAGAAGTATCGGCAGGTCAATCCCGAGTATATCATCAACATCGACGCGGGTGCCATCGTCGTTTTTCAAGTGCTTGTTTCGTTCCTGATAGGTTTCTTCCCACCGCTGTCCGTTATGGTCATCGGAATTATTGTATCGGCGATCGGTATCGGTATGAGCGCGTGGCTTGCGACGGGATGGCTGGTGACGCTTGCGATAACCATTTTTGCGTTCGGCGAAATGATCGCTTCTCCCAAGAGTCAGGAATACGTTGGCCGTATTGCACCGCAGCAAAAGGTTGCGATGTACATGGGATTCTACTTCTGGACCATCGCTCTTGGAAATATATTCGGGGGTCGGCTTTCGGGTGAACTCTACGGCACGCTGGCGCGCGATCAGGGAAGACCCGACTTGATGTGGATGATCTTCGGAGGATTGGCGCTGGCTACGGCCATCATCCTTGTTCTCTATGACAAGCTGATCTTGAAAAAGGGAAATCCGGAGTAGATTATTAGTTTCAGCAGTCTTTCTCAATTATTAGAGGAAGATGATCGCGCGTGACTCGGTAAGTGTAAACTTCGTTCATTTGCGTTTACGACAAAGCTTTCTATTGAGATCTACCTGTGCTTTGGGAGGATGCCAATAAGTGCGGAACGCACAACGCAGTCAAACACAAAACTCAAATTCCAGACAAACAATGAAAGGCAATCAATGGTCTACACACCGAGAGATGTTGCAAACTGGATGATGACACAGATGATTGAGAAAGATGAACTCCCACATAGAGAGGCTGCCATAGAGATTATGGCGAAGTTCGGCAGACAATTTGTCACTATTGATGAGAAGGGTTTTCTCTTGATCCATCCGGAAGTTCTGAAGATCTTTCTGCAAATTGAACCTAAAGAGATAGTGTGGGAAGAATTCCGATGGAGGTGGCGCGAAGAAGGTCATGGACCTGGACGCAAACAATGATAATCGTTCAAAGACGGATGACGGGTTTCTGAAGAACTGGCTATTACGACTTGGTTAGATTGTGACACTGTTGAACAACACGCTGAAGCCTGCAATGACATATTGTGAACTATTCAAACATGAGCTCTTCTTCGCCCAAAGCTGATTCCGAGAATCTCTCGCTGCGAGAGAGTTTTCGAATTATGACCCGCGCTTCACGCGCGTACTGGCTTGTCAACCTTGTCAACTTTGGTGACGGAATCGCCTACTTTGGCATTCTGAACTTGCTGACGTTGTTCATCCATGATCAGTTGGGGTTGACTGACCAGATGACCGGTGTGGCCGTCTCGATGTTTACCGGTGCGGTGACGCTATTCATGTTCTTCGGCGGCTTTGTCTCGGATCGGCTGGGAGTGCGCAAGGCGCTGATGGTTTCGGTGCTGCTGTTACTTGTGGGCCGCATCTTCCTCACCTCAAGTCCTCTGTTTGACGCATCCGGGATTATGCTCTGGACAAGCCTCGCGTTAATGGCGCTTGGGACCGGCGTCCTGCAGCCGTCACTCTACGCAGGTGCAAAGGAGTTCTCCGACCCGCGGACCTCCGCAATCAGCTATAGTTTGATCTATGCGATCATGAACTTTGGAATTGTGATTGAAAGTTACGTTTCTCCGTTCATCCGCGAGAGCGGGGGAATCGAATCGGTGTTTTGGACGATGGCCGCAGTGAACGGCGTCGTGCTGCTGGCAATCCTGCTGCTGTTCACACGCAAAGTGGAAGATCATGACAGAGTCGTTCACATCAAACTGGAGCCTTCCGAGCGACAAACGTTGAGCCAGAAACTTAGATCACTCCCGATTCTGGATTCACGATTCATGGCATTCATCTTTGTGCTATTGCCGGTGCGAACCATGTTTGCGCATCAGTGGCTGACCATGCCGCACTACATAATGCGCTGCTTTCCGGATGCGGTTGGCGCGCGCTACGAATGGTTTCAGGGACTGAATCCTCTAATAATTACCTTCGCTGTGCCGCTTGTCGCCGCGATGACGCGCAAAGTGAATGTTATCTCTATGATGATCGTCGGGACCGTAGTGTCGGCATTGTCCACATTCATCCTTGCGACAACACCGGACGTAACGCTGCTCATCACCTATATTCTGGTGTTCTCGCTGGGGGAAGCCATCTGGTCGAGCAGGTTCTTTGAATACGTAGCGGAACTTGCGCCTGCCGGCCAAGTTGGTGCGTATATGGGATTGGCGGGGATCCCGTGGTTTCTTGCCAAATTCACGACGGGATTGTACTCGGGAACAATGCTCGAACTCTTCATCCCCGAGCAGGGCGCACAAGACAGCGGAACTTTGTGGGCGATCTATGGCCTTATCGCGCTAGCCTCGCCGATCGGATTGTTGCTGATCAGGCGGTGGATCAGAAAGCCCGCAAAGGTGATGGAATAGCAGCCATGACGGGAGCGATTGCCTACACAATCCCTGCGCTGTTTCGATCTGCATGCAGCACACGGTCCGCTGAGCCTTTTTTGCAGTATCGGAAGGGTGAAGAAGTCTTCCGGCTTACCTACGGCGAGGCTTCAACAAAGATTGAGGAACGTGCGCGGAGTTTGCTTCACTGGGGTCTTCAGAAGAATGATCGGATCGCGTTGCTTGGGGAGAACAGCAGCGACTGGGTGATAGCGTATCTTGCTATTCTGCACGCGGGCTGTATCGTTGTGCCGATAGATTCGCTCATGTCGCTGTCTGAGATACTGCATATCCTCGAACTGTCCGACGCACGTCTTGTGCTCTGTTCAGAGCGCTTCGCGAGCCAGCTTCAAGAGATTCAAGCCCCGCACAAGTGTCGGGCGAGAGTCGTTTGCTTCACGCAAGCAGCGGATGCGGAAGACGATGCAGGTTTGAAGGAAGTCCCGTTCGACCGGCTGCCGACGGATGTGGCGGCTGTGATCTTTACATCTGGGACTACCGGTCACTCGAAAGGCGTTGTACTCACGCATGAGAACCTGATTTCCAACGTGTTGGCGTGCTGCGAGGTTTGTGAGATAAAGGCAGAGGACAATTTCCTATTGCTGCTGCCGCTGCATCATACGTTCGCCAGTACGGTTACGATGTTGCTTCCGATCGCCAAAGGTGCTCGTGCGACCCTTGCTACCAGCTTTCGCTCCCGCGACGTCGTTGATGACATACGTATCAGCGGAGTCAGCGTGCTGGTCGGTGTTCCGCAACTGTTCGAGAATATGATGAACGGCATTCTGCGTGCGGTTGATTCATCGGCTGTCGCGAAGCGAACGCTGTTCTATGCGTTGAAGTGGATCTCGCAATGCATTCGGCCTCTCGGTGTGAATCCAGGTCGCTCTCTCTTCAAATCACTCCGTGTCAAAGCCGGACTGAGTTCGGTGCGACTCATGGTCTCCGGCGGTGCAGCCCTGCCGGTTGTCGTGAATCAGTTCTTCGAGGCGCTGGGCTTTGTGCTGATTCAAGGCTACGGTCTGACCGAAAGCAGTCCGGTTCTCTGCGTTAATCCTCCTGCGAGAAACAAGTTTGGCTCGGTCGGACCCGCATTGCAGGGTGTCACCCTGAGGATCAAGGACGCCAATCCGGCCGGAATCGGAGAAGTATGCGCACGCGGGCCAAACATCATGCAGGGATATTACGAAAACCCTGACGCAAGCAGTCGCGTATTGCAGGACGGTTGGCTGCATACCGGGGACGCCGGGTATCTCGATCGCGACGGATACCTGTATTTGACGGGTCGGCTTAAGAATGTGATTGTCACGTCGGCGGGAAAGAATGTGTATCCGGAGGAAATTGAGGCAAAACTCACGGCAGAGGAGGCGATTTCCGATGCCCTGGTGCTCGGGGTGGAGCGAAAGGGCGGCAAGGGAGAGAAACTCTGCGCGCTGATCAAACTCGACGACGAGTACGTTCAGCTTCACTCCTCGCAAAAGTCTCCCGAGGAGATCGCAACCGAAACCGTCCGCAGATATAACAATAGTTCGCCGGCGTATCAGAACATTCGGGAGTGGCGGCTGCTGGAAGGCGAATTTGAGAAGACCTCCACACGCAAGATTAAACGATTTCTCTATAGTGGCTACTTTAGGTAGATGAATGCAAAACGTGACAGCGCTTGATGTGAAAGTTGCAGGACTGGGCAGTGCTTTGTGTGATGGTTCTCGGTGCAAGGTCTCACGCGTATAGGCGAACGCAGAAAACTGTGCACATTCCGGCTTACTCTTAATGATACTTTTATGTGACCGAGGAGTTACAAATGGATTTCAGTTTGCCGATCACTACTGAATGGCTTAAGGATCTGAGTTGGACCAAGGTTGGTTTGGGGCTGCTCGCAGTAATTGTCGTTTTCGGGATAATCAGCAAGGTGGCATCATTCTTCCTGTGGCCGATTGTTCGCGGTGCCATTGCAGGCGTTGTCTGTTTTCTTCTGCTAACCTGGGCAGCCACTCACTATCAGACCACACTTGAACTCAGGTGGGCAATCGGTATCAGCGTTGTGGTCGCACTTGTGGCAGTTTTTGTCAGACGACCCAAATCCGATTAACGAAAAGTCGGCACCGGCACGTTTGTTTCTCGAGCAGCGAGGCCACGAAGCGCCTCCGGTCAAAGTTTCACTTTTGTAGAAAGGCTTATGGCTCCTCAGTTCATATTTGTCATGCAGAACCTTACCAAGCTCTATGGCCATGAAAAGGTTCTTGAAGATATTAACCTCGCATTTTACCCCGGTGCGAAGATCGGATTGGTGGGAGACAATGGTTCGGGGAAGTCGACCCTGCTTCGCATCATGGCAGGATTGGACAGAGACTTTCAGGGGTCTGCGGAGCCCGCAAAGGGCGTGCGCGCGGTGCTTGTCGCGCAGGAACCCGAACTCGATTTGAGCAAAACCGTCCGCGAGAATGTTGAGACTGCCTTTGCTCCGACGCTAAGCTTGCTGAACAAGTACAATCAGCTTGCCAATGAGGTGGCGACGATGGAAGGGGATGCCATGATGAAGGCTCTTGATCGTATGCAGCACCTACAGGACGAGATCGACAAGGTGGACGGATGGAACCTCGAGCATCAAGTCGAAGTAGCTTCCGACGCACTCTTCCTGCCGGACGGCGATATGCAGGTCACGCAGATATCCGGCGGCGAGCGGCGGCGCGTGGCGCTTTGTCGTGCGCTGATCGAGCGCCCGGACATTCTGCTGCTTGATGAGCCGACGAACCATCTCGATGCGGAAACGGTGCTCTGGCTGGAAAAGCAGTTACGGGAGTTTGAGGGGACAGTCATCATTTCCACTCACGACCGCTATTTCCTGGACAACATTACAAAGTGGATTCTCGAGCTTGAAGCGGGCAAGGGGATTCCCTGGGAAGGCAACTACTCGTCGTGGCTTGAGCAGAAGATTCAGGTGATGGAAAGTCCGGACAAAAAGCCTTCAGCAAAATTGGCCTCTTTGAAGCGCGAGCTGGCTTGGATTAGGATGACGCAACGGGATCGTCTTGCTGAGAGTCACAAGCACGTAGCCGAGTATGAGCAACGGTCCAAAGAAGTCTTTGAGATGAACACTCAGAATATGGATATTCAGATTGCGCCCGGCCCGCATCTTGGAGACGTCGTTTTGGAAATTGAGAACGTATCCAAGAGCTACGGAGAGATAACTCTCATCAAGGACCTGAATTTGTTTCTCCCGCCAGGCAGTATTACGGGTGTCATCGGACCAAACGGCGCAGGAAAGTCGACGCTGTTTCGCATGATCACGGGCGAAGAGAAGCCCGACAGCGGTTCAATCCGCCTCGGACCTTCGGTAGTTCTTGAGTATGTCAACCAAATGCGGGATGACTTAGACGATAAACACACCGTCTTTGAAGAGATTACAGGCGGAACCGACACAATCTTCATGGGGGGCAAAGAAATCTCTTCGCGCGCCTATGTGTCGAAATTCAATTTCCGCGGTGGAGATCAGCAGAAGTTCGTGGGCAATCTTTCGGGCGGAGAGCGCAATCGCGTGCATCTGGCGAAACTGCTGCGAAAGGGCGGGAATTTCCTGCTTCTCGATGAGCCGAGCAACGACTTAGATATCACAACCTTGCGCAGCTTGGAGAACGCGCTCCTCGATTTCAGCGGCTGTGTGATGGTGATTAGTCACGACCGTTTCTTCTTGGACAGAATCTGTACACACATGTTGGCCTTTGAAGGAAACGGAGTTGTTCGTTGGTTTGAAGGAAACTTTGAGGCCTATGAGCAGCGGCGCCGCACCGAACTCGGGTCGCAATATGATCGTCCGCGCCGTTCACTATATCGGAAGCTGACGGCTTGAGTACAGAGTGACGCTGCTCGATCGCGCTTCCCGCGTCAGGAACCGTTCCAATCCCTGGGAAGTTCCAAATAAGAATCCTGCGGGGCTGTGAAGAATGGCTTGCTTTTCGTTTGAATCGAGTGTATGTTTTAAGGGAACGTTGCGAGGGTTAGGTGTGCTTGATTGACGCTCTTGAGTTCTCTCGTCAAAGCACTTCATCGCGTTCTGCGGATTTCAGGATATATAAGTAGATATTTGCATTTTCTAATTGAATAGATAAAATGCTCAGTGGATTATGAGAGCACTTAAGCACCCCACCCGCTGGTTGCGGTATTCCATTTTCGCGGTTATTCTTGGACTGATTGTCTATCTGGCCTTGGGCTACGGCAGCCGTAGTTTCGAGGCCTTTTGTCCGTTTGGAGGCATGGAAAGCCTCTGGGGATTGGTGCAGGCAGGCGAGTTCAGCTGCGCGCTCGGCCCCCTGAATCTCTCCATGCTGGTCGGTGTTCTGGTATTGGCGTTGATTGCCCGAAAAGCTTTTTGCGGATGGGCCTGCCCTATCGGATTTCTAGGGGAACTTGCGGCGAGATTCACCGGACTGTTTTGGCGTAGACGCCCGCAACCGACAGAGAAAGTTGAAGGATACTTGAAACTGTTGCGCTATGTAGTTCTTATTGCTGCCTTATACTTTACCTATAAGTCGGGCGAATTGATTCTCCGCGGATATGACCCGTTCTTTTTGCTGTTCTCCGGTTTTGGGCACGGTTCGTTAGGAATCGTCAGTTGGATCGTGCTGGCTGCTCTGGTCGTCGGAGCGTTCATTGTCCCGATGTTTTTCTGTCGTTACCTTTGTCCTATGGGTGCGACATTTGACCCTTTCAGCCGGCTGGGAATTTTGAAGGTAGTTCGTGATGAAAGTAAATGCAACATGTGCGGAAACTGTCAACGCAAGTGCCCGCAAAACCTTGCGCCGCATGCGACGGTGAAGCTACGGCATCGCGATTGTACGCTTTGTTTGGAATGTGTTGACGCCTGTCCGGTGGACCAGGCTCTGGAACTTAAGGCAACGATCTGAGGAGCGAGCAATGAAAGTGCCGAGCTTCATTCTTCCTGTTCTGGTAATTGCCGCGATTCTGAGCGGTTATATGCTGCGTAACGTCTTTACACAGCCGACAACCAATGCGACTTTCGAAGCAGTGGCCGGAGAGACGGTTACCTGTACCGTGCAGGGAGTCAAGTGCAAAGGGACAGCGAACTTCTTCACGAATCTGTATGCTGACGTCCCCGGAATCGCTGGAATTGAGACTTTTGCCACTGAGCACAAGGTTATCTTCAGATACGATCCGGCACTCGTTACTCCGGAGCGGATAAAAGAAGTCATGGAGGCGCCAATTCGTCTCAACGACGGTAGCTACAGACAGGTGTTCTTGTGTGAGTCGATGCACTGACGCTGTTCACATCAGGCAGAAAGAATGCAAGAGCCCCGATATACGGGGCTCTTGTGCACTTATGAAGTTTGATCCTGATGCATCAGCTCAAGGCCGTTGTCCGCACCAGGATCTTATCGGGTGAATCGCTACGCGGTCTTATCCAGCAGCCGCGAACTGTATCTCCGTTGATCGATGAACGACGAGGGATACTCAAGTTCGGCCGCGTAGCGATCGCCGTCGCGCTTGAGTCGCGGAAAGATCAGGCCACGGCCAAGTGGAAATGAAGCCATGCGCTTTTCCACATCCTCGCGCAGGGGGTCGGTGAAGCAATAGGTCTCCCGCAGCTTAACTGCGCCGGCCTTGTCACCGGCGGATTTCGTGTTTCCCACAATGCCAAGTAGTTCCGCGACGAGTTCTTCGATACGGGAAATCCTGAGTCGAAACCGCTTCTTGCCCTCTTCCACGACTTCCTCAACACCGCCGTTTTGAACGAAATAGTGCCACATGAGGTTGCGTGCTTTGACGTGCGCCTGTTCAGGAACAAAGCGCAGGCCGCCAACCATACTGATGACCATTCCGTAGTGTCCAGCTTCGGCGAGCTTCATCGGGAAGACCCCTTCGCGAGCCATTTGCGGCATTGCCCACATTCCAAACAACTCGGCGCGCGCTTCCTCGAGAGGAGAGTATTCCGCTTCAAGCAAATCACGGGCTTCCTTGCCGGAATGCTCCGGTGCCATCGCACCGGTCGTATGACCCAACTCGTGCAATGCGGAATGGATCTGCGTTGCCTCAAACATCACATCGCCGTACTTCTCAAAGACATCCTTGGGCAGGAACTCCTTTGCAATCATTTCGCCGGAGAGCGAGTAAACAGCCTTCCCTGTATTCCGGTAGACCATGTTGACAGAGCCAACTTGATTCACGACCCAATGATCGTTCGGCAGTGACTGGGCAATAATCGTCATGGGGCCGTTGACGTAGTCACCGCTCCAGTTCAATACGTCTACGAATCTTAAATGTGGTAACTTGTCCTTGTCGATCTGCATCTTGCGGTGCGTCCACGGAGCGGAAGCTTCGAGTGCCGGCAGCCGATCCACCAGCGCATGCAGCATACTTTGCGCTTCGTTATTCACGACCATCACGGCGGCTGCCGCCTCACCTCGCGCATTCTTCCAATTGTCCAGATAGACTTCGAGCGCCGTGCTAAGAATCAAGTCGACCGGTGCATTGTGCTTGATCCACATGTAGTCGGCGATGCGGCGCGACTCGAGGGTGCCATGTCGAAGTTCTTCAATCTTGCTGTCGAGATAGAGTCGGAAACCGGTGTGGGGCGTCAAGTCACGTGCCTTGATGAGATGTTCTATGACCGGCTTAAGTGTTGCGCGATATTTGTCTTCATTCAACTTGCCCGTAACTTTGCCGTTTACACGTTGAAAGCTCGCGTTGACGACGTTCGCTTCATCACCCAGCGCCCGCCACTCCTCTTCAGTCATATCATCCGGATACAACCCTGCTTTGTCAGGCAAGGCTAGTCCGTCGAACAAAAACGGAGCGGCCAGCGCCAAGTCAGCTTCCAGGTTGTTCTTGCCGGACTTCTTGACAAGCTCCGCTACCTCGTCTTTTGTCAGACCCAACAGGTGATTCTTGCGGGGAAGCAGACTATACGGGCTGTTCTGCAGATTGAGAATTGTACGGTAATTCTGAATCTTAACTTTCTGTTCCGACGATGCCACACCGATGATGCCGTCGAGCAGGCGTTCTATCGCAGGAGTTTTCGGTTCAAACTGGTCACGATAGATCGGGTTGATCAAGTCCGCAGCATCGGAAAGATGGCCAAGCACCTGCAAATCGGCATCGGACAAACCGTCGAGCGAGAATTCAACTCGAGTAACAGCGGCAACGCGCGGTGTTTCGTTTGTCTGCTGATAGGGAACAAAAGTAACGGGGTGTTTATTGTTGTCCACGGAAGCTCCAGAGGAGAATTGTGAGAGGGAGACGTAGCAGGAATGAATTGCGCGCAAATAACAACTTATGAACTCTCACGCGCAAGTAGAGTCAAGATAGGCTTTTTTTTCTTGCAATCAAGGGGTGCTGTCGGCGGGGATTCCGGTAAGTGCAGGTATTACAGAAACTGTGGGGGCCGGGCTGGGATAGTAGAACGCGTTCAGAGTGCAAAAGTTCCGCCGGGCGATATTGAACTCCAAAATTCAACTCGCACTCTGCCGTTCTTCTCCAAGCACCGTTCACAGGACATTCCTCTTGCCAATTAGACAGCTCTTCAGGCGGACGGCGGCGCCGGGAAGCCAATTGAAAGATAATCATGAGTTTCATCGTTGGGGCAAATTGGACGGGCAGTATCTTATTAAGTTATTATTGTTGGGTTTATCAGATTCCCCACTTGCAAAATCATAAAGAACAATGTAGATTGAACTGATTTGGCTTTCCCCATCGGCTGTTGTCTCTAAACGCAGTTTCCGGCAGCTGCCTTCGCAAAAGCGTCCTGCAAACAGTATTGCCTTTTGATGTTGCCGCCGTCAGTTCTTGCGGCTCAACCGCTCTGAATCTCAACCTATTCGCCTTCGAAAACGCCTGCATATCCAACATTGAACTGACATCCCAAGCGTTTTTCCTGCTACTTCCCCGAGCAACTCCTGCTTTCTGATGTCTACCGCAAGAATAGTCTCCGGATTTTTACTATAACTCTCCGCATTGCAGAGGTGACCAATGTCTGACGAAACCCAGAACAAGACCGTTGAAGAACGTGATCGCGATTGGTACGAGAATGTCTACCAGAGAGACGTGCCGCAACTGACGGCTCGCGCAGTTATCTCCGGCATGCTGTTCGGAGGACTGATGTCTCTCTCTAACCTGTATATCGGTCTGAAATCCGGTTGGGGACTGGGCGTGGATATTGTCGCGGTGATTCTGATCTTCTCCATCTTCAAAGGACTGAAAGGTGCAGGTCTTGTCAGTCGTGAATTCGGAATGATGGAAAACACGATCATGATGACTGTTGCAGTGGCGGCAAGCTGGATTTCTTCCGCAGGACTGGTGTCAGCGGTTCCCGCGCTGTCCATGCTCACCGGATATGAGTTTGTGTGGTGGCAACTGGCAATTCTGATCGGCGGCATTTTGTATCTGGGCTTGTTCATGGCAATCCCTTTGAAGCGGCAGATGATTCAAGTGGATAATCTGCGATTCCCCGCCAATATTCCCACCGGCGAAACACTTAAGGCGATGTACTCCAAAGGCACGGAGGCAGTTCAGAAGGCCAAAGCGCTCGGTTTGGCCGGCGGCCTCGGTATTCTGATAGCCGGTTTGCGCGACGGACTTGCTTGGATTCCCGCGCAGTTTGCCTTGCCGCTGTCGATCGCTCGAGTCGGAATGGGTAAACTCACACTGACTTTTGAACCAAGTCTCATCTTCATCGGAATCGGCGCGCTGTTCGGAATCAAAGTCGGATTAAGTATGCTGTTCGGTCTGGTGCTGAATTACGGTGTGCTGGCGCCAAATCTCATTTACAATAAGATTATCAAGCACCCCGCACCTCAGGTTCACGCGGCGACGCTGATGGCCGCTCCGATTATGGTTGAAGCCGGCCAAAGTATTTCAGTCACATTGGAGGAAGCGAACGTCGGGCCTGAGTTGTCTTCCGGAAGCAGCACCAAGAGCTACCGCTATACGTGGGTGCAGCCGAAAGTCTATCGTTCCAACGAAGAAATCGTGCGCGACTTCAATGCGCCTCAGTTAAGCGACGGCACGCCCAATCCTTTCTACGGCGTGATCAGCGTGCGAGATACGCTCAGCAAGGCAAACGGCGTTGGAGCCAAAGCGCTGTTCATTGAGGCCTCCAACTCCGTTTACTGGGAATCAAAGCTTACTTTAGACAAAGAGCAATCGTCCCCACAAATCGTTCAAGCGTTAGGGTTCGAACCCGGACAATCCCGACTTCAGGTGGTCGGAGGATTTCGTAACATTAGTGCGTGGTCGTTGTGGCCGGGTGCCACGATTCTCGTTGTGGGCGGATTACTTGCGCTCGCGTTTCAGTGGCGAACCTTGGGGAGAACCTTCGGCAGTATCTTCAGCAGCTTGGGACGAAAGAAAGTCGGCGCGACAAAAGGCATCCTTGACGACCTTGAAATCCCCATGAGCTGGTTTGTTCCGGGATTTGTGATTACAGGAATTTTGTGCGTCGTGACCTTGTCCCTGATGTTTGGCAGCTTTGGGGTCCACTGGTATATGGGCGCGATTGCCGTGCTATTGACCTTCATTCTGGCAGCTGTTGCCGCCCGCGCGGGAGCAGAAGTCGGCATCAATCCTATCGGCGCATTGGGAAAAGTCACGCAGCTTACGTTTGGTGTGATCTCAGCGGGAAACGTAACGGCGAACTTGATGACCGCCGGAATCACAGCAGGCGCGGCGGCGAGCTGCAGCGATACGATTGGAAATCTCAAAGTCGGGCACATGGTGGGAGCGAACCCGCGCAAGCAGTTTATCGCACAGTTGTTCGGTGTACTTGCCGGCGCGCTGCTGGCAGTCCCAGCTTACTTTATTCTCGTTCCTGATGTCAGCACACTCGGCGGTGACAAGTTCCCCGCGCCGTCCGCACTGGTATGGATGGGCGTCGCAAAGGTGCTGGCGCAGGGGCTGAGTACGTTGCCGCCCAGCGCAGTCTTGGCGATGGCCATCGCATTTGTGCTCGCGGTCGTGATCGTGATTGTGGATAAGGTCTTCCCAAAACTCAGGCCCTATACACCTTCGCCGACCGCGCTGGGAATTGCCATGACGATTCCTGCGTATACGAGCTTTGCCATGTTTGTCGGGGCCTTGATCGCATGGTTCCTCGAAAAACGTGCACCTAAGTTTAACGACATGTATACCATTCCGACGGCCTCAGGCTTGATCGGAGGCGAGAGTATCATGGGTGTCCTCATCGCAGCACTCATCGCATTCGGTATTCTATAGCTGAGTTCCTCACTCTTGACAATGCAACGGAGCCAAAGATACAATGGCCGATGAACTGCCCGTCAAAAAAATGACGCCGGAAGAACTCGAGCGAGAGTGGTACGAGAACGTCTACCGCGGTGACGACATGCCGCAGTTGACGATTCGCTCGATCATCATGGGTTCGGTTCTTGGAGCGTTTCTGTCGCTCCAGAATCTCTATGTCGGCCTGAAAACCGGCTGGGGCTTGGGTGTGGCCATCACCTCCTGTATTCTCAGCTACACGATCTGGAAGTCACTTCGCAAGATGTTCCCGCGATGGGTAAAGACGGATATGTCCATCCTCGAGAACAACGCGATGCAGTCGACCGCTTCCTCTGCAGGATATTCGACCGGCGGAACAATCGTCTCGGCAATCAGCGCGTATCTTCTCGTCAACGGAGTGCATATCAGCTACGGCTTGCTCTCGGCATGGATATTCTTCCTGGCCGTGCTGGGGGTTACGATGGCCATTCCGATGAAGCGACAGATGATCAACATTGAGCGGTTGAAGTTTCCGTCTGGCATTGCGGCGGCCGAAACCCTCAAGAGCCTGCATGGAGTCGGAGGGAATGGGAAAGAGTCCAAGTCGGCGAAGCTGCTGTTCCTGTGGGGCGGCATCGGAATCGCTATCGCTGCGGTGCGGGACTGGTTTGCTTGGATTCCCGCTCTATACAATACTTTCGGCGCCCGAATGGGGATGTACACGATTCAGTTTGACGCGAGCATGATCCTCGTGGGTGCAGGAGCGCTGATGGGCTTCAAAGTTGCAGTCAGCGTGCTGATCGGCGGGATTCTCAATTGGGGAATCCTTGCACCGATGATGATGGACAAGCAAGTTATCAGCCACCCGCTGCCATATATTCGTTCCATAGAGGATCTGCAATTCCCGCTGACCATTTCTGCCGGACGCGTGCTTAGCTTTGAACTTGTGAAGGCCAGCACCGACTACTTGATCGAGGACGGTGCGACTACTTCAATCATCGAATTTCCCTGGAAAGAGCAAACGACTTACAACAGCTTGAGTGAGCTTGCCGCAGAATTGAACAGCCCGAGGCTCCGGGACGGAAGTGCGAATCCCTTCTTCGGAAAACTGCGAGTCATGGAGCCCGAAGATGCCTACTTGCGCAGGCGGCTTGAGTTGCGAGTGGATAGCTCTTTGAAGAGTGCGATGCATGTTGAGACTGCGTTGACTCTCATGAGTCCAGCAGTGACAGTCTCAACCTCAGAAGTTGCCGTACAGACGCTAAAGATTCGGCCGGTCGGCTCAAATGAATTAGTTGCGAGTCCGAGTTTTCCCCTGGAGATCCCCGCAGGGTTTACCTTACCGATTACGCTCGCGGAAGGCGGGAATTCCAAGGTCTATGAATTCGCTTGGCCGGAAGCGACACAATACGCGAGCATCGCACAGTTAGTTTCTGATTTGAAATCACCGCGGATGAAGAACGGAGAAACCAATCTTCTCCCGGGCACTTTTGAACTGTCGTCTGAAGATGAGAAGCTGGTGATTGCGGCCGCGTCCACAAGTCAGTTGCTCGCCTTTGAGTCTGGGGACAGCAACACTCAGTCGCCCGGCGGTTTCCGCAATATCGTCTCTTGGAGTCTATGGGGCGGAGCGGCATGTATGGTGACAAGCGGACTGCTGGCTTTTGTCTTTGAGTGGCGCACTGCCCTGCGTGCCTTCTCGGGTCTAAAAACCATCTTTGCGCGCGCCAAACCGCGTCACGAACAGGACCCGCTTGAACGAATCGAAGTGCCCGGATCATGGTTTGCCGGTGGTATGATCGTCGGTACGCTGGGAATTGTCTTTCTCGCTTCGGTCTATTTCATGATCCCGTGGTGGATGGCGCTGTTGGCTGTCTTCCTCTCGTTCTTTCTCGCACTGGTCGCGTGCCGTGCTTGCGGCGAGACGGATACCACTCCGGTTGGCGCGATGGGCAAGATAACCCAATTGATCTTTGGCGCGATTGCACCCAAGCAAATGAACACAAACTTGATGTCCGCCTGCATTACGGCTGGCGTAGCAGATTCCGCTTCCGACTTGCTGACTGACCTGAAGAGTGGGTATGTGCTTGGCGCAAATGCGAGAAAACAGTTTCTCGCACAGTTTGCCGGAATCTTTATCGGAACCGCCGTAACGGTCCCGGCCTTCTTTCTCGTGGTGCCTGACGTTTCGATTCTCGGTTCAACTAAGTTCCCTGCACCTGCGGCCCAAGTCTGGGCGTCGGTTGCAAGATTGCTTTCCAATGGACTTGAGTCGCTGCACCCAACCGCTCGCGCTGCGTTGGTCATTGGCGGCATCGTGGGTCTTCTGATTCCAATGTGTGAGCGGCTATTCCCAAAATGGCGCAAGTGGATTCCTTCGGCAATGGGACTCGGACTCGCCTTTGTGCTGCCTTTCTACAATGCGCTTTCGATGTTTATCGGCGGCGTGATTGCGCTCGTGTATGCCAGGATGCGTCCCGCGATTGCTGAAGAGTACACCGTTGCCTCCGCTTCCGGAATCATCGCAGGAGAAAGCCTGATGGGGATTTTTATCACCCTGCTCGGTGCGGTCGGTTGGCTGTAGTATAGCCGAGCGGGGATTTGTGGGTTGACTCCGGTCAACTTGATTGGAGGCGTTCGTCAAAGAATTGCCAATATTGTCCAAAGCCCTCGGCTGTAAATGCCGAGGGCTTTCCCCTCTAAGGACACAAGGGGGATCCAAGTAACACGTGACCCAAAACACAGCAGCTCATTAAATTAATAATATATAATATATTACTTCGATAAGTTCTGCATTTAGGCCGCTAAAACAAGCGTTAGGAACTACTTGCTGAAGATTGCGTGTTTTGAGGATGAATCTTATCTTTTGGGAACGGCTCTTGCACTGGAGCGTTTAATACCCGATGCGACTCACTGCCCTGCTATTATTACTGGCCCTCGCCTTTGCACCGATATCGGCGATATCGGTGCTGGTCCATCACTCCTGCGAGGCACACGGGGCGGAGTCGCACGACCATCATCACGATGCGGCTGACGCTTGTGATTGCGGTTGTGTGTGTCATCATAACACGACTGCCGCAACTCTGCTTGCGACAGCTTCTATCCCCACTCATTACAAAGACATTGAGTTTCACTCAAATCTTGATACCATCCCACTCTCCCCCCCCAAACCCTCCATAGACCGACCTCCACGACTGTCTTCCTGATATCGTATTAGTGATAGCTTCTGCGCATTGCAGAAGCACTTTCCTATCGTATTTGGAGGACAGGAATGCGTTTTCCAGTTTTGTTAACGCCGCTCCTGACCGGAGTGGCGTTTGTTGTTTTGCTTCACGCGGGCAGAGCGTATGCCGAAGCACGTGAATGGAGCGTGGTTCTGGCCGCGCTTGATTCGACGTCTCCCGTGCTTTCCGAAGCGCGGATGCGCCTTGCTGAAGCCCGCATGGAGCACTCCGCGAGTCGCGCCTTGCCGAATCCCGTCGCAGGGTATGAACTGCAGAGGCTTTCAGACGGGTCGAGTAACGAGTCGGAGCAGACCATCGGCATACATCAACCTCTGGGCTTTCTATGGTACAGAGATTCCGAATCTGCCGCGCGCAAACTTCAACTGCAGAGTAGAGAAGCGGCCTTCGAAGAAGCTCGGCGCGCACTCATCGTGCAAGTCGTAAGTTCAGTCGTGAAACTGCGGCAGCTTGCTGACCAAAGTATGCTGTTGGACAGTGTGCTTGCCGTTGCCAGCCGCGCAGAACGCGCCACGAATGCGCGTTTGGAGAAAGGAGACATCTCCGAATATGAAGCCCAGCGGATTCGAGCCGAACTGGTCGAGATCGAATTTCGAAAATTGCAGACCGACGGCGAAATGCGTTCGCTACAACAAGAGCTTGTTGCGATGACCGGCCTTGAGATGGAGTCCTTGAAAACTCTGTCAATACCCGTGATTTCAGATCCGCCCTTTGACAACGTCGACGAAGCCGTCGCCTATGGCCTTGAGCACCGGTCTTCCCTGCAGGAAAGACAACTCATGGTAAACTCCACCGAGAAGGCAGAGCGCGCTACTAAGCGGAAGCAACTGCCGGATTTTGGAATCGGTGTCGCATACATGACGGCAGATCCTGAATGGTCCGGCCTTGTTTGGGAGGCAGATTTGGAAATTCCGCTCTGGAATCGCCGTTCCGCCCAGCGACAACTTGCTCGCGCGGAACACCAGCGGGCCAAGCTGCTTCACCGTGCTGAAGTGACAGGGGCGTCGCACGAAATCAATCTGGCAATGGAACGGTGGACACGTGTGGCCAGCTCGCCTGCGAGGGACAGGCGTTACGGTGTTGAAGAGTCGCTTCTTGGATTGGATCGCGGGACGAGACTTTACACGTCGGGTGAGTTCAGTGCGCAGGAATTCGTAGATGCCTTGCGGACAAGTGTTGACGCGCTCTCTGCGTATCAACAGCTTCAAGCTGAGAGGACAAATGCAAACATTGAGCTCCGTCGCGTGACTGGACTTAACATTTTGGAGTAAATGACATGGTGAAATACATATTCCTCACTTTGATTACCGTTTCGCTGCTGATCCTTGGTCCGGGCTGTAAGTCGAGCGACGTCAAGTCGGGTACGAATAAGTCACAGCCGCAACCTTCCGATCACGAAGGTCACGACCACGATCACGACCACGAAGGTCACGATCATGATCACGAAGGTCACGACCACGACGATGACCACGGCGAGGTCCCTGACTCTGGTGGTCACGATGATCATGCTCATGAAGAAGTTTTTACTTCAGTCACGAGGTGGGATAGCGGCCTGGAATTGTTTGCCGAATGGGGACCATTGCAAGCTCAATCGAATGTCGAATCGGTTTGGCATTTGACAGACTTAGATTCAGGAGATCCCGTAAATGCCGGATCATTGGACGTGCAGTGGCTGAAAGGCGGAAACGTTTTCAAGAGTCAGAAGTTCATGAAAGTGAGCCGAGCAGGAATCTTCTCCGGACTGCTGACAACACCCGAGGCAGGGACGTATGAGCTTGTCGCACTGTACAGGAATGCGGACAAAACGGCGCCGATCGCCGTTGATAAAGTTGTGGTTTATACAGGTGCGGCACCTCATAACGAGGAACTGGAAACCGAGAGCTACATTTCCTACCTGAAAGAGCAGCAGTGGATGCTCGGCATGCGGACTGCGATTGTGGAAAGGCAGACGATTTCGCACTCGGTCTCCACACTTGGCGAAATCACTTCGGCAGGCACAAACGAAGCAGAAGTGGTGGCGCCATTCGCCGGACTGCTCTACCCAACTCCAAACGGAGACATCGTTATTCCCGGTCAGAATGTCCGAAAAGGAGATGCCTTGTTACGCATCTCGCCCGTCCCGGGAGCTGAAACAGATTGGGTTAGGTTGGTTGGTGATTACCAGCTCGCTCAACAAGAACACACACGCGTTAGCGAACTCTTTCAATCAGGTGCCGTATCCCAGCGTCGTCTCGATGAGAGCAGGATCACACTGCGAAGCACACGTGCCCAAATGGCAGCAGCATTAGGAGTTGCCGAGGAACGAGTGGATGAGTTCAACTTAGAGGGTCCACAGCTTACCTTGCGTGCACCACGGTCGGGAGTTTTGACAGATGTGCATTTGAAATACGGCCAGCGCGTCCAGGCGGGCGAACACCTCTTCAATATTGTCGATGCGTCCCGTGTCTGGATTGAAGCTCAGGTCGCGACCTCCGACCTTCAGCCGCTCGGCAACGTAGTGGATGCGGACTTCACCGAAGTGGGTTCTTCCGTTACATATCGTGTGTCGGAACTTGGCGGCAAACTCGTTTCTGCGAACAGGATTCTCGATCCCCGAACGCGTCGTGCGCCGTTTATTTTCTCAATTGAAAATCCAGAAGGGAGATTTCGTCCGGGAGCTTATGTTCGGATGCACCTGCTGTCGGATAAGCAGGACTCCGTCATCGCCGTGCCGCACTCGGCTTTGATAGATGATGACGGCACGCCTGTAGTCTATGTGCAAAAGGGAGGAGAGTCTTTTGAGAAGAGGTTCGTTAGGACGGGAGTTCGAGACGGAAAGTGGGTGCAGATTCTCAAGGGTCTCGATGCTGGAGAACGTGTCGTGATTGAAGGCGCGTACAAAGTGCGTCTCGCTTCCACCAAAATCAATCCGGAGGACGCAGGCCATGGCCACGCACACTAAGGAGCGCTCATGTTCTCAAGATTAATCGGACTATCGCTCGAAAAGCGCATCTTCGTGCTGCTTATTGCGGGCGTGATGCTGGTCGGCGGCGGAATTGTAGCTACGCGTATTCCGGTTGACATCTTCCCGGACCTCTCGGCGCCGACCGTCACCATTCTGACGGACGCGCATGGCATGGCTCCGGAAGAGATTGAGACGCTCGTGGCATTTCCAATTGAAACCGCGATGAACGGAGCCACCGGCGTGCGGCGTGTTCGCTCGTCGTTGAGCATGGGTGTTGCGGTGACATGGGTCGAGTTTGAGTGGGGTACGGAAATCTACAAGGCTCGACAGGTTGTCACAGAGAAGCTCCAGTCCGTCGCCTCTGTCCTGCCCGAGGAGGTTGACCCTCCAATGCTCGCGCCGGTAAGTTCGCTGATGGGAGAGATCATGCTGGTAGGTGTTACCAGCGATACGCTGACGGAACTCGAGTTGCGCTCATTTGCGGACAATATCCTGCGACGCCGATTGCTGTCGGTTCCGGGTGTCTCCCAGATTGTCGCGATTGGCGGACTCCGCAAAGAGTATCAGGTGAAAGTCGACCCTGAGCGGCTGGCGATGTACGGGATTACGTTTGAGGACGTCATTTCCGCAGTACGAAAGTCGAACGTCAACGCCGCCGGAGGAGTCTTTCAAGCGGCAGGTCAGGAATTCGTCATTCGGGGTATTGGACGCGTTCAATCGCTTGCCGATCTTCGCTCCGGTGTGATCACCGTGCGCAATGGAGTGCCTGTGCTGCTGGAGCAAGTCTCACAGGTAGAAATCGGACCCGCCTTCAGGTATGGTACGGCTTCCGTGAACAACAAACCTGCGGTCATTATCAGCGTGCAAAAGCAGCCATCCGCCAACACGCTGGATCTGTCGAAAGACATTGACCGCGCCGTTGAGGAATTGCAGGCGTTGGTCGGGAATCGCGTGAAGATAGACACGGAAGTTTTCAGACAAGCGGACTTCATCTCTGCGGCGATTCACAATGTGCTGGATGCTCTGCGGGATGGCGTGATTCTCGTGACAATCATTTTGCTCCTGTTCCTTGGGAACTGGCGTACGACGGCGATCAGCCTGCTGGCAATACCGCTTTCACTTGTCGCCGCCGTCCTGTGCATGCAGTGGCTGGGCATGACTGTAAACACAATGACACTCGGCGGAATGGCAATCGCGATCGGTGTGTTGGTGGATGACGCCATCATCGATGTGGAGAATGTGTTCCGGCGCCTACGTGCCAATGCGCTATTGCCTGAAGCCGAACGGCGAAGTACGATGCAGGTGGTCTATGAAGCGTCCAATGAAATCAGACAGCCGATGCTGATTGCGACGGTGATCATTATTGCCGTCTTTCTTCCGCTGTTCTTCTTGTCCGGCGTCGAAGGTCGTCTGTTACAGCCGCTCGGCTTTGCCTTTGTTATCTCCGTGTTTGCGTCACTTTTAGTGGCACTGACGGTCGTACCTGCGCTCTGCTATTGGATGCTGCCGGCATCACTTGCGTCACACCGGGAAGAGTCGCTTGTCGTTCGTAAACTGAAGAAGGTCTATCAACCTGCTTTGGAGTGGAGCGTCAGACACTCCGGTGTGGTTATTGCGAGTTGTATTGTGCTCTTTCTTGCGACGGCGTTCGTCTTCACGCGCTTGGGAACGTCGTTCCTGCCGGAGTTCAATGAAGGCTCGGCAACCGTTATTGTGATCGCACCACCGGGAACCAACTTGAATGAGTCTGCGGACCTTGGCCGCATGGCCGAGCAACTCATGTCTCGCAACCCCGCTGTCAAGAACATCGCCCGCAGAACCGGACGTGGTGAACTCGACGAGCACTCGTTTGGTTCCAATCAGACCGAGTTCGAGGTGACGTTTCACAGGGAAAACTTTGATAAGGAGCAAGTTTTCGATGAGCTGCGGCAGGCATTACTCGCAGTGCCCGGTGCCTATGTCTCGGTCGGTCAGCCCATTTCACATCGCATAGACCACATGCTGAGCGGAACTCAGGCGGCATTGGCAATAAAGATATTTGGTCCGAATCTGTACGAGTTAAGGCGGGTTGCGCATGAAGTGAAGAACGCGATTGCGGATGTTGAAGGTCTGGTGGACTTAGCCGTAGAACCGCAAGTGGATGTTCCGCAGCTGCGAATCGATATGAATCGCGAAGCGATGGCGATGTACGGCGTGCAAGTGTCCGACCTCGCAGAGAACATCAGAACGGCGTTTAACGGAGACGTCGTCGGACAGGTCTTGGAAGGGCAGAACCCCGTAGATCTCGTTGTGCGATATCACGACGCTGCCCGTGCCGATGACGAGGCCATTGCCAGAACAGTATTCTCCACACCGGCGGGTCCGTTGGTGCCGTTACGTGAGTTGGCCAATGTATATCGCTCAAGCGGACCGAACTCCATCAGCCGTGAGAATGTGAGCCGGAAGATCGTTGTACAAGCCAATGTCTCCGGACGCGATCTTGGGAGTACCGTGAAAGATGTCGAGGAAAGGATTCGACAGCAAGTTGCACTGCCGGATGACTACTATGTCGTGTTCAGCGGTCAGTTCGAAAGTGCTGCGGCTGCGCGACGAGTCATTCTCCTGCTGAGTCTTGTGTCGCTCGGAGTCATATTCGTTTTGCTGTATTCGGAATTCAAAAGTATCCGCGACTCCTTGCTCGTGCTGATCAACCTTCCTTTGGCATTAGTCGGAGGTATGTTTGCCGTTTGGCTGACGAATGGTGTGATTACAATCGCGGTTCTCGTAGGGTTCATTACACTGTTCGGAATTGCTGCGCGCAACGGTATCCTGCTTGTTGCGCACTATTATCAGCTCATGAATATGGAGAACTCGGGTCACCATGAAGCGGTCATTCGGGGAAGCCTTGAGCGCATGAACCCGATTTTGATGACTGCGATGTGCGCGGGTTTGGCATTGGTTCCTTTGGCGCTTGGCGGCGGCGAACCGGGGAAGGAAATCCAAACTCCGATGGCAATTGTCATCTTGGGCGGGTTGATCACCTCTACTTTCCTAAACATGGTTGTGATTCCCTCGCTGTTCTACCGATTCTGCCGCAAGAAGTAAGCGCATTTATCTTCTACCGGAAGTCAAAAAGCCCCTGACTGATGCAGTCAGGGGCTTGCTTTTGATTCGCGGGAGTCTGGCTTAGAAACGATATCCCATAGCGATTGTCACGATGCTGGCATCGTTATGATCGCCGAATCTTTGCTCAAACTCAAACATGGCATATGACTGACGCGAAACGGAAAAGTCCAACACAAGGCCTGCCCATTTCTGAGAAATCTGATCATCCGTCGGGGCAAGCGTATACTCGTTCACTCCGACATCCACTGTCGTCCGCAGCCACTCAGCCGTTTGTGAAGAGAGCGAAAGAGACGGCTGAACACCTGTACTCCACTCCGAATCATACCAGCGAACTCGGGCAAATGCGGTGCTTGAAGTATTAAAGAAATGTGTTGTGCCGAAACGAAGCCATCCACTGGTCGCTTTCGAGCTGTTTTCATCACCGTCCCGCAGCCCGAAGCCCAGCTCTGCAGAATAGAAATCGGCAAATCGAGATTCAACACTTGCACGGTAGCCGCGCAGCAACGCGCTGTTGAACAGGCTATCCGGAACAGAGCGAGTCTCAAGCGTGTAGTAGTTCTGGCGGCTGTCATAGCCTACGCTTAGCGAAAGCGCGCGTGCAAAACGGTAACGAGCGTCCAGAATCAGCGAAGCCAGTGATAGAGTCGAGCCTTCTGCGTCCTTTAGCCAGCCGCGATTATAGTTGATTTCGGTGCTCTCGAATAGTCGAAGTCTACCTCCGTAAACGTATGAAACCTGTTGGTAGAGAAACTCTCGGCTGACTTCCCCCTCTCGGTAGCGTCCCACAAGTGAACCCGTCGCCTGCATGGACTGGCGTTTCGCGAGTCTCTTTTCGTATGATAGAAAAGCTCCAAACTTCGTGATGTCCGTCTGAATGCGCGTCGTCTGCAAATCTGGTTCAATGCCTCCGACGGCACCGAGTCTGAAATGACTGCCGATGGCATACTTAACATAGGCCCCGTCGAGATAACCCAGACCGCGAGTTTCACGTAGCAGTAGTCGACCAATACCCGCCTCAATTGGTCTGCCGGCAGGTTCATAGGCTAACATTGCTTCATAGATACGGTGCGTGGAAGTGCTCATTTCGTCATTCCTGCGAAACGTGCGGCGCAGACGAAGGTTTGCACGCGCAGTGATATCACTTCCACTGATTCTGCTGAACGTCCCGCGAACTCTCAAAGACGGTTCGGAGTAGTCGAAGTTAACAGGCTCGCGGTCATCCTGAACGCGGTACTCCAAACCGATGAGACCGCTTAACCTGTTTGAAGATCTATCGGAAGTGAAGCGCTCTTGTGACTCCGGCAGCACAGTTTCTGGCAATGGGTACTCTGCTGTGTCGACAGTCGCTGGAAGTGTCGACGTGTTTCCTGAGGCACGCACGAGAGCGGCATCGCCGCGAAACACGAGCGTAGCGGCATCCGGCAACTCACATGAGGTCGAATTGTCGGACACAAATGTGGCCACGCAGCGAGCTACGACTCGATCCTCTCTTGTGAGTTCAACGGTGTCACCGGGGGCAATCCCGGACGTGCGGCCGGCGGCAAGGTAGACTGTTGTGGCTGAAACATACTGCACCGTTGTCCTGACTTCGGACGCCTTTGCGATGATAGAGAAGCTGAGCAGTGCAAAAAGGAAGACTCTCAATTTCTCACCCCCGTCCGTCCGGGTTTTACCCGAGGCGTAGGCCGCGCGTTGCGATTCGGGCCCTCTTCGCCGTCGGGATGGCACGCGTAGCAGGACGTCGGTGTGTACGTGTAGCCCGGGACATCCTCGTGGTCGTTGTCGACATCTCCGCGATTGCTGTGCTCGTGGCAATCGATGCAGCTGAACAAGCCAAAGTTCCCGGCTGTTGTGTGACACTCGCTGCACTGATTCCATTCGTTCCGATGTCTACCGGAATAGATCGGAAAGTACTGCTGATCGTGATTGAAATTGGAATCCCAATTGTTCGTCGTGTGGCAATCCGCGCATTCCTGCGGGTAACCTGCGTTGTGGTCGGGTGATGCGCCATTGTAATCGGCCACATGACAGAACCAACAATCGGTCGGAGTATTCTCAAATTGACCGCCGACGTGACAGTCAAGACAATTCACGGTCACATGCCTGCCTGTCAGCGGGAAGTCCGTATTACTGTGATTGAAATCACTGTCCCAGCTGCCTGTATTATGACACTGTGTGCAATCGTGCGGGAAGTTGCTCTGAAGGTGGCCCTCTGCATCGTTGTAGTCCGCTTCATGGCAGGACCAGCAATCGGTCGGTGTTCCCTGAAACACTCCGCCGATATGACAGTCCGTGCAATTCGTTTGCACGTGCCTGCCCGTCAGAGGAAACCGCGTGTTGTCGTGATTGAAACTGCTTTCCCAGTTTGACGTTGTATGGCAAACTTCGCACGTATGCGGGAAATTATTCTCTATATGACCCTCGGCCTGAACAAAGTTCGCTTCATGGCACGACCAGCAATCGGTCGGCGTTCCCTGAAACACTCCGCCGATATGACAGTCCGTGCAATTCGTTTGTACATGCCTGCCCGTCAGAGGAAACTGCGTGTTGTCGTGATTAAAACTGCTTTCCCAGTTTGACGTTGTATGGCAAACTTCGCACGTATGCGGGAAACTATTCTCTATATGACCCTCGGCCTGAACAAAGTTCGCTTCATGGCACGACCAGCAATCCGTCGGCGTTCCTGTATACTGCCCGCCGATGTGGCATTGGGCACAGTCGGTTTGCACATGCCGCCCGGTTAACGGGAAGTCCGTCAGATTGTGGTCAAATGTCGCGCCTTCCCACGATTCAGTTGAATGGCAAATAGCGCAGTTCTGCGGATAGTTCTCGGTGACATGATTCGGATTTGTCGTTCCCGCATACTCCGCTTCATGGCACGACCAGCAATCAGTCGGCGTTCCCGTATACTGCCCGCCAATGTGGCATTGGGCGCAATCGGTTTGCACATGCCGCCCGGTTAACGGGAAGTCCGTTAGATTGTGGTCCAATGTCGCGCCTTCCCACGTCTCCGTCGAGTGGCAGACAGCGCAGTTATGACTGTAGTTTGCCGCAGCATGGTTGGGATTTGTAGTGCCAGCATACTCCGCTTCATGGCACGACCAGCAATCAACCGGTGTTCCTGTATACTGTCCGCCGACATGACACTGCGAGCATTCAGCCTGTACGTGCCTTCCGGTCAGTGGGAAACTTGTCAAACTGTGATTCTCAAATTCTGCAGGACGCCAGGAGTTCGTAGTGTGGCACATCTCGCACGTGTTAGGAAACGCTCCCGGTTCGTGCGTAGGGTTCTGCGCGGTAGTGTAGTTCTGCTCGTGACACCCGACACAGGCACTGCCTGTGTTCGCAAAACCTGTTGCATGACACGCCCGGCAATCACCGAGCGCGTGCCCTCCTGTCAGCGGAAACGTCTGCGGATGCGCAAATCGTGGATTCTTCCAGGCAGCCGTTGTGATGCTATGGCACTCGCCGCAATTTTGTGGGAAACCCGCATCAACATGATTCGGATCGGTCACGGCCGCAAAGTCTCCGAAGTGACAACTCCCACAATCCGTCGGAACATTCACATACTGTCCGGTCGCATGGCAACTCTGACAATCAAGTGTCGCGTGCACGCCGACCAATGGAAAGCGCGTGCTCTCATGCAGCTTTCGAAAGTAGCCGTCGTTGGCCCACTGTTGCGGCGTATGACACTCCCCGCAGTTATTGCTGAATTGGCCTCGATGCACGTCCGCATGACAGTCGAGGCACTCAGACCCCGCATCCGTGAAGACGAGAGACGAGTGGCACGCCACACACTTCAGCCCGACATGTTTCCCCGCTAATGGAAAGCTTGTCTGCGTGTTGTGCGAAAACCCCGAGTCATCCTTCAGCTTGAGCCAATTGTCCGTAGTGTGACAGAGCTGACAGTCGAGTGTAAGCGGACCGTGAGGGGATTCGATTGCGGCGAGAGCCGTGCGTGCTGCAAGCAAGAGTATCGCCATCAGAGACAGTGTGATCGCGCAGGGATGAAGAACAGGTGTGTGTCTCATGGTTTGGAGGGAGTTGCTCCGCCGTGACAATCGGTGCAGGCGGATGCGAGCGGTCGGTAAACGACGAAACTGCCTTCCGAGTCGCTCTGACTCTTATGGCAGGAGTTGCAGGCGACTCTCTGGTGCGCTCCGTCCAGCGCCCACCGCGCGTCGCGATTGTGGTCAAATGCGAGTACGTTCCAGGCCTCGGATGTGTGACAGCGTTTGCAATTGATCTTGATCTCGGACAACGGTTCGATAACAAACTGTGCACGGTGTGGATCGGCATGACACAACTCACACTCCCGTGCCAAAGGCGACATCCGAATGAGCTGTGTGTCGGTTTCAGTGCGCTCTCGCACGTGGCATCCCATGCAAGCGGTTTGGTCGTGCCTGCCGATTAACGGGAATCCGGTCGAGGCGTGGTCGAAGGTAATCGTTCGCCAGCTCTCAACACTGTGGCAGAACTCGCAGCTCCCGTTCTGCATATACTTGTCGAGCTGCCCACGATGCACGTCTGCGTGGCAGCCCTCACAGGTGCGATCCTCAAATGCGAACTTGGCATAGGTACCGGCTTTGTCCGAAAGTGTCGCAGTATGGCAAGCGATGCACGGTGTGGCAAGGTGGCCTCCAGCGAGCGGGAAAATAGACTCGGCGTGCTCCGCAATACCGTAACGTGCGGGCACAAATCCGTCTACTGTATGACAAGTCTCACATGCGCCTTTGTCGGTACGATCTGCGAATTGCCCTCGGTGCTCGTCCTTGTGGCAGTCCTTGCACGCGGCATGCGCGACTGGATCGGTCAGTTTGCCGGAAATGTGGCACTTCGCGCAGTCAACACCGATATGTTTGCCGACCAGCGGAAAACCGGTCTTGTTATGATCGAAGTCTGCCGCCATACGCGCTACCGCGAAACTCTCCGTGGTGTGGCAGCCGCTGCAATTGATTCCGAATTTACCTTGATGAACATCATGGTGGCAGGATTTGCAGCTCGAGAATTCGAGTCCTTGATATTGTGAACGCTCGGCGGGATGAACGGGATCGGGTATCCGGTTTGCCTGTGTTGACTCGATGAGTTCAGCTTTATGGCACTTCACACAAGCCGCTTCAGCGTGCTTGCCCGTGAGCGGATACTTGGACCTGTCGTGCGAAAACTGTGGTGCGGGACTCCACTTCTCGCTATTGTGGCAGGAAGCGCAGTCGTCGGTCAACTGCTCGGCGTGCTCGTCGGCATGACACGAAATGCAGGCCTGAGTCAGTCCGAGAAAAGTCTGAGTACGATTCGTCGTCGAATCCAGCGCGAGCGATGCTTCGCTGTGATAAGATGATGTGTGGCAGGCCTGACACTTCTGACGCGCATGGGCACCCACCAGCGGATAGCCGGTCAACGAGTGGTCGAACTTCTCCCGACCGTCCTTCCAGAAGATCAACTCAAACTCGCGCCCGTAGTGTTCTCCGTGGCACTTCGCACAGCGCTGTGACTTTACGTCTGCGCTGGCATGGTACCCTTTCCCCTCTTTGCGCCGTTTTTCAATCGCCGTGTGACACGCCAGACACTTCGTATCCGTAACTTCCTTGCCCAGCTCGTGGCATTGAGTGCAATTGTTCAGTCCCTCAAGTGCCGCGTGGAAGCGCGACAATTTGCCCGGTGAGATTTGCGCGTAAAGTTGCGAAGTCAGTGCGAGCAGTACAAGCCAAAAGATGCGCATGATTTATGGATGATTGGAAGGCTTGAGCCTTGGTAGCGCTTTCTGAGCGTAGGTCGCTAACGTGTCGCTCGGGTGCAGTCTGATCAACTCGTTCCAGGCGCCGCGTGCAACATCGTGGTTTCCGCGGTTGGCCTCAATCGCACCAAGATTGTAGAGCGCTCCGGGATCGCCCGGATGATCCTTCAAAATGCTCTTCAACTCCGCAATGGCCTCTTCGTCACGGCCCAGCGCGGCAAGCGAACGGCTGATGTCCAGCCGCACAAGCCAGCCGTCCTCTGTCGTGTCCGTTTTCATAAACTCGCGGTAAAACTCGATCGCCTTTTCATACTGTCCGGCCATGAAATACATATTGCCGAGTTCCAGCGCGATTGGACCGTGACCGGGGGCCGTCTTCCACATGTCCAGCATTTGCTCGATCGGCGGTTTCTGCTCCTGTCGGCTTTGCTTGCGCTGCATGGATTCAAACGATGGTTCACCGCCCGGCTGCGGAGCAAAGTAGATCCATAACAGGAGCGCGGGAATCAGCAACAGCGCGATCGCGAATATGTTGCGTGTTGTGTTCTTGGGAGGTCTGTGTACTGAATTGGTCATGCTTATGCGGTTCCAAACTTGCGCTCGAACTCTATTCCAATGCTCTGTAAAAACTCCGTCGGAAGCACACCGCCGATCATGACAAATACCTGATCGTTGGCCAGCGTCACCTCGGTTCCGGATTGATCCAATTTCACGCGCGATGGCTCGATGCAGGTCACGGTCGAGTTGAGCAGCAGCGTGACTTTCCCTTCATCGATGGCCCGCTCAAGTCGCTCGCGGTTGCCTTCCTTGATGCGGAATATACTCTCGCCGCGATACGACATGTGCACCGTATTCCCCGGCTGCGAGGAGAGCGAAACCGCCGCCTCGACCGCGCTGTCGCCTCCGCCCACGACGAGAATCTTCTTGTGATGATACTTCGCCGGATCGAGCAAACGGTACGTTACCTTCTCCGATTTCTCGCCCGGACAGCCGATCTTGCGCGGAGTCCCTCTGCGTCCAATCGCCAGCAGCACTTTGCGGGTGACATATTCGTTACCTGAAGTTGTAACCTTGAAGTGCCCGTTTACCCGCTGAATGGCGGTCACTCGCTCGCCCGCACGAATGTCAAGGCTATGCTTGGTGACCACTTCCGTCAGCAATTCAAGCAATGGCTCTTTCTCAACTTCGCGCAGCTTCACCGCCCCGTGTAATGGCAGCTCCATCGGCTGAAGCATCACGAGCTTCTGGCGCGGATAAGTGTAGATGGTGCCGCCCAGATCCTCCTGATCGAGCGTGATGAAATTTAATCCCTCTTTCTTCGCCTGCAATGACGCCGAAATCCCCGCAGGTCCCGCACCGACGATGATCAGGTCAAGCGCTTCGCCCGCGCGATCCTGTTCGATCTGTTTGGCTAAATTCTCCACGGCTTGACGTCCTTGCGATACCGCGTTGCGAATCAAGCCCATGCCCCCCAACTCGCCGGCGATGAATACTCCGGGAACATTCGTTTCAAACGTCCCCTTCACATTCGGGATATCCACGCCGCGCTTCTCGGTGCCGAAGACAAGTGTTATCGCGTCCACCGGACACGCACGCTGGCACTCCCCGTGACCGATGCAGCGCGCGGGATTAACCAATGCTGCTTTCCCGTTGATGAGTTGCAGGATACCCTGTTCCGGACACGCCTTTGTGCAGGAACCCGACCCGATGCACGAGTCGGGGTCGACCACCGGATGCAAAGACACCGGTTGATCAAGGCCCGCCAGCGTTGACTGTTCCAACGTCTTCGCCGCGCGCGCGCTGCTTGTGCGCTCCTTCCAGATATACGCCACCGGAAGTGCGATCACGAGCACGGTGGTTAATACGTATATCAGTGTCTCAACACTCACTTCAGAATATCCACGTGTAACCTAATGACACAGCCACGACCACATGCACGACCATAATCACCAGCATGATGATCGCAAACGGCTTATGAAACACATGCCAATGATGCAGGAGCTTGCGGGCCGTTCCGAGAAATGCGATTCGCCGATCCAGCAGCGCGCGCTTGCGCGCTATCGTCACCAGATGTCTCGCATCGTGTGACGAAAGGTTTGCGTCACGAACAAGCCGCGATCGAAGTGCGGCATAACGCCAGGTCGCGGTCAAGTCGCGCCGCAGCCAGTTCAACAGTCCTCCGCCCGCCCGAATGCTGTCGTTTACAAACTCCTCAAGAATCGAGAGGGCCTTGGGATTCCCGCTCGCTTCAGCGGAAAGTTGCGCTCGCATCTTATTCTCAAGCTCCTGCAATTCACTCACAGAAAGCTCTTCGCCGCTCAGGCTGCGCGGAATCTGTACGTAGATATACCTTCCGACGACTCCGCTCAGTGCGACAGCCGCCATCGACCAGAAGGACACCGCAACGATGCCGCCGAACTTGAAGCTGGTGTGAAACAAGACCAGTATCGGTCCCGTGACTCCCATCCATATATGATAGTTCAGCCAATAGCGAATGTCGCCCCATCCCCGCTGCATTGGCCGCCAACGCTTGCGCAGTGAATAGAGTAGCAGGATCAGCATGAGGGCGCTGCCAATCACGCCCACGCCATGACCGATGAATCCGCTCGGGCGCCACTCCTCGTGGCTGTCGTGCCGCGCCCGCTCCTGCAGAGGCAATGAGTAATATTCCCAGCCCCCGTATGCGAGATAAACAGTCGCCATGATAGTCAATAAATACAATAAGATAAGACTCAGGCGATGGAATGACACTCTGGCCGCGCTCCGCTAAGTTTAGAAAAACAGAAATTTGACAGTAACCGTTCCCAATCCCTCACCCTAACTGCAAGAATTGGGCTTAAATTCATGACACAGTTACATGCCGACAGAGGCATCTAACTTTAGTACGAATAATACAATACAAAATTTGTAACCTCATCCTGCGTCCCTTTTATGGAACAACAACTTGACTTGGCGGGGAACTTTTGCAACAGCTCAAGAGTTGAACAAATGTCCACCTAAACGAGCTTGCTAAGCTTGATCCGCGCATCCGCCATGACACATCGCTTCGGATCGGGGAACGCCAGCAGCGGATTGATGTCTAATTCGGCAATCTGCGGGAAGTCCACAGCAAGTTGCGAGAGTCGGAACAGCAACTCCGTGATCTTCTCAAAGGAAATCGACTCTTCGCCGCGCACACCCGCCAATATCGGATAGCCCCGCAACGACTTCATCATCCCTTTCACATCCGTTTCTGTGAGCGGCGCAAGCCGGAAGCTCACGTCCTTCAAGACCTCAACGTAGATACCCCCCATGCCGAACATAATCAGCGGCCCGAATGTCGGATCCGTATGAATTCCCATCACGATCTCCCGTCCGCCGCTGACCATCGGCTCAAGAGTCACCCCCCAGGTCTTTGGCGGCGAAGGCAGTTTCGCAATCGCTTCAGAAATCTCATCCCACGCCGTTTCCACTTCCTGCTGCGTCCTTAAATTCAAACGCACTCCTCCGACATCCGACTTGTGCGTGATCCCTTCCGCGGAAATCTTCAGCACCACCGGATAGCCAATCTTCTTGGCGGCCGCAGCCAACTCCTCGCGCTTGGCGACATAATCAAGAGACAGCGTCGGAAATCCATAGGATTTTAGAATTCCAAACACCTCGTCCGACTGCAGCTGTTCGCGATTTGCCGCTAAAGCCCCGTCAATAATCTCACGCACACGATTACGGTTGACATCGTCGAAGGTTCGCATCACTCCCTGCGGACGGCTCTGAATCTTTCCGAACCGCGTCAATGCGGCCAGTGAATGTACGGCCGACTCCGGAAAAATATACACCGGCAACCCTGCGGCGCGCAGCACCGGCGTTCCTGACATATCACCGTCGCGCGTCATGAAGCAGACCAGCACAGGCTTCTTCAAATGCTTGTTCTTCTCGTAAGCCCGCACGATTGCTTCAGCGACGTCGCGTGAATCCGATGTAATCGGCAGCACGAAATTGACGATCATCGCATCGGTGTTTGGATCGTTAAGCAAGAGATCTGCGACCGCTTCAAAGTGTGTCGCTCCTGCGCTGGACACCATATCTACGGGATTCTTCGCACTGGCCAGGTCCGCCAGCACACTCTTCAACTTCGCCGTCGTCTCCGGCGCAAACTCGACCATCTTCAGACCGTTGCCTTCCACTGCGTCGGTCGCCAATATCGCGGGGCCGCCGCCGTTGGACATGACTGCAACGTTCGATCCGCGTGGAATGGGTTGCGTCGCAAACGCCTGCGCGTAATCAAACAGCATTTCAACCGTATCCACCCGCAGAATCCCCGCCGACTCAAAAATCGCGTCCACCGCGACGTCGGCTGCAGCGAGACTTGCCGTGTGTGAACTCGCCGCCCGCGCGCCTGCCGTCGTGCGTCCAGACTTCACCGCAACGATCGGTTTTGTGCGCGTCATCTCGCGGCACACCTGTATGAACCGCGCAGGATTACCGAAACTCTCAATATAAAGCAGTGCCAATGACGTGCGCGGATCGTCTTTCCAATACGCGAGAATGTCGTCCACCGAAACATCCGTGCGATTCCCCAGACTGACGAACGACGAAAGCCCTAACTGCATGCTCGCCGCTCGTTCCAATATCGCGACACCCAGCGCACCGCTCTGCGAAAGAAATCCGATATTCCCCGGCACCGGCATCGGACCTGCAAACGTCGCGTCCATGCACACGTTGGGATCGGTGTTGATCACGCCCATGCAATTCGGTCCGATCATCCGCATCCCGTAACTGCGCACCTTGTCAAACAACTCCCGTTCGAGTTTCGCACCCTCTTCTCCCGCTTCACCAAATCCCGCCGTGATCATGATCAGAGACTTGACTCCCTTGCGGCCGCAATCATCAACGGCTTGGAGCACAAACTTCTTCGGTACACAAATTACCGCCATGTCCACCGGATCGGGAATCTCCAGGACATTCCGATAGGCGCGCATCGAATTTACAAACTTGGCAGACGGATTGACGGCATAGACAATCCCGTTAAACTCAAAATCGAGAATCTTCCGCAGCATATCGCGGCCAATCGTGCCCGGCTGGCGGCTCGCGCCGACCACCGCAATCGAGGTCGGCTGAAAAATACGTTTTACTTCAAGCAGGTCAAGCGAATCCGAAGGCATCATGCAAGTTACTTCCAATGATGAAATTATGACTACAATATCTGTATCGCAACAACCTATAATTTACGGTTCGCGGGCCATTCTTGCAAATCCTGACGCATTGCTGTCCCTCTCTTTTCTAAATCTGATACATATTATCATATTCAGAAAATTCGCATAAAACAGAGGGGCTCCCTCACGGGAGCCCCTCATACGTCGACTGAAAGCTAAGACGTTACTTTGATGCGTCTTGCGCTTCGTTCGTTCTGAACAGATTCGCTTCGAATGCGGCAGATGCACGAACCTCGTCAGCACTCCGGCCAATCACGCTCGGCATATCCGGCGGCAGCGGCGAAGACGCAACCACATAGCCGTCGGTGTCCACCGCGAGGAACAGGCACTGGAACCCGAACTGCGCTGCATCCGGATAGATAGGAACCTGAACCGTCGGATTCGCGCCGGGCACGAAGCCGCCGAAGCCCCAGCCGGCCGGATAGACCGCGTTCAGGTCATAGGAGAAGTAGAGGTCATAGCGCTCCACCGTGATCGGGTCGCCGTTCATGTCGGCGACGACGGGATCCCACGACAACTCAAGAATCAAGGTCGGGGTGCTCTGTACCCACTTGATAACGAGACGTTCAGGTTTGCGCGGCGTGCGATCCCCGATGATCAGATTATACGGATTGTCCGGCAAGTCGGAAACGTCTTCTTTGAACACGACCAATCCGTGCCAGCCGGTTTCAGTGGGCGTGAAGACAAACACTTCATCCGCACCGTCCCCGCTCATGTTGATCAACTGGGTGTAAATGGAACGGCTGCCGTAAGTCATGCTCGGATTGTAGAGTGCAAATCCAAGATCGCCTGCGCCAAGATTCTCGAGAATGATTCTTGTCGCCTGACCCGCAACCAAGTAGGCGTCAAACACGTTGATCAGTTCCGTGTTGGGGAACGGATACGGGCCGTAATGTTCGCCGGCAAATACGTCGTGAATCCGGTTTGACTGGTGCAGGCGGTAAGCCCCCACCGAAACGTCCATCGGCCACCCCGTGTTGTTATGCACACCGACGTCAAATGTGGAAATGCCGTTGATGTTGCCGTTTTCCAAAACCCACTCCGTATTCGCGCCGCCTGACCACGAAGGAACCAGCGGGCTGCTGAACCCGATCGTTGAAGAGGTCGCTGGTTGATACAGGAGGCAATTGTATACGTCATCCACGTTGTTGTTCGGCATCATGCCCACGCCGCTCCAGAACGAACTTCCCGTAAACCTGAATCCGTCCACGTTGTAATCTGGGAAGAAGTAGTCCGCGTCGAAGTCTCTCCAGTTTGGAGCAACGTTCGGGGAAGTGAACATCACATTGTTTGCCAGGACCGCCGGAGTCCACACGAACTGCTCGTCACGACGATTGTTCGTTTCATTCCACTCCGCACCCTCATTCAGAATGTCGATCACGTTTCCGATTTGGTGACGGCCGCCCGGCACGGTGCCAATATTGCGATTCGACCCAAAGGCGGATCCGCCCGGTACGACAGGACCATTCCAGTTCACAAACGTGCCGACCGCCGGACCATCGCGAAACACGCGGTCATCCAGTGACGCCACCGCCGGACCACAGCCCTGATTGAGAGCCGAGATGTTCACGTAGTTGTTTGGTGCATTGCCCGTGAGCGTCGCGGGAAGAAGTGCCGGCTGACCACCTACGGCCTGACGAACCACCAACTGATGCGACCAGCCAACGCCCAACGCGTGCGTGAAATCAAAGCCAGACTTGCCCACAAACAAATTGAAATTGGCACTTTGGTCCCAATCCAAATAGTTGTGCTTGTGAACCACAATAGCGTGCCAGCCGATTGCTGCCGGTGTCCAGCAGGAAATCATCTCGCTCACACCCGCGCCGCCTGAATTCGACTGCACATTGAATGCAGAGCGTCCAAAGAAGGTGTCGTCAGGACCATACACCGAGACGACGATGTTTGCAGTACCGGACGTGACTACTGCTTCGATGCTATACGGGACAAGTTCGTTGACATAGAATTCCCACACGTCAAACAGTTCAGTCGAAGTCAGAGAGTGCGAGCCGTAGTCGTTACGGCCAATTCCCGGCTGACTCGGCGAAAGAATCGTGGACGTTCCGCACTCCACGCGATGCTGCGAGGACTCGCCGTCAAAGTTCAGCACTGAGGCAATCAGTCGCTGCGCCTGTCCAGCGATATTGTTATTGACGCCGACGAAGTCCATAAACGAGCCGTAGGAAGAGGATGCTTCCGAGTCGTCGAATCCGTTTGTGGAGCTAACCGCTTCGCTGTAGATGCGCGCGTCATAGTCGGCGGTCGAGGTCTGTGCCAGGACAGCCATGATGTCCCACCAACCGGTATTGTAGAAATTCTCGCCGCCGTAGCCATCCACGTTTTCGTAGGTGTAGCCTTGCGCGAGCTGGTCTGTAGCGTACTTGATCGGAGGAGAGGATTGCGTCAGAATCTCACCGTCATTCATCTGCCGTGGATCCCATGCCCACTGATTGTAAGCGTGGTTATTGGTTTCGATCCGCTCATTGACCTGCTCCAGCGGGTCTGCGGTCAAACGAACAAAGTGACGACCGCCGCGCACCGTTGTCCCGGCATTAATACCAAAGGCTTCGCCTGCAGCGTGCAGCGTGTCCGGAATCCAGCCAATCTCAAACGCATCGTCCACAAAAATACGATAACGTGCCGGCGCCGCCCAGCCGATGCGGGCCGAGTTCCTGATTGCCGCGTTCCAATAGGTCGTCGCTGGTGCAGGATCCAAATCGGAGGTCAGAACACAGCTTGCACCCGTTGCTCCGGTCGTGTTGCGCGGCACCATATACCACGTCCAGCCCGCACGCAACTGCGGAAGCAATTCCGGTGCAAGAATCCCGAACAGATTCGGCATTCTGCCGATATTGCCGGGGGTCGTTCCGGGAAGTGTGCCGAAGTCGTTCAGGTAGTCACGCATCAATGCCGTCGAAATCGTTGTGCCATTATAGTTGCGCACGATGTTGTGAATCACTCCGGCGCAGCCCGCCACTGTGGGGGATGCGTTCGATGTTCCGCCAAAGCTGTTCGTATACCACTCATTGGCGTTCAACGGTGCGAACGGCGTGCCGTCATCTCCATAGCCTAAAGTGAAGCTGCCATCGCCCCACGCGTTCAAGTCGCAGCGCTCGCCCCAGTTCGTGAAGCATGAAGCATTGTGGGCGCCCGCCGACTGAATCGCGGAAACATAGTTCGATCCCGTATCCGTCGAGTTCCGGAAAGTGGTCCCGAATGTCGCGTGATCCAGATTGACACAACCGTTGCCCGATGCAAGAAAGTAATGAATGCCGTCTGCGACACCGGCCTGAATCGAGGACTTCACTGCCGCATCATACTCAGCAGCTACCACACCATTCTGCGAAGGGTTACACGGACAGCTCTGGCCCGGAGGCAGCGGGCTTGCGAAGTAGCCCCACGAGGAATTCGTTAACTCGCCTGCGATCAAATGATCATTGGCAAGGTCATAGATATCCGCCACAGAGCCATAGCTCCCTGAATTGCGCTGGTACAAACGCATCTGCTGATCTGCAACAAAGCCCAAACAGCCGACATTGTTGTCGTCGCACGCGCCAAGCACACCCATCACCGCCGTGCCGTGATCATTATCACTGTCCGGCGTTCCTGAAGTGGCAACATTCGCCAATGTCACATCTTCGTGAGTAGTCTGCATACCGCGCTCAAAAATTCCCGTCCACCTGCTCGTGCCCGGCCCGTCCACGACATCCGGGTCATGATTCGCCAAAACCCAATCGAGGTCTACGCCCAGTGGGGCAGGATCATGATACGTCTGGTTAGGCATGAAATTGGGGGTCGGATTGCCGAGGTCCTGACACAGCAAATCCACTGGAATCGGTTCATAATATGCCGTTTCGATTTCCGGATTCTCGAGAATCTCGTAGATCAATCCCTTCGGATCGGCCGCCACTTCCGGAAGATCAAAACAGTAGAAACTGAACAGATCCACCAGGTCCCAGCCGGACTTCTTCTCGATGCGCGCAAGATCGGCCATGTAGGCCTGTTCGCTGCGGTTCGTGATGATGACCCGCGGCTTGATCTCCGGATGACGTGCTAAGAAAGCTTTCGTGCCGTTGATATCGCGGCCCGTCAACGATACCAACTCGTTGTTGCGGATACGGACTGTGTCTTCGTCGAAAAACTTCACAAACAAACGAGTCAGATTACGCGCTGTGGGATCATCACCCTCGGCCCAAATATACTTCTCAAAGACAATTCGCTTGGAAAAGTCGCGGGTTGGCTCCTCGTTTGGAAGCATCTCGCCCAAGTCACGTTCAAGCATTGTGTCACTGGCATAGAGTGCCGAAGCCGTCAGCACGGAAGCCAGCATGATTAGAAGTGTGCGGAGTTTCACTTCGCACCTCCTTCGCGAACGTCACCCGTCAGCGGGTCGCGTTCTACCGTCACTCTCTGCATCGGTGTCTGGTTATTGCGACTCTCGATGGCGGCAAGCACACGGGCTTCAGCCTCGTGGTTGCCCTGCGCGCGAACATAATTCAGCACCGCAACCAGCCGCGCTTCCTCCTGCTCCGCCTTCATTGCGATGATCTGCTGCTCAAGCAGCTCGGCCTGCTCATCGGTTGCCAGCGCGATCTGCGCGCGCAACTCGGCCAGCTGCTTCTGAAATTGTTCTTCCAATTGCTGGAACTCGGGCTGCAGCACAGTCTGTACGGCTTCGGGAGCAACTTCTTCCAGAATAGACTCCACACTTACCGGAGCCGGTGTCGAGTGCACCGTCTTGATCACATCGGATCGCTCACCCTTCACTTCCACGTCGGCGGCAAGGACGAAGGCGGGGACGGCGAGTGCTGTGACAATCAAAATTAGCTTCTTCATCTTATCTCACCTCCTGCACGTCTTGTCCCGCACGGTCACGGCTCGTGCTGAGCGGAGTTCCCGTCACAGGACCCGCAGCCAGCTGCGCCAGATTCGCTTCCGCCCGCTGGCGAAGCTCCACGTTTCCCGTCAGGTCGTAATATTCGACCATCAGCCCGAGAACCTGAATCTCATACGATTCGATCAGGTCCGCATACGCAACGTCAAACGCCGTCCGCTCGTGCGGCGCCAGCGTTGGATACTGCGCGTCCATCTCTGCAACTCGCTGCTCGCGTTCCAGCAACAGGGTCTTAATCTGCTGCTGCAGCGCGACTGCCGGGTCGGACGTCTGACCCGGAGTCGCAGGCTCGTTCGCCCACGCGGCGCTCACGACCAATAATGCCGCAAACACCATTCTCCACATTTTCATGCTTGCTTCTCCCTCGAATGTTCATGGTGGTACACTAATATCTTACAAAACATGTGCTAAGCAGCAAATTATAGCATAATGGTGACTTGAATGCAAGCTTTTGAACAAAAAATGGAAAATAAAATCGAATATTGAGACCCGACCTGCTCTTGTGTTTCAAGGAACTTACGTCAAACGTGCACGGCTTTGCCTGCGAAGGGAGGTTCGCACCTCTCCAAACCGCCTAATTCTGGAGCGAATGGTATTTTAATTCGACTGGAAGTGCCGAGCTACACAAACTACTCAATCCACCGCGAGCTGAACGCACACAAACGAAAAACCCGGACTCTCGTCCGGGTCTTCCTCGGCTAACTTAGTCGTTTACTTATCGCGATGGCAACGCACGCACAGCGCGCGATCGGCCGACGCAATCATTAACGGCGCAGCGGTCCATGAGTGAAGATCGTGGCAGCTGATGCAATCGAGTGGGCCGCCCGTCAACGGGTTGGTTACCTTCTCGCCCATTGGATGCGCAACCTGATGCTGATGCTTATGACATTCCGCACACAGCTCCAGACTCGGCTTCTTCAGATACCCCGCATTCGTGTTGCCGTGAGCCTCGTGACACTTTCCGCAGGCGTAACGTGCATGCGGATTGTCTCCGACCACCTTCACTCCATGTGAAGGATCATGACACTTTACACACAGCGTCTTCTCGTTGGCGGTCAGCAGATGCCGTTGATCCGCCGCGTGACCGTTGTGGCACATCTGGCAGGAATTCTCTTCCGTTGCGCCGTGAGGTTTATACTGAGCGAAGTGAGCGGCCTCCGCCTCGTGGCATTCTCCGCACACTTTCTGAACTGCACCCTTCAGCGGATAACCGTCGGCCGTCTGTTTGGCCACGTGACAGGCGGCGCAGTCCTTGTCTTCGAACGGTGCGTGTTTGTTGCTCATGACAAGCGACGGTGAGTCGCTCGCATGCGGGTCGTGGCAGGCCGAACAGTTTGCGTTCACTGGATCAAATCCGACGTGCCGTTCGCGCAGCCTCTGCTCGTTTCCATGACAGGTTTTGCAAAGCTGAGTCAGGTTCTGAGTCAGCAGGTTATCATGAGATCCGCCGTGAACGTTGTGGCACTTCGCGCATTGACCGACGCGCATGGGCGCGTGGGTATTGGGCTTCGCAAGCCAATCCCGCACTTCGACGTGACAGGTTATACAGAGATCCTTGGTCGCGACATTCAGCAAGTCCGCCTTGTCTGCGGCGTGCGGATCGTGACAACGTGTGCACTCACCACGTGCCACCGGATCGTGCTGATGCGAAAGCTTCGGCCACTCCGCAGCTTCCGTATGGCAGCTTGCGCAAAGCTCCGCTTCCTTGTCCATCAACAGAGCTTCGTGTCGAGACGCGTGCGGAGCGTGGCAGGCGCTGCACTCGCCGTCTTTCACAGGCTGATGCACTTTGGGCTTCGCGAGCGTCGCCACAAGGTCGTCGTGACACTCCAGACACACCTTGCGCTGATCCACCTTTGGCAACTGGGCAACGGTCAAGCCGACGAAACTCAGCACAGTGATAAGCGCTATCCAAAAGATAAACTGTCTCATCGTTTGTCTCCTTCCGCGACATGGCACGTTGCGCAATCACCGGACTCGAAAGGTGAGTGCTGGTTGCGCATCAGCATCCGTTCCCGATCGGAACCGTGTGAATCGTGACAGAGTGCGCAATTCATCTTTTCGCCGGTCTGCCCCAAATGCGCTGTGCGGAAATCGGCTGTCGTCACGTCGTGACAATCCAAACACAATCCCGGCATTGCGGAGGTTAGCAGCGATTTGTGCGAACTGGTGTGTGCGCTATGGCAGTTTAAGCATTCGCCGGATGCCGCGGGCGGGTGTGAAAACTTCGCCGTGCGTGCACCCTCGATGTCCGCATGGCAGGTGACGCACAAATCAGCCGCCCTCGCCAACAGCAAATGTTTGTTCGGGCTTTGATGCGGATTGTGGCAGGCCGTGCACTGTCCTTCCGCGACGGGCTGATGCACCGACTTGGCCGTCTTGATCTTATCCGTGATATCCGAGTGACACTCGGCGCACGTCGTCGTGACCGACATGCTCAACAGACCGTCGTGATTGGCCGCATGCGGCTGGTGGCAATCGAGGCACGCACCGTCCACGAACGGTGAATGAGCGACCGAATTCTCCTCGATTTTCATTTCCGTGGCATGACAGATCGCGCACAGCGAATTGTCAGTGGCTTTCAGCAGCTTGCTGTTTGTGCCGCCGTGCACGGTGTGACAGGACGCGCAATCGCCCTTACGGAACGGATCGTGAACATCCACCTGCGCGAAAGACTTGCGCAACTCGTCATGACAATTCAGGCACAGCTTGTCCTCCGACTCCTTCAGCAGCCCCGCGCGGTTTGTGCCGTGAGGTTCGTGACAGCTCCAGCACTTGCCGAGTTTGGTGGCCGAGTGTGTGACCGGCTGGCTCAATTCAGTCGAGATATTGTCGTGGCAACTTAAGCACTGTCCGTTACTCTTGTCCTTCAAGAGCTTCTGTTCGGAGTTTCCGTGCCCTTCGTGGCAGTTCGTGCAGGCATCCTTGGCGGCGGAATGCGCGTGCGCAAGTTTGGTCTTCTCAAGCTCGGTCGAGTGGCACTCGCCGCACACCTGCAAGTCGTTCGCTTTCAACAGTGCGGGTTGAGTCGTGACGTGCGGATTGTGGCACTCCGTGCAGTTACCGTCCTGCACCGGCGCATGCGTGTTCGCGCCGTGCTTCTCAAGCGGATCGTGGCAGGTCGTGCAGATCGCTCGCTCGTCCTCATTCAGCGCAAATGGCTTTGATTCAGTCGGAGCGACGTGACAATCCGAGCACGACGGTCCTTCCATGACCGCGTGTACCGTCTTGGGCAGCAGCGCCTTGGTCTCCGAGGAGTGCGGAAGGTGACACGCGGAGCAGTCCTTTCCCGCGACGGGATAGCCCGCATGCTGTTTCGCAAACGTGGCGTCCTGCCCACCGTGACAGCTCGCACAAAGCTGGGTTTGCTCCTGATTCAACAATGCCGCGTGGTCGCTGCCGTGCATATCATGGCAGGCGCCGCAGCCCTGCTGGAGGGGTTTGTGTTTGTGCTTTGCTTCGAACTGTGCCGCGTCATGACATTGATAACACAGGGAAGGCAGTGACGCCTTCAGCAGATTCTTTTCCGTCCCGCGATGGGGATCATGACATTCGGTGCAATGCCCCGCGCGCGACGGTTCATGCACGAACTTCGCCGACAATCGCAACGAGTCCGCGGCATGACAGCTCAGGCAGAGATCCGCGCCGGTATCCTTCAGGCGCAGCGCGCCGACTTTTCCGTGCGGTAGATGGCAAGCGGCACAGTCACCCTTTTCAGCCGGCTCGTGCGCAAACTTGCCCCGATACTCCTTCGCGTCATGGCACTCCAGACAATTCTGCTGCTTGCTAAAGCGAGATCCGCGCTTGACCTGAGCCTCGACGTGCGGCGGAAATGCCAAAGCTGCAATCAGCAGTCCGGCAAGCAGATTGAAAGACAGCCACTGCAAAAGGGAACGATATTTCAGGAGAATAGTCTCCATGGCTTGAAAGTTCTCGGTTAGTTCAGTTGTTCCGGGGAGTGTCGGCCTGCAAGCTCTGAATGGCCTGTTGGTTGATCACGATCTCCGAATCGTTCCGCAAGTCGCGGATGGTCGCTTCTATTGCCTCGAGTTGCTTCTTCTGCTCAATGTGTCCGCGAATACTCGACCGGACTTCGTCGAGCGAGCGGCGCGGACCGGACTCGCGCTCAACCAGTTTTAACACCACAAAGCCCTCGTCTCCCAGCAACGGAGGGAGACACCCGCCGATGGGAATCATCTCAAGCTGTTCGGCGATCATGCTCGGAAACTTCTCAAGATCCGCCCACTCCCGCAGGCCTCCGCGGTCTTTGTATTCGTCAATCGAATACTGTTTGGCTATCCAAGTAAAATCTGCGCCGGCCAGAATCCGCTCATAGTCCATCTGCGCCTCTTCCTGCGTCTCGCGCGTGATGATTGCCACACGCACCCGGCCCAGTTTGTGGAACTTGTCGGGATTCGCATCGTAATAGGCTTTGATCTCGGCGTCGCTGATCTTGATCGTCGGTGCGATGACAGACTCCAGGTAGCGGACGATCATCATCGAATCCTTGAAGGCTTCGGCTTCCTCATCTAATCGCGGGTCGTCCACGTACTTCTGTTTATGCGAGATTTCCTTAAGCAGCATGATCTGGCGCTGTTCATTGAAAACCTCCCACAACACTTCCCGCGCATCGCGATCCTTGCGCGACACAAAACGGTGAACGTACTTGTTCTGAAGTTCGTCTTCAAGCAGCTCGCGCGACTTCCCGACGCGCAGCACCACGCGCTTGCTGGCGGGCACATTCAAGTCGATGCGTTCCGGAATTGAATCCACCGCTGCGGAGTCCGCCCAGACCGGAATGGATTCCGCTTCGCGTTCGATGAACTCGCTGCGGATTGCCGTCGCCTTGTCCGACCACAGCTGTTCGTAGATAACGGACTTTACGCTGTCATACACTGCCTTATCCGGAGGCAAAAATGCGTCAGGTCGCACCAAAGCCCATGTCCTCCACAAATAAAGAGGGCCGAGCAGTTCACCCGTGCGAGCGCCTTCAAGCTTCTCAAACAGAGTCTCGGGAAGACTATATAACGGATACACTCCGGCATCTCCGCCGAGGTCCCGATACTTGTCTATCGCGTAGCGCGAAGCCAGTGAAGCCATCGAGACGCCGTTGCGAATACTGTCTGCAAGGCTGGCGCAAAAACCCGAGTCCGCCACGCAGATCAGTCTCAGCATCGCTCTGCGAAAGTAACGCTCAAAGCCCGCACGCAACTCGCTTTCGGAAATCTCAAGATCTTTCGGCTGAATGTCGGCGATTAACTGCTGATAGGCGATCATTTCGCGAAACCAGCGAACAGACTCCGTGATCGTCTTCTCCTGATCCAACCCCAGTGCGTAGGCGTCCTGTACGATCAGTTTGTTATTGACCATGGACTGCACAAGACGGTCAAAGTCGAAGTTCGTGCGCTCCACTTCGGTCGTCTGCGCGGCGTGGATACGGCCCAATTCCCGAGCCAGCATGTCTGTTGTGATCTCTTCACCGTTCACGGTGGCGAGGACTGCGGGTGCCTGTGCGAACGCGGTTCCATACAGCGTCACAAATACGAGCGAGAGCAGAATGAGTAATCGGTTCATACTATGGTTGGTTGGTCGATGTGACGTGTGACCGCGTGACATGCAGGTCGTTTGCAAAATCGTGAATCATATCCTGTGCAAGGCGCGCCGGACTGTGCACTGCGCCGAGCTTGAAAAATCCTTGCTTATCTTGTCCCGTGCGGCGCAGATTCGTCGCCCATAACACAAGATTCCGCTTTGGCTCAATCATCCGCAGCTCCAGCGAAACTTCCGGAACGCTGCCCAAGCCTGCGAGTCGGGAGGACGTGAACCCGCTCACCGCTCCCGTGATGACGAGGTCTACATCCAAACTGTCCGCAAGTGCGCGGCTTACTACATCTACGGCCTGTCCGTATCGCAGATCCTCGCTCTGAAGCTGCAGGCTGCGAACACTTCCGGCATCCAGAACGGTAAACCCGCGTCGGCGCATTTCTGAGGCAAGCAAGTCAGTGAACAGCAAGCTTGCATATTGCGCCTCTGATTCGTCCGCCGGCGGAATGATGGCCACTCGTTGGCAGGGAATCTCGAGCCGCCCCTTGCGCGTCCGAAATGTCATCCCCGAAACTCTTCGGTCTGGCTGCTTCAAACTTGCTTTCAAGGAACTAAAGACTTTTTTGACGGTCCCTTTTGCTAATCGCTCCTGCCCGTGTGCAGGGATAGATAAGAGGGCGTCGTTCCCGCCTCCTGAACTGACCGCGCAGTTGCTCCAAAGCACCTGCGTGTCTTCGGCGCGTATCATCCTCGCGCAAAGTGCGGCCTCCGTGAACGTGCTCTCCGCCGAAAATCTGTGGATGGCTCCGGTAATAATCGACGTGACGTCCAACATGGCGCACAGTTCCCGAATTTCGTGCGGCGTCGGAGCTGCGGTATTCCTGATGCGCAAGTCTCGAAGTGCGGACAACACGGAATCCTCCGCCGCAACCGAGAATCCCCGCCGGATCAGCAGCTGCCGCGCGTGAGCACTGACCATCGAACGCGCAGACTGTTCGACACCTTCCTCTGTGAACGGAAGCAGCGCAATGCGCTCCGCCGACTGTCCGCTAACGCTATGACAAAGAAGCACAAATACATGTGCCGCTATGAGCAGGTGACGGAGCATCAGCTCAACAGCAGCTTGACAAGCTTGCGAACGGCTTTATGAACCGCGTCCCCGCGCGAATTGTCGCCTGCTCCGAACGTGCGCGCGACCGGACCCGGACCGCCTACGGAAACGGCCGCCGACCAAACTGTGGTGCCGGTCTGACAATCCACCATGCGTGCATCGATGCTCACGACATGCGAGGAAGTCGAACGGCCCGGCATTTGGGTGGCTTCACCCACTGAACCGAAGACTATCGCCTGAACTCCCAAAGAGTCCGCCACGCGCCGAAGACCAATTAAGTCAAGTTCGCCCGCTCGCGTCTGACCGATGTCGCGCAGAACCCGTGCGGTTTCCCCGGGCTCGACCACGTCAAACGCCTGTGCCGCGAGCACTTCGGTGATGAACAAGCGCGTCGCATAGGCGGAGACACCCTGCTCGGTGGACAAATTCTCAAAATTCGCGACTGCGATTCGCTCTACAAAACTGAAGTCATACTCGGGATGCAAAAAAACCGTTGCGCGCTTCGCAGCACACCCCGAAAGAACCGTGGAGAGAATGATAATCGCAATCTGTAGTCTAATGTGCATTGCCGGAACCAATATTGTTCTGATTAAAATCGCGAGAGCAGCGATATGCGTGACGAATAAGTTGTGGCAAAGTCCGCCCGTTCGTTGACCGAATAGGATGCCGTGATTTCCGTCCGGCTCGTCCAATAATATACCGTCTGAAGTGAATACTGATTTGCGTCCTCGGCCAAAGAACCTTCGATCCTGTTGAACGTGCCGCCGATGGACAGCTTGTGTGATGGATTCCATCCCACGATAGCGTCATAGCTGCGATCGGTTCGAGTCGGATCCTCGGAGGTCGTGGCGCTCGTGGTGATGCTGATCTTATCCGTCAACCGGTAATTCAAGCGGCCGCCGACGGATGTGCGATACTTGCGAACCGCCGAAACGTGAGCGCTCTGTGTTTCATATCTGTGCGTCACGGTGATCTGTGAGCGCGTCGTCGGTTCACCCTCGAACGCGGTGGTTACCGAACGCGTGAAAATCACGTCGTCAGTCGCGAAACGCTCGTCCTCGGCATAGGCAAACTGAGAGGTTACGCGCAGAGCGGGGAAGAGTAGCGCGTTGATATCCGCTCTTAGACGGTTGTTGCGCCGCGATAAGACTTCATCCAGTTGCTCGTCCGAACGCTCCACTAACCCTGCGGTGCTCAGCGCGCGATTCCACTTTGATCTTACGATTGCGCTGATCAGTGACGTCTGGACGTCTCGGTCGCCCGCATCAAGGTAATTAGAACGGCTCCACGTGTAGCGCACCGATGTGTCAAGCAGGCGGAGTCGGTTGAATCTTGTGGAGGCCTGAAAAACATCTTCTTCGCGCGCCAATGCAAATTGTGTTTCACTCTGCCGCAGCACATCGCCGCCTACCTCCCACCCGAACCACTTCGCAGGTTGAACCTGTATGCGGGCCGAACCGCGATGATCCGTCGTGCGTCCCAAATCACCCAGCTGGACTCGCGTGACAAATCCTCGCAACTCCGTCACTTCTATCGGAGTGATCTGCAACTGAGGCGTGAGCGACAGCTTGATGTAGCGCGTCTCGACCGGCGCAAAGGAAAACTCGTAACGCCAGAACGGCGACCTGAACGTCCCCCGCACATCCCGCGCGACCGGAGTCCAAGTGAGATTATCCGAGCTTTGCCAGATCGACCAGGTTAACGTCCCGACATCGAGCGTATCCACATATAAGAAGAGGTGATCCACCGTGACGGGCGCGCCGAAATCCAATCCAAAATTGTGTGCCGTGCCGTTCACGAGATTGTAGTCGCCCGCCGGAATCTCCGTGAGGCCGTCTACCAACGAAGGTGCGCTCTCCAATGCGTCAAATTCCGGTGAATTGTCCGCAAGATAAAGCCCCGCTATCGTCGGCAGCGGAACCAGCGTCTCGCCCGTGGCGGACGAGCGCTCACTCTCCTTGCGCGACGTAATCTGATATCCCGTCTGAAAGCTGACGATGCGTTTCAACAGGCTGGTGCCGAAATCCGCGCGTCCGTTGTGCGACTTGGAGCTGCGGTCAATATCGTCCAGCTCGTTATGTGTCAGGTAGTCCGAATATTCATAGTTGAGATAGAGCCTGCGGTGGTTGTACGTTCCACCTGCAGCCATCGTGCGGCTGCGCGTGTCATAACCCAATAAGTCCAAATCGTTGACGTTCTTGGCCCAGCTCAGGGAACCGTAGAATCGAGGCAACGTCTGCCAAGTTGTCTGCGTGTAGACAGCTGCCATGCGGTTGGTCAGCCTGTTCGTCCCCAATTCGTCGCGATCCGCCCGATAGGAAGCGTTGGCTCGCGTGTCCAGAACGCCCATGTTCCAGTTGATAACCCCCGTCGGACTGACCTCATTGCTCCACAAGTACGGGCCATCTCCGGTTTGACTCCGTAAATGGCGAAACAAACCGCTTAGCGAGTAGCGTATCGCAGGAGTTGGACTCCCGCTCGTGAACAGCGTGTATTGTTGATCCAGCGATCTGGTGCGCGTGTCCCCCGCTTCAGAAGTCGCCGCGCTGCCCGAGATCGTTCCACCCCAGTCCGCCCGCGCATCCGCTGGCCCTATAAGTATGCTAAACAGGAGAAGTACGCTGGTGGCGATGGCCCGGCTCAGGCCTGAAATGTCTCGAAAACGCGCTCGCATCGGAGCTTTCAAATATAATCAATAATAGTTATGAAGCGTAATCATTTATCTGTCACATGCAGGGGCAAAAAGAAGGACCGTTGCCATGGATAAGGGTCCGCAACCGGTCCTTCACAGTAATTCGAGTTTTGCTGCCGCTGTGTGCAGCCTATTAATTCATGTCTAATCAAAGAGCAAAAACGCTCTACAAAGATTCGCCGTGGTTCCCCGGCCCATGCCGGGGAGAAAGCGGTACCGGGGAACCACAGCATCCAACCCGCGAAGTTAAGAACTGCTGCCTATAGCTTGCGAGGGAAGGGATCTACAGGCTCGCAATTCACTAAAAAGGGTTGTGGTTATTGCGATCCTTGTTGTGGCACTTGTTACACATCGAACGCTGGTTCGGATTGTTGTAAGTCTGCGGCATCACATAAGAACCGGATTCAACACCGTCCTGCTGGAACCATGTGATGTTGAAGTCCCAACGACCTGCGTTCTGAGCACTGGACGCGTGGGCGCGGTGGCAGGAAATGCAGCTCACCTTGCTGTTAGCGTCCGGGCCTGCTGTCGACGTGATCAACATGTCAGGATCTTCAAATGCGACCTGCGCGAGATAAGCCGTAGCGGGGCTGCCGCCGTTCTGATCCATCGTGCCGTTGTACGCATTGTAGATGTTCTGAATCGCCGAGCTCATGCCAACGCCACTCGGGTGACGATACTGCGAATCGTTCTGATGGAAGTTGCCGTGGCAGTTCGAGCACCAGCCGCTCATGCCGCTCTTGTACGCAATGTGATTGTCGTTCGTCTCGCTCGAGCCTGCGCCGGAGAAAGGCAGGCCTTCCGCGACCGGAGCCGGCTGCGAAAAGCTGAAGTTGCCCGGTTCTGCGCGCTCGCCGGCACCATACAGAATACGATAATTCTGGTTGCCGTGAGGATTGTGGCAGCTCGTGCAGCCCAGTTGCGAGGCGGGATAGTTGCCTCCCGGGGAAATCGGATTCAAAGCATCCGCCACCGTGCCGCGGCTCGGTGAAATTACGGTGTGACCCGCACGCCAACCCGGAATCGGGTTCGCGCCGCCAAGACGACCGTCATTGATATTGTCTTCCAGCAGGAAGGCAAAGTTACCCGGTCCGCGTTCCGGACCCGGAGCCATCGGATTGGCAGCCCAGACCGCGCCACGGCTCGTGGCATGGCAGGACAAGCATAGATCAGTCGCGTTCGCATACTTCAGCAAATACGGGTAGCCTTGACCTGACGGGTCAATCAACGCGTTGTTGCCGTTCGTATTGTGCATCGTGTGGCAGCCTGCGCAATAGGCCACACCTTGATCATGAAACGCCAGCGCGTTCGATAGCGGCATGCAAACCAGCGCGGCCGTTACCAGGAAAAGAAGAACCGACCGTCTCATTAGAGACCTCCTTAGACGTGAGATATCCATCCCTATCGGGGAATGTTTCACAACTTTGTTTTTTGTTATTGTATGCATATATGAAAAGGGTTGTCCCTTGAATTACGAGCCTGTTACGATCGGAGTCACTTGCGGCGTGACCGACTGCACGCGATTGGCGTGGATCTGGCCTACCAGCAGCGTCCCGTCATGACACTTTGCCAATGCGGTCGGGTGAAAGAACCAGCCCTCCACCAAACCCGCCCCGCCGATTTCATACTTGTAAAGTCCGTCGCTCCCGATGAACTGCAGCAGGTGACGGTGCTTATCCAAAACCACATATCCGCCGTCATCAGTTGGGCAGCACGCCGCCGGAAAACTTAGCTCACCGGGTCCGCCGCCGCTATAGCCTACGAAGCGAATCAGTTTGCCTGCCAAATCCATCACCGCCACTGTTCCCACGATCGGCAGCGGAAGAAGCAGCCGGTCACGGTCGATCAGGAAGTTTCCAATCACCGGCGACATCCGCGTTGCTTCGTCGTCTCCCAATATCTCATACTGTTCAATCGCTGAACCCGAAGACGTATACGTGTTCATTCGCAGGGGTTCGAGGGACAGGAGGTACAGCTTGTTCTCATTGTCCAAGACGAAATCCGCAGGCTCCAGATTAGAACCATCTTCGGCGGTCAGATCGAGATGATGCAGGAACTCGCCGTTGTAATCGAACACCGCCAGCGTGTGCGCCCGCGGATCGCCTAAAACGTAGATCCTGCCCTGCGCGTCAACCGCGACTTGCCGCGGTGACACGACATGATTGCGCGTCGAGAATTCGAAATTAAAGCGGCGCTGCGAATCATAAATGACAATGCGCGAGGTGGAAGCGTCCGCGACGAATATGTCACCCGTGTAACGATCCACATACAAGTTCGTCGGCTGCGGACTGCCGTTGTCACCCGCGGGGTAACGAAGACTCTGCGTGATGTCGTAAGTCTGAGACCATGCCAACTGAGTGAACACTATCAACCCGACCCACAACAGAACCATCGCTGAACGGCAACTAAAACCGTGTCTGGGCTTGAGGGTATACATTACTCTTGTTCGCATCCGCTGACGGTTTCTTCGGTTCCTTGAGCCAGAAACTGGCCTTATTTGTCAGATTTACAGGCCACTTCACTTCACTCAAGCTTGCAGCAAAGATACTATTTAGAAGAGGAAAACGCAAAGGCACCTGTGGATACTCCTCAACACACATTCGCTCGATGCAACGACGACTAAGCAGTTGAATTATCTTGCGAAAGATTTCACGAACCCCCCTTTGTGGGTCAAGTGCAATCGTGCAGTTATAGACTTAATAGGAGGAGTAGGCTTCCAAACTCCTCTTTTCCAAGCTCCAATTGGTGCAAACAAACCACTCGCTTTTGCGCGCTCTCCGATACTAACCTTTTGTGATTACTAAGCACAGTTTCGGAAATCCAAATGTGACTATTTATATCCAATTCCCTCTTGTCATAGATCGTGACTTTGCTACATATTCGCTTTGTGACAATTGCATGACACTCAATTGAGGTGTGTTTGTTATGTTGAGTGCCGAAAGTTGACCATAATCACGGATCGGACTCATGATAATCGGAACTCGGGGCAGCGATCTCGCTCGCACACAGACGAACTGGGTGAAAAATTTCCTCGAACAGAAGTTAAATATGACTATCGAGGTCAACATTATCACCACTCAAGGTGACCGAGTCACAGACCGCCCTCTACGTGAACTGGAAGGCAGCGGCTACTTCACAAAAGAGCTGGAAGAAGCCCTGCTGGACGGAAGAATAGATGTCGCCGTTCATTCCTACAAGGATATGCCATCCACAGCGCCCGAAGGGCTGACGTTGGCCGCCGTTTCTGCACGCGAAGATGCCGCCGATCTGCTCATTATGCGACCGGATGCTGCGACCTCTGATGAGGACGATCTCTTCCTGAAGCCAGAAGCACTTGTCGGAACCAGTGCCGTTCGCCGCGAAACCCAATTGTTAGCGCTGCGTCCGGATCTGGAAACCAAAGATCTGCGCGGCAACGTCCCGACACGTTTAAGAAAACTGCGTGATGGCGAATACGATGCTATCATGCTGGCGAGCGCAGGTGTCCGCAGGCTCGCGCTCGATCTCTCCGAGTTTCGCGTCGAACGTCTCGCTCCGTCGCTGTTTGTTCCGGCCCCCGGTCAAGGAGCACTCGCTATTCAAATGCGTGCCAATGATTCGCGCCTTTCCGCAGTGCGCGAGGCCGTGCACAACGCTGAGTCTTTCACCGCAACCCGCATCGAGCGGCAATTGCAGGCCCTGTTTGGCGGCGGATGCGGCTTGCCGTTAGGCGCATACGCATCACGTAACGGCGACGTGTGGATCATGGAAGGCTTCTGGTTCAACGCGATGTCCGGACCCGTGCGCGCCACCGTGCGCGGCAATCTGCCTGATGCGTTGCCGCAGGAACTCTTCACCGAACTCTCCCAGAGTCAGGCATGCTCCAGCGGGTGCTGTTAATCCGTCAACCGGAACTCTGCCGCGAACTCTGCGACCTCCTGCACGCGGAAGGCTTCGCTTGCTCGGCTCTTCCGGCTACCACAACAGAGTATATCACTCCGGAAAAGCTGGAAATCGCCACGCCGTGGGTTGCCTTTACCAGTGCGAACGGTGTGCGCGGACTCTTTGAAGCGCTCCGGATCACAAAACAGGTTCTGCCGTTCGATGTCATGATTGCAGCCGTCGGAGAAGCTACCGCTGACGCCGTGCGGTTGTACTTCGCTCAAGAGCCTGAAGTTATCTCCTCGGTGGGAACCGGAGCACACCTCGCGAATGAGTTGAGCCGCACGCTCCCGTCAGGGACGCCGTTGCTCTATCCGTGCCCGGACCAGCACAAGTCAGACTTTGCAGATATCTGCCGCAGCAATGGTTTACCTATACACGCGCTGCCGGTCTATCGCACGATTGCACGCGAGCCACGCGAACTGTCCCTGCAGTTGCAATCGCATCTTCCGGTGGACGCAGCGGTCTTTTTCGCACCGAGTGCCGTGCATGCACTTCACCGCGCGCTGCCGTTGCCTTGGCCCTTCGCGGCTATCGCCATCGGCCCGACAACTCAACGTGCACTGAGTGCACTCGGACACTCCAGCATTTTTACTGCCACTCGTCCGGATGCTCTTTCCATCACGAAAGCCGTTCGCGCGAGTCTCCTGCAACACGAGCCCGATCATGTCTGAAGTCATTTCCGCAATGAAAACTGTATCTGAACAGCGCACCGCAACCTCCAAGTATGTGCGAGCCGCACGCGGTGAAGCGCTCGCCACTCCTCCTGTATGGCTCATGCGGCAGGCGGGGCGCTATCTTCCCGAGTATCGCGCCGTGCGAGAACGGCACGACTTCATCTCCGTCTGCTACACACCTGAACTGGCTTGCGAGGTCACTCTGCAACCGATTCGCCGCTTCGATTTCGATGCCGCCATCCTCTTCAGCGACATCCTATTGCTTGCGATTCCCCTCGGAGCAGGGCTGCATTTCGACAGTGGACACGGCCCTGTGATTGAGCGGCCGGTGCGTGCGCACAACGACGTCTCCAAACTGCGAGACTTCGACCCGCGGGAAGAACTCGGCCAAGTTCTCGATGCCGTCAAACTGATTCGTCGCGAACTTCCCGATGACAAAGCCCTGATCGGCTTTGCCGGGTCACCCTTCACCGTGGGCTGTTACCTGATTGAAGGCGGCAAGCCCGATCCCTTCAAGCGCACTAAACGGATGATGTATGCGGACTCGCACGCGTTCTCCGAACTCATGGAAAGACTTAGCACGTTGACCATCTCTTATTTGCGTGCGCAAGTCGAGGCCGGTGCCGATGCGCTGCAGTTGTTCGACACGTGGGGGGGGATTCTCACGGACGACGAATACGCAGAGTTCAGTCTGCCGCACTTGCAGCGGATTTTCTCCGAACTGAGATCGCTCGACGTCCCGCTCACCTACTTCGTTCTAAACGGTATGCACCTTGAGTCCGCTGCGAAGGTTGGAGCAACTGTCTACGGATTGGATTGGCGCATGAGTTTTGAGGAGGCCGGCCGCCGCTTCGGTCAGCGCGTCGCACTGCAAGGGAATCTTGATCCCATCCTGCTGCTGACCGATGAGCGGACGATCCGCACACGTACTCGTCAGATTCTGAATGAGGCGCCGCAGCGCGGCCACATCTTCAATCTCGGCCACGGGATTCTGCCCGAAACACCTATCGAGCACGTCGATATTCTGCTCGATGAAATTCGCGGAGAATAGACATGAACCGCTTAAGCTGGCACGACATCTCTGAGGAGCGCGCCTTCGCGCTGGTCAACGAGCTGGATGGCCGCGGGCCGCGATATACCTCTTATCCGACTGTTCCCGTTTGGCATGCTCCGGTCCGTGAAGAAGCGTTTGTTGATGCTTTGCTCAGGCTGGGGCAAGAGCAAGAGAGTATCGCCGTCTACGTGCATCTGCCGTTCTGCCGTCAACGCTGCCTCTATTGCGGCTGCAACGCGCACATCACCCATGACGAGTCGCGCATGAATAGATACATGGATGCGCTCGAAAGTGAAATCCGGCTCGTCACCAGCAGGTTCGCGCGCCCGGTTCGCCACAGTCAATTGCACTTGGGCGGCGGAACTCCCACATATGTTCCGGTGAATCGACTAGCGGGCATGCTTGATCTGTTGATTGAGAAGATCCCCGGCGCACCGCGCGCGGATCGTTCCGTTGAAGTGGATCCACGCGTGACCACCGACGAACATCTCGAACTGCTTGCAGCGCGCGGCTTCCGCCGCATTTCCGCCGGATTGCAGGATCTAAATCCCGAAGTGCAGGCAGCGGTGCGCCGTGAATACAATCTAAATGAGATCACCGGATTCATAACCCGCGCCCGCGAACACGGCTTCACGAGCATCAACATTGATCTGATCTACGGACTGCCCCGTCAAACCCGCGCCACGTGGCTGGAAACTCTGCACGCCGTGGCCGGATTGAGGCCAGACCGACTTGCTTGCTTCGGATACGCGCATCTGCCGTCGCGCATGAAGCATCAGCGCGCCATCGATGAAAATGACCTGCCTTCCTCGCGTGAGCGCCTCGGCATGATCTTCGATGCACATCGCGTGCTCGGCGACTCCGGCTACGCGGGAATCGGCATGGATCACTTCGCGCTGCCCGACGATGATCTGACCCTCGCTCAAAATCAAGGCCGCCTCTGGCGCAACTTCATGGGCTATACCACCACGCGCGGCCTTGAACTGCTCGGACTCGGCTGCTCCGGAATCAGCGAGTTCCGCAATCTCTTCACTCAGAATATTCCCTTACCGGAAGCCTACGCTGACGCGGTCGAAGCGGGCCGCCTGCCCCTCGAACGCGGACATGAACTGAGTGCCGACGACCGGACAACCAAACAGATTATCAACCACTTGATGTGCAATCTTGAGATCAACTTGCCCAAGCATATGCACGAGCTCGGTGACGAGTTTGTGGCACGAATGAACTCGGCAATCGATCACATCTCCTCCTTCGAAGGCAGCGGGCTGGTCAAACGCGACAACGGTGGATTTCGCGTCACGCCGCTTGGGCAGCTCTTTGTAAGGAACCTTGCCATGCCCTTTGATCGCTACCTCGCCGATCAGGCGAACGTCGTCTACTCGAAAACCTTGTAGGAATAGATCATGAGTGAAGCGATCCTACTTGTGAATATGGGCGGCCCCGCCCGCCGTATCGACGTTGAACCCTATCTGCGTGAGATCTTCAGCGATCCCGCGATCATCGACCTTCCGGCTATTATCCGCAAACCGCTTGCGTCGCTCATTGCACGGCGCCGCGCATCAGAAGTCGCCGAGCGATACGAAGGCATTGGCGGTTACAGTCCGCTTTTCGATTGGACGGAAGCGCTTCGACAAAACATTCTGCACGAACTCTCCGTACGCGGCGGACAAACCGAAGTGATGTGGGCGTTCCGCTATATTTCGCCGACGATCCCTGAAGCGATTGCTGCGTTCGCCGGAAAAGGCATTCGCCATCTCAACGTTATTCCGCTCTTCCCGCACTACACGCACACCATGACCGGCTCGGTGATGAAGGAAGTCCGACGAGCTGCTAAGTCCTGTCACCTGACGTTTGACTACGTTGAAGACTGGGGACAGGAAGAGAGCATGCTGGCGATCTGGGAGGGCTATCTTCGCGATGCGTTGTCGGAAGCAGGTCCACGCGCGCGCGTCATGTTTGTTGCTCACGGTATTCCGAAAATCTATGTTAATCGAGGCGACGACTACCCTGACCGCGTTTGTGCCACAGCGGAAAAACTCGCGCGGAACCTGCCGCACGGAACGCACTGGATAGTCGCCTATCAAAGTAAAGTCGGGCCCGTTGAATGGACAAAACCATATATGGAAGATGTGCTCTCGGAGTGGACCCGAAGTGACGATCCCATCGTCATGATGCCCCTGAGCTTCGTTTCCGACTGTCTCGAAACCCTCTATGATCTCGATTCCGTCGCTAAGGAAATTGTCGAGCGGAAGGGTGTCAAGAAGTATGTTCGCGTGCGCGTCTTCAATGACGACACGCGCTTCTCCGCTGCGTTACTCAATTTGTTGCGGGAGTCCTGTCATGCCGTTGCCTGCTAACCCCCTTCGGCCAAGCGTCGTGGTCATCGGCGGAGGTGTCGCCGGACTGGCCAGCGCCTTTCTGATTCGCACCCTCGCGCACGAACGCGGAGCAGACCCGCAGATGACTATTCTGGAAGCCGCAGCTTTCACCGGTGGCGCGACGCGCACAGAACTCGCCGATGGCTTTCTCTGCGAATGGGGACCGAACGGGTTCCTCGACAATGAACCTGCGACGCTCGATCTCATCAAACTGCTTGGCCTCGAACAGCGGCTGGTGCGTGCCTCCGGACATGCGAGCAAGCGCTTCATCTATCATCATGGCAAGATGCGCGAAGTACCGCTCTCTCCGCGCTCGTTCCTGCACTCGGATATTCTGCCTGTCGGAGCAAAACTGCGCATGGCGCTCGAACCGGTTATTCCGGCCAAGCGTAACGGTTATGACGAATCCGTCTATGACTTCGCCAAGCGTCGGCTTGGCGAGGACTTCGCGCAATACATGATCGACCCTATGGTTTCCGGAATCTTCGCGGGCAACGCCAAGGAACTATCACTGCGCTCCGTCTTTCCTAAAATGGTTGAGATGGAAACGGAGTACGGCGGCTTGATGCGCGCGATGATCGCGAAGAAACGTGCTGCAAAACAGTCCGGTGAATTGACGGGCGGACCCGCCGGAGCGGCCGCGACGCTCACGACGTTTCGTAACGGCATGGGTGAACTTACTGAGACTCTCGCACAGCAGCTTGCCGCTGACATCATCACGAACTCGCCTGTGCAGTCATTGCGGCCGCGTGGTGAAGTCTTTGAGGTTCACGCAAAAGGCAGAACCCTAACGGCGGACGCCGTCGTCTTGGCCTGTCCCGCATACGCCGCAGCCGAGATTCTCAATGCTGTGTCCTCAAACGCCGCCGCAGCGCTGCGGGAGATCCCCTACGCTCCGATCGATGTGGTCGCCCACGCGCATCCCATCGCCGATGTCGGTCATCCTTTGGACGGTTTCGGAGTCTTAATCCCGCGAGGTGAAGACTACCGCGCACTGGGATCGCTCTGGTGCGATGCCATCTTCCCCAATCAGGCTCCGCACGGATTCCATCTGCTTCGCACCATGATCGGCGGAGCGCATGATCCCCGGATTGTGGACCTGAAAGATCACGAAGTTGAGCAAATCGCCGCCGACGAGCACCGCCGTTTGTATAACGTGCAGGGAGCACCTTGCTTCCGTCGGATCTTCCGTCACCCTAAGGGCATTGCCCAGTATACGCAAGGTCATCTCGGCCGTATCGGAGAACTGGAGCTTCTTGAAAGACAACTTCCGGGCTTTATCCTGACGGGAGCAGGCTATCGAGGTGTGTCGGTCAATGGCTGTGCAAAAGACGCTTTCCGTGTCGCGCGCACGCTGCTCGCTCAGTGGAGGATAGCCTGATATGTTCATCTACGCACTTTTCCCCGGACTGATGCTCCTGGTGTTCGGTGGCCTTTTCTCGCTTTGGATGATGCTTTACCAGCGGCCCGACGAGCACCTCGAAAAAATCGCCGTCCGCGTGGGCTGGATAGCCGCCGCTCTGTATGCGTTGTGGCTGACGCTCCTTAGTATCGACCAGCGCCAACTTCCGATTCTTACAGCGGGACAGATCAGCGTCTTCCTCGCGTTTCTGGTCTGGATGGACCAACTGCTCGTTGAGCGTCGTATCTCACAGCGCATGCTCACGGTTTTGCCCATCGTGATTGTCACCGTCCTGCTGCTGACCGGTGTGGCGGGCGGACTTCGGCACACGGAAGGTCCGCGCGAACTTCACTCTGTGTGGTCCGCCGTTCATATTGTCCTGTCCACGGCCGGAGTCGCAATGCTCTTCGGCAGCGGCGTCTATAGCGCCGGAGCGATTCTCCTGCGGAGAGTGCTTGTCCAGCGCAAATTCGGACGGCTCTTCACGGCTCTGCCCTCTATGGATGATATGCACAGATTGCGCGCGCTCGCGGTTTACAACGGCTGGCTGCTCATCACCATCAGTTTTGCTTCATCCACCGTGTTTATGTTCCTCCAGCGTGCCGGCACGCCCAGCTTCTTCAACCACCTGCATGAAATGTTCGCGCTTTGGTTTGTAGCGACTGTTCTCGCGATTTCAGAACGGAAGAACTGGCTGGGAGACCAGAGACAGGCCAAACTGACCGTCGCACTCACCGCCTTGATGTTCTTCCTGCTCGCAGGGTCGGTCACCCAAATCTTCTTCCGGGGCCAGTCATGAAACTTGAGATGATCGGTCTCAATCATCACTCTGCTTCGCTTGGGCTCCGCGAACGCGCCGCCGTTTCACCCGAAGCGCTGCCTGCCTTGATGCAGCAACTGGTGCGGCATCCGAATATTGAAGGCGCCGTCATCCTGTCCACTTGCAATCGCGCCGAATTATATCTGTCGCCGACATACCATTTCGAAGCATCCGAGTTACGCGCCCTATATGCGGATATCTGCGGCTTGGAGCCTCCCGAAGCCAATGCCGCATACGTGCATCGGGATACCGCCGCTGTGCGACACCTCTTTCGCGTCGCTTCCGGTCTCGATTCCCAGATGCTCGGTGAAATTCAAATCCTCGCACAAGTAAAGACGGCCTATGCCGCCGCTCTTGAACTCGCCGGCACGAGCGGCATCCTGAACAAGCTCTTCACTCATGCCATTTTCTGCGGCAAGAAAGTCCGCACTCGCACCGCAATCTCGCAGGGTGCGGTCTCCGTCGCCTATGCGGCCATCGAACTCGCGCAGAGACTCTTCCGCAAGCTTGATGAGAAGAACATCCTGCTCGTCGGCGCGGGCGACACCACCCGGCTCGCCGCGAAATATCTCGCAGATGTTGGAGCACGCAATTGGCGTGTCAGCAATCGAACCGCCGAGAACGCACTGCAATTCGCCGATAGTATCGGCGGCCAAGCCACTTCGTTTCCCCCTTCCGCCGACGATCTCGCATGGGCGGATATTGTGGTGAGTGCCACGTCCTCTCAGGTTCCGGTGATTTCGCTGGATACGGCGGGAAGTTCCTTACGTTCACGTAAACGGCCGCTGCTGTTCCTCGACCTTGCCGTGCCCCGCGACGTCGATCCGGTTTTCGCACAGCACGACGAAGTCTATCTCTACACCGTTGACGACTTCCAGGAGCTTGTCGCCACGAACATCAAGGCTCGCGAAAAAGAGGCCGTCCGCGCTGAAGACATCGTAGACAAAGAAGTCGCCGAGTTCACTGAGTGGTATCGTCAGAATCGTATCGCGCCGAGCATTCAGCAGCTACAGATTGCGCTCGAAAGTATTCGTGCTTCTGAAGTTGAGCATCAGGCACATCACTTTCGCGCAGAAGACCTTGAAGAGGTCGATAAATTCTCCCGCTCTATGATGAAAAAGGTGACGAGCCTGATTGTCGCCAACATGCGCCGCGCAGCAGCCGATGGCAGTGATCTTACGCTCGCGCGCGCCATCGCCGTCGCCTTCGCAGGACAGGACCGTCAGGCCGTTGAAGAAATTCTCGAAAAACTGAACCATGAGCTTTCCCATTGATCGCCCCCGCAGGCTTCGCCGCACACCCATGCTGCGGAGTCTCGTGCGGGAAACACATCTGCATCCGGCCGACTTCATTCAGCCGTTGTTCGTCGTTCCCGGCAGCGATGTCAAGCATGAAATCAGCAGTTTGCCCGGACAATTTCATTGGTCCGTCGATCGCGTGAACGAAATCGCCGGACGCTGTTACGATGCCGGAGTGCCCGGCGTGATTCTGTTCGGTGTGCCGACACACAAGGACGCAATCGGCTCCGCCGCATTTGATGACAACGCCGAAGTGCAGCGCGCCGTCCGCGCCATCAAGCAGGCCTATCCTGATTTGCTTGTCATTACCGACGTCTGCCTGTGTGAGTATACAGACCACGGACACTGCGGAGCGATTCATGATACCGACGTAGATAACGATGCGACGCTCGACTTGCTCGCCAAAACTGCGCTAAGTCACGTGCGCGCAGGAGCCGATGTGGTGGCGCCCTCCGATATGATGGACGGACGCGTCGGAGCGATCCGCCACTCTCTCGATGAACACGGATTCTCGCATATTCCCATTCTGTCCTACGCCGTCAAATATGCCTCCGCATACTACGGACCGTTTCGTGTCGCGGTGGATTCCGCTCCGCAATTCGGAGATCGTCGCGGCTATCAAATGGATCCCGCCAACGCTGACGAAGCGCTGCGCGAAGTCGAGCTCGACATCGCCGAAGGCGCGGACCTGCTGATGGTCAAACCCGGTATCGCCTATCTCGATATCCTGCACATCGTCAAGGAGAAGTTCCATCGCCCAACTGCGGCCTATCATGTCTCCGGTGAGTATGCCATGATCGAAGCCGCGGCGCAGCGCGGCTGGGTGGATCGCAAACGCATCATTCTCGAGACGCTGCTTGCTTTCAAACGCGCCGGTGCGGACTTTATTCTTACCTACTATGCGGCCGAAGCCGCCGAATGGCTGAACACGGAGAGTCGCCATGCCGAATGATGCAATACTGACTGAATCCGCGCGTTCCATTGAACGGTCTGAAGAGTGGTTCACTCGCGCACGGCGCGTGCTGCCAGGCGGCGTGAATTCCCCCGTGCGCGCGTTCAAATCCGTAGGTGGACAACCGCCCGTCATGGCAGCCGCCAATGGGGCAATTCTGGTGGACGTTGACGAAAATGAGTATATTGATTACATTGGTAGCTGGGGACCAATGATACTGGGTCATGGCGCGCAACCCGTCGTCGAGGCGGTTCACCGTGCTGTCGACAGGGCTTTCAGCTATGGTGCGCCCTCGACGCCGGAAGTCTTGCTTGCGGAAGAAATCACCGCGCGAGTCCCCGGCCTCCAAATGGTGCGCTTCGTCAATAGCGGAACCGAAGCGACGATGAGCGCAATCCGTCTCGCTCGTGCCGCTACCAGGCGCGATGTCATTCTCAAGTTCTCAGGCGGCTATCACGGTCACGCCGATTCCTTTTTAGTTCAGGCAGGTTCAGGGGCCGCTACCTTCGGCCTGCCCGATTCACCGGGTGTGACCCGCGGCGCCGCTCAGGATACGCGCTGCGCAATCTACAACGACCTCGCATCTGTGCGAGCGATCTTTGATGCTGAACCCCGCGAAATTGCAGCCGTCATCGTCGAACCCGTTGCCGGAAACGTCGGCTGTATTCCGCCAGCACCGGGTTTCCTCGAAGGTCTGCGCTCACTTTGTGATGAGTTCGGCGCGTTGCTGATCTTTGATGAAGTCATGACCGGTTTCCGCGTCGCGCGGGGCGGTGCCATCGAGCGCTATGGTGTTATGCCCGATCTCGCAACGTTTGGCAAGGTGATCGGCGGTGGGCTGCCCGTCGGAGCTTACGGTGGACGTTCTGAGTTGATGTCGCTCGTCGCGCCACAAGGAACAGTCTATCAGGCGGGCACGCTGTCCGGGAATCCGCTTGCGATGTCTGCGGGACTGGCCACACTTGCGCAACTCGATGCCGCCGCATACGACTTGCTCGAAGAGCGTTCCGCAGAACTTGAAGCGGGACTGCTCAGTGTTTGTGCGGACGCGCATGTTCCCGCCCTCGTGCAGCGCGTCGGCTCCATGCTGACACTGTTCTTCGCGGATCACGACATTCACAATTACGCGGATGCACAGCGTGCCGACCATGTGCGCTTCCGCAAATTCTTTCACGCGATGCTGGATCACGGTGTGCACCTTCCGCCGTCGGGATACGAATGCTGGTTTGTCTCCCTTGCGCACGATGACCAACTCATCGAGCGCACGATTCAAGCCGCGCGTGATGCGCTGACAGTCACATAAACATCAGGGTTCTCATTCAACAAAATGCTCGGATGGCTGCGCACTGCCTGGCGACAACCCAAGCTGCCCTTCCGGCGGCACTTCGTCGTGTTTGCGCTCATCTCGTTCTTTGCACTCGCGCAGCTCGCATGGTGGGCCGTCTTCCAATACAATGAAGGCCGCCGGCTCATCGAAACGCAGGACGGCTATTGGCAGCAGCAAATCGTCGTCGCCTACATGCAGCGTAGCACTCTGGGCACGGAGTTCGATGCGTGGCTTGCGACAACCTTCCGCGATCTTGAGATCACTCCTGCCGGAGCTATTGAAGTGAAACCCTCCGCACGCGCCGATCTTCGGGAGTTCGTCCATAGGCGCATGCGCATGTTTATCTCGGAAGGAGCCTTCTTCGGCCTGCTCGTGCTCGTCGCCGTGCTCTATATGTTTCGCACGCTCCGTGAAGAACTCGACATCGAGCATCGCCAATCCGTGTTCCTGTCTGCAACGTCGCACGAACTGAAGACCCCGATCACCTCGCTTCGCATGTATCTTGATACACTCCGTGATCGCGAGTTGCCCAAGGAAAAACGGGCCGAGCTGCTTGCCGTGATGTCGCTGGATCTGAATCGTTTGAATGACCTGATCGATCGGCTCTTGCAGGCGCAGCGCGTGCTGACTCCCGGCGCCGCATTGCCCCTCGAACACGTGGATATCAGCGAGGAAACCGTGCGTGCGGTCAATGAGTTGAAAGATCGAATTCAGTTTTCCGGCAAGCATCGCCTGAACGTCGACACGGAGTACGGACTCATGGCTATGGCCGACCCGCGCCGCTGGCAGCTCGTCGTTAAGAATCTTGTTGATAACGCCGTTAAGTACTCTCCCGCCGGCGGCATGATCGACGTCTACCTCGCCCGCCGCGACGGGAAAATCGAATTGACCGTCACCGACGAAGGACAGGGATTCGAACCCGATGAAACAAAGCGCATCTTTGAACGCTTCTATCGCATCGGCAATGAAGATACCCGCGCCAATCAAGGCGTCGGTCTCGGACTCTACTTAGTCAAGGAGATTGTGCAGGCGATGGGCGGATCCGTCAGTGCGCACAGCGCGGGCACGGGCAAAGGCTCACAGTTCGTTGTAACCATCCCCGCCGCACAGGACGAACAGCATGTCTGATCGCATACTGATTGTCGAAGATGAAGCCCACATCGCTGCGGGACTCAAACTGAATCTTGAAGCCGAGGGCTTTGAAACCGCCCACGTCGCTGATGGTATCACGGCAATCTCGGAAATTCTGAGCGGCAAGCACGACCTGGTATTGCTGGACGTCATGCTGCCCGGCGCCAGTGGATTCGACGTCTGCGAACGCGTCAGAGCGAAAGGAAATCATGTGCCGATCCTCTTCCTGACCGCCCGTGATAGCGATGATGCTCGCGTCCGCGGCCTTGAGCTTGGTGGCGACGACTACATCACCAAACCATTCAGCATTCGCGAGTTGATTCAGCGCGTCCGCGCCATCTTCCGACGCAATGAATGGTATCGTCAGATTCCTGAACGCGGCGCGCTGCTCAAAATCGGATCGTCGGTTGTCAATCTCGAGGCCTACTCCGCTGAAACACCCGCCGGTCCCGTCGCCCTGACGCAAAAAGAGTGCATGCTCCTGAAACTGCTCGCCGAGCGTGAAGGAAACGTCGTCACGCGCGAAGAGATAATCGAAACTGTCTGGGGATATGATCGCTATCCCTCCACTCGCACGATTGACAACTTGATCGTCCGCTTGCGCAAATTGTTCGAAGATGACGCGCGTAAGCCTCGCCATCTTCATACCGTGTACGCGGCGGGCTACAAGTTCACAAGTGCGGCGGCCGAAGGGTAGCCAAAATACTCATGAGTATATTCAAATCTTTACTTCTCGCGGCGCTCATTTCGTCAAGCACGCATGCGCAGGCGGTGCATTCCGGTGGCGTCGGTTCCTGCTCGGTCTGTCATGCTATGCACACGCTCGCGGACGGCTTCCCCGTCATGCCCACATACGAAAACAATTACCTGCTGCGTGCCAATTCTCCGTCCGACATGTGTCTGAGCTGTCACGCTGCGGGCAACGGCGCCGTTTGGGCCGACAATCTCCTGCACCCCTCTCCTGAACGCGGCGGCGGAAATTTCATCTTCACGGGTGCTCCAAACATCAACGATGCACCGAACGGTGCGATGTTTCCGCTTTCCGGCAGTCACGGTGTGCACAACTGTGACGCTCCGTCCCAAAACTCCAAGAGCGATCCCGTGCATCAGCTCTCTCCCGGAGGCAACTATCCTTCCGCTTCCCTCGGCTGCACAAGTTGCCACGATCCCCACGGCAACGAAAACTTCCGATTGCTGCATGGAGTGGGCCGCATCCCTGCCGGTAATTTTGTCTTTAGTTTTCCCGCACCTGTAGCCGACGGGATTCCGTTGCAAGGCGCCGCTGAATCACAATCATTGCACACTGCCTATAAATCCGGCTGGACAAACTGGTGCCGCAACTGTCATGGCTTGTATCACGAAGAAACTCAGACTGGTTTCGAGCACCCTGTGCGCGGACCGCTGAGCAGCGAGGCGCGAGCTTCCTATGAACTCTACAATGGCACCGCGGACCCTACCGGCGGAAACCCTCTGACCTCATACTTGCCGCAAGTCCCCTTCGAAAGCAGCAATGTGACGATAAATAGCACCAATGGACCCGATCACCGCAGCGAGATCACGTGTATTTCCTGCCATCGAGCGCACGGCTCCAGTGCCGTAGACTTGGGTCGCTGGGACTTTCGCGTCGTCAACCTTGGGCAGGATGGTTCTCCCTCGGGTTCTTTCCCCTTGCCGAATCCCTTTAATTCCGGCACTACTGAACGCCAGCTTTGTGTGAAGTGCCATGAGCAGGAGACCCGCACGCACGGTTTCACACAAGCCTGCATCGAGTGCCACCGCACAGATACGCGCAGTTCCGGAAAGGAACTTTTACCTACTCCAATTCGCAGGCCCAAGTAGCCAAGAGGAATGCTTTTTTTTCGCGAATTGGATATGCGCAGTCTCATTCTATGTTATGCCTGAACATCCGCTGTCTTCCGGTAAAATCGATTTGCATGAATGTGACAAATAAACGCCAATACTGCTTGACTATACGCGAACGTTTTCCGAAATTACTTACGTTGACCTTCACTAATTCACAATAACTAAGCAGGTGTCCTATGGCACCCACACTTGACGTACAACTCTTCTGGTTCGCTTTCTGGGCCTATCTTGTTGGTTGGCTCTCCTTTACGATTTGGCTCGCTGCGCGCAAGCCCTTCTGGACCAAACTCGGCTCTGTAGCTTTCGCGGCGGGTTTCATTCCGCAGACGATCGCTTTCTTCTGGCGCTGGAATCACACCGGCCACTTCCCCATGTCCAACATGTACGAATACATGGCGGTCATGAGCTGGATGGCTGTGCTGAGTTTTGCTTTCCTCACGTGGCGCTACAAGAACTGGGTAATCAGCGCGCTGATTTCTCCGGTCGTCATTATGCTGATGGTCGCGGCGTCGCTGCTGCCCAAAGACCCCAGCCAGCAACTGATGCCCGCGCTGCGCAGCTCTTGGCTTATCATTCACGTGTCGCTCGCTTCCGTTGGTGCAGGAGCATTCGCTGTCGCAGCGGCCGTGTCATTTGTCTATCTGCTCGCCGTGCGCAGTGAAGAAGAAGCCAAGCGCCCCTTCCAGCCTTCCGTACGCGTCCCGCTCCGCGTCTTGGTCTTCATTCCCTTGATTATTGCTGTCATCGGCAATGTCAGCGATGCCTTCGCGAATCAGTCCACCATGCAGTTGCTCGGCGCTCCCATGCGCGGCGGCAACGTGCTCATGCTGCTCGGCATCTACTTGGTTCCCGCAGGCTTCGTCTGGAACTATCTCTTCAAGAGCACGCCTTCCGTCGAGACGCGCTATTGGACCGCCATCGGTTTCTCCGGACTCTTTCTCGGAGCACTGGCCGGCGGAATTCTCATGAGTACCGGCAAACTCGGTCTGACTCCCGACAGCCCCCTGCGGATTTTCGAATTCTTCGGCGTCACGCTCGTCTTCGGAACTATCGGCGCATTTCTCCTGCATACCGCATTGGGTTTCGGCAAAGTCGCCGGCAAACTCCATCTTGACGGCAGACTGCTCGACGAAGTGAACTACCGCGCCGTTGCGCTTGGCTATCCACTCTATACGCTGGGTGCGCTCTTCGCCGGAGCTATCTGGGCTGAAAGCGCTTGGGGTGCTTTCTGGAGCTGGGACCCGAAGGAAGTCGGCGCGCTCATCATCTGGCTCTTTTACAGTGCCTTCCTGCACGCCCGCTATCAGCGCGGATGGTCCGGGCCGCGCACTGCCGTCCTCTCGCTCATCGGCTTCGCCATGATGATGCTATCGCTGTTCGGCAACTACTTCTTCGGCGGACTGCACGCCTACGCCTAACTCAGCATGAACACAATCACTCCCAATAACAGCACGCAGAAAATCAGCCGCAAACCAAAGTGGTGGGCTATGCTCTCCACCATGAAGTTCGCCATCTGGATTCTGATTGTCCTCGGCGTGCTCTCGCTTGCGTCTCTTTTCAGCGGCGAACTTGTGGATCCGCTCTGGATGAAGCAGGAGCCGGGCAATGCCGCCGGCGCTTTCGGACAGCTGGTGTACAAGACACTCGAAATGGACAGGCCGTTCAGCTCGTGGTGGTACCGTCTCTTGCTCGGCGTCCTGTCACTCTCGCTCTTCGCCTGTGTGCTCGAACGCACGCCCATTGTCTGGCGGATGTGGAGCCGCAAGCCGGAGCTTGACCCGCGCATCGTCAACGAGCGCACTGCTCACATCTATCTCACCTCTTCCGAAACCGCCAAGAATCTGATAGACCGGCTCTCTAAGTCCTTCTCCACGCGCGCCAACTACGAAGGCGTCTGGGTTGGCGAGTCGGGCCGCCCAGCACTCTGGGGGCCGCTGATGACGCATATCGGTCTGCTCCTCATTGCCATTGGCGGACTCGTCGGCTCCTTCGGCGGGGAGCACACCCGTGCGGGCGGATATGCAGGCGATACCGTCTCGGTCGAAGGCATGCCCTTCGAAGTTCGCATTGACAGCTTCCGCATTGAATACTATCCGCTTCAGCCCGGCCAGTGGGTTCTCGTGGATAATGAATGGATTGGCCGTCTGGTCGAAAGAGACAGCCCTAATTCCTGGCGCATCGAACGCCGCAGTCAGATGGGTGGTACCGAGTTTGTCTCCATGGAGGACGAGTGGATTTCCAACGACTGGGATATTCGCTCCACCGGCGGAAACATTAAGCAATATATCAGCAGCGTCACTATTCTCGAAGACGGGCAGGAAGTTGACAAGAAGCAAATCTCAGTCAACACACCTTTACGTTACGCGGGCTTTCGTCTCTATCAAAGCTCCTACGACCCCGACCGCCCGCGCGTGATAGCCTCCTATGACCAGATTACCTTGACCGTCTCCGACACCTTGGGCAATCTTCTCCACAGCATCCCGCTGAAGCAAGGCGAAAGCGTGGACATCCCCGGCGACACCATCAAAATCACTGCCGGCAAACTGCTGCCTGACTTCAAACTCGACGCGCGCCGTATGGCTTATTCCGCCAGCGCTACGATGCAGAATCCTGCGGTGGAAATGCTCGCGCAGGGTCCCAACGGCTTCGAGCGGACCATCTGGTCCTTCCTCCAGATGAAAGGGCATCAGATTACCATCGGCAATTCCCTCTACGAAGCCACCGACATCGTGAATCCCCGCGCTGAAGCCGGTATCGCGACCATCTTCGAAGTCCGTCGCACGCTCGGAACGGAATTCCTGTGGCTCGGTTTTGCCGTGGCAAGTATCGGCCTGATTCTCTGCTTCTACATGATTCATCGTATCGTCTACGTGCAGCTTCCGACCGCCGAAGCTCCCGTCACACGCGTCTATGCCTTCAGCAAGAAAATGATTCGCGGCTTCGAGCATGACCTTAAAGCAATCGCCGATCGGCCCGGCTGCGAAGTCAACATGGTCGTTCAGCCTGAGATTGATCACTACTGATCTCATCTAAGGCTGGGTCCCGGAAAATTCAGGGCTTGCCGATTCGGCAAGCCCTGTTTACGTCACGCTGCTGTCAACAAAACGGGGCGGCCCTTGCGGACCGCCCCGAATCTTCAGACTATCTGAAGAAAGATGCGCTTACTTCAGCAGCATCATCTTCTGCTGTGCCGAGTAGCCGTTCACGCTGAGACTGTAAACATACATACCCGACGGCAGACCCGTCGCGTCGAAGTTCACCGTGTGCGATCCCGCACTCTGCATGCCGTTGATCAGCGTCGCCACTTCCTGACCTTGAATGTTGAACACCTTCAGTGTCGTGAAGCCCGCATCCAGAAGGTCGAAGCGAATCGACGTCGTCGGATTGAACGGGTTCGGGAAGTTCTGATGCAGTGCGTATTCGCTCACCACACCTGCGTCGCTGCGCGGTGTCGCCGAGGCCGTCGCCAGGACTTCCTGAGCGCCGTTCACGTCCACTGCCACCAGACTGTAGCTGTAGGTCGTGCCGTTTGTGACGTTCGCGTCCGCCCACGTGTAGCTGTAGCCAGCCGCCGAGTTGCCCTGTGAGGCAATCTGCGCCATCATCTGGTCGTCACGCAGCACGAGGAAGTGATGATTGTCCGTCTCGCTCGCAGTGCTCCAGTTCACCGTCACGCTGCCGTTGCCCGGCACGAGGTCGAAGCTCGAAAGCTCGACATCCAACTGTCCGTCGGCGATGATGTAATCTTCAACTTCGCCGAGGAAGTCGAATGCGAACGTACCGCACTGCTCGGCGCAGGCGCCGGCAACCGCTTGGCCGAAGCCGAAGCGACCGACCGGAGTCGAGGTCAGACGGAAGCGGAACACACCGTCGTAAACGCCGAGGTGGAGCACGCCCGGATCAAGCACACGGAACGGCCATGCGCCGGGAACCACGAGCACGTCCTGAATAATCCACTCGCTCGCCGTGACGATCGGCGGAACATCCTGGCAGATGATTTCATCGCAGAAATCGCCGTCAAGATTGCCGTCTTTCCAGGCGTTCAAATACAAACGACCGCCGCATTCCGCATAACGACCATATTCCGGTCCAGCCGTCACCACCACGCGCAGGTCTTCAAATTCGCAGGGGGTCCACGGCAGATTCGCAAAGAACACGCCGTCGTCTTCCGGAAGCTGATCCTGATTCAGAATCTCGGGAGCAACTTCGCCGTCGACCATCGGGCCGAGCCACGCAACGCCCGACAAGCCGTGAGCAGGATTGTTCACCAGCGTCGGATAGTTGCAGGCCGCGAGATCGCCGTGATCCACTTCGTCATACGGGAACTGGCAGGTGTCCGGCAGTTCCGCGCACACACACGTTCCGGCTTCAATTTCGAAAGCGGTCACGGTGTTATTGTAAGCGTCCTTTACCCATAGAACCGTCTGCGGAGCGAAGTTGATCGCGTCGCACTCCATACCTTCGCAACGCACTTGACCGGCGTCAAATCGGCTGATGAAGGCACCCGTCGTCTTGTTACAGCGGCGCACGTCGTCGATCGGGCTGTTTCCGGCCCAGACGGTACCGCCCGCACCCATTTCAACACCCGAAATCACGCCTTCGGGATTGCCAAACTCATCCAGAAGTGTTAGCGTTCCGAGCAGCAGGCCGGTCGCGCTGAAGTGAGTGATGAAGTCGCTGACGTCCGTCGAATGCCAGACCGTTCCGTCCGTGCCGTCGTAATCCAAACCGTCCGTCAACGTATAGCCGCCCATGCCGGGGAACTGATACGTCGCGAGGCCGTTGCGGTCCACAGTCCAGATCGCATTCGTGTTAAGCTCTCCGCCCCAGAAGACCTGGCGGCTCTCGTCCCAGCCCATTTCGTCAATGTATCGTGGGGCGCCTGAAGCGTCTACGATCGGGTTTGAACTGATCAGCACACCAAAAGAATTCATCTGATGCAAAGTACTGACACCGGTATTGGTGTAGTAAAGATCCCCGCGGCAATCCGCCGAAATCGAGACGCCAAGACCGCTCGGAACCGGCACCGTAATCACGCGCAATGCACCGGGGGGGGGCGGCGGCGGCGGGCACGGGTTGTTGCACGTCTCGTTCGCTGTCCAGACCCCGCCGTACCAATTCTCACAGTCGAGCTGCTCAATATTGTCCACGCAATACAGATTATTGCTGTAGCAACAGCGGCCGTACACAACCGGAGCAACCTCGGCGACATACAGTTCGTAGCCGCCGAAACCGTCCCAGTATGCGTCTACAACGATCGTGTATTCCTGGCCACCGGTGAGGTTCGCGATGATTCTGGATGCGAGGCCGCAATAATCGTCGTTACAGGCAATCGAGAATCCTGAGCAATCACCCTGATAAAGCTCCAGACGAGTGTCATACTCGTAGTAGTTGCAGGTAGTGATTTCGACAGTCACATTTGCCGCCGGAGTGAAGGAGTAGACAACGTCCGGCCCAACATTTCCTGAACAGAAGAAGTCGTTTGCCATCCCGGCTGTCGTCCCTGCATCAACATAGGGCAGCCCCGGAATCACGGTCGCCGGACAGTAGTCCGCACCCTGATCCAACGAACGGCGGCCTTCGCGCGCGCCATTTAAGGCGGCACGACGCTCATATTCCTGAATCGCCGGGTGATCCTTCAAAATCTCTCCCTCGACCTTCAAAGAGGAAATCAGTCTTTCCAAGTCCTGCTGTGACAAGGTCGGATACTGGTCGACCGAGACATTCGGGACCAATTTACCGGCTCGCTGGGCGGTGATTTTGCCCATGCTCTCTACTGTCCCTTCGGCTGCAAAGACGGAACCTGCAGCAATCGCAAGACAACAAATAACAATACATAATCTTCTCATAGCCAACCTGCACTTTCTGGATGGTTAACTGCTTGCATTTCAAGGCCTATCAAATATACGAATTAAATATCCTCACTTGCATTATCCGTGGAACTCTGTCAACAAGTTTTTTGAAAAACCCTGCAAGATGCTCTAATTTCGTGAATTATCATTTTTCTGAAGTTACGTTGCTGACCCGCCTAAGCCTCCCCCTTTCTAACCGTCCGCTTGTAAACATGCCTCTCTTTGTCATATTTTAATACAAGTCACTCCAAATCTTGTATTCCGAGAGTGTTCTCCGTAAATTGAACAAAACCAATTTAGTCCAAGTAACCCGGAACTATAATGATTTTGAACAGATACGTGACCATTTTCCTGCTCGCCGCGCTGGTTTTGGGCTGCAAGGCAAAAGACAAACCCGCCGCGCAGGCACCCGTTCAGGCGCCGCACAAGCCCGCCTCAATTGTCCACAAACTCTATCCGATTTTCGAGAATAATCGCTGGGGTTTTGTGGACGAGCACGGCGACTTGGCCGTGGAGCCGAAGTTTGACTTTGCCGACCAAATGACCGAAGGCATGGCACGCATCAGACTTGGTGACAAGTGGGGTTACGTGGATGTCAGCGGAACCGTAGTCGTCGAACCGTCCTATGAGCGTGCGCGCCGCTTCGCCAACGGACTCGGTGCGGTCCGCGTAGATCGCAAGTTCGGCTATGTGGACAAAACCGGGAAGATGGTCGTCGAACCGAAATACACCAAACTGGCGCAGTCGTTCAGCGAGGGCTTGGCCGCCGTGCCCGACTCCAATAAGCTCTTCGGGTTCATCAATGAGCGTGGCGAAACCGTTATCCCCCACAAATTCACCAACGCGCATGAGTTCTCCGAAGGCCTTGCCGCCGTCGCAGAAGGAGACAAGTGGGGCTTCATTGATACGACGGGCAACTGGGTGTTCAAACCGCAATTTGTTTGGGGAGATGCTTTTGTCGACGGCCATAGTCTGGTGCGCGTTGGCACGCAGCCGGACGTGGACTATGCGTTGATTGACAGAAAAGGCGGAATCAAATTTCAAATTAACACCCTGCATGCGAAAACTCCGCAGGACGGCTTGATTCTGGTGCAGCAGGGCGACAAATGGGGCCACGTAGATTACGCAGGCAATATTGTGATTCCCGCAACTTACGTCGCGGCGTTCAGTTTCAGCGAAGGTCTCGCCGCTGTGCGCATCGGCAACGGCTGGGGATACATTGACAAGAGCAACAAACTCGTGTTGAATGTGGAGTTCAACGTCGCCGAAGAATTCCGTGACGGCGTCGCGCGCGTCACGTGGCCCGGCGGACTTTGGGGCTATGTTGATCAGACCGGACGCGTGTTGTGGAAATCCAAGATTCCCGGCAGCCCCAGTTCCGGCGATGACTTTGACAGCTGAGACTCGTTTGCTATTGACTCTTTAATACCTACCAATCCATCTTCTTATGCTTCCCATAGCTATTCGCGACGCTCGAGAGTTCTCAGTGCTCCCCAAGCGGCTGAATCGTCACGGGCTGGTGACCGGTGCCACCGGAACCGGCAAGACTGTCACCCTGCAGGTCATGGCAGAACGCATGTCGCGCGCGGGCATTCCCGTGTTTGCGGCGGATGTCAAGGGCGACCTCTCGGGAGTGGCAACCGCCGGAAAATCCTCGGAGAAATTCCAACAGCGGCTGAACCTGATTGGCGTGCCATCTCATGAATTCTCCGCGAATCCCTGCATCTTTTGGGACGTGTTCGGTAAGCAGGGACATCCCGTGCGCACGACGATTTCAGAAATGGGACCGCTGCTGCTCTCGCGATTGCTCGCGCTGAACGAAACTCAGGCCGGCGTGCTGCAGATTCTCTTCAGCTACGCCGATGACGCAGGATTGCTGCTGCTCGATTTGAAAGACCTGCGCTCCATGCTCGCGCATGTCGGAGAAATCCGCAAAGACCTCACGACGCAATATGGAAATGTCACTCCCGCCAGCGTCGGCGCGATTCAGCGGGCCTTGCTCATGCTCGAAGAGCAGGGCGGTGACCAGTTTTTCGGCGAACCCGCATTCGAACTGTCCGACTTACTGCAGACCGACAGCGCGGGACACGGCATCATCAACATCCTGCATGCCGAGCAATTGATTCGCTCGCCAAAAGTCTACGCCACGCTGCTGCTGTGGATGCTCTCCGAACTCTTCGAACAGCTGCCGGAAGTCGGCGACCTCGAAAAGCCCAAGCTGGTGTTCTTCTTCGACGAAGCGCATCTGCTGTTCGACGACGCGCCCGCCGCCTTGCTGGACAAAATTGAACAGGTCGTGCGGCTGATTCGCTCCAAGGGAGTCGGCGTATTCTTCGTCACGCAGCATCCAATGGACATCCCCGAGAAAGTTCTGACACAACTCGGCAACCGCGTGCAGCACGCCTTGCGTGCCTTCACTCCGAATGAACAGAAGAAGTTGCGCGCGGCGGCGGAGACGTTTCGCGCGAATCCTGAGCTGAATCTCGAACAGGCGATTCCTGAACTCGGTATCGGCGAAGCGATTGTCAGTTTTCTGGATGAAAAGGGTTCCCCCGCGCCCGCCGAACGAGTTTACATCATGCCGCCGTTTTCGCGCATCGGGCCGCTCGATGAACGTGAGCGACTTGTCACAATGCAGTCGTCGATTGTCGCAGGTGTCTATGAAAAGACCATTGACCGCGAGTCGGCTTACGAAATGTTGAAGCAGAAGGCAGAGCAGTCGGCGGCCGCAGTTCCAGCGGAAGAAGTTCGCAAACCCAAAGCCGCGGGCCGGAAGCCCGACGACGTGATGACGGCCATGGTGAAGTCCGCCGCGCGCGCCGCCGCTTCGCAGGCGGGACGTTCACTGATTCGGGGAATTCTGGGAGGTCTGCTCGGAGGAAAGAAGTGAAACATGAACGCGATTGAAGTCAAACATATCTCGAAGAGCTTCGGAGATGTGCAGGCCCTGCAGGATGTTTCACTGAGCATCAGGCAGGGCGATTTTTTCGGACTGCTCGGACCTAACGGCGCGGGAAAGACCACGCTGATGAGAGTGTTGTGCGGATTGCTTGCGCCGGACGGCGGAGAGTTGCGCATTCTGGACAGCAAACTCGAGCGCTGGCAGATTCCGTTCGCGCTTGGAGTTGTTCCGCAGGATATCGCACTCTACGACATGCTCACGGCGCAGGGCAATCTCGAACTGTTCGGCAAACTGCGCGGCCTGTCTGGCAAGACTCTCGCTTTGCGCGTGGAGCGCGTGCTGGAGCAGATCGGACTTATGGATCGCAGAAAGTCGCGGGTCAAGGGATTTTCCGGCGGAATGAAGCGGCGGCTCAATCTGGGCGTTGCGCTGCTCGCCGAACCGCGTGTGCTGCTGCTCGACGAACCGACCGTCGGCGTCGATCCGCAGTCGCGCGCGAGCATCTTCGAGCTGCTCGAATCGCTTCATCAGAGCGGCGTGACTATCTTGTATACGACGCACTACATGGAGGAGGCCGAACGCTTGTGCCGGACGATTGCGATTCTCGACCACGGAAAAGTCCTGGGACATGGATCGCTTGAGGAGTTGATTACGCTGGTCAAGACGCCGCGTTTCGTGCGAGTCATGCTGCGGAGCGAGGAAGAGAAGGCGCCGGACCTGCACGGAGCGTCGCGCCGAAGCTCCGGTCTGCGTGTGGATTATGTTCCGCAATCCAATGACGGATTGGCGGAGATACTCGCGCAGCTCGCGGAATATCGCGGGGCGCAACGCGTGGAAGTGGTTTCGCCGAATCTGGAGATGTTGTTTCTCGAACTCACCGGACGGGAGCTGCGCGACGCATGAAACGTATCTGGCATCTGGCCCGCAAAGATCTCGCGATTTTCCTGACCGACCCGGTGGCTATCGGGTTAACGTTCATCGTGCCGATGGTGATGATTCTGGTGTTCGGGTTTGTGTTCGGAGGGCAGGGGAAGAGCGGACTGAGTGAATTGAAAGTGCTCGTGGTCAACCAAGACTCGGGCAAGGCGGGAGAGAAACTCGTTAAAGTTTTGAACGCGCTTGACGAACTTCAACTGCTCGAGAAAGCGGGCAAGGACACGGTGAAGCTCGACAGCTCACGCGCGGCGTCGCTCGTGCAGAAAGGCAGTTACTCGGTCGCGTTGGTCATTCCGGAGAATTTCACGGAAGGAATTAAGAACGGCGAAATTCGCGCGCAGATTCTGGAAGATCCCCGCGATCCGGTGACTGCAGGAGTGCTCCTGGGGTTGATGCAGAAGACGTCATTCGAGACGTTTCCGATGCTGATGCCGTCGGCGATGATGTCCGGGATGTTCGATTCAAGTTCGACGTTCGGTTTTAATCAGGACCTTGCGGCGGCGATTGAGAAGAATTTCGGTGTGCAGCTGCCGGAGAGCGGAAGGACGTTTCAGGAAATGCTGCCTGAGGAGATGCTGCTGGGCGAAAGCGATTCTGCGGCGGACAGCGGCGGTTTCAACATGGGTGCGGCGTTTGACAAAGTGAATCAGATTCAGCGCACGCAGGTGGTCGGTCAGCAGGTGGTGAATCCGTCGGTGTCGCATACGACCGCGGGAACGGCCGTGATGTTCATGCTGTTCGGAGTCGGCGCGATTGCGGCGTCGCTGCTGCGCGAGATGAACTACGGCACGGCGACGCGGCTGCTGCTGATGGGCGCGACCTCAGGAGAGATTCTGCTCTCGAAGCTGCTGTATGCCGTCACGCTGGGGAGCGTGCAGCTCTTTGCGATGATGATTTACGGCTGGTTGATTTTCAGCCTCCAGATTTGGGAACACCTATTGCCGATGCTCGTGATGATTGTGGTGTGCGCGATGGTGATGAGCAGCGTGGGACTGATTATCTCGGCGCTGTCGCGCACCGAAGAGCAGGCAGGCGGGATTCAGGTGGTGATCATTCTCAGCATGTCGGCGATCGGCGGTGCGATGTTTCCGAGTTTCATGCTGCCGGAGTTCATCCGTACGCTCAGTCAGGTGACGCCGGTGTATTGGGCCATGCAGGGATTCAACGATATTTTCTGGCGGGATCAGGGGCTGGCGGGCATTGCGCTGGAATGCGGAGTTTGTTTAGCGATGGGTGCGCTGATGACCGCGATTGCCGTGCTGATCTTCAGGCGGAGACTGGCGACGGAATTAGGGTAGGAGAGACGTGGATTGTCGAGGTTGCCATTGCGGGTGTGGACACCCACAACGGGGGAGGATGATTTCGCATTTTTGGTGGCAGAGAAGCCCGAGCCGGAGGCTGGGAGGTAGTAGGGGAAACAAGAAAAGGGGAAACAGAGGGATCCTTCACTTCGTTCAGGATGACGACCTATGAGTACGGCGAAGCAGACCATTGCGGGTCCTTCACTTCGCTCGAGGACAAGTCTTGAGACCCACAACGGGGGAGAGGTGGACGATGCCATTGCGGGTGTGAACACCCACAACGCCGAAGCGGGGAACGGGCCATTGCGGAACTTCTGCAGGATCAGCGGATCAAAGCGAGATCATCCTAGAGCAGGCGAAGCAGATACATCTCTTAAAAAAGAGCCTTGGCGCTGCAAAACTCAAACTCCCCAGCGCAAGCAGCTCGTCCGTAACGTACGGCAAGCTCTCGCCGTCACGATAGCCTGCCAAGTGATCGAGCTTGCGCAGCACGTACGAACTCTACTTAAGGAATACGAGCTTAACTATGCTGGCTGTGCGATCGTCTTGGGCAACCAGAAAGTAGATTCCGGTCGCAAGTTGCGAGGGCATCTTATAGTGAAGCGAAGTCCCTGACAGGGAACCGCTATGGATTGATGAGACTTGGCGGCCAAGCAAATCAATGATTCGCATTTCAAAATCATTGCGCGCAAATCCAGCAACTGACACAGTAAACGAGCTATTGAAAGGGTTCGGGTAAACAGCAACAATTTCCCATGTGCTAGCAACGGGTGGCTTAGGACTGATTGGTCCAATTCCGACCACGGTCTCCGGCGGTGATACAAGCCAGGGTTCAAAGATAATGGAGTCTGACAAAATTGTATCGCCTTGCCCCCCTGAATTGCGCGTTGCATGATAGGGGCCGCTCTCGTGTCCCCACCAATTCCGCGACAAGTCCCAGTGATGCTCACCAAATTCAGTAATGAATCCGACCGAATTCCCAGAATTGTTCTCTACTCGATTTGAGTCAATCAAAGGACTACAGTTGGAGACGCAAGTAATTGCAGACGGACGATTCGCTTGAAGCGAACGATTGCCAGTTATGAGATTATGATGAATATGTGCGGTCGTTCTCTGAAATGGTTGGATCGCTCCTCCCGCAATATTGACGTTATCACGGATGATGTTGTACGCAAACTGAGTGTTGTCATCATAGCCAATCAAAACGGTCGCAGTATAGATTGTTGCAGAGATTCTCTCAAATACGCATCCAGTCACTTCCGGGGCAGGATTGCCAATGATTGATCCGCCTGGGTACTCAGTCAAATTGTCACTAAACGTGCAGGCTGTAACTCTACCCGAGCTGCTCCCAATGTGAAAGAAACTGTTCGACACGGGATGGGGAATACATGTGCCGTGTAAGAAGTTGCATTGACTTAAGTTGATTTCGCAGCTGCTTACATCCAAAGAACTTGTAGAACCATAGGCTGAGTCAACGCTGGTGTTTGCTCCAAGTAAGTAGCTTTGGCTTGCCTCTATTCCGCCGCAGAAGTTAAAACATGAGTCCTTGATAAGTTTGCAATTTTCAAACACGAGGCTGCAACTCAGAGCAAAAAGCCCTCCACCGTTTTCCTGCGCAGTACATCCTCGAATTAGACAGTCGATGACTTCAACATATCCGGTCCGAACTTGGAAGCTTGGACCAATCGCGGCAATTCCGCCGCCAAATGTTGACTTGCAATCCAATATTCTACAGGATTCGATCGAAACGCAAGAGTTTCTGGCGTATACCGCGCCGCCGCTCTTCTGATTGTCAAAAATATCGGTTCGAGTTCCTTTTCCATTCTGTAATGTAAGACCAACAATGCGTTGACATATCTGATTGCCCGACGTTATAACAATGCAGCTACTCGTGTCCGAAGAAACGCTGTCGGGATAGAGAGTAGTTTCGTAGATGTCAATCGAATCGCCAGAGAGAAGAAAACTCCCTGCGAGCGTGATCGCATGGTTTGGAAGTCGAAGGCTTTCATGATATTCGCCGGGAAGAACTAGGATTGTATCGCCAGTACTTGATGACGCCAATGCGCTTTGGACACTTTCGCCTGATTCTACAATTATGATTGAAGAGTGAGCTGATTGGATTGCTACCAAGGCGATGAGAATTGTTGAGATGATAGTCATGTAAGGTGTCGGGGCGGGGTCGCGACCGCCCCGAATCGTGATTAGTTACCTTGTCCGCCACCACAGCTACACTGCGAATAGATAATCGGGCTGCGCAAACAAGACTTTCCTGTTCCTGAACTATAGTTCGTCACTCTTGAGGCAAAGTCATAGTGGTGAGAGCTTAGTTCGCCCAAATTGTCTGATCTACATTGCCCATTCTGAATTTCAAACTCTGCTACTCGAATCATGCCCAGACGATCTAGGATGACGCGAAGTGTACCACTATTAGGAGCCCTACCCTCCATGACTACAGTTTGGGGGCTCGTAATTTCAAATTCTTGATTTAGCCAACCGTTTCCAGTGTGGGTGTGGACGATATTCACTGCGAATCCTGCCTGCAAAACCCCAAAGGCAGCGAAGATAATCAGACCGCAAAGCGCTAATCTCCTTGCATTTCGAGATTTCATAATCCTACTCCCATATTGAGATTTCCCACATTTTGTGCCTGGCGACCGCAGACGGTCAAAGTTACTTTTTTTTTTCTGTTAAAAGCAAGTGTTTTCTGACAGGCTCAAAAGTACCCATGTGGAATCCAAACCGATAAATCTCCGATCTTCTAAACAAGTTGCAGGATTACACTTGATCACTTCCGTCGCGGCGAAGCGCGATGGAGGTAAATGGTTTTTCGTTTCCGGGGCCAGCGGCCAAGTTGTCGTAACTCTGTTCCCCCTACACCAAAAGCGCGAACCCCACCCGCTTCAGAAGATTGAATGCGGAGAGTGTTCGCGTCATGATCAAGGCCTCCGAGGGGAAAACTGAGCCGGTCAACTGACTTAAGTTACGTACCAAAGAGCGGAATGTCAACTTGCGAGGGATGATGCCATTACGGGTGTGGACACCCACAACGGCGGAAGATGGCGTGCATCTCAGGTGTCGGCAAGAAGCCCCAGCCGAAGTCTGGGAGGTCGTCAGGAAAAGTCGAAGTGGGGAGAGGGGCGCAGAGTGAAAACGAAAGCCCGTGCAGAGATGCACGGGCTTTATTATTCAAGATGTGCGGAGCAGCTAAGCCGTGGCGAGGGCGGCGCGCTTGGCCGCCTGCTTGCGCTCCTCTTCCTTCAGATAAATCTTGCGCAGGCGAATGGACTGCGGAGTGACTTCGACCAACTCGTCGTCGTTGATGAAGGCAATAGCTTCTTCCAGCGACATCGGCCGCGGCGGTGCGATCTTGTAATTCTCATCGCTGCCCGAAGCGCGCATATTGGTCAGTTTCTTTTCGCGCACGATGTTCACGACGAGATCGTTGTCGCGCGAGTTTTCACCGCAGACCATGCCTTCATAGACGTGCGTGCCGGGTGCGACAAAGACTTCGCCGCGATCCTGCAAGCTGTTCAGCGCATACGCCGTGACGCGGCCTTCGCGGTCGGCAACCAGCACTCCGGTGGCGCGTTGCGTGACTTCCCCTTCCACCGGACGATAGTCGAGAAAATGCGAATTCATAATGGCCGTTCCGCGCGTCATGGTGAGCAGAATCGGACGAATGCCGATCAAGCCGCGCATGGGAATTTCAAAGGTCAAACGAACCCAGCCGGTGGCGTGGTCGGTCATGTGTGTCATACGGCCGCGGCGCATGCCGAGCGTGCTGGTGACGACGCCGACGAATTCCTCGGGGCAGTCCATCAAGACGTTTTCGTAGGGTTCCATCTTTTGGCCGTTGATGTTCTTGAAGAGCACACGCGGCCGTCCGACATTCATCTCGTAGCCTTCGCGGCGCATGGTTTCAATCAGAATGGCCATCTGCAATTCCCCGCGCCCGTAGACGCGGTAGCCGTCCATGTTTTCGGCGTCTTCGACGCGCAGTGCGGGATTGCCCTGAATCTCTTTGAAGAGCCGATCGCGAATCTGGCGCGTGGTAACATACTGACCTTCACGACCTGCGAACGGCGACGTGTTGACGCTGAAGACCATTTCGAGCGTCGGTTCGTCAATCTTCAACGGCGGAAGCGGGCGCGGATCGGTGATGGAGGTCACGGTGTCGCCGATATCCATATTCTCCAGACCGGCGAGTGCGACGATTTCACCTGCCCACGCACTCTTGGCGTCCACGCGGGCCAACCCGTCATAGATGTAGAGTTGCGCAACTTTCGCCTGAGACTTGGCACCGTCATTCTTGATCAGGACGACCTGCTCTCCCTGCTTGATGGTTCCGTTGGCGATACGTCCGATGCCGATACGGCCCACGTAGTCGCTGTAGTCGAGCGTGGTGATTTGCAATTGAAGCGGTGCGGCATCATCGTACTGCGGCGGCGGGACTTTATCGAAGATCAAGCGGAAGAGCGGCATCAGGTTATCCCCTTCCGTGCTCAGGTCGAGCGTTGCGGTGCCGATCTTGGCGTTGGTGTAGACAACGGGAAAGTGACACTGCTCTTCACTGGCATCCAAATCGAGAAAGAGTTCGAGCACCTCGTCGAGCACCTGCCCGATGCGCGCGTCGGGTCGGTCAATCTTATTGATGACCACGATAGGGGACAGCCCGAGTTCGAGCGCGTTGGAAAGCACATATCTTGTCTGCGGAAGCGGGCCTTCACTGGCGTCCACCAGCAGCAGGCAGCCGTCGACCATTCTTAGAACACGCTGCACCTGACCGCCGAAGTCCGAATGGCCCGGCGTGTCCAGAATGTTGATGAGATTGTTCTGCCACTTGATGGTGGTGTTCTTGGAAAGAATCGTGATGCCCTTTTCGCGCTCGAGGTCGAGCTTGTCCATCACACGTTCGGCGACGTGCTGATTTTCGCGAAAGACTCCCGCCTGATGCAGCATCGCATCGACGAGAGTGGTCTTGCCGTGGTCGACGTGCGCGATAATCGCGACGTTTCTTATGTTGTCTCTGGTCCGGATCGCCACTTGTTAAAAAATTCTGTGAGTTTGTTGAGAGTGCTTTTTGATTCTTCCTGCCGGTCTTCCGCAGGGTCTACTTCCGTTTTCAGCCAGCCGAGGAAGAGATTGACGGCTCTTCCATAGACGGGGCCAAAGGATTTCAAGATTTGGTCGCGCGACTCCAGAAGCACATCGGTGAGCGTTCGGGACACCGCCTTCGCCGAGGGTTTCCAGTGCGCCGAGGCGTCGGTGTAGGCAATCGTGCAGTAGTTTTCGGTGACCAGTCCGATGCGGCAGACGAGATAGCCGTTCACGAATCCGTCCGCCGCCGATTCCGTGATGATATTCAGGCCCGGCAGCTTTGCTCCGCCTTTCATAAAAATCTGGACGAGCAGATTGCTTCCCGTTTCCGCAAGTTCGCTTGCTCCGACCGCACCGCTGATGGCAATATCTTTGAGAATTGCGAGTGTGTCGTGCAGCGGGACGCGAGCGCCGTAGAGCTGCAGAGTTTTCCACGTCAGTTTCAATGCCGCCGAAACGACCAGAAAGAGGTCAATGACGGCGCTTTGCGATGCGGCCGTTCCGATGAATACCGCAGTGACGTATTTCCTGCGCAAGGCGGCCGCTTCGGGTCTGCGAGCCGCAACTTCATGCTGAATGTATTCCAGCAATTCCCCGTCGCTGCGACGCTTGACATCGTGGCGCTTCAGCCCGAGTAACCTGCCGCGCCGCTCGAGAGCCTGCCGTTTCTGACGGTCGGTCGGGGCATTCAGCGGCATCCCGAAACTGGGGAGTGTGAAGATTCGCCAAAGCGGAAGGACGACGAAGTAGGCGACCAGTGCGGCTGCGGCTCCGACATACAGCCAAGCCGCCCACATGCCGAATTCGCGAAAGAATTGATACCACAGCACAAGCTCGCGCAGCACAGTCAGAATAACGACTGCCGCAAGAAAGAGAACAATTCTGTATGCCCAGCGAAAAACTTTCTGCATGAGCGACCCGAACCTGTTGAACTTAGCCGGTCATCTTTTGGCTGAACTCAAGCAGCCGCTCGAGCACTTTGTCTACGCGAGGAGGAAGCGTATCGTCGAGTAGCGTGCCGTCCTCGTTCCAGACTTTTCCCGCGTTGGGAATCGTCACGGTCTGCGGCAGGACGAATGCACCCATGATGGACATGGAATGCCTGAAAGACGGCAGCATGCGGTTGGTGCCCCACGGTCCGTCACTGACTCCCATCAACAGCACGACCTTTCCCACCCACGGACTCTTGCCGCCGCGCGACGTCCAATCGATCACGTTCTTCAGCGTTCCCGGAATGCCGCCGCTGTATTCGGGACTTGAGATGACGACGGCACTCGCTTCGGCGATGCGTAATTTCAGATTTACGACCGTTTCGGGCAGTCCGTTTGATGCCTCGAGGTCTCCGTCATAAGGGGGAACCGGAAACTTCTTCAAGTCCAGCAAATCTGTCGCAACGCCGCGCGCGTTCAGCAGCCCTTCCGTGATAGCAATCAACTTTCTGTTGTAAGAACCGGCTCGCAAGGAGCCGGGAATCAATGCGATCTTCATTCACAGTCCAATCTGATTCATTTCTTCGCCAGCGCCGCGCATTCCTTGTGTCTGAAACAGCTCACGGCGTGGTCATTGACCATGCCTGCGGCCTGCATGTAGGCGTAGCAAATGGTGGAGCCGACAAACTTGAACCCGCGCTTCAACATATCTTTGCTCATCGCGTCCGACACGGCGGTTTTGGCAGGAAGCTCGGACACGGATTTGAACTTGTTCACGAGTTGTTTGCCCTTCGTGAACTGCCAGATGTAGGCGTCGAAGCTGCCGAATTCCTTCTGCACCTCCAGCAGGGCGCGGGCATTCTGAATCGCGGCGAGAATCTTCAGGCGGTTGCGCACGATGCCCGCGTCATTCATGAGCCGCTCGAACTCCTTGTCCCCGAACTTCGAGACCTTCTTATAATCGAAATTTGCGAAGGCTTTGCGGAAGTTCTCCCGCTTGTGGAGAATCGTGCGCCACGAAAGTCCGGCCTGAAACGCGTCGAGAATAAGATACTCAAAGTGCTTGCGGTCGTCATGCACCGGCACGCCCCACTCGGTGTCATGGTAGGCAATCATCAACTCGTCGTCCGCCGGCCAGCCGCAGCGCTTCCGTGCCTTGCTCATTTCTTGAGATACCTATTGAACCACTCAAGATAAGCCTCCATGCGCACGACGCGCCTGTCCGGACGTCCGCCGCGCGACAAGCCGTGCGACTCTTCGGGAAAGCGCAGGAACTCCACGGTGCGGCCGCGCACTTTGAGCGCGACGAACAGCTGCTCGGCCTGCTCAATCGCGCAGCGCATGTCGTTTTCGCTATGGACAATCAGCAGCGGGTCTTTGATATTCTCGGCATACGTGAGCGGTGACATGGTGGTGTAGCCTTCCGGATTCTGCCAATAGAATCCGCCGAACTCCATGTGGTCGAAGTATCCGATGTCCGAGGAACCGGCGAATGTTTTCAGTTCGACGACCGAACGGTCTGTGACTCCGCAGCGATAACGGCGCGTGTGACCGAGTGCCCAATTGGTCATATAACCGCCGTAGCTTCCGCCGCAAATAGCGATGCGATTGCGCAAAATGTATTTTTGTTCCGATATCCAGTCCGTCACCGCCTGCACATCCTCCCAGTCCTTTGTGCCCCATGCCGCGACGATGGACTCGGCCCACGCGCGTCCGTAGCCCTGACTTCCGCGCGGATTGGGACAGACCACGACGTAGCCCTGCGCCGCGAGGAAGTGCATTTCGTGGAAGAACACGCGCGCGTATTGAGTGCGCGGGCCGCCGTGAATGTAGACAATCGCAGGATACTTCTTGCGCGGCGAAAAGTTGGGCGGCGTAAAAACGAAGGTATGCACTCTTGCGCCGTCGGTCGAGGGCACACGGACTTCCTGAACTTTTGAGGTCTCAATGGAATTGAGATAGTCGTGGTTGTGAGTCAGCAGTTTGTGGAAGCGCGCGCCCTTCTTGGAAATGTCTTCGCAAATGTGCAGGTCGCCTAACGCGCGGAAGCCCGCATGCACGACGACCATCGTGTTGCTCTTCAGGTCATAGATCGGAGCTTGACCTGCGACTGCCCAGAACTTCCGGGGTTCGCCGCCGGCAATCGGAGTGCGTACAATGGCCACGTCGCCGCGATCCGAGATGGGATAGAAAATGCTCTTGCTGTCGCGGCTCCACGTGACACGCGATGATTCAAAATCAAATCCGATATCCGAGAGCGACAAATCCTCGGCTTGACGATCGAAGTTGGGTGTGAGGTTCTTGAGCTTGCCGTTGCGTAAGTCCACGCGCCACGGATGAATCGGTTCAACTCCCCACGCGTCCTTCTTATTGTGATGTCCCAGATAGACCAGCCATTTGCCGTCCGGCGAGAAGCTCAAAGTGCTCTTTTCGCCCTGCGGACCGGGATACATCTTGCGCTTGCCGCTCTTCAGATTCAAGAAGATAATGTCGTTGTCGAACGGATGCTGATCGGGGTCACGGTGGGAATTGGCGACGTAGGCGAGAATCGCACCGTCCGCAGACACCGCAAAGGCTCCGTCGTCGGCCTGCCCGCGCGTCAACTGTGTCCACGACTTGGATGCAAGTTCGAGCTTATAGAAATGGAAGCGATCCTGCGGGAAGAAGCCCGCACCGTCCAAACGGAACGAGAGCCGTGTAATCCGGCGCGCAATCGGAGACTTGCTTTCCGGCTCTTTGCCTTCTGCGATTGTCTTCTCGGCTTCCGGATCGGGATCGGCTTTGCGGAACTTCACGACCAAACAGGTGTCTCCGCACGCCCATTCCATTCCGGCCAGTGAACCGCGTCCCTTCCACAATAGCTCCGGCGCGCCGCCGTCCATATGCAGACAGTAGATTCTGTCTTCACCCTTCTCGTGGCGGAAGAAGGTCAATCTCTTGCCATCGCGCGACCAGACTGGATTGCGGTCGTTGTGCTCACCAAAAGTCCATTGACGCGTCTTGCCTGTCGTTAGGTTCAGCAGATGCAGATTTGCGAAGGACTTGTTCTTCGCTTCGTCAGTCCACGAGCGCGTGTAAGCAGCTTGCTTGCCGTCGGGCGACACCGCAAGGGACTTGGGCATGACCAGTTTCTTGAAATCGTGTATGGCAACGGGAACTTTTTTGAGAGTGCGAGTTGTTCGAGGCATGTGAGGAGAATTCTAAGAAAGAAATTGAAAAAATCGAAAAGTTGAAAAAGTGCTTACGGATTTGTGCAGAAGCGAGGCAGATGCTTGGCTAAAGCCATGATCGTCGCTTAAAGAAGAGCAGCATGATAATCATGACGACGGCCATGACTCCAAGCGCCGCGAAGTAGCCGTAGTGCCACTGGAGTTCGGGCATGTTCTGAAAATTCATGCCCCAAATGCCGGCCAGAAAAGTCAGCGGCAGGAAGATGGTCGAGATGACCGTCAGAATGCGCATGACGTCGTTCTGCCGCAGGGACAGCCGCGAGAGGTAGACTTCGAGCGAGGCCGTTTGCAGTTCGCGCAGAGTGTCAATGGATTCGGCAACGTGCAGCGTATGGTCATATACGTCACGGAAGTAGGCGCGCGTCACGGGATGTATAATCGAAGATTCGCGGCGCTCCAGCGCGCTCAGCACGTCGCGTAAGGGAAGTATACTCGCGCGCAAATGCAATAGTTCCTGCCGCGCCTCGAAGATGTCCGGAAGGAGGTTGCGATCGCCCGGCGTCTCCATCACACGAACCTGTACGGAGTCGAGCCTGCTGTTTACTTCGTCCAGCACGACGAAGTACTGGTCGACCAGCATGTCAAGCATGCGGTAGAGGAGATAATCCGCGCCGTTCAACCGCGCCTGACCCTGTCCTACGCGTAAACGCTCGCGGATGACTTCGAGTTCGCTCGTGGGCGTTTCATTGAACGTGAAAATGAACCCTTCCCCGAGCGCAATGGCGACCTGCGTATCCTCGAGAGTCTGTGTCTCTTTGTTGCGCTCGAAGTCGCGCAGGAAGACGACGAGTTGGTCTCCGTCTTCTTCAAGTTTTGTGCGCTGGCTGGTGTTGGCGATATCTTCAATCAGCAGCGGGTGCAGACGCAATGTTCGTCCGATGGTTTCCAGCGCAGTCGTCTCGGCCAATCCAATCAAATCAATCCACTTTACTCCCGGCTTTGCCAGAAAAGCAGGAATCTCCTGCGGTCCGGCGAGCAACACGTCTTCATAATTCTCAGCGTCATAGCACACCGCGCGCAGCGTAACACCGGTCGATTGCGCATGACCACCGTAGACAACGCTGCCGGGCAGCATTCCTGCCTTGTGCGGCGAGGGAGCCGCGCGTCTGCGGCGATGCGAGTGCGACTTCTGCTGCGCCACGCCTATTCCCAGCGGCCCGTCGCGCGCATGTAAAGTTCGCGGAACATGGAGACGAGCACCGAATCCGAAAACCAGTGATAGATCCACTGATTCTGCATCATCCAATAGAAAATCAAGGCTGCAACAGGCACCATCACCAGCACATAATAACCGCGATGGCGGTGGTCGAGGCGGTCCGCCGCGCCGAGTTCTGTCAGATAAGACCACACGCGCTCGTCTTCGTAGTCCGGCTCCTGCAACACCAGCGCAAGATAGGCCCACAGCAGTGCGATGGGCAACGTGAAGAGCAGAACGCTGGCGGGCAGCAAAGCGAAGTAGTCACGCGTGCCGACCACCGCTATCGAAAGCACCAGTCCCAGACCGATGCCGACGGCCGTGAAGATCTTGTAGGAGCGCACTTGCGGACGCTCGCGGCGCAAAATCCGCGGCGCTCCGATCATCAGTGGGAAATAAATTCGCGAAATGATCGAGCAGAACGCGGCAAGATACACGAGCGTGAGCACGAACATGATGGGGTGGCCGCTGATAAAATTCAGCAGGTCCGAGTGTCGCCCCGCCAACTGGCCAACCATCGCTCCCACGACAAACAGCACAAGCAGAATAAAAAACCACCACCACTTGCCGCGGTCTTCGAACCATGTGCCGAGCAGGGTGCGCTGCTGCTCGCTGTGCCGTCGAAGCTCACGAAAGCAATGAGGGCATTTGCGCTTGAAACGATGTCTAAAGGAGATGACTTTGAGGCAGTGGGGACAGAGCTTCTTTGAAATCATGGTGCTAAGCGGGGTGTGTGGGGAAACTCCAAGTGCGGTTCCAATCTGTCAAGATAGCCACTCGCTTGTGAATATGCAACCTCGTGCGACTCTGACACATGCCTGCCACAGTGTCATAAATCCTATCATTTTGGCAGATGCCTCCGCCAACTTTGCAGAGAAAAATAAAGCAAGAAATTTTAAAATATTTAATAAATAATAACTTATGCTACTGGCATTGCGCTTGCTTTATGGGTCAGTGAACATGCCAACGAAGGCAGAACCAAGCAAACATCTTAACCAAATATCTCAGGAGACAACCATGAAGATCACCAAGTACATCCCGCGCAATGTGGAACAGAACTACCCGTTCCCGAATCTGGACGAAGTCCTCAATGACATGATGGGCTGGAATCGCGGCGGCATGATGCGGAGCTGGGCTCCCGATGTGGACATCGCCGAAAATTCCGATTCCTATGAGATTCACGCCGAACTGCCCGGAATGCGCGAAGAGGACATCACCATCACGCTGAACAACAACGTGCTCACCATTTCGGGCGAGAAGCGCCGCGTGGTGAATGAAGAGAAGGACAACTTCATTCGCGTCGAGCGCAGCTATGGCAAATTTGAGCGCAGCTTCAGTCTGCCGAACAACATCGTTGCCGACCGCGTCAGCGCCAACTACTCTGACGGCGTTCTGAAGGTCGCGCTGCCCAAAGCTGAAGAGGCCAAGAGCCGCACCATCAAAGTGTCGAAGTAACGACATCTTGTCCGATCAGGTTTCCTGACCTGCGGAAACAACAGCAAATGCCTGCTTCTGCGGGGGAGCAGGAGTTCCCATAGAAAGCGCGAGTCCGAGGGGGGACTCGCGCTCGATTTATCCACGAATCGATAACGCGGATGGCTGCGACCGAAGACTACGCCATCAGCCTGGCAGCAATCTCTTCGTAGGCCCGCGCCGTTTGCTGCACGATTTCAGGCGGCAGTTCCGGTCCGGGAGGTGACTTGTCCCAGCTTAGAGTCTCAAGATAATTGCGCACGATCTGTTTGTCATAGCTGCGCTGGTCGTGACCCGGCTCATACTCGTCCGCGGGCCAGAAGCGCGAGCTGTCGGGCGTCAACACCTCGTCACAGAGGACCAACTCCCCGTCAATGAGGCCGAACTCGAACTTCGTGTCGGCAATCAAGATCCCGCGCTGCTTCGCGTAGTCGCGGCCTTCCGAATACACCTTCAGAGACAAATCGCGCAGCTTAACGGCGAGTTCCGTTCCCACAATGTCTCTCATCTGCTCAAAGTCAATGTTCTCGTCATGACCGCTGGTGGCTTTCGTGGCCGGTGTAAAAAGCGGCTCCGGAAACTGCTCGCAGTGCCGAAGCTGCTCGGGCAGTTTATGACCGCAGACCGCGCCGGTCTTCTGATAGTCCTTCCAGCCCGAACCCGTGATGAACCCGCGCACCACGCACTCCACCGGCAGCATCTCGGCCTTCTTCACAACTTCCACCTGTCCTGCGGAGGTCTCGGAAAGCGAAGCGGCGAACTCCCTTGCGAAGTCGCTGAAGTCCTGTCCGGCAATGTGATTTCCGCACAGATGGGAAAACTTCTGCATCCAAAACCGCGTGAGCTTGTTCAGCACCGTTCCTTTGTTGGGAATGGGAGTGGGGAGGACCACATCGAAAGCGGACACGCGATTCGAGGTGACGAATACGAGATGCCGGTCGTCGTACTCATAGATGTCGCGCACTTTGCCGCGACCGATTAGTTTCAAATCGAGGGTTTGCATGGAAAGCGGGAATGAAGAAGTGAGAAGTGGAATTTTACTGCGGCCACAACATGCGAACCGCGATGAAGACCAGATAGGCGGCGAATAGCCAGCGGAACAGGCGCACGCTGCTGCTTTGATTCAGTTTGCTGCCGAACGGTCCGCCGACCAGCGTGCCCAGCAATATCGGGAGCGCATAGGCAGGATAGACATAGCCGATCGAGCCTGCGGGCAACTCTGCGACATTCCAGCCGTTGTATACGTAGCCGAGCATTCCGGCCAACGACGTCACGACACCGACCATACTGCTCGTGCCGACAGCAAGCTCCGGCGGCAGCTTAATCAGGAAAAGCAGCACCGGAACCATCAGCACGCCGCCCGCCACGCCGATATACGCGGACAGGAATCCGGTGGCGGCTCCCAAGATGGCAAACGGCAGCACATGAAAATGAAACTCTCCGCCCGGATGTCCCTTCAGCGGTGAGATGAGAATCCCCGCGCTCAACAGTGCGAAAAGTCCGAACACCGTGCGCAGGACATCCGGCGACGAACGCGCCGCAAGCGAAGACCCCGCAAACGAAAAGAGCAGAACCAGAATCGAGAGAACTCGAAAACCGCGCCAGTAGACGCGGCCCGCCCGCGCGTAAGTCCAGCCCGCCGAAACTGAAGTCCCCAGAATAGCAAAGAGCGTCGAACTAAAAACCAACGGATACCGCACTGCTTCGGGAATCCTGTCGGCCGCGCTCATGGCCAGCAGCACCGGAGTGATCACCAGTGCGCCGCCGATTCCCAGATAACCGCCCAGCACTCCGACAAAGACACCGACGGCGAACAGGATTAGATACGACTCCACATGCCTCGCTTATTCGCGCGATTGATTTGTGGCGTCCGTAACCGCCAGCAGTTTGTCGTATTCGACATTGTTCTTGAGCACCTCGACCGCGCGCAAAATCTGCGGGTCGTGGTCAAAACTTGCTTCGATACGGCCCGCACTTCCGTAAAGTGAGTTGGCCAGTTCCGTGGAGAGACTCGAACGGATGAACTCGTGCTCCATGTCAAAATCACGGTCGCGGACGAGTTCAAGATAATACTCGAGGTGCGCAAAATCCGCTTCGGCATTCTCGGCAAGTTTGAAGTCTGCCAGAATCTCGCGCAACGACAACAGTTCTCTCTCTCCGTCCGCCGAGTAAGAGAATCCCTTTTCGACCAGCCAGTTGCGGAACTGCTCGAGCATTTCATCGGAAACGCTGGCGTCATTTATCTCAGGAGAGTCGGCCATATACTCCGTGACAAAGTCGAAGAACTTGCCCTGCCGCCAGAGTTCGACACCAAGCTGCCCGGGCTGCGGAGTCTCTACCAGAATATCCGGCACAATCCCTCCTCCGCCTTCGACCTTTCTGCCGTTGCGTGTCACATATCCGGAATCAGGCGCTTCCTCGAGTGGCTGAACAACGGAGCTTGAATCGTCTTCTCCAAAGTAGTCCACCTTCTGAATCAACCGCCCCGACGGTGTGAAATATTTCGCAGTGGTCAGTTTCAAGGCTTCGCCCGTTTCGAAGGAAATGACAGACTGCACAAGTCCTTTGCCGAAAGTCGGCTCGCCAATCAGCACACCACGATCCAAATCCTGAATGGCACCGGCGACGATTTCCGACGCCGACGCCGAACCTCCGTCAATCAACACGGCTAAAGGAACGCTCTTCGCAACCGGATCGCTGCCCAGTTTGAACGTGCGATTTGCATCCTGCGTGCGGCCCTTGGTCGAGACGACCACTTCGCCTTTATCCAAAAATTTCTGCAGAACTCCCACCGCCGCATTCATCAGCCCTCCCGGGTTGCCGCGCAGGTCCAGCACGAGAGCCTTCATCCCCTTGCTCTGCAAATCCACAAGCGCTTCATCCAGTTCGCTCTGTGCGCGAGTCGAGAAGTGGGCAAGTTTGATGTATCCGATGCCCGGCTCGATGAACCCGCTATAGGGAACGTCCTTGATGTCAATGATCTGACGTGTCAGCACAAACTCAATCGGTTCGGGAGTTCCTGTGCGTTCAATCGTCAGAGATACCAAAGAATTCGGTTCGCCGCGCAAGTAACGCGAGGCTTCGCGGGTTGACATTCCCTTTGTAGAATTGCCGTCCACTGCAATCACGCGGTCTCCGCTGCGGATGCCGACGCGCTGAGCGGGAGAATCCTCCATCGCGCTGATGACCGTCAAGACCTTGTCTTCACCGCGCACGCCAATTTCCAGGCCAACGCCACCATACTTGCCGTACGTAATGACGTCGAGATCGTCGGTGTCCTCTTCGGGAATATAGACCGTATACGGATCCAGCGTCCGAAGCATCCCCTCGATGCCCGCGCGCATGAATTCATTGGGATCCACCTGATCCACGTAGCGAATGCTAATCTCGCGATAAATGTCCCCAAACAGCCCCATGTTGTGGTGAATTCTCGCATACAATTCATCCGCTGACATGGGGCGCACTTCGGCAACCGCCGCGAGCGGCAGCAGTGAAAGCAGCAGCAGGATCAAACGTCTCTTCATAGTACTATCTGGTTGATGGCCTAATTGGGCAAACGGGCGCTGATGGCAGCCCGGACCTGAGAAAACACTTCTTCTTCCCCACGGCGCGCGTCAATGCGCACCACTCGTTCGGGATGACGGGAGCAGAGATCGAGATAGCCTGCACGCACGGCTTCAAAAAACTCACGCGGATTCTGCTCCAGACGATCCGGTGCGCCGCCGGCAGTAGCGCGGCGGGCGATCGACGTTTCGTAGTCCACATCTAAGTAGAGTGTCAGATCCGGCAAGAGGTTCCCGGTGGCGAACTCATTGACCGCTTCCACCGGTTCGACCCCCAACTTCCGGCCTGCACCCTGATAAGCCGTAGAGGAATCGGCATATCTGTCCACCAGTGCTACGGCGCGCGGGGTTCTCAAATGCGGCAGGATCACCTGTTCCACAAGTTGCGCCCGAGATGCCGAATAAAGCAAGAACTCTGCCCGTGCCGTCAAATGGCTGCTTGGGTCGAGCAGCAGCTTCCGAATCGCCTCACCGGCGGCCGTGCCGCCCGGCTCGCGGGTCAACAACACATCGTAGCCCAGCCCAGCCAGCCATTCTTTTGTAAGTGCCAGCTGCGTCGACTTGCCGGACCCGTCAATCCCTTCGAAACTAATCAGCACGTGGTGTCTCGGCCTCCGCAGACTTGCGACGGATGAGATAAATCCCGGCAATGACCATGAGTGCCGAGATAATCCGTGAAAAGGTGATGCGGTGCGTTCCCAACTGTCCGAACACCATGCCCGATTCGTACCAGCGCAGGCCTTCGACATAGTAGCGCCATAAGCCATAGAGTGCGAGAAACCATCCGGTCAGCACGCCTTCGCGCAAAGGAACTCGATCCCGCCATAACAGAAATCCAAAAAGAGCAAGCATCGCGAGTGCTTCGTAGAGCTGCGTCGGATGGATGCTCATGTGCGGAAAGACCGACCCCGCCAAACTTGATGTGGGAAACTCCACTCCCCACGGAGCGTGACATTCCGTGCCGAAGCAGCAGCCATTCAGGAAACAGCCGATTCTGCCGAAAGCTATACCCAGTGCCAGCGACGGAATCATGATATCCGTCAAAGTCAGAAAGCGCGCGCCGCGCCGTCGAGTCATCCAGTAGGCGCCGCCGAAACCCGCCACCACTCCACCCAACAGCACCAATCCCGCAATTCCGATGGTTCCGTCGCTCTGGATGGGCGAAACAATATCAATCCAGCGGTCTTCGAATTCGTCCCAATGCGTAATTACATAAGCAATCCGGCCGCCCGCCAAACCAAAGAGCAGCGAGGCCACCGACACATCCATCACGGTAGACCCCGAAATGCCGCGCTGCGGTGCGCGTTTCGATGCAATCCAGATGCCGAATCCGAACGCAAGCGCCATCATCAAGCCGTAGCTGTGCAGCGCGAACGGACCAATTTTGAATAGTTCAGGATACAAGAGAGGTGCTAAGAGTAAGAAGTAAGAAAGTGTTTGAAAGGTGACGTGCCTTGTTCGGCGGCGTCAGTCGTCAACGTTTGGGCTTGAGTCATCCGTCCCCGCGACGACCACCACAAACTCGCCGCGCGGTTCATGCTTTTCGAAGTGCGCAATCGCGTCACTCAAGCTGCCGCGCACAATCTCTTCATGCAGTTTGGTCAGCTCGCGGCAGACGGCTACTCTTCGGTTGCCGAGATACTCCTGCAGTTCCGCGAGTGTCTTCTGTATGCGATGGACACTCTCGTAGAGCACAATCGTCCGCGGTTCGGAAGCCAATAGCTTCAGTCTGGTTTGACGGCCCTTCTTGTGCGGCAGGAATCCTTCAAAGACAAATCTGTCCGTCCGCATACCGGAAAGCACGAGCGCCGGAATCAAAGCCGCCGGACCGGGCACGGTGAAGACCGCGTACCCCGCCGCAAGCACCGCACTCACGAGCATGGTTCCCGGGTCGGAAATCCCGGGAGTGCCGGCATCGCTGATCAGAGCGACACGCTTGGCTTGCCCCAACTGCTCCAAAACCCACGCGAGTTTGGACTTCAGATTGTGCGCGCCGTAGCTGGTTGTGGGAACCTGAATCTGATAGCGGTCAAGCAGCCGCTTGGAGTGCCGCGTGTCCTCACACAGCAGCAGGTCTGCGTTCTTCAACGTATCAACCGCGCGAAACGACAGGTCGCCAAGATTCCCAATCGGTGTGGCCACGACCGCCAGCGATCCTGAGGGGAATTGTGCTGCCTGTTCTTCAGTCATGTCTGTAAAAAGACAAGGCCGGGGCCCTCCTGCGAGAGCCCCCGGCCTGATGATTTGCTCCGGTCAGTTTCGTGCGCCAACGCGTTTACTTAGGCCGGCTGCAGCTGCACCTGTTCGAGAATCTCGCCCGCACACTTGCGGATGACGTCGACACCTTCCGCGACTTCCGATTCCGAAATGTTCAACGGCGGACGGAAACGGATGGAATGCGTGCCCGAAGGCAGCATGCACACGCCGTGCTCGTAGAGCGCGTCCACCATCCGGCTGCGCAACGACGGATTCGGCAGGTCGAACGCGCACATCAGTCCGCGCCCGCGCACATTGGAAATCATCGTCGGATAGTCGTCACTGAGCTGCTGGAGCATGAACAGCGCCGACTCGCCGGTTTTGGCCGCGTGCGCGACCAGATTTTCGTCGTGTATGATTTCGAGATACGTCTTGAAGCGGTACATGTCTATCAGATTGCCGCCCCACGTCGAGTTGATTCTGGACGACACGTTGAACACGTTGTCTTCCACTTCGTCAATGCGCGGACCCGCGATGAAGCCGCAGACCTGACTCTTCTTGCCGAAGCAGAACATGTCCGGCTCGGCGTCGAAATGCTGCCATGCCCACATCTTGCCGGTCAGGCCGACGCCCGTCTGCACTTCGTCGTAGACGAGCATCGCGTCATTCTCGTTGGCCAGCATCCGCAGCTTCTTCAAAAACTCGGGACGGAAGTGATTGTCGCCGCCCTCGCCCTGAATCGGTTCGAGGATGATGGCGCAGATTTCGTCCCTGCGTTCATGGAAGTGCTGCTTGATTTGCGCAATCGCAATCTTCTCTTTCTGCTCAACTTCTTCCAGATGACCTTCCGTCAGCGGGAAGCGCAATTTCGGATTCAGCACGCGCGGCCAATCAAACTTTGCAAAGAGCTTATACTTATTCGGGTCGGCGGTGTTGGTCATCGAAATCGTGTAACCCGTGCGACCGTGGAAGCACTCGTCGAAGTGCATTACCTGATTTCCAATTTCGCGGCGGTAGCCTTTCGCGAAATTCTTGCGCACCTTCCAGTCCATCGCAGCCTTCAACGCGTTCTCGATGCCGAGCGCGCCGCCCGCCACGAAAAACGAGTGCTTGAACTGCGGCGGAATCGCAATCTTGAAGAACGTATCCACAAACTCGGCCATCTCCACCGTGTAAAGGTCCGAATTCGTAATGTTGTTCACCGCCAGCTTGCCGAGCTTCTCGATCATCTGCGGCGATGTGAGCCTGGGATGATTGAAGCCGACCGGACTGGACGCGAAGAAGCTGAACAGGTCGAGAAACTTGCGGTTGTGACGCGAATCGTAGAAATAGCTGCCGTGAGACTTTTCAAGATCAAATACGAGATCAAAGCCGTCGGCAAGCATATACTTCGACAGCGTCTCGTGGACATTATGCGGTGTGATGTGAGACATGGTATCCTCCGGTTACGGTTAGTAGTTCATCGATGAAAACAACAACACTCCATGCCCGAAGGAGGATCCGTCGAACCCGTGCAGCGCTGGGTCAGCGCATTGTAGTCTATATGAAGAAAAATCATGCTCTGAAAAACTCGACAATCTCGGTTAAATATGCCTCGGGCTGTTCCCACATCGGGAAGTGCCCCGCTTCCTGCCAGAGGATAGCCTCTCTGCCCTGCGCGAAGTCGGCGGCCTGCGCTTCGTCGTAAGAACAATAGTTTGCACCCCATGCCAGCAGGGTCTCTCCCTTAAACTCGCGAAGGCACCGCTTGTATCCCGCAATTCCGGAGCGGAATTGCTGCACGGGAAACTCCGGTGAACGCTCTGCATGCCACCCGCCGGACAACAACTCCCGAAACTGCGGCTCTATCGCCTGTCTCGTCTTTTCCGGCAGTCCAGATTCACGTTCAATCCAACTTTGCAGACGCGCGGCCCGCCAGCCGGGTTTTTGCCACGGCCATATCAGTCGGCGATTCTCACTTGCCTTGAGTGGAGTATTGATGAGTCCAAGTCTGCGAATCCGCTGTGGTTCCGCCTGCAAAAATTCCAATGCAAGCAGTGCTCCATCGCCGATGCCCAACAGATCGAACATCTGAATCTGCTGTGCCTGCACAACATCACTCAGCCATTTGCGCAAACTTTCGCGCGACAAAACCAGTTGCGGTCGACCGTTCCGCTCAAGCGAGCGGCCCCACCCGGGCAAATCGAGTGCAATACATCGGCGCGAGCGGCCGATTGCCGCGATTGTGGTGGACCAGACGAAACTCGCGGCCGGCGTGCCGTGCAAGAGCACTATGGGAAACGCGCTCTGCTGTCCTTCCACCACCGCAAAGGTCCGCACACCCCCTGCGGAGAATTCCTGAAACCCGAAATTCGAAACCTCAAACCAGTTCGCCACGAGCTTCAGGCAAACAAAGTTTCAAACGGATTTTCGACCGTCAAATCACGAATCGAAATGTATGGCCCGCTGTCCGCAGTCACTATCGTATTCACGCCGTGCGCCATCGCTGTCGCGGCAATATGTGCTTCGTGAAGATGGTCTTTCAGCGCGGCGTGCCGGTCGGACAATTTCAGCGCCCGTCTCAAGATTTGCTCGTCGCCGTACAGAACCAATGGCTCTCTGCGCTTTAACATTGCGTCGAGCGCGACTTGCACGGCCAACGTTTTGAGAGGTGCCGCGCAGTGCTCGCTTGAAGTAATCACGTCACACCAGCGGAGCAGACTCTCGTAGCACACGCAGGTCACCCACGGGTCCCCCGCGCAGTTCTTCAAATACTTCGCCGCGCGAGCGTGCAGCGGATGTGTCGTATCCGTGGCCGCCAGCAGAATGCTTGTGTCAATGCACTTCAGCACGTCAAGGCCTGTTGCGCAGTTTGATTGGCGCGGCCAACTTCAACAAATCATCGAATCCGGAGCGTTTGGCCCGCGCCGCAGTCCGTTGTGTAGTTGTTTTGGCGTTTCGCACAGCCGCCTGCTTCTGCCGATACATCCAAAGTTCCGGTGCCTCATGCGGAATCCGCCACTGCTTGCCCACCCGCAAGGCCGGAAGCCGCCCCTCACGAGCCAGCAGACACACCGTGCCGCGGCTCACTTTCAAGAGCTTGGCCGCTTCGGCTGTCGTGAGATATTCTTCGTTCGGCATATTGAAACCGCGTCTACTTCATTCCGCTCCGCTGAATCTCTTTCTCTGCCGCGCGCTTGATCAGCATAATCTGGCCGGCATGATAGAGATCGTGGTGCACGATGCCAAAAATATAATCCGAATAAACGGTCTCGCGGCCCGGCGGATGCTGATAGAGCTTCTCGTTCGTGAAATGCGAAACGGTCGTCAGAAGCTCCGCCTGTGCGACCTTGAGTTGGTTCAGCACGTGCGCCCACTCGGCCGCGTCGCCCTGCTCGGGAGGCGGAAAGTTCTCGTCGTCCGCTACGCGAATCGAATCGTCTCCCTCTATCCACTTGGTCACCGCGCGCTTCCACGCCACCGTATGCAGTGCCAGCTCCCAAATCGTATGCACGCCGTCAATCCAATGTCGTTTGGCGATGTGCGCATCCACACCGTCCAGCGCTTCCATGAGTGACGGGCCGTGCCATGCGTCGCCTTCAAAGGCCTTCTGAATCTGTTTCAGATGCGAAGAGAGTTCATTCATACTTAGAACTTATAGGTGAGCGACAGCGCTTGCCCAGCGCGATGGTCCGCTTCCGCATTCGCGCCGCGCGGCAGTTCGGTCATCAGCGGCAGAGGATTGAAATGGAATTCCAAATCTGACGTCCGGCGAATCGTGCGGCCCGAGCGGCTCGCGTTCGCATATCCGAGCATGAATCCCAGAGATCCGCCGACTGCGGCGGCCATCGAATAGGGACCCGAATCGTCCGTCCTCGCCGCGATTACCACCGCAGTTCCCAAAGCAGCGCCGCCAAACTCAGCCAGCAGAATTGTCAGACCCTGCGAACTCGAGAAATCCTTATTGCGCAGCAGGCCGTGCCCGAGACCCAACCCCATGACTGTGCCCAGCGTCGCCAAGTTCGCGGCCGTCTTGCCGCTCTGTTCTCCCACGTCCGCGAGAGCCGCCGGAACTGCGGCACCGAGGATTCCGATGCCGCGCAGTACATACGCGTCTCCGCGTGTATAACTCCCGTGATCCGCCATCTGTGTTCCGGCAATCATCCCGAGCAGCGAACCACCCAGAATCGAAATTCCCGCTTCGCCTTGATGCTCGCGGTTCCACAGCTCGTGACCGGAAACCAGAATCGCACTCATACCCAGACCGAAATCCCCTCCCACTCCAATCACTGCGGCCTTTCCTACGGACATTCCGGACTTCGCTGCCCACTGATTCAATGCGATCCGTTCTCCCAGACTGACTATGGTGGCCCAGCCGTAGGGCGCGCGTTCGCTGTCCTCTTCAGGGTCAAACGCTTAATACAGCGCCACTCCGTGCGCAATGCCGCGTGAACCGCCGTAGAAGTCCATCATTGCCGTCGCGCGCGAAATGTCCGCATTCTCGGTCGCGAAGTAAGGACCCAAAACGCCCGCAGCCGTAATAAAGAAGTAGAGCGCTACCGCGCCCGATCCGTCGGCTTTCGAAGCTACCGGAATGGCCCAGCCGTAAAACCCTGCGGATAGAATCGCGCTGTTGATAATCAACCCGCCGCGACCATCTTGATCATACATCGATTGCGGCGAACGCTGAGCGATCGCGCTCGAAACCTGTCTCCGCAGTTCTGCAACCTGTTCGAGAGTTTGCGGGACGCGCAGGCGCACGATACTCGAATCCCGTTGCTCGAGAATCTCGAGAAAATATGCACTATCATTCGCCTGATAGAGCCGTGCCTCGACAAAGCCGGGATATTCCAGAAACAGCCCGAGCTTGTTTTCCAGTTCGCTCGTTATGACAAAGATTTTTCCTGTGCTGTCCAGCGGCACGGAGACTTCCTGTGCCGTTGCGCCGGCCGCGCCGAACAGCAACAGGAAGCTGCAAACTAAAACTCTGCACACCGCCGGACTGTCTATTTCTTCAAGAACTGCCCAAGCAGGCCCATGCCTTGTTCGAGAAGATTGTTGCTCTTGTCGTTGACCTCGCCGTCCGGTGTCAACTTGTCGATGATCATCGGAAGCGCCGCCATCAGAATCGGGAGAAACTTCTTCAGATCCATTCCCGACTCCT
>JAANMU010000097.1_pt1 | contig 105277 bp, 86 predicted proteins | sample 7279701 | NCBI WGS metagenome assembly JAANMU01 (sample SAMN14094539, study PRJNA606508) | bioreactor metagenome | isolation source: A lab-scale SPAN reactor treating ammonium-rich wastewater day 57 | place: Ireland: Galway | collected 2017-03-13 | reverse complement strand
GCCGCAAGCCATGAGCGAGAAAGCTGAACCGACGATCCCAACATGAAAAAGACCCGCAAAACCCGGCAAAACTGCGAGCGCAAAACGGGAATGCACCCCGTCGGCAATACTCAATCCTACGGTATCTATATTCGCCATTGTGGATTGACGCAAGTAACTGTGTTATACGAAGTTTCTGCCTATTACCTAAAGGCGGCAAATGTGCGGCCTATCTCGTGGGTACCATCTTGTCGTAACTTCAATTGTAACTTTTGGTTGCTTCGTTGTCGTCCCGTTTCCTGCCCGATAGGCCGCTCCTGCCTCAAGCTCATCGAGGCTGGTGGCCCAGCCCGTCCGCTGCGCTGCGGACTCGGCGCCCGCCGCGCTTCAGAACGAAGGCATAAATCATCGTGCATCGAACGTCCCGATGGCCGAGTAGTTCCTGTACCGTCCGAATGTCGTACACCCGTCGGCCAACAGGTGGGTCGCGAATGAGTGCCGGAACGTATCGTTTGTAACGCGTTTCGTGAGCATGCGTAGCCTGGTCGCCAATTCGTAGCACCGTTGCTCGCGACCATCGCCTTCGCGCCGAAGTTGCTTCCCGTTCGCATGCACGTTTAGCCCCGACGGCCAAAATGCCTTGGTGCCCCCAGGCTGGCACGCACCAACCAAACATGGGGCACGCGGGGCGAATCCGAAAGGGACTGCGGCAGTGCGTGCCGGTTGCGCGATGCATTCCGCGAGCGGAACACGGCATCGTTCACGCCAGTTCCACTTCCCCGCCGCAGTTGGGGCAGCAAAAGCGCTCCGGCTCCCTCGGCTGGCCGGCGCGAAGCAGCATGGCGGCGATCGTGAAGGCGACGCCGGTGATCGCCGCCACGACCAGATTGCCCAGCCGCAGCGCGAGCAACACCGCGATCAGCGCCAGCACGATCGACAACAGGCAGCCGAACAGCCGGTTTCCCAACGGCTCGCGCCGCAGGGTGGCGCAGCGGCTGCACAGTTGCCCTGCCTGGAAAGGGCAATGAACGTTCAAGCAGCGATAGCCGGTTCGCTCGCTGCCGCAGCCGACGCATCCGTGGATCATCGCAACTCTGGGGTAAGGATTCCGCCCCGCGGCGTGGTGTCGGGGCGCGGATCGTTCAGTCTAGCACTTTCCAGCGCGAGGGCGGCCAGTACCGCAGGGCGCCCACGCCGATGATCGCGTCGCGTGGCACCGGGCCCCAGAAGCGCGAGTCGGACGACATGCGGGACAAATCGCCCAGCATGAAATACTCGTTGGGTCCCAGGAGGAGCGGGGCGTCTTTGCGTCCATAGACCTCGCTTCCCGCAATCGTTTGTCCACTGAGATACTCCAGATCGCGCAGTTCGCCGGGGGGCGTTTGCCGCTGACCGTTGATCCATACGGCCCCGTCGTCGATCCACACTTCTTCGCCCGGCAACCCGACCACGCGCTTGACGTACGTTTCCGTGGGATCGTCGGGGTACTTGAACACGGCCAGTTGCCAGCGGCCCGGCATCGACGTCTTGTCCGCCATGAGTCGATCTTGCGGTTGCCAGCTTTCTTCGATCTCCATGCCGTTCAGTTGGTAATAATCGAAGCTGTGGTAGTTGTCGCAAATGGCGACCGTGAGGCGTTTGTCGTCCCCAGGCAGAGCCCGGGTACGGTGCGGCACGCGCAAGGTTTGCTGGCAGCGGGGACAAACCGCCGTGTGATGCCAGCCCATCAAGGTCGGCGCCATGCTAGCCGCGGGGATGACGTAGGATTCGAGCAAGAACGGCCGCACCACCAGCACCGCAAAACCCAAGCCGGCCACGCCGTGCAGCAGCCAGGCGAAAGCCGCCTTGGCCAGCGACGTTTTCATGGCCACCTTGATGATGACGATCGAGCCCACCAGGCCCACGATGGCCAGCAGCACGCTGCGGGCGATTCTGGTGTCAAATTCCAGGTGCGTGTTGGGAGGGTGGGCGTCGTCCCAGGCCATCTTGACGGTAAGCAAAAACAAGTTGCACAGCAGGATCAAGACGGCTGCGACCAGCGCGGCGCCAAAGCGGGTTCGCCCCGCGTGCATCCAGCGCGCCCCCAGCCAAATGGCCGCCGCGCCGATTCCCGTCAACGCCAGGATCGAAAGCACGATACAGGTGATGAAAGCCATGAGCTGCTCTCCCGCGTGAATTGGTTCGCTTGGCGCTGGGAGCGCGGAGTGCGGCGGAGTTGCGAGATCGCGCGGCGCGTTAACGCCGCGCTACCCGTGAATGTAGCGGCGGCGCGCGCCCGCGGCCAGGGCGGCGCTGCTCTGGCCGCCGAGCGAAGCGCGACAAATTCTCAAAAACATGGGTTGAATCGCGCGGCCGTTCGCTGGCAAGATGGGACCATCGCGGCACGCAGCCGCACGCCGGTTGACCGCTGCCGCGACCCACTTCGGTGTCTCCTCGCTCGCTCCCGCCCGTCTCTGCTTCCCGTCTTCCTTTCCGCAGGAGTTGCCCCGTGCGCCCAGCGCCCATGCCATCGGTCTCGTTGCCACCCATGTCTTTGTCCACCAGGTTGTCGCCGCCTGTCTCCGCACCGATGGCGGCGCTCGATGCCGCGGCCGAATTGCACCCGCTCAGCCAGGTTGAACAAACCCTGTGGCTGCAAACCGTGCAGGCCGAGGCCCAGCGGGTCGCCGAGTCGGGCGAATCGCCGCACAACTGCCGCCTCGCCGCGATTGCCGCCGCGAACCTGGCCGTTCGCGCGCAGCGGCAAGCCGCGCCGCTGCCTCCAGCCGAAGACGCCACCATTGAGCAGTTGGTGGAGTTTGCCAACAGCCAAGGGCTGAGTCCCCGTGTCGATCGGCACGGCGGACGCATCTTTGGGGTGAAGGTGCTGGGCCTCGCCAGCCGCAACGGCCGCCGGTACCAGCCCGAGGTGGTCGCCGCCGCCGCACCGCTGTACGAAGGCGTGAAGGTCAACGTGAATCATCCCAAGGGACGGCTGCACGACGCCCGCGATTATCAAGATCGGCTGGGCTGCCTGCGGCACGTTCGCGCCACGGCGGCCGGCTTGTTTGGCGACCTCTACTTCAATCCCCGGCACCCCTTGGCCGAGCAATTGATGTGGGACGCCGAGCACGCTCCCGAGAACGTGGGCCTGAGCCACAACGTGCAGGCCCGCTGCCGGCGGCAAGGCGACGAGCTGCTGGTCGAAGCCATCGAAAGCGTGAACAGCGTGGACCTGGTGGCCGACCCGGCGACCACCCGCGGTTTGTTCGAAGCGGCGCCACCCGCGGCGCCGTTCGTCCCCGCGGCGCCGTCGCCTGACGAGCTGCAAGAGCTGCGCGCGCGATTGGCGGCGTTGGAAGCCTGGCGGCAAACCGTGCTCGAGGGGCGACTGCCGCACCTGCTGCCCCTGGTCGCGCCGCAAAGCCGCGGCCCCCATCCGCCGCGCGAGCCGCTCGACGTGGCGCAATGGGCACGCTCGATCACGTAGCGCGTTCGCCCCCCGCGCTAGTCTCGCAACCGCGCCGGGTGGGGTGAACCGCCCGCGAGCAGGCTCCTCCTTTCCGCCGCGCACGTGCCCCGGGCCGATGCGCGCCCACCGCGCCTTGGTCTCGCCGGGGCGCTCGCCCCATTCCGGCCGGTTGTTGCTTTTCCCGTCCTTCTGCTGGTTCCGTTCGCTTCTCTGGTTGGGAGTGTTTCTTGATGACCGACAATTTTCGACTGCGATTCGACGACGTGGACCGACATCTGGGCCTGGTCGATAGCGACGTGGCCGTGGCGATTGGCGACTTGCTCTACTTCGACGGCGACGACGTGAAGCCAGCCAGCAGCCAAACCGACCAGGAAAGCCTGGCCGACAACCAGGCGTTGTTCGCCAGCCGCTTTGCCGGCGTGGCGATGCAGGCCAGCGAGCTGGGTGAAAACGAGCCGATCCGCTTCGCCGCCGACGGCATCTTCGAATTCGAATGCGCCAGCGGCACCTGGGAGCTGGGCGACCTGGTGGGCGCCTGCGAAAACGAAGGCGGCAATGCCCTGCTCAACCAGCAGGTGGCAGCCGTTGCCCGCCCGGAAAATGCCCTGGGGTTCGTGGCCCGCTACGAACCGGCGGCGACCAACCGGGTGCGCGTGCGGTTGCTGAGCCGCGCGGCCGGCTTGCTGCAACTGGTTCGCCTGGAGCGGCGGCAAAACGCCCAGGTGGAAACGCTCGTCGCCGCCCACGCCCTGACGGCCGACAGCCCTCGCATTCAAGTGCTCGATCCGGGCGGGGCGGGCCGCAACGTGCTACTTCCGCCCGAGGCCGCCAGCCGCGGCATCGACTTCTACATTCACAACGCGGCCGACGGCAGCGAGGTGCTCACCATCAAAGACTCCGGCGGCGCCAACGTGTGCACGCCCACCCAAAACGAAACCGCCTACGTCTACTGCGACGGCGTCGCCTGGCGCGGACTGGTGGGCAGCAACAACTGATGGCGAGCGCGCAATGCGCGGTTCGGATGGGCATGATTCCGGTTCCATTCCGGTTGGGGGCTTCCCGCGGGCCGCCCCCTCTGCTTGGCATTCCGCGCTCCTTGCGCGCCGTCGCTGTTGGCACGTTCGCCAACACCCGCTCCACCCTGCGAATTCCCCACTCCCCACTCGCAAGAGGTTTCTTTATGCCGTATGTCAAAGCCAAGGAATTGCGTCGCCGGTTCGAGCTCGATGGATCGCACGCGACGCTGTCGCACGTTCGCGAAGCGCTGACCGCGCGTCATCTCCAGCCCGAGGACTTCAGCCTGCGCGACCTGGCCGAGCAGTTCTGCGGCCCGGCCTGGCTGCGGGCGCTCGATCCGCGGCAAGACGGGTTGACGGTGCTCGAAGCGGCGGGCGACGGCGTCGACGTCACCGCGTTTCGCAACATCACCGGCCAGGTGGTGTACGCCAAAATCATGGAAGGCTACCAGCACGAGGCCTTTGTGATGTCGCGGCTGGTCGAAACCATTCCCACGCGGTTCGACGGCGAAAAGATCCCCGGCGTGGCGGCACTGGCCGACTCGGCCGAGGAAGTGGCGCCCGGCATGCCGTATCCCACCTATGGCTTTGGCGAAGACTTCATCGAAACCCCCGCCACGCGCAAGCACGGCTTCATTGTGCCGGTCACGCGCGAGGCCATCTTCTTCGATCGCACCAACCTGGTGTTGCTCCGCGCGGCCGAGGTGGGGCAAGCCCTGGGCTTGAACAAGGAAAAGCGTCTGCTCGACGTGGCGGCCGGTATCGTGAATCCCTTCAAGTGGAAAGGCGCCGGCTACGACACGTACCAGGCGAGCGAGCCGTGGATCAACAGCCTGGGCTCGAACGAATTGGTGGACTGGACCGACGTCGATGCCGCCGAACAACTGCTGGCCAACATGCTCGATCCCCACACCGGAGAACCGATTCTGGTCGCCGCCAAAACCGTGCTGGTTTCGCCAGCCTACCGCCATGCCGCCCATCGCATCTTTCAAGCCGCCGAGATCCGTTACACCTCGGGCAGCACCGAAACCGTGGTCGGCAATCCCTTGGCCGGCGAGTACCGCGTGGAAGTGAGCGCGCTGCTGCATCGCCGGATCGTCGCCGCCGGCACGGAAGACGCCGCCGCCAAAAAGTGGTGGTTCCTCGGCGACTTCCGCCGGGCGCTGGCTTACATGGAAAACTGGCCGATCACCGTCACCCAAGCCCCGGCCGGCAGCGAGGCCGAGTTCACTCACGACGTGATCGTGCGCTACAAGGCCAGCGAACGAGGCGCAGCGGCCGTGCTCAACCCGCGGTACGTAATCAAATGCACGGGCTGACGGAAGTTCCCGCCGCAAAGTTCCCGCCGCAAAGTTCGTAGCGTGGAGCGGCAGGCATTGCGCTCCAGCATCATTCAGCGCCCATGCCATGCTCCGCGTCTTCCCTTCCACATTCCCCAATCCCCGCTCCGCGTTGGTTTCATGTCTGCTTCCATGCTGGCCGCCATTCGCAGTCAAACATTGGCCTTGATTGCCGAGATCACGGCGGCGCCCAAACCGAGCTACACCCTCGATGGCCAGCGCGTTTCCTGGACGGAATACCTTCGCCAGCTCCAGCAAACGGTCGAGTGGTGCGACCGCCTGCTGGCCGGCGAAGAACCGTTCGAAATGCACAGCACAGGCTTCACCCCATGACGCTCGCTTGGACACCCGAGGGCGACCTGCCGCAACGCGCCGACCTGCGCGAAACGGTCATGCTCACGTTCCCCCAGGGGCGCCTGCAAACCGTCACCGGCGCGCTCCGCCGCGCGGCCCGCCGCAGGCAACAGCCCGAAAGCAACGGCCGCGCCGGCGTCGACCAGGTGGTGTGGCATCTGCCGCAATCGCAACTGCCGCAGCGCCCGCCGCTGGGCCTGATGCTTACCAGCGCCGACGGAGAGAACTGGATTGCCGTCGCCGTGGCAACCGCGGCCGGCGGCAGTCGCTGGCAAGTCACCGCGCGGTCGGTCGCCGTGGAGGGTTTGCTGGCCGACCGCGTCCACCTGCTCGCCGCCGTGGTAGACAAAGACGCCCACGGAGCGCAAACCGCCGCCTGGCGGATCGTCGAGGCGAACGTGCCCGCCCGAATCCAACCGCTGTGGGCCAAGGAGGCGCAGGGCGAGCCGCCGCCCCAGGCGAGCCGTTGCCGCGTCATTCTCGGCCGACAACGCGCCTGGCCCTTGCCGCTTCGCGTGCATCAACCGCATACCGGCCGCACGCTGCGCGTGTTGGAAATCACCCACGAGGAGAGCCTGGACCAACTGGTCGCGATGATCGTCGAACCTGTTTCTTAGCGTGGTGCGCCCATGTCCGTCGAACAAGCCATTCACACCCGCTGGGCCGCCGATCCCGCGCTGGCGTCGCTGGTCCCCCCGGCGCGGTTGATTACCGGCCCGCCGCTCGCGCCATTGCCGCTGCCTTGGGCGATGCTCGAACGGACGGGCCCTGCGCGCGTTCGCGGCGGCAGCCATTATCAGGTGGTCGAACTCGAACTGGCGATTTCGATTTGGCACGCCGAGTTGGCGGGCGCCAAGGCCATTGCCGCCGCGCTGGCCGGCAATTTGCACGGCGCGAGCTTTGCCTCGTCGGAAGGAACGATACTGCGCGTCGTGACTGCCCACCAGCGCGAAACGCGCGCGGCCAACGCCGCCTGGCATCTCACGCAGACATTCGCCCTGCTGGTAGCGCGGCCCCGCGCGTAGCGATCGGCTTCATTCCCCCTGTCCATCATCACTCGCGAGACCGCCCATGCCCCATGCCCTAGCCGTGGATCTCAAGGCTTCGCTAGCCTGGTTGTTTTCCGAAACCTTGTCGCTTTCGACCGTAGTGGACAACGCGGCGCTCGATTACGAAGACAGCCTGACCGATGGCGACGGGTCCGACGAAGCCAACCTGCTCTGGCACGACCAGCGCACCGTCGCCAGCGAAGCCAGCGACGACCTCGACCTCACGGCCCTGACCACCAGCCTGTTTGGCGGCGAGCTGGCAATGAACTTCGCCCAGGTCAAGGCGATCCTCGTGATCAACACCTCCCCGACCACCGGCGACGTGCTGGAGCTGGGCGGGGCCGCGAACGCCTTTGCCCCGCCCTTTGCGGGCGATGCCGACGCCGTGGCGACCATCGGCCCCAATAGCCCCCTGCTGCTGGCCAATAAGAAAGACGGCTGGAACGTCACGCCGGGCACGGGCGATATCCTCCGCATTCACAACCCCGGCCCAAACGACGTGACGTATCAAATTGCCATTGTGGGCGTCAAAGCGTAGGGCGCGGCGGCGCGAACTTGCGCCGACCCGCGAGGCTTCCCCGGCCCGCCTTCCCAGAAGCGAAGATAGCCCCCGCCCGAAGCGTTTTACCCGCCAATCTCCCAACCGGACTCCCGCCCATGCTCATTTCCGGCGATCACGGCCAGGTTCTCCACGATGCCACGCCTTTGGCCGACATCACGTTTTGGCGGTTTCAAACCATGGCCCGCGGCATCACGTACGCCAGCAGCGCCACCGGCGGGTTTCGGCGGCAAATCGTCGGCGCCCGGCATGGCGCCGGCATGTTCCGTTTTCGCGTGGACCTGGCCGCTCCCATCTGGAGCGCGCTGGCCGAAGGCAGCCTGGTGACGCTCAAGTTGCACGTCGACGCCACGCGGCACTACGCGGTGCCGGCCATCGTGGAAACGCTGCAAATCGAGGTCGACGTGGAGCAGGGCCAGCCCATCGGCGGCGAAGCCACCTTCGCCACCCAAGGCGGCTGGACCACGCCGGACTGAAACCCGCGCACAGCAGAAACCGTCTGCCAGAAAGTGACTCGCGCCGTCGTCTTCCATTCCGCACTCCCCATGGTTCCCCATTGCCCACTCAAACATGCCTGTCCCTTTTGAAGAGCTGGAAGGTTCGCCTCGCTTTTCCATTCGCCATGACGAAACGTTGGCCGTGCGCGCGTTTCGCGTCGCCTGGAACGATTGGCCGCAATTCGTTCACGAGTTGGTGGGGCGCTACGAGGCGAGGGCGGGCCAGGTTTACTTTGTGCCGCCGCTGGGGTTGCCCGGCTTTGCCCACCTGCTGGTGAGCGACGTCGAAGTCGAACCCTTCGAGCCCAGTTGCCCCGACGGTTCCACGGTGCGCACGCTGTACTCGGGCGCCAACCGCTATCCGGCGGCCGGGGCCAAGGTGGTGGCCACGTATCGCACGCGGTTCGACGAAGACAACGCCGGCCGGATCAAGCTGCCGCGGGTGCCGCGCGGCACGTTCCTCACCTACGAAGCCGACCTGGCGGCCGAGTACCTGGCCATGCCCGCCCGCACCTGGCGCTGGGATATTCCGCCCGACTTTCCGCCGCTGGCGCCCGATGTGCATCCGGGCCGGATGCTGCCGCAATCGCTGCTGCGGATCACGTGGCATCGGGTGCCGTTTCCTCCCTGGGATGCCATTCGGGCGCTGCGCGGCTGCGTGAACGATGCCGAGTTTATCGACTCGCCGCCGGGCACGGTGTTGTTTCTCGGCGCCCGGGCCAAACGCGAGTTCACGTTTCAATCGGGGGCCGGCTTCTGGCGATTGGAATACGCCTTTCAAGAGAATGTGAAGGAGCTTTCGACCGGCGCTCAGGTGGGCTGGAACCATTGGTATCGCGAAAGCCCCCACGACGATGAGCATTGGCTGGCCATCGCCGACGAAGACGGCAACCCTCCTTACGCCCAGGGCGATCTGTCGCAACTGTTTGCCTTGGGAACCCAAACCGCGTGAGGTTCACCATGCCTCGCTTGCCTTGGCTGCCGTCGCGGCAACCGGTGACGGCCGCCGATTACAACCGCCTGGTGCTGGCCCTGAACAACCTGCAGGCAAAGTTTGCGGCCCAGGCGGCGCTTCCTCCCCTGCGGCTCACGGCGGCGTTTCCCTTGGAGGCCCGGCAGCGGCCCGGCGGCTGGCACGTGAGCCTGGCCTACGAAGAACAAGCGGCCGTGGTCGAACTGACCGGCAACCTGTCGCTCGGCAGCAGCGGTACCGCGCGCGTGCTGTGGTGGCTGGGCGACGCCTGGCAAGAGGCCGAAACCGCCGAGATCACCGTCCACGACGCGTTGGGCACGTTCGAAGGCAACCCCGGCGACAAGGCCCTGGTGCGGTTTGATCGGCAGTCGGGCCAATGGATCGTGTGGCAACTGCAATGCTAATCCCGCATCAGCTTGTCCGCCGTGTTGTGCCTCGCAGCCTTCCACGCCTTCTTGCCTGTTGCAGAACACTCTCATGCTCCTCGCCCTGTTGCACGATTTTCGACCCGGCCACGTGCGCTGCTTTGCCGCCGGCGGGTTTCCCTGCTGCTGCGCGCCAGAAGGCAGCTCGACAGCCGGATCGAGCGGCAGCCAAGATCCGCCGCAGGGCAGCTCGTCGCCAACCGTGCCTAGCTGCAACAGTTGCCAGCACGGACTGATCGCGCGGTACTATCAGGTCGAACTCACCGGCATCGAGCAGGGCATCCCCGGCTGCGACGAATGCGAAACGCTTAACGGCGTCTACATTGTCGAGATCACCCGCACCGAGCCCACCGCCTGCTACGGCGCCATCCCCATCGACGGCGCTTGCACCGACGAATTCGACGGCGGCTGCTACCGCGAACTGCGTCTCTCGTTCGGGGCCGTCGACGCCACCTGGGGAGTGCCGGTGTGGGTGACCCTGGGACCGCGCCCCGGCGACGAAGGGCCGGGCGAATGCACCACCGTCACCTCGATCATGTGGCGCAAATACCTCTCGCAGCCCGGCGAACCGCTCGCCTGCCTCGAACTCGACCACGAAGAACTCCCCTTCGACAACCGCACCGGCTTTGTCGAATACTGCGACGCCGGAAGTTCCACGGCGTACCTCACCGCGCTGTGACCATGCCCTGGGTGCCGCGGGTGGCAGCGGCGCCGTTCAACCGGTCGACGCGCCTTCCGGCCGAAGAAACCGGCCCAGCATCAGGAACCCATGCCCAACCGAATTTCTCGTTGCCAGTTCGTTCCCACCCTGGCCGCCGGCGTGTACCGTTGCCGGCAATGCGGCTTTGAAACCGCGCCCGTTCGCCAGGCCGGTGCCCGCATTCATCGCGTTTGCGACGTGATCGCCGACCCGGCAAATCCGCCGCCCGATGACACAACCGGTTCCCCGCCAGACAGCGCCGCGCCGCCGGGACTGGGCGATGCCATCGCCGCCTGGGCAGAGCCGATCGCGCGGTGGTTGGGCTGGAAGGACTGCGCGCCCTGCGCCCGCCGACGTCGCTGGCTCAACCGGCGGTTTCCGTATCGACCGCGCGCCAACGACGCGCGACCATCGAACCCAAGCCCAAACCCGGCATTGCCGCCCGACCTGTTCGCCCGCCATCCCGAGGCACAACCGTTCTCGCTCTTGCTGCGATTTCCGCACGGCTTTGGCGACGCCGTGCAACTGACCACGGTCCTCGCGCACCTGCGCCAGCTCAAGCCGCATTGGGCCGTCGACGTGGCCGTGGGCCGCGGCGCCGAGTCGCTGCTGGAGGGCCAATGCCGACAAGTCTGGTCGCTCGACGATCCGCGCCTCCGCGAGCCCTCGCGGCAGCACGATCTCGATCGCGTGCTCCGCTGGTCCGAACCCGTGGAGTGTTACGCCGACAGCCCCGCCACCAAGGCCGAGCGCTGCTTGCGCGAAGTCTTTCACATCACGCCGCAACCGGCGTGGTGCCGATACACCGTGCATCCCCAGCACGATGCCCGCCGCCGCGCCGGCGAGTACGCGCGCCAGCTGGAGCGCCCCTTCGCGCTCGTTCACTACCAGGGCAATTCCTCGCGCCTTCACAAGAATCTCGATGAGCGCGTGGTCGCCCGACTGTGCCGCGACCTGATTTCGCAGGGCCTGGCCGTGGTGGTTCTCGACTGGGATCGCCGCAGCCGCCTGGTCGATGGCCGGCACATTCTCGGCCCCGGCGCCGATCATCCGCTGTGGAACGGACGGGGCACCGGCGATGGCGGAACGCTGGCCGCCCTGGCCGCTCGCGCCAAAATTTGCATCGGCATCGACAGCGGACCGGGCCACGTGTTCGGAGCAACCCCCACGCCCACGCTGATGGTCTGGACCAAACACCATCCCCTGCACTACTACGGCTTGGCCGATCACGTGCTGCACCTGGTGCCCGCCGATCACCCAAGGTGGCTGCGCGGCCAAAACGCCGGCGCGGGCGAGGCCTACTTTGCGCGGCATTATCGCCATCGGCGGTATCGCAACCTGGAGACAACCCTGGTTCGCGCCGCGCGCGAACGATTGGCCGCTCCTGGCACGCGCGGGCTGCGGGTCGATGGCGATCTTTGGGTGCGGCGGGAGCATCACCAGCCCGACCTGACCATTGTGCGCGACGTTTACCTCGAAGACTGTTATCGGCTGGCCGAGTTGCCCTTTCGCCCGCGGACCGTCGTCGATATCGGCGCGCACCTGGGCGCGTTCGCGGCGGCCGTGCGGCAACGGTCGCGGCGGGCTCGAATCGTTTGCGTGGAAGCCCACCCCGACAACGTGCCCCTGTTGCAAGCCAACGTCGGCGCGTTTGCCGAGGTAGTGGCGGCCGCGGTCACCAGCGACAAAGGGCCGGCCTGGCTGCAATCCACCATCCACTCCGGCTCGACCAATACCGGCGGCAGTTGGCTCTGGCAGGGACGCGGCAGCCCGCCGCGGGGGAGCATTCCCGTGCCCGCCATCACGTTCGATGCCCTGTTGGCCCAGCACGGCTTTCGCTCGGTGGACCTGCTCAAGCTCGATTGCGAAGGCTGCGAACTGAGCCTGCTGCGGCATTCCGACCTGAGCCGTGTGCGACACATTGTCGGAGAATACCACGATCGCCGCGCGTTCCTGCAACTGCTCGCCGAGCGGCTCCCCGATTGGAAGCTGCACATCATCCGCGATGGCGAACCCGGCCTGTTTTGGCTGCTGGCTCCCACCCCCAGCGCCGGCATGTTCCGCCCTCATCGACCGAACTGTCGTTCCGCGCGTCAGCGTGGACGCGCCTGAACCACGCCAACCACCGCGGTTGGGATTCGAGCCGTGGCGATCTTTCCGTTCTATCGTCTCGTCGTTTCTTGCCTTACGGAAATGCCGCGAGGTCTGGCACAGAACCTGCCTTCTTCCCCATCAACAACAAGCTCGGCGGCACCGCGAGTGCGATAGCCCACAACGCTTGTTGCTCTCAAGAAAACGATCGACGGGCTGCCTGCCCCCAGGGCTCGCACAACCGTCCCTTTCAAACTCAAGTTTCGGGAGAAGGACCATGACCTACGTATCGACGAGCGATCTGGCGGCGGGTTTGGCGGAATCGTTTGACCTCGATCCCCTCTCGGCACACATCGTGCTCGATGAATTGATGGACGACACCGAGCTGGAATTGGACGACGAATAACGGAAACGCAGCCCGGTTTGACGAACGTTTTTTTTGTTCCAGAACTTTTCACGCCGCGCCGTGGCGTCGATGTGTCGAAGCCAGGCCGCCGGCGGGCCATCTTGGCGATGGCAGCCAATGCCTGGCGGAGCAGTCCAGGGCGCGCAACCTCAGATAACGCAAAAACACAGGAGTTCATCACCATGTCGGTATTCAAAAAAGCCTGGGCGGTTACCGCGGGTCTGGTGACGGCCACCGCGCTCACGGTGGGTTGCCAGGAACAGGTGACGCAAGACGATGTGATTGACAAGCGCGACGAAGCTCGCGAAGCGGTGCACGAAGCCCGACAAGAAATGACCGAGGCCCGCACCGAAGCCCATCGCCAGATCGCGATGGTCGAGCGCGAACGCGAGGAAACCGTGGCCGAGCTGCGGCGAGATCTGCGCGACCCGAGCGTCGACACGGTGGAAGTGGAGCGGAAAGTGGCCGAGGCCAATCGCGAAGCCGACGCCAAAATCGCCGAAATCCGTCGCGATGCCGCGGAAGACGTGGCCGACGTGCGCGAAGACGCTCAAGAAAAAGTGAACGAAGCCGAGGCGACTCGCCTGCGGTACCAGGCCGAGCAGGCCCGCGATGCGTACGTGAAGCAAACCGAGCTGACCTTGACCGAAATGGACAAGGACATCGAGGAGCTGAAAGCCCGTCGCGACAATCTGCTCGACACCCAGCAGGAGCGGTTTGACAAGTCGATCGACGTGGTCGATGAACGCCGCGATGACGTGGACGACGCGCTCGATTCGCTGAAGTCGGCCGAACCGGAAAACTGGAAGTCGTTCCAGAGCGAAGTGGATCGCGCGATTCAGCAGTTGAAGGAAGCGTACGACGCTGCCGCCGGTGAAATCAAGTCGTAGCGAAACCAAGTTGCCATGAAACCCAGGACGAGCAATCCGTTGAAGTATTCGTTCGTCCGCTTCGACGGAGGCCAGCCCCCCCGGGCCGGCCTTCGCCGAAGTCTCCCGGGAGCTTATCCAATCGGCCTGGTCGCGGCAGCTCGCCCGACCATTCCTTATTGATTGGATAGGCTCTTTTTTTCCGTCGACTTCGCCGACCCGGCGAGCTGCGACGATCCGTTTGTGTTAGCAGGAGGTGAAATCATGACCGTCCATACCGTTCCCAAAGTTCTCTCGGCCAGCACCATCATTGGCGACGCCGTGCGAAACCCCGCGGGCGAAGACCTGGGAAGCATCAAGGAGCTGATGTTCGACGTGCAACACGGCCGCATCGCCTACGCGGTGCTATCGTTCGGCGGCTTCTTGGGACTGGGCGACAAGCTGTTCGCCGTGCCCTGGCAAGCCCTCACGATCGACACCGACAACCATTGCCTGGTGCTCAACGCCGACCAAGAGCGGCTGGAAAACGCCCCCGGCTTTGACAAGGACCACTGGCCGCAAACCGGCGATACCCAGTGGCAGTCGGACGTGCATTCGTACTACGGCGTGGAACCGTACTGGGAAAGCCCGGCCATCGAGCAGGGCCGGCGTCCCCGCTAGTTTCTTACTCGTTGCCATCTTCGCAAACTGCAGCAAAGTTTCGAGAGGCAACGAGCGACTGCGGTTAACCCGCGTTGGGTACACTGCCCCGAACGGGGCAGCGACGGCGCGGTTCGATCACGCGCAGCGCGCGAGGCGCTCACCCTCTCGCGCGGCGCGCGGTCGACCGTTCGCCCATGTCGTCCGACGGTAAGGCGTAATGCCCACGCCTTGCTATCTGCTCACGCTGTGGCCTCCGCGACCGGCCGACAGCGTGGGCTTTTTTCGAGCGCGGACCGCGAAGTTCCCCAGCCAAACCACTCCCCGCTCCCATCAATGTTCGCGCAGCCGATCGCTGCATTGGGCCACGATGTGCGCCGCCACCTGGTTGGGATTGTAGCCGGCGGGCAGCCGCACCAGCGGCTTGCCGTAGGCGTCGCAGAATTGTTTCACGTCGCCATAGGAATGACTGCTCCAGCGAATGGCAAGCACCACCACGGCCAGGTCGGGCCGGGCAACGTAAGGCTCAAAACTCGAAACCGATTCGTGCTCGCGGGTGGCAATCCAGATCAATTCCGCCAGGCCAAACGCCTGCTCCAACGCCTGCTGGGCATGCTGCCGACGCTCGCCCCCAATCAGCACCACCGTCTTGCCGCTCAGCAGCGAAGCCGCCAGCCGCACGTCGGGACTCGGCTCCTGTTCGTACTCCGCCACCTCGGCGGGACGATTCGCCAGGTAGCGGTCGATCTCGCGCAGCACCAGCGACAATCCCAATGGCAGCTCATCCATCTCCGGCAGCGCGTCGACAATCGGCAGCAGCAGGTCGCGCAGTTCGCGATTGCTGGGCGGAAGCCCTTCGGCGATCAGCTCCTCCACGGTTTGGATCAGCGTTTTCCATTGCGTCGCGGCATCGTCGGTTCCTTCCTGGAGCCGGCCGGAAATGTACCGCAGCTTGTTCAATCGTTTTCGCCGCAGTCTGAGCCCCTGCTTCGCTTGATCGAATCGCGCATCGAGTTCTTCAACCCGCCGGCGAATGTCCTCTCCCTGCCCGGGGTCGGCGGGATCGTCGGCCCGCATGTAACGCTGGATGAATATCTGCTGTTCGGCCGCGGTGGTTCGCAGCCAGTTGAACACCCGCTGCTGATCGGGATCGGCGGGGCCGTCGATGCGCACAATCGCGGTCCGGAGCGCCGACTGCGCTTCGGCCAGCAGTTCCAGGGAATTCTCGAACAGGTCGCGGTAGTTTTCCACGTCGTCCAGCACCGCGCGGACCACCCGCACCGCGTCTCCCAACGCGTCGAAACAGGTCGCCACCTGCTCCCACTGCGAAAGCGGAAGGGGCGTGGGACCCGTGGGATGGTTCATCCACAAGAAACAGTCGGGAACCTGCTTGGCTCGGGCAATGAGGTCGCGGTCCATGGGCTCGATTTCCAGCCGGAAATCGGCGCCTTCCGACAGGCGCCGCTGGCGCGTGAAGGCCCACCGCGCGCCCTCCGACTTCAATCGGCAGCGCGCCTCGATCAGATCCAGATCGGCTTCCGAGGGTGCGTCCCACCGCGCCACGGTCTCGCGCAGATCCAACACCGGCGCGCCGCTCGCGTCTTCTTCGCCCACGTGCGTGGCCCGCGTGGGCCAAAGCTGTCGGGCCAGTTCGTCCGCCGGAAGTGCCGATTCGCCCGATCCCGACTCGCCGCGATAGGTCGCCGCCTCCTGCCGTGCGGTGGCGGCAAGCTGGGGCGCGCCGCGCGGCCGGTCGTTGGCCGCCAAATGATGCGGGGAGCGGGGCGAGGGCACATTAGCCGCGATTCCGTCCGCCGAAGCCGTCGCCTCGCTCGGCGCGGTTTCCAGCTCGATTCCCGCTGGAATCGGCGACTCTTGATCCGTCGCCTCGGCGGTTCGATCCAGAACAGCCTGGGCAAACTGCCGCAAGGCCGTCCGCAGTTGCTCGTCCTCCTCGCAATGGACAAGCAAACGCTCGGCGAGTCTTTCCCAAGACTTCACCAGCTTTTCAGCAGACATTGCAAAACATCTCCACGATGCTCCCAGCGGTGAAGAAAACTTCCGGCCGGGGGCTCCGATCCAGCCGCCCACGCGGACCGATCGGAAAGAGGACCGGGGTTGATTCGACGTACTGCCCCGGCAATTGGTGCGAATGAACTCGATTCGACGCGCCGCCGCCTTCCGCCTGCGATGCGCACTCCCCACCCTGGCTGCAGACGCGACCTGTTCTGCTGGCAAGCGACAAGGTTCAACATTCGCGCAACGCGCGGCGGCACAACTATCCTTTATCTGAAGCCCACCCGCGTGTTTACGCAAGTGGGAACTTTCCCGCAGTTTTTGGCAAACCAATCCCATCGGGGGGAGCAGACGCCGGTGCGGCAGCGCCGGTTTCTCGCCACGTGGACCCCCAACTGGGAACACCTTGCCGCCGCGGACCAAGCGGATCGAAACGGGCGTTCGCCGCGGTCAATCCTTCAAATGGAACAGCCGCTTGAGCGCATCCAGCAGCGCGTGCGGGTGGCCCTCGCGGGCTTCGTCGCGCAGCGATTCCAGCGGCGGATGCAACAGCTTGTTGATCAGCCGGTCGAATGCGCGCTCGATCTCGGCCCGCTCGCGATCGTTCAGTTCGGGCAGTTTGTTGAACAACCGCCGCAGTTCGTCTTCCTTGGGTTGCTGCATGCCCTGCTTGAGCCGATGGATGATCGGCCCCGTGGCGCGGCGATTGAGATCGGCCATGAACTCGGCGGCTTCCTGCTCCACAATTTTGAGCGCCGCGGGCAGTTCTTTCTCGCGCTCGCGGCGATTGCGCTCGCAAGCTTTTTGCAGATCGTCGATCGAGTACAGGTACGCGCTCAAGCATTCGTCGCCGATGGCCGGATCGAAGTCGCGGGGAATCGCCAGGTCGAGAATGAACAGCGGCTTTTGCGACCGCGCGTCTTCAATCTTCAGGTAGTCCTCCAGGGTGACGATCGGCCGGTCGGCGCCGGTGGTGCTCACCACCAGGTCGGCGTCGATCAATTCGGCGTGCAGTCGTTCCCACGGGGCGGCGCGGCCGTTCCACTCCGCGGCCAGCCGTTCCGCCCTTTGCAGGCTGCGGTTGATCACCACGACGTCGCGGGCGCCTTCATCGGCCAGGTAGCGCAGGGTTTCTTGTCCCATTTCTCCGGCGCCGATCACCAGCACGCGTTTGTCGTCGAACCGTTCGAAAAACTGACTGGCCACGTCGGCCACGGCCACGCTGGGAATGCTCACGCGGCGGCGGCTGATCTCGGTTTCGTTGGCCACCCGCTTGGCGGTGCGCAGCGCGGCCTGAAACACGCTGTGCGTGACCGGGCCCGCGGCGTTGAGTTCGCACGCCAGGTCGTAGGCCTGTTTTACCTGCGACAGAATCTGCGGTTCGCCCAGCACCATGCTGTCCAGGCCCGCGGCCACCGTGAACAAGTGCATGATGGCGTCTTCGCCGGTGCGCTCGAACAGGTCGTCGAACACGTCGTACAAATGGATGCCGTGAAACGCGGCCATGAACTCGGCCACGTCGTGATGGCTGGGGGCCACCAGCACGTCTTCGGTCACGGTGTACAGTTCCACCCGATTGCACGTGCTGAGCAGCACCGCTTCGGTGTGGGGAAAACGCACCTTCAGGCTGGCCAGGGCCTCTTCGGCCTGGGCGGGCGTGAACGCCAACTGTTCGCGCACGCGAACGTTGCTGGCATGGTGCGAGCAGCCAACGAGTTGGAGCTTCATGCGCCGCCCCCCGTGGCCAGCGCCGCCCACTGCGGCAGCTCCGGCGCTGCATGGCAACAGCAAACGTTGCGCGAGTCGTCCGCCCCGCGGGCATTGTCGGTGCGGCCATGCCGCGGATCGAACAGCAGCGCGGCCAGCGTGACCACCACCAGCACGAACGTGGCCACGGTGAGGTAGGCCACCTTCTTGCCTTGCCGGGCCGGCTTGTACACCAGGTTGAACGTGGCCGCGGCCAGCATCCAGGCAGCCAAGGCCGATGAGCTCCAGACCACGGGATCGCTCCACCGCACCTCGCCGTGGCGGAACTTGCTGAGCATCACGCCGGTGAGAAATCCGCCAATCAGCATGATGCCAGAAACCGTGATCGCTCGGCCGCTGGTCTTTTGCAGCCACTCCAGGCTGGGAAGTCGGAATCCTTGCCGGGGCGGCAGCTTCTTGTGCTTGAGCCGCCACGACTGCATCAGATACATCACACCCGACATGAAGCCCACCGCGGCGGCCACGGTGCCCAGCAGCAGAAAAATGCCGTGCGTGGTGGCGACATAGCGGCTGAATCCGGCCTGGTGCGGAAACGGCTCGTGGCTGGCCCAAAATTGGGCCACGGCGACCAGCACCAGCACCAGCGGCAGCGTGAACAAGCCAATGGGATTGCGGGGATGGTAAGCCGCCAGGTACAGGTACACCGCGGCCAGCGCCCAAGCCGCCAGCAGATACCAATCGAACTCGCTGGCCAGAAAGTTGCGTTCGGTGTACCAGCGATGCGCGAGGAACATCGTGTGCGCGGCAAAACCGGCGCCGGCGAAAATCATCATCACGGCCCCGCGAATACTGCTATTGAACAGCAGCCGCGTGATCTCGAGCGCAAAGGCCACCGCGTAACTGGCGGCAAAGCAGGTGATGGTAATGTTGCCAATCATATCCGCGTATCGGGTTTGTCCGGGAGCCGGTGTAGCCCGGATGCTTGCCATCCGGTTTTGGCCAGGTTTGCCATTGGGATGCGACGCCGCGTTGCTCGAAGTCCATTCGCCGGATGCGAGCTGCGACGGTGCATTTCCCGCGGTTTCGCCCTCAGTCTTTCTGTTCCAGTTCGTATTCCTTGAGTTTTTTGTGCAGGGTGTTGCGGTTGATGCCCAGTCGGGCGGCCGCCTTGATCTGCACGTTGTCGCAGTTGACCATCACCTGGCTGATCAATTCGCGTTCGACCCGGTTCACGATTTTTTGATGCAGGTTTTCTTCGGTCGTTCCGGCGGCGGCCAGGCCAAACTCCACCAGGTCCTGGGCCAGCGAGTCGAGATCCATCGGCCGGCTGCCGGCGATCTTGCGGCCAGGGCGGCGGCCCGCCACGGCGTCGGGCAGCAGGTCGGTGGTCAACTCGTCGCCGGGCGCCAGCACCACCGCCCGTTCAATGTAGTTTTGCAGTTCGCGCACGTTGCCGGGCCAGGCGTAGGCCTCGAGGGCCTCCAGCGCTTCGCGCTGAATGTGCACCACGTAGCGGTCGTTTTCCTCATTGTAAATCTGCAGGAAATGCAAGACCAGTTCGCGAATGTCCTCGCGGCGATGCCGCAGGGGAGGGAGCGGAATGGTCACCACGTTCAGCCGGTAGTACAAGTCCTCGCGAAAACGCTCGGCTTCCACCTCGTCCAGCAGGTCGCGGTTGCTGGCCGCCACCACGCGGGTGTCGACGCGAATGGTCCGCGTGTCGCCCACCTTCTCGAACTCGCGCTCTTGCAGCACGCGGAGCAGTTTGACTTGCAGCTTGGGGGTGGTGGAGTTGATTTCGTCGAGAAAGATCGTGCCGGTGTGCGCGGCCTCGAACCGGCCAATCCGGTTTTCGACCGCGCCGGTGAAGGCGCCGCGCACATGCCCAAACAGTTCGCTTTCAAGCAGGCTTTCGGTCAGGGCGCCGCAATTCACCCGCACAAAAGGGCCGTTCTTGCGGCCGCTGGTGCGATGCAGGGCGTTGGCGATCAATTCCTTGCCGGTGCCGGTTTCGCCCAGCAACAGCACCGAAGCCTTGCTGGCGGCGACCCGGCGCGTCAGCCGGTACACCTCTTGCATGGCCGGACCTCGGCCAATAATGCCAGGCAGCGGCGGCGTCGCTAAATCGCTCGACAGCGGTGGGGGTTCATAATTCATCATGTGGCGGGGAGACGTTGGCGGCCCGCACAATACCTGGTTGCTCCGCCGTACTCAAACGGCGCTTCCGCTGGAAGTCGCAGGCAAAGTGGGGGGCCGCGAGGACCGCAAATTCCGTTCGTAACACGCGGGGCGCGCGGTCGCGAGTCTCAATTGCTGCCCTGGGTTTCTAAAGTGCTGGCATCTCCGCTAGCTGCAGGGAAGTCGGTCGAATAAATATCCGTGGGCGGTTCGCCCGCGCTAAGGTTGAACCGCGCCCTCGGCCGGTTGCTCGGGTTCTTTTGGCGCCGTGGGCAGTTCCAGCGCATCGAGGATCGAAGCGAGCACTTGCTGCGTGCCTTCGTCGAGTTGCGCGCTGGCGTTGTAACGATCGTATTGTTGGAGGATTTCGTACTGCCGCAGCAAGATGCCGTCGCGCTGCACCGATTGGCGGAACGCGTCGGCCGCCGCCTGACGCGCCGCCAGCGGCAACGCGTTTTGGCTGGCCACTTCCACCAGCGCGGTTTGCGCGCCCGCCGTGCCCAAACTGGCCAACGCCGGCGCCGCGTACGCGGTTAGCTCGGGCACAAAGGCCACGGGCTCGATCACCGGACCCAGCCGCCGCAGATCGTAGTAGGCTCGGGTGTTGGGTTCCCAGGCAATTTCCGCCAGCCAGGTCAGGGCAGCCCGGGCGTGCGCCAAGCGTTCTTCGGGGCCGACCATTTCGCGGGCCGCGGTGGCAAACAGCTGATCGAGCTGCAGGTCCATGGCTTCCACCGTGTGGGGGCGAACCATCACCGCCGTGCGCGGAAAACGATTGGCCAACCGCCGCACTTCGTCCAACCGATTCAAGGGTGCGATCAGGCCGATCGGCAACCGGGCGCTGCGCGGATCGTGGCGAATTTGCTGGATCAGAATATCGGGCGGAGCGTTGGGGAGCGTGGTGTCCAGCAAAATGAACGCCACGTCGGCCGATTCCACCGCCTGCCGCAACACCGCGCGCCCATTGGTCACCGCAATGCCGTCGAACCCCAACTGCGAAAGCAAGCCCACGTGGCTTTGGGCATTGGTCGGCGAAGTTTCGGCCACCACCGCCCTCAAGGTCCCGCTGTAATGGGCAAAATGCTCGATGCCTTGCGTAATCAGGCCCGCGCCGGGAAAGGGCTTGTCCTTGGGAGCCAGGCGAACCATGGCTTCGAGCCCCGCGAAGCGAAGGCGAGTATCAGGATGGGCAGCGGCCTGGGCCAGCAGCGAGGGGCTGGGGTCGCGATGCCAGAGGATGTCGGCATTGCCGGTTTCGCCCAAGATGCGGCAAGTGGCGGTGGCGCCCACCACGTGGTCTTCGGCCAGTTGCTCGCCCAACAGGTCGAGCAGGGCCGCCGGCCCGAACCGCGCGGCAAGGTCGCGAGCCGTGGGGCCCTGGCTGGGATCCTCGGCAGCCGGCAGGCGCTGGTCGAGCCCAATCTCGTATTGCGATCGTTCCAGCAGCGTGGCGATAAACAGCCTTCGCACCGCGGGATCGTTGGGCGCCAAGGGGAACAGATCGGCCGCCAGCCGTTCGGCATGGAAGGCCGCCGCGATGTGCGCCGGCGCCAACCGGGGCGTGGCCGCTTGAGCCTGCGGATCCCACACCCAAACTTCCACCATGCCTGCCAGGTCGGGTTGCTCGGGCGGGGTTCCGGCATAGGCGCGGCGGGCTTCGCGATAAAGAAAGGAAACGGTTTGCTCGCGGCTGGGAACGGCGCCCAAGAGTGCTTGCACCGCTTGTTGGGCCGCGCCGCGAAATTCGGCGTCGACCGTGCCATCGACCGCGGGACCAATCAAATACGGCGTGGCCTTGCGGGCACGCAACGCGCCCAAGGTCTTGGCGGCATAAGTCTGGCGGGCGGGGTCGTTCGCATCGAGCGCCGCAATGCAGGGACCGACGGCGTTCGATCCTTGCCGCACCAACGCCCCGAACAGGGCCGGGTGGTCGGGCTCGCGGCTGTCGTCGGCCAGAGCCGCCAGCAAGGCATTCACGGCCGCGGCCCCGCCGGTGCGAAGCTCGTCGGCGTAGGCCTGGCGAGCCGGGGCATCGGCAGGCGGAATGCGGTCGATCAAGTCGGACAACCGCTGCGGATCGACGGAGTGGCGCTGCGCGCCGGCAATCACGCGATTGGCCAGGTCCATGCCGCCTTCCAGGTTGGCAACCCTGCCCATCCGCAGGAACGTGTTGCTGCCAAACTGCTGCACCAGGCTGTAGCAGGTGGCGTCGTCGGGTTGCGCCTCGAGAAATTGGGCGACCAGCGGCGACGCGGCTTCAGGGTAGCCCAGGTTGAGAATCGTATCGATCGCGCTCACCAACTGCGGCGGCGTGGTGGGGTTGGTTTCCAGCAGCGCTTCCACCGTGGGATCGGTAATCACCGCCGGGGCCGCCTGCCCGGGACGAGCCGCAGCGGGACCGGCCGGCTGGGCAAACGCCAGGTTGCCGACCAGCGCAACGCACGCAGCGAGCAGCGCGGCAACGCGGAACGAACGGACAAACCAGGCCCGGTCAATCGTTACTAAGCGGCGAAAAGTCATTGCGGTCAGCCTCTCTGGGCGGTGCGGGTTGCGGTCGCGAGGGATCGCTTCAGTTCCACAATGAAAGCCGACCATGGCCAATTCAAGACTGTGGAAACCTCGACTTGCGACACCGAGGTCACCTCAAGTATGCGTTATAGCGAGCGTGCGGGTCGTGATTGGCAACCCGCCTGCTCACGATTTGTTGGGTTGCGTTGAACCAAGCCGCCGTTCCCAGGCGGCAATTTGGGCTTCGACCTCGGCGGCGGCCGTCGATCCATAACTCACGAACGCTCGGACTGCATTTTCTACGCCCAGCACGTCGTAGAGTTCTGCCGATAATGCCGGATAGTGGGCCTGGTACTCTTCGAGCGGGAGGTCGGACAAACGGCAGTCGCGCTCCATGGCGGTGCGAACCAGCGCCCCCACCACGCCGTGGGCGGTGCGTTGCGGCACATTCCGCCGAATCAGATATTCCATGAACGTGGTGGCGTCGAGATGCCCTCGATCGAGCCGCGCGGCGATGGACTCCCGCTTCAACTCGGTGCCGGCGACCAGCGGGGTCGCCAATTCGAGGCAGGCCACGACGGTGTCGGACGCTTCGAACAGCGGAACCTTGTCTTCTTGCAAGTCGCGGTTGTAGGCCAGCGGCAATCCCTTCACCAGCACCAGCAAGCTGGTGAGGGCGCCCAGGGTGCGGGCCGTCTTGCCGCGGATCAATTCCAGCACGTCGGGATTGATCTTTTGCGGCATGATGGAAGAGCCGGTGCAAAACGCCTGGGGCAGCTTGAGAAAGTTGAACTCGCTGGTCGACCACAAAATCCATTCCTCGGCCCAACCGCTGAGATGCTCGGCGATCATGCTCAAGGCGAACACGAACTCGATGACGAAATCGCGGTCGCTCGAGGAATCGAGACTGTTGGCCGAAACGGCGGCAAAACCAAGCTCCTGGGCCACAAACTGGCGATCGATGGGGAGCGTGGTGCCGGCCAGCGCGGCGGTGCCCAGTGTGAGCACGTTCACCCGGCGGCGGCAATCGGCCAGCCGGTCGCGGTCGCGCTGCCACTTCTCGCAGTACGCCAACCAGTAATGCGGGGCCAGCACAGGCTGCGCCCGTTGCAAATGAGTGTAACCCGGCAGAATCACGTCCAGATCGCCCCGGCACCGGCCCACGAATGCCTGTTGCAGGTCGTGCAGCAATTGGTCGGTGTGATCGATGGCCGCGCGGATCCACAGGCGGAGGTCGGTGCTGATTTGGTCGTTGCGGCTGCGGGCCGTGTGCAACTTGCGGCCCACGTCGCCCAACCGGTCGATCAGCGCCTGCTCGATGTTCATGTGAACATCTTCCAGCTCCTGCCGAAAAGTGAACTGCCCCGCGTCGATTTCTGCTTGTATCGCGTACAGCTCGCGGACAATGTCCTCCGCGTTTTCGGCGGAGATCAGCCCTTGCCGGCCCAGCATGCGGGCGTGGGCGACCGAGCCGCGGATGTCTTGCGGATATAGGCGGACATCGAAGCTGACGCTTTGACTAAACCGCTCGACGCGTGCATCGACGGCGGCCGCGAACACACCACTGCGGCTGGGGGATTGGGGAGCCGTCAAAACCGGACTGCCTATTTATTGGGCACACTGATTAAAAAACAAGCACGGCGATTCTTTCACTGTACGTGGGCTGGGGCGGGCTGTCAATTGGCAGGTTGAGTTGCCGCCCGAGCAGTTACCGCTTGCCAAACGGTGCGGGAAATCAGCCCCCCAGGCTGGCGGCACGGCGGCAGCGCAGCCGCCCGCGCGCACTGGCAAAGCCCGTTTCACCCGATAAATTACATTCGTCGACCGTGCCCCCCTGCCGCGAAATCGGAACCGGGAATTTCAACGCGGCAACCGCCCGCGAAAACCGGTCAAACGGCGAACGCAAACTGGGAATGCACCCCGCCATGCTTCCATCGAACTATCGCATCCGGCTTCTACAACCATCGGACTACGAGGCCATTATCGAAATTTGTAAGCAGGTGTACCCGACCGAAACACCGTATACGCTCGAAGAATTGGACGACCACCGCCAGGTTTATCCGCAGGGGCAGATTGTGGCCGTCGATGGCGATTCGGGCGAACTGGCCGGCGTCCATTTCACCCTGCGTTTGCGGATGATCGATTTTCATCTCGACGACTCCTGGGATGTGCTCACCGCGGGCGGTTCGTTCCTGGACCACGATCCCCAGGGCCACACGCTCTATGGGGCCGATATCATGGTGCATCCCCGCCACCAGCACCACGGCTTGGCACACGCTCTGACCGATGAGGCTCGGTTCCTCGTGCAGCGCGAGATGCTGTGGCGAATGGTGGGCGCCAGCCGTCTGCCTGGTTTCGGTAAGCATCGTTCGTCGATGACCATCGACGAATATGTGAACGCCGTGGTATCAGGCGCGCTGTTTGATCCCGTGCTCAGCATCCACCTGATAGACGGCTGGACCAGTGTTCGCCCGATCCACGGTTACTTGCAGCACGATGAGGACAGCGCCGGATGGGCGGAGGTCATCCAATGGGTGAATCCCGATTGTCCTCCACCGCCCGAATTCGATCTGCGAAACCTTGATACCGGCACACCATCAGCCAACCCCTGACAGTCAGCGTAGTTCTTGGACTGAAAGGTTGCTTTGCGATGCCTGCGGTCGTCGCCATACAATGCCGTTGTGAGCAACCTCCGGCGCGTACGCAGCGAACGCGGCACGTATTTTTTTCACGGTCGTTTTGTATGCCGTGGTTCGACGAATGAAGGATTGGCCCCGGTGGTCGTTTCACCGGCACGTCACGTGGGGCAAATGCGATGTAAACTGGGGCTGTGCGACTCACGCATTCGCAGCCGAGTTCGCCCGCGCCGAATAGGTTTTGTTCCAGCGCCGCGCCCATTCACCGGATGGCGAGCATCCGGGCTACGCCTGCTCCCTGAAAAATAATTTTTTGGTCGCACACGCGAGCGGAGATGGACCTTCGGCCGAAAATCAATTAGGTTAACACCCGCTTATGCGTTGCCCCGATCTCCCCGCCCCAGGAGCATCTCATGCTCTCCCTCTACGACCGACATTCTGGGTATGGCCGCCGGGAATTCCTCAAGATCGGCAGCCTGGCATTGGGCGGTTTAACACTGCCCGGCCTGTTGGCGGCCAAGGCCGCGGCCAATCAGCGGCCCGTGGCAACGAATAAATCGGTCATTCTGCTGTTCATGCACGGCGGGCCCAGCCAGATCGAAACATTCGATCCCAAGATGTCTGCCCCTGTGGAGATTCGCAGCGCGACGGGCGAGGTCTCCACCCGGCTGCCCGGCATCACCTTTGGCGGCACGTACCCCAAGCTGGCGGCGCTGGCAGACCGAATGAGCATCGTCCGCTCCTTCGCCTCCGGAGACAGTAAGCACGATATCAAGCCTGTCGTCGGTGAAGACACCCTCAAAGCGAATCTTGGATCGTTGTATGCGCGTGTCGTCGGAACGACGCATCCCGAAACAGGCATGCCGACCAATGCGATCCTGGGGCCGAAGGCCATCGACCCGGATTATCCGGACCTGGTCAAAGCGTTCGGCAACTTCAACGAGACTGGCTCTTTGGGCCTGGCGTACGCGCCCTTCGTGCCGGGCGGCGGCGGCCAGTTGCAGAAGAACATGACACTCGAAATACCGCGCGACCGTTTGGACGATCGCCGCGGTCTGCTCACGCGGTTGGACGGCATCAAGCGGCAGATCGATGCCACCGGCGCGCTGCAAGGGATGGATTACTTTCAGCAGCAAGCGTTCGCCACCATTCTGGGCGGCGTCGCAGATGCCTTCGATCTGTCCCAGGAAGACCCCAAGACCGTGGCCCGTTACGACACGGCCCCGTTGTTGCGGCCGGATCAGATCAATCGCACGTTCATTAATTACAAGCATTACGTGGCACACGCTCAATCGCTCGGACGGTTGCTGCTGATGGCCCGCCGCTTGTGCGAGGCCGGCTGCGGCTTCGTGACCGTCACGACCGGTTTCGTATGGGACAATCATGCGGATGCGGGCAACGCCGGCATGGAAGTAGGCCAGAAGTATTGCGGCATCCCGTTCGATCATGCCGTGTCTGCATTCATGGAAGACGTGCGGGAGCGCGGCCTGGACGACAAGATCCTGCTGGTGGCCACCGGCGAAATGGGTCGCACGCCGCGCATCAACAAACGCGGCGGCCGCGATCACTGGGGCGGCCTGACACCCCTGTTGCTCTCCGGCGGCGGCCTCCAGATGGGCCGCGTGATCGGCCAGTCGACGCGTGACGCTGGTGAGCCGCTCACGGAACCGTTTGGCATCAGGAACCTGATCGCCACGATGATGCACACGCTGTTCGATGTTGGCCAGTTGCGCCTCGAGCGTGGCTTGCCGACCAACTTGGCTCGCACGCTCACCGAAGGCGAGCCGATTCGCGAGTTGCTATAGAATATGGCCCGATTCCGTCCGTCCTAGCGGGCGTAGCCCGGATGCTTGCATCCGGTTCCGGGGCCGACGCGCTGCATTGCGATGCGTGCGATCGCTGGCTTACAATGCCAACCATGAGCAAGTTCAGACGCTTTCGCATCGAAGGCGGCACGTATTTTTTTCACGGTCGTTTTGTATGCCGTTGTTCAACGAGCGAAGGATGGGCCCTGGTCGTCGTTTCACCGGTATGTCGCGCTCGGCGAATACGATGCAAATTGGGGCTGCGCGGTAGAGCCGTTCGCAGCGGAGTTCGACCGCGCAGAATAGGTTTTGTTCCAGCGCCGCGCCCGTTCACCGGATCGCGAGCATCCGGGCTACGCCTGCTGGAAACCCTCACCGGAACAAGAAGTTAGTGTACGCTGGCCCTGAGGGATCACACCCCAACGAAACATGGAGCACGGCGGGCGAATACGATCCAAATTGGGGCGGTACGCCTCAGCAATCGGAGCTACTGACATGCGTGGCCTATTTGCTTCTGAGGCGCGCTGCGTCAACAACATGATTAAAAAAAGATGGGGAAAAACAAACGACCGCGCGCCAACTATCGTTTCGGCATACGTCGCCGATCCGGACAAGACTAAAAGGAAACCTTGGTTCAATTGTGATTTCTGCATCGACTTCATCGAGCGACGTGACGCAGACTGGTGCGATTGCGAGATTACAGCAAATTCGATACTGCCAAGTACTTTGGGCGCTGAGCTATTTTTGGCCATAGATCCTTCAGAGATCAAACCAATGCGGCTTGAGTTGATTGGGGGCCAGGCATTCTCAATCAAGCACTACGTCACCTATATTCAGCACGTTGAGGAGGCGATTCAACACTCGCTGGCCTCACAAGCCGGCCGACCGTCACCCTACCCTTGGCGGGAATGGCTTCGGTTGGTTCCCGTCAAGAAATCCGCCTTCGCCCGTGTTTTGATTATCGGGGAAGACATCACATTCCTGTATTTTCCCGCAGATATGAAACCCGCGATGCAAGGGCAGTGCGTCAACCTCGTCCAGCAAGACGGCTGCGAGATCAACGTCTACGTCGATAATGGGCAATTGGTATGTTTTGACGGTTGGATTCGCACGAAAGTTGAACCATCCGAAATGAAACTCGTGGCGACGTGGGAATAGCATGGACACCACCGCCGTAGCGGGCGTAGCCTGGTCGCCGATTCGTAGCAAGCGTAGCGCGGTTGCTGGCAACCGCCATTCCACGGTGGACCATGTTCATGGCGACGATCCGCTGGATGAATTCGGCTGGCGCGGCACTAACAACAGCCAGCAGCACCCGATAAATTCCATTCGCCGATAGCGCCACCCCGCCGGTGTTCTTAACGCGGGTTAACCACAATCGCACGTTGATCTCCAAAACTTCTCTGAAGCTTGCACAAATGACAACGAGGAAGAAACTAGCCAAGAACAAATAACGCGGCGAAGACGGTAGCGGCCAGTCCCCCCGCGACCCATGCCACGCGACGTTCCCAAACGGCGAGCCTAACGCCAGGAATGCTCGCAATGCTGATTGCAGCTAGCCCGCAGATGGCGGTGGGAAGTGCAACCAGCGGCAAACCCATTAACACCATGTTGGCTCCGGGTGTCGGATCGAAGGAACTGGCAACGAGCCAAATGGACAGGGTAAATCCCAGGCCGACAAGTGCAAGAACAAGCCACAATGCAACACGCATCATTGGGTTCACCCGCCAAACGGATTGAGTTCAACCCCCCGGGCCGCCGATGAAACAGTGAACCACAGAAAGCCGTGATGCGGCCCTGGTCTGGTACGGCGTTAGGCTCGGCGCCACTTATGCATCGGGAAAGAACGTGACCACAGTGTACCATGCAAAGCTGGCCGCGATGACCGCACAAACGCGACTGGCGAAGGATTGCCAACGGCCTGGAGGGTACGGCGGCAAGAGCGCAGCCACCAGCGCTACCGCGAACGCCAAAGGGTTTCCGAAGAACAAGACCGGCCACACATGGAACCACAAGCGCCAAAGGTCGAAACCGGATTCACCGGCTAGCTGGGCAACATTCGATGAGCCGCCGATGACAAACACGCGGAGGAACAACAACAGGGTGAGGGCTGGCGGAACGGAGGCCACCGCCGACACGATGAGCGATCCGAGTTCCTTGTGCCCGCTGGAATCTGTTTTTTGGCGAACAGCGAGAACGGCGAAGGTCAATTGCAGCGCCTGTGAGCCCACCCAGAGGATCAGGAACATCCAAGGGGCCATATGCATTCCTGCCGCCAAACGTGTTTACTCTTGAGGTGCAAGACGACGCCAGTCTGCGCCTCGTCTTGTCGAGCTTAGCTCGCCCGGTCGAGGCCTGTCTGCTCGAAACGTGGGCCAGCAAGCGTAGCGCGGTTGCTGGCAACCGCCATTCCACGGTGGACCATGTTCCTGGCTATGACCGGGCGGGCGGATTCGCGATTCTGCATCGCGGATTGCATCGCCAAGCCAATTGCGTCTGCCCCCAGTTTACATCAGTTTCGCCCCGCGTGACCCATGTTTCGTTCGTGCGTGCCAGCCTGGGGAACCACGGCATTCGGGCCGTTGGGGCCAAGCGTGAATGCCAACGGGAAACAACTTCAGCCCGAAGGCGATGGTTGCAAGCACCCATCCTCCGAATTGGCAAGCGGGCGACGCTCGCTGCGTTTGTCGCGGCGCTGGCACGGACGACGAGGCGATGCGGCGCAATATCGATTGGCGGGTCGAGGTACCTTCCGGCAGAAGGTACCTACGACGAGCGCGCAGATTCCCATAGCGTTTTGCTTGCCGTCAATCCTCCGCCCGGCTGCCGTCGCCGCACATTTTGACGATCCGCGGCTGGAATTCGCCCACAATCTCGACCAACTCGCGCTGGGCGTCCATCACTTCGCGAATGTTTTTATAAACGTACGGCACTTCGTCGGAGCCGGCGGAAAGCACGATGATGCCGCGGGCCTCCAGGTCTTTCTTCACGGCGCTAAACCGATACTGGTTTTTCGCCTGGGTGCGCGACATGCGGCGGCCGGCCCCGTGGCTGGCCGAGTCGAGGCTTTCGGGGTTGCCGCGACCGCGGACGATGTAGGCCGGGTCGGCCATCGAACCGGGGATCACCCCCAGCACGCCCGCCCCGGCCGGCGTGGCCCCCTTGCGGTGCACGATCAGTTCCTGGCCGCCGTGGGTTTCTTTCCAGGCAAAGTTGTGATGGTTTTCCACGCCGGCGACGATCTCCACGCCGAGCAATTCGCTCACACGGCGATGGATCACGGCGTGGTTGGCCGCGGCGTAATCGCCCATCAGGTTCATCGCCGCCCAATATTCCTGCCCGGCCTCGGTATCGAGATCGAGCCACGCCAACCGGCCGGCTTCGGCGTAGCGGTCGGGCAGGCGCGAGCGGGCAATGTTGCTGTAGGTGGAACACACGGCGGCGCCCGCGCCGCGGCTGCCGCTGTGGGTCATCAGGGCCACGTACTGGCCGGGTTCCAGGCCCAGTTCGTCATCCTGTTCGGGCAGCGTGAGCACGCCAAACTCGGCGAAGTGGTTGCCCGACCCCGAGGTGCCCAGTTGCCGCCAGGCGGTGTCCTTCTTTTCGCGGGTGATGCGGGTGACGTCCCAATCTTCGTCCATCACGGGGTGCGACTGCGGACGTCGATATTCGCCGCCCACGCCAAACAGCGTGCCCTTCTCCAGGGCCTGCTGGAACTGGAACGACTTTTTGTCGAGATCGCTGACGGGCACGTCGAGCACCGAGAACTTCATCCGGCAGGCAATGTCCACGCCTACCGCGTAGGGGACCACGGCGTTGTCGCAGGCCAGCACGCCCCCGATGGGCAAACCGTAGCCGACGTGGGCATCCGGCATGAGGGCCGCGCCGGCGGCAACGGGCAGCGCGCAGGCCTCGCGCATTTGCTGATGCGCGGCCAGGTCGATATCGGCGCCCCAGGCGCGATAGTCGATTGGCGCCGGCGGCGCGTACTCGCTTTCGCGAAGCAGTTCTTGGGCCAGCGCCGCGAAGTGTTCGTCTTGCAGGTAGTTTTGGGGACTTTCCACGATTTGCTGGATGCGGCGTTTGGATTCCTTGCCGCGGATTCCGGCCGCGGCGGCGAGTTGAATGCCTTGAATGGCCAGCGGCACGCACGATCGCGGCACGCCGATGGCTTGCAGTTGCTTGGCGTTCATGTGGGGAGCCCCGTGGAAAGAAATGAGTAAACCATGCCAGGGTTGCGCGCAGCGCTCGCCGGCACGACGGGCAGCGCCTGTCTGGATTGTTGATGACAAGCCCAGGCAGGACAAGGTTCGATTCGCGAGGGCATGGCCGCGGGGGAATCGCGCGCCGAAATGCTGGCGGCGTTTGACCAAATGCCGGTTGCGCCGCGAACGCGGGCCACAAGCATGATTTCTGCCCGCGCAAACAAACACGCCTGCGGCTGCCGGGCGAGCAACCGCAGGCGCGTGGTGTAGGGCGTTTTGCCGGGCAAGGCTGGCTTGGAGCCGATCCGAGAACTCCAGCCCCCTCACCCCAACCCCTTTCCCGCCAGGGGAAAAAGGGACCGCGGGGAGGGCACTTAGAAGCCGCGGAAGGGGTGGGCGGCGGTATCTTTGCCGGCGATCATTTCGTCGGCCGAGGGCTTGTTGCCCATGGCGTTGACGATGGCCAGTTTGGTGGCTTCGTAGTTGTAGTCGTGAATTTTCTTGTCGTCTTCGGCGGCGGGGTGAATGAACACGCCGCAGACGATGCACAGGTTTTCGGCCTGATCTTTGGGAATCACGCCGTCGGCCACGCAATCGGCCACGGCCTTGGCCACCGCGGCTTGGGCCGGGCCAAACATTTGCACGGCCTGCTTCATGCCTTTGATGGTCACCTTGGTGACCAGCACCGTGGCCGGTTTCACGGCCAGGTTGGGAGTGAGCACGGCCAGCAGGTTGGTGTGGCCTTCGCTTTGACGGGCCAGGGCATTGGCAAACGCGTTGCCAACCGGGCCATCTTTGCTGCCAATCAGCAGATCGATGTGGGCGATTTCGTTCCCATCGCCAACCAGTGCTTCTCCAACATACATCGACATGACGCGACTCCCTGAGACAAGTTCGTAATGGCGGCATTTACCGCCGGGCCGATTCCAAACGCGGGTTAAGCCAGAACCATAACAGACCAGGGGGCGATTGCAAGCCAGGGGACCGCAAACTGGGCTCGCCGCCGGGGTGCGCTCGCTTGCCGGCGGGTGGAGGTTCGCGAACCCGGCAGGCGAACCCTTGCACGGCGCAGAGGCGCGGGCGAGAATCGAGGGCGGTTGCGCTCCGCGCCCCGGCGAAAGCGCTCCAGGCGTTGCCTTGTGGTTTGAACTCCTTTCGACTAGAGAGCCTCTTCCCATGAAATCGGTGTTTTCCCGCGGTCGAGCGGCGTGGATGGGTGTTTGTGGAGCGCTGGCCGCGCTGGCGGTGGGCTGGGGTACCGCCGGCCTGATGGCCGCGGACGAGATCGCCCGCCAAACGACCAAACAGGCGGAAATCAAAACGGCCGACGGCAAGACCAGCATGCATTACGTGCTGTACTTGCCCTCGGGCTACGAGAACAACGTGGATCAGAACTACGCCTTGGTGTTGTTCTTGCACGGGGCGGGGGAGCGGGGGACGGATTTGACGAAGGTGCTCAAGCATGGGCCGCCCAAGCTGGCCGAGTCCAAGGACTTTCCCTGCATCATTGTTTCGCCGCAATGTGCCGAGGGTCAGCGGTGGGAGGCCGCGGCCCTGTCGCAGTTGCTGAACCAGGTGGAACGCGAGTTGCGCGTCGACCCCAATCGGATTTACGTCACCGGGCTGTCGATGGGAGGTTACGGCACCTGGAACCTGATTGCGGCCGAGCCGAATCGCTTTGCGGCGGCGGCGCCAATTTGCGGCGGCGGACAGCCCGACACGGCGGAGAAAATCAAGCATTTGCCGATCTGGGTGTTTCACGGCACCGACGACAAGGCCGTGCCGCACTCGGCTTCGGAAGCCATGGTGAAAGCCCTCAAAGAAGCCGGCAGCAATGTGCGGTTCACCAGCTACCAGGGCGTGGGTCACGATTCGTGGACCGCAACGTACAACGACCCCGTTTTCTGGGAATGGCTGCTGTCGCAAGAGCGGAAGAGCAAGTGATGCGGCGCAGCGTTTGGCATTCGCGGTTGAGCAGCGGCGCGGCCGCCAGCCAGCGAGCAGCAAAAAGAGGTTCACCATGGTGACGGACAACAGATCGGCTCTCCAGCGGCGCTGCCGGTTGCGCGTGGCGCGGATGACCCTGCTCGCGGTGGCGGTGGGTTGGTGGGGCGCGGCGACGAGGCCGGCCGGGGCCGATGAGATCCACCGGGCGGCCGCGCAGGGCAACATCGAAACCCTGACCTCGCTCTTGGCCAACGACGCGCAACTGGCCAACGCCCGCAGCGAGGTCGGCGAAACGCCGCTGTTCGTCGCGGCCAATCGAGGGCAGTTGGCGGCCGTGAAATTGCTCTTGGAAAAGGGCGCCGAGGTGGATGCCAAGGTGCAGGATTCCACCCCGCTGCTGACGGCCTGCGCCAGCGGCCACGCGGCGGTGGCCACGCATTTGCTGCAGCAAGGCGCGCAGGCCACGGCCGCGGATGCGGAAGGCCGCACGCCGCTGTACTTCGCCGCGGCCGACGGCAAGTTGGAACTGGCGAAAGCCCTGCTGGAAAAAAAGGCCGACATCAAAGCCGCCGATCGCGAAGGAGACACTCCGCTGCATCTGGCGGCCATTTACCGGCGGGCGGAAATGGTGCGGTGGTTGATCGAGCAGCAGGCGCCGGTGAATGCCGCCAACCGGCAAGGCTATTCGCCGCTGCACGTTCCGGCGGCCAAGGGCTATGCCGACATTGTGACGCTGCTGCTTGAAGCGGGCGCCGACGTGGGAGCCGCCACCAAGGAAGGCGATACCCCGCTGCACGCCGCGGCGGCCGAAAATCGGCTGGAAATGATGCGGCTGCTCTTGGCCGCCAAGGCCGACGCCAACGCCGCCAACAAGGAAGGTTTAACGCCGCTGTACGTGGCAGTGTTCGAAGAGCACGCCGAGGCGATCGAGTTGCTCCTTACCGAAGGCAAGGCAAAATTGGACGTGGCCGACGGCGATGGCCACACGCCGCTGCACGTGGCGGCCTACCTGGGCAACGCACCGCTGTGCAAACTGCTGCTGGACCACCGCGCGGCGGTCAATGCGGTCGACAAGTCGGGCGGCACGCCCCTGCACCTGGCGGCGGCCAACGATCAGCCCGAGTCGGCCAAGGTGCTGCTGCAAAACGGGGCCCAGGCCGACAGCAAAGATGGCAAGGGTCGCACCCCGCTGGCGATCGCCGAAGCGAAAAAATTTGCCGACGTGGCCGAAGTCCTTCGCCAGCACATGCAGGAACGACCGTGAATCTAGTTGAATTGTTGCAGCAGCGAATGGGTGGCGGCGCGGCGACGGCGATCCGCGCCAAGAACGGCCACGATGCGTTTGTTCCGCTCAGTTGGGACGACTTCTTCCGCTTGGTGCGGCAAACCGCGGCCGCGTTCCACCATCTGGGCGTGCAGCCCGGCGATCGCGTGGCGCAGGTCTCGGCCAATCGGCTCGAGTGGATCGTGTCGGACCTGGCGATCGCCGCCTGCCAGGCCGTGCACGTTCCCATCCATGCTTCGCTCTCCGGCCCGCAAATCGCCTGGCAGGTACTCGATTCCGAGCCTGCGCTGCTGTTGCTTTCGGGCCCGGTGCAGGCGGAGAAACTGCTGGCCCAAAAACTGCCCGAAGGGCTGCGGCTGGTTTCTTTCGATCGCATCCAACAACCATTGGGGGGAATTCCGGTTTACCCCTTGGCCGAGCTGCAGGCGGCTGCCGGCGAGGAACAAGGGCAGTTGCTGCTGGAAGCGGCCGCCCAGCAGCTTGCCGACGACAGCCTGGCCACCATTCTGTACACCTCGGGCACAACGGGCGAGCCCAAGGGGGTGATGCTCACGCACGGCAATTTGACCAGCAACGCGGCGGGTTCGTGCGAGATCTTCAAGCAAGTGCCGGGCGACGTGCGGCTGTGCTGGCTGCCGCTGTCGCACGTGTTCGCGCGCACCTGTGATCTTTACACCTGGCTGGCGGCCGACGGCGTCGAGTTGGCGCTGGCCGAAAGCCGCGACACCATTCTGGGCGATTGCAGCCAGGTGAGCCCCACGCTGCTCAACGGCGTGCCGTACTTTTTTGAAAAGGTCATGCGGTTTCTGGTCGACCAGGGGGTGGGCGACACGCCAGGCGCGGCCGTGCAACTGCTAGGCGGAAACATCCGGATGTGCTGTTCCGGCGGCGCCGCTCTGCCCGACCACGTGGCCAGGTTTTACCTGCGGCAGGGCCTGTTCCTGGTGCAAGGCTATGGGCTGACCGAAACCTCGCCGGTGATTACCGTTGCCGATGATCCCCAGAAAATCGGCAGCGTGGGCCGCCCGCTCTCCGGCGTGCAGGTGCGGATTGCCGACGACGGAGAAATTCTCACCGCCGGGCCGCACGTGATGCAGGGGTACTGGCGGCGAAACGATGCCACGCGGGAAATCCTGCACGAGGGCTGGCTGGCCACCGGCGACCTGGGTCGAGTGGACGACGACGGTTATCTCTACATTACCGGCCGGAAGAAGGAAATCATTGTCACCGCGGCCGGCAAGAACATCGCCCCGGTGTTGCTCGAATCGCTGCTGTGCGAAGACCCGCTGATCCAGCAGGCGGTGGTGCTGGGCGATGGCCGCAACTATTTGACGGCCCTGCTGGTGGCCGACCGCGCGGCGGTGCAAGCCCGTTTGACCGAACAAGAACTCCCCTGGGACGAAAACTGGCGCGCCGATCCACGCGTTCTCGATCTGCTGGCCCAGCGGGTGAAAGCCCAATTGAGCGAGCTTTCGCCGTCGGAACAGATCGGCCGGTTCGTGCTGCTCGCGGAACCGTTCGCCGTGGAGAATGGGCTGCTCACGCCCACGTTGAAGTTGCGCCGGGGAGAAATCGCCGCCCGATACGCCGCCGAGATCGAAGGCATGTACGCAGCGGGCGCGTGAGCATTGAGGGGGGGGGGGGCATCTTGGGGGGGCATCCACGAAGCACCCCGTGGTTCAAGCAGGGCCGCCGCAAGTCTTGTTGCCGGCTGCCCGGGTTGGTTGTTGATGGCAGTTACGCTGGAAGGTTGATTCGCGCGCATGTTTCGCATCAAGATTTGCGGCATTACTCGTTTGGAAGACGCCGAATTGGTCGCCGCGAGCGGCGCCGATGCCCTGGGGCTCAACTTCTATTCGCAAAGCGCCCGCTACGTGCCGCGGGAACGCGCGCGAACGATCGCCTTGGCCATGGAGCACAAGATTGTTCGCGTCGGTTTGTTTGTGAATCCCACGCTGGACGAATTGGCGCAAACCGAGCAGACGGTTCCGCTCGACGCCCTGCAACTGCACGGGGACGAACCGCCCGATTTTTTGGCGGCGGCCGCCGCCAGGTTTCCGCACTTGCCGATTGTGCGGGCGTTTCGCTGCGGTCCGGCGGGGCTGGCGAACTGCCTGGCTTACCTCCAGCGGTGCCAGCAACTGGCGGCCATGCCGGCCATGGTGCTGCTCGACGCCTACCGCCCAGGCCAGTACGGGGGCACCGGCGCCGTGGGCGACTGGTCGGCGGCGGCCGAATATGCCCGCCTGCGCGCGGACGAGTCGTCGCGCGGTTTGCCCCCGTTGGTGTTGGCCGGAGGCCTCACTGCCGAGAACGTCGCCGAGGCCATCGCGGCGGTGAAACCGCGGGCGGTGGATACGGCCAGCGGCGTGGAATCGCAACCGGGCCAGAAGGATCCGCGGCGGCTGCGCGACTTTGTCGCGGCGGCCCGGCAGGCGCTGGCATAATGGCAATCGTTTTCATGCCGCCATCGCCAATCGCCGCGAGACGGCCCGCTCAGACCAAATGGGCATGCACGCGTGCCTTGCGCGGCCTGGATGCCTGCGGGGTGTTTCCCGCGGCGCCGGCCAGTGGAATGCGCAGCCCCACCCTCACCGCAGGGCATTCCTCTTGCGCCCCGCGGCCTCGCTCGATAGCGGCGGCAAGGGCCGCGTCGATTCTTGAAGTTGCTTGATGGCCTTGCCGACGCCGGGGAACGGGTCGTTGTGGAACTCGGGTTTGTCGAGCGTTCCATCGACGCGAATCTCCACGATTTGCTGCGCCGCGCCTTTGATCATTTCCCGCACCACGGGCAGCCAGCGATCTCCCTGGACGACGGTCGCCCGGAAGGCGAGCCGCACGTCGCGGTTGAAGTTCACCTCGCCCTGTCCTTCGAGGCTGACGGCGTCGCCGTTGAACAGAATGCGATCGAGATAGACGTAATCGCCTTCGAGGTGGAAGTTGACGTCGCACTGGGTGAATGCCGAGTTGCTGGGGGGTTTGAGCCGCAACACCTTGAGCAGCGACACCATTTGAGGAAGCTTGTAAATGTCGGCTTCGCGCAATTGCAAATCGCCGCCCCCGCGAAGGCTGCGCACGCCTTCGGAAGTGCCGGTCAGTTGCAGCCGGGCATCGGCCTTGCCGGTAAAGTTGCTGGAACCGCTCACCGCGTCCTGGCTGAACTGCATCAGGTCGGCGTCGCGGAGTGCCGCCCTCAGCGAGTAACGGAGCTGCTCGGCTTGCGGGGCCACCCAACCGTCGACCAGCAGCGTGCCGCCGTAGGCCTTGGCGGTAACGTGCTGGTATTTTTGCGGATTGATTTCGGGCGAGGCGGGCGATCCGAGCCACAAGCCGGCGTCGTGCCACCACAGCGGCCCGCGCACGTCGGTGAACTGCAGGCCGTGGTAGTCCACGTTGTCCAGTTCGAGCGTGCCCTGGCAGCGGAGGCCGTTGCGGTGAACGCCCCCGTTCAGCCGGACCGAGCCAAAGATGTTTTCCAGCCGGATTCCGGGCTGGATGCTGTTGCCGTGAAAGTACAGGTTCAAATCCCAGTCGGCCTCCAGCGGGTCTTCCATCAGCGGCCCGCGCGAGAAACCCAACACCCCGTCCACGTTGATGGCCCCCGTGGGATTGACCTCGCTCAGGGCTTGCCGCAAGCCTTCGGGCAACACCTTAAGCAGATCGCGGTCCACGTGCAGGCGATCGGCGCGAAAGTCGCGAAGGATCAATTGCCCTCCGCCGTTGGCGGTGCTTTGCCAGCCGCCGCGGGTAAAGAACATCGTGTTGCCGTGCTCCGCCCGCAACGATTCGATCGTCAATTCGCCGTTGTCGAACACGATCGCGCCGGCCAGCTTTTCCAGGCGCAGCGGAAAACATTGCGGTTCCATCGAGACGGTTTCGCCGGCCGGTTCGAGCCGCACGCGGCATTGCACCTGATCGTCGCCCGGCGGCAGGTAGAGCGTGGCTCGGGCATGCGCTGCGCCTTGGGGCCGCAGTTCGTGCCACACCCGTTGCGCGCTGCGCGGCAGGGCGTCGCGCAGTTCTTCGTCGAGGGGAATCTGGTCGCCCTGCAAATGCAGCGTGAATTCGCGTCCTCGGGGCGTACGGATCAACTCGCCGTGGGCGCTGACCACGCCGGTGTCGTTGGAGCCGACCAGGTTGCGAACATCGCAGCGATCGTCGGTGATTTCCACCACGCCTTGCACGTTTTCCACCCGATAGGGAAACGACAAATGGCAAAAGCTCATCCGCTGCAGTCCCAGCCGCAAATGTTGGCGCAGCTTCGACTCGGGGGTCTCGCGCCAGTAGCGGGCGTACACACTCATTTGACCCGCCGGCTGGAGCGCGGCCACCAGTTCCCGGGGTTCTTCCGGCAGGGCGTCGATCATTTCCTGCTCGATGCGCACCTGCGGCCCCGAAATCTCGATCCAGCCCACCGCCGCGTCGCCAAAATCGTGCAAGCTGCCGCGCAGGGCAATGGGGTTGGCCTTGCTGTAAGCGGTCAGGTTGAAACTCCAATCGAGCCCCGCAATTTCGATCGCGCCGGTCGCCCTTTCCAAGCGGTAAGGGTAGTCGTCGTAGGCAAACGAGCAACCCAGCGAGGTGATCTTGATCCAGGGATGCCAGGCGGCGCCGTCGAAGCTCAGGCGGGCGTCGATGTCGAACTCGCCCGAGGGGAGAAACGCATTCCACACCGGGGCCAAGTCGGGAAAGGTTTTGGCAAGCTTGGGGTCGAGCAGCACATGCCTGCCCGACAGCTCCAGTTCGCAAGGCGCCTGGGCGTCCCAACCGGCGCGGCTGCCGCGGCCCTGCAACGTGGTTTGCCGATACCGGGCCGAAAGCTGGCTCACCACCAGCCCGGTGTCGCTGATTTGCAGTTCGGCCTTCAATTCCGAGAGCGGGTAGGGAAGCCGCGGGTCGTCGATGCGGCCGTCGGCAATGGCAATGCTGGACTGAAACTTCCAGGGGTTTTCTCGCGCCGGATCGTACGCCAGGCTGAACGCCACGTGGGAGCGGGCCCGGAGCGTCAATTGGCCCAACTGCTGGCAAACCGCGGCCGGCAGCGCGGCGTGCAGTTCGGGCGAAATATCGAGGTCGTCCACCTGCAGCGACAGCGTCCAGGAATCGCGGTCGAGGTCGACCGCGCCTTGCACCGTGGCGCGGCGCAAATGATCGCCCAGGGTGTGCCCCTGCAGTTCGACAATGGGCGACGCCGAGGCCTGGTTCTTTATTCCGCGCGGCTGCGGATCGTCGCGCCGCCGCACGGTAAGGTTCAAATCGCGAAGGGTATAGGCCGAGGGGGGCGACTTGAGCATATCGACCACCTGCACGGTGGCGTTTTCAATGCGGCCGTGGGTCAAGTCGTCGGCGGAGCAATGCGACTGGATTCGCAGCAGTTGCTCGAAGTTCCAGCTGCCGTCTCGCAATCGCACCACGCGAATCCGCGGGCGGTGCAAAACGAAATGCTGCAATTGGGGAGGGCCTTGCAGCAGTTGCGTCCAGCGCACGTCGCAGATCAGGTTCAATTCGTCGACGTAGGCGATTTCGCCCCCGGGGCCAGAAACGTCCTTCAGCCGCAGCGAAACGCCGGTGACGCGGATGCCTTCGCCTTCGGCGATCCGCGCAGCGTCGACCGACACGTCGAGATGAGGAAACTTCTCGGCGAGATGTCGCTCGACCGTGCGGCGGACCTCTTCGTGGATGCGCCCGGTAATGTAGATGTAACCGGCCATCGCCAGCAGGGATGCGGCGACCACGATTCGAACCAGCCAGCGTCGGAAAATCGTCAACTTGGCGGCGATGGAACGTATCCCCAAGGATCCATCGAAAACAGCGCTCCTTTGCGAGCGGGGCGCGAGGCTCCCCCCCCCAAAAAAGTGCGCAAAAAACGCGGGGCATGGTAGGAAGCGGGGCCGATCGCGTCAAGACAACGGCGCGCATCGCTGAAAGCGTTGCTGCGATAGCATGGCTGCCCCGGCGCGGCGCGTGCCAGTCGATCCCGGCCGGGATCGAAGATCGCAGCCGGGTCGTTGAGCGCAGCGATACGCCCGGTAGATGCGTTCTGCCGCAAACGGCAGCTACTCTTGGCGCGCCGCCCCGCTGGGCGACATCAGCAGGGCAAACGGATTGGGCGCGTCGGCCGGCCCAGGGCGTACCGTCAGCGCGGGCCGTCTGCTCCGCCGCGTCGGCGAAGCTTTTGCCGCTGGCGCGGCCGGCTCGAGCACCAGCCAGCGGCGGTCCTTGAACAGCACGCGATTGCGGAGCACCGCGGCGAACTCGGGCGAGATGCCCCGTTCTTCGCTGCCAAACAAAACCTCGCCCAGGCTGGTGATCGTCGGTTCGAGCAGCTCGCCGGTAAGGCGGAACGCAGCCTGGGCTTGCTCGCCCCGCAGCGTGGCATCGAGCACCTGGTGTATCTTGGGATTGTCGATGACCACTTCGCGAATGATCTGCCACACCAGGGCCTGCAACTCCTCGTCTTCGATCATCGCCGTCAGGCTCGATTTGAACACCTGCTGCACCTGTTCGTTCTTGGCGGCGCTGGCCACGATCCGCTGCACGGCCGCCAGCATTTCCTCGGAATGTTCCTCCATCACCGGCATCGCGTCTTGATCCACAAACATTTGCCATTGCTGCTTCACGCGTTCGGTCTTGGTCAGAAAGGGCATGCTGTCCTTGAAGTAGGCCCAACCAAAACCCACCAGCGACACCCGTTGCCAAAGCTCCTTGCCCACCTCGGTGGCGATCGGTTCGATTTCTTGCCGGGCCAAGGGCAAAATCTGTTCCTTGACCAGCGGCACGATCTGTTCTTCCACCAGGTCGTTTTGGTATCGCGTGCCGATGGTTTGAATGGCGTTTTTATGCCGCGCCAGCGCCAAGGGCAAATCGGCTTCGACCACGGCCATGGCGTCGCGCAGTCCTTGCTGGATCACCGGCCGCAACGCCGCCACAATCGGCCCCTGGTGCTGCTCCAATGCCGCGGCGATAACCGCTTGCACTTCGGCCCGCTTGGCCGGAGGCAAAAACGTTTGCACCGCCCAGGCAAAATCGGTCGGCGTGCGGTGGTATTGCAGGCCGGCGCCCGCCAGCGCGGGGGCGTGCGGATAAAATTCGACCTCGGCGGTTTTCACCCAAGCAATGTGGGCGGGTTGGCCCGTTTCGTACTCGCGCACGCCGGCTACCTCGCCCACGCGCAGCGGATGTTCCCCCTCGTACACAAAGATGGGGTCGCCCACCGCCAGCAACGTGTATTCCGCAAAATCCAGGGTGGCGCCAACGCGAGGGCGAAGGCCAAAATCGCTCAGTTGCCGCGCGAGTTGGGCCGTGGACGTCCCCTGGGCATCGAGCGAGCGTCCCAGATACCAAACGCCCAACCAGGCCAGCACCAACCACACGGCGAGGCCGCGAATCCACGAGAGATGCTTCACGGGCGAACTCCAGACGTGCGAAAGACCACCAACCGCCCCACCCTCCTGGGAGATTTCCCGGCAAAAAACGCGCCGGGCCGCAGGGCATGCGCGCGGCGAACCGTTGCCTGCGCTATCACCCAAGGGGGTTATTCGCTCCACCGTTCATCGTATGAAGAGAAATCCCGGCAGGAAAGCCGGACAATGTGCCGGGAGCTTTTTACCCGACAGGTGGGATCTTGTCTGGGTCGATCCGGCCAGCCAGCCGTGCCGGCGGGGCTACGCTTCCACTTCCTTGCCGGAGCGGGCCCCGTGTTTCTCCACGGCCGCCGCCACAAAACCGCGGAACAGCGGGTGGGCCGCAGTGGGCTTGGACTTGAATTCGGGGTGGAACTGCACCGCCACAAACCAAGGGTGGTCGGCCAGTTCGATGATTTCCACCAGCGGGCCGTGGGGATTGGAGCCCGACACCCGCAGACCGTGCGCTTCCAGTTGTTGCCGATAGGCGTTGTTGAATTCGTAACGATGCCGATGCCGCTCGTAAATGCGTGCCTGGTGGTAGCACTCGGCGGCGTGGCTGTCGGGCGCCAGGTCGCAGGCTTGCTGCCCTAGCCGCATGGTGCCCCCTTTGTCGGTCACGTTCTTTTGCTCATCGAGCAGGCAGATCACCGGGTGCGGCGTGTCTTTGTCGAATTCGGTGGAGTGCGCGCCGGGCAGATCGGCAACGTGGCGGGCGAATTCGATCACGGCGCACTGCATGCCCAGGCAAATGCCAAAAAACGGAATGCCGCGTTCGCGGGCGAAGCGGATGGCTTCCACCTTGCCTTCGATGCCGCGTTCGCCAAACCCGCCGGGCACCAGCAGACCGTCGAAGCCCGAGAGCAGCCGTTCGGGGCCTTCTTGCTCGATGCGTTCGCTTTGGATGCGCTGCACGCGAATTTGGGCCAGGTTGGCAATGCCCGCGTGGTCCAGCGCTTCGTATATCGACTTGTACGCGTCGCGGTGCTCGGCGTATTTGCCGACCACGGCAATGCTGATTTCGTGCTCGGGGTTGCGCAGCTTGTGCAGCAGCGTGCGCCAGTCGTCAAGATTGGGTTGCCCCGCGGGCAAACCGAGGCGGCGCACGATCAAATCGTCCAGCCCATGCTCGACCAGGCTCAGCGGCACTTCGTAAATGGAAAAATCCTTGTCCTTCTCTTCGATCACGGCGTCGATCGGCACGTTGCAAAACAGCGCGATCTTCTGCCGGTCTTCATGGTGCAGCGAGCGTTCGGTGCGGCAGATTAAAATGTCGGGTTGAATGCCGATTTGCCGCAACAGGCCGACCGAGTGCTGGGTGGGTTTGGTCTTGAGTTCGCCGGCGGCCTTGAGGTAGGGCACCAGCGTGAGATGGATGTAAAGGCAGTTTTCCTTGCCCGCATCGAGCGAAAACTGGCGAATGGCCTCAAGGAACGGCTGGCTTTCGATGTCGCCGACGGTGCCGCCGATTTCGGTGATCACCACGTCGACGTCGTCCGCGGCCAGTTCGCGAATCACGCTCTTGATTTCGTTGGTGATGTGCGGAATGACCTGCACGGTTTTGCCGAGGAACTCGCCGCGCCGCTCCTTATTGATGACGGAGAGATAGATCTGACCCGTGGTGTAATTGCTGTGCCGGGTGAGCGGCCCGCTGGTGAAGCGTTCGTAATGGCCCAGGTCGAGATCGGTTTCGCTGCCGTCGTCCAGCACGTAAACTTCGCCGTGCTGGTAAGGGCTCATGGTGCCGGGATCGACGTTGATGTACGGATCGAGCTTTTGCATCCGCACGCTCAGTCCGCGCCGTTCGAGCAGCATGCCGATCGAAGCGCTGGTCAGTCCCTTGCCGAGCGAGCTTACCACGCCGCCGGTCACGAAGATGTGCTTGGTCATACGGTCTTTAACCATTCACCCACTCGGGTTTGAAAATCTGCGGACGACGGCCGGAAGGCCAGGTGGCGTCAAGCGCTTTAGAATGCCGCCTCGTACAATTGATGCAATTCTTCCTCGCCCACGGCGCGGGGGTTGAAACCGCCGGTCCACTGCCGGGCGGCGTCGGCGGCCAGGTTCCGCAACGAGTCGGGGTTCACCCCCAGCTCGCGCAGTTGCAGGGACAAGCCCGCTCCGGCCACCAGCTTCGACACGCGCTCGGCCAGCTCGCTCGCCGCGGCGGTTGGCTGTCGAACCGCGCCATTTTGGCTGGGCAGCAGTTCGCCATACAGCCGGCCCACCTCCACGCCGTTGAAGCGAATCACGTGCGGCAGCATCAACGCCACCGCCTGGCCATGCACCACGTTGTAATGTTGCGTGAGCGGATTGGCCAGGGCATGCGCCGCCCCCAACATGCTGGTTTCGATCGCCAGGCCGGCCAGGTAGGCCCCCAGTTGCATGGCTCCCCGGGCTTCCACGTCGAGCGGGTTTTCCAGCACGCGGGCAAAATTGGGTTCCAGCAGCCGCCAAGCCTCGCGGCTGAACATCAGCGACATGGGGTTGCGCGGCCGGGTCACGTAGGATTCGAGCGCGTGGGCAATGGCGTCGATGCCCGTCAGCGCCGTCACCCTCGCCGGCTGCGTCACCGTAAGCTGCGGATCGAGCAGCGCGATGCGGCAAGCCGCTTTCTTGTCGCCGCAGGCCATTTTCACGTGCGTTTGCGCGTCGGAAATCAAGGCAAAACTTTGCGCCTCGCTGCCGGTGCCCGCCGTGGTGGGCACGGCAATGGTGGGCAGCATGGGAAGTCGGGCTTTGCCCACCCCCCAATAATCCGAAATCTGGCCCCCGTTGGTGTAAATGAAATTGATCCCCTTGGCGCAATCCATCGAACTGCCGCCGCCCAGGCCAATCAGCACGTCGGGCTGGAAGTCGCGGGCCACCGCCACGCCGCGGGCCACGGTGTCGGTGCTGGGGTTTTCTTCCACCCCGTCGAACAGCAGCGTGGTCAGGCCCGCCCGATGCAGGGCTTCGAGCCCGCGGGCATCGTGACCGGCTTTCACAATCCCGGGATCGCTCACGATCATCGCCCGCTTGCCCCCCAAACCAGCGGCGAGTTCGCCGAGCTCGTCGATCCGGCCCGGTCCAAACACCAGCCGGGTGATAGGCTGAAAGTCGAAAGGCATCATTGGCGGCGGGTCCCCGCTCATTCCAAGGGGTTCTGCGGCAAGGGGTGAAATCGGCAGGCAATGCGGAGACGTTCCCCAGGCGGCAACCAGCCGGCCCCGGTGGCGCCGCCGGGTCGCGTTCGCGAGCGTGCGAACGACTGGTAGTGTACCAAATTGCCGGCGGCCCCTGTAAGAGAAGGAAAAACGGCCGCTGCTCGCAAAAAATAGCCACCCGCGCGCGCCAGGCATGCCTGGCGCCACGACCTTCGTGCCGAGGCAACTGCAGGGGGGTTGCCCCTCCCTCCCGCGTTTTTTTGCCGACGAGGCGTTACCCTCCCGTCTTCTTCTTCACCAGCCAGTCGCCCCAGCGAGCCGACAGGGCTTGCAGCAGAAACAAGATGCGGGCCTTGCCGGGCAAAATCAGCTCCAGCTTTCGCTGCTCGCAGGCGCGAACGATCTTGGCCGCCAGCACCGCCGGAGCAATCGCCTTGGCCTGCACCCCGCCCCCCGGCTTTGCTGCCGATTCGGGCAAGTCGCCGCGCTCGTCGGCCCCGTAGGTTCGCACTTCGTCGCGGGCAATCGGGCCGGGGCACACCAGCAGCACGTGCAAGCCGCGGGACCCCAGTTCCAACCGCAGTTGCTGCGAATAGGCGGCCACCGCGAACTTGCTCGCCGGATAGGCCCCCAGGTACCGCGCCGCCGACTTGGCCGCCAGCGAACCGATATTCACCACCGATCCGCCCGACTCCAGCAGCATCGGCGCCGCGGCCCGCGTGCAGCGCACCGTGGCGTAGAGATTCAGCTCCATCAATTCCTGAAAGTCGCTGGGCGTGGTCGCCAGAATTTCTTTGCGGGCGGAGCGGCCCGCGTTGTTCACCAATACATGCAATCGGCCGAACCGTTCGCGAATCTGGCGGAACAGTTCGTCCACCTGGGCATCGTTGGTGATGTCGGCGGGCAGGGCCACGACCTCGCTGCCGGTGGCGGAAGTAATCGCTTCGGCGGCGGCCGTCAATGCTTCGGCGCCGCGGGCCACCAGCACCACGCGGGCGCCCGCGGCGGCAAACACGCGGGCGATCTCGCGCCCCAGCCCTTGCGAGCCGCCTGTCACCGCCACCACCTTGTTTTGCCAGTGCGAGTTGGGCGCCATGCGTTTTGATTGCGTGAGCCAAGGTATCAAAAAACAAACTACGAAGCGGCGATGGCCTGCGACAATCCCTCGCGAAACGAAGGGTAGCGGAGCACCACCCCCAGCTCGCGGAGCATTTTGGAATTGTCGATCGACTTGGCCGAAGCATCGTGCGCCCGGGCAGTGCGCGACGACATGGGGTTGCCCGCGGTTGGCGCGTTGGCCGTGGCTTCGCCGGGCGAAATCAATTGCGGCGGCGGGGCGCCCAAGAGCCGCGCCGCTTCGGCGTAGTACTCGCCGCGCCGGGGAGGCTGGCCGTCGGACACGAGGTACAGTGCCGGGGGCTTGCCGCGGGTTTCGGCCGCCAAAACCACCGACGCCGCGTCGTCGACGTGAATCAGGTTCAGCCGGCTGTCGGCGTCGGCCACGATCGGCTCGCCCTGCAGCAGCGACTGCCGGTTGGGTATGCGGCCGGGACCGTAAATGCCGGCCAGGCGCAAGACAATGCAGCGCTGGCCCAGCGGGTGCGAGCGCAGGAGTTGTTCGGCTTCGAGACAGATTTTTCCGCCTTCGCGGGTGGGTTCGCACGGCGTTTCTTCCGTCACCTGGCCGTCGAGCGAACCATACACCCCGGTGGTGCTGATGTAGATCCACCGCCGCGGCCCGCCGCCCCGCGGAAAAGCCTCGAGCACGTTCTGCAAGCCTTGCACGTAAATGTCGCGCATGGCCTTGCCTGAGGCGCGGTCGAACCCCACCGCGTACAGCAGGGTATCGGGCGGGGGCAGTTCGGCCAGGGTCGCCAGCGATCCGGGCTCGGAAACATCGGCCACGATCGGCTGGAATCCTTGCGCAGCGAGTGCGGCTGCCCTGTCGGCAAAGCGCGTGACGACGGCCACCTGCTCGCCTAGGGCTTGCCAGGCAGCGGCGACGCGCGTCCCCAAGTATCCGCAACCGACAATAAGTTTCATGGCGCTACCACCGCGGCGGGTGTTACGTTTGCTTGCCCTGCCAGAGAGAACCGGAGCGATCCTGCGAGGATGCAGCGCGGGGAGTTTCTATCGCGGCGGGTTTTCGGCCTTCTGGAGCGCGGCCTTGGCTTCTTCTTCCTGCCGGGCTTCTTCGCGAATGATGCTCCCCAACCACCATCCCCACACGATGTAATGAAAGAACACGTACAGGAACACGCCGCCGGTGATCATCACCACCGGAATCATGTATCCTTGGCTGAGAAACGCCAGGCCCACCAGGCACAGCAGCACCAGCATGCCGGCCATCAGCACGGCCAGGCAACCGCGGCGCTTGGTCGCGGCCTCGTCTTCCTTGGCGGGAGTTGGCCGGCGGGGCATCGCCGGGCGCTCGGGCTTTTCGGGTCGCTGTCCAGCCGAGGGTTGGCCTTCTCCACCGCCGCCGGGCGCCTGCTGCTTTCCCGTTTGGTGCGCGGCGGCAGGGGGCGGCGTTCCGTTGGAGGGGGACGGGGAGCCTGAGCTCATGCCGAGAACTCCGGCTCCACGAGGTGGGGAATCACGCCGGCCTCGTATCCCCGTTTCAGCAGCAGCCGCACGGCTTCCCGCCCGCGGTCGCCAAAATCGAGCGTCCAATCGTTCACGTACATGCCGACAAAACGGTCGGCCTTGCCGCGATCGAGGTCGCGCCCGTAACGCAGGGCATAATCCAGGGCCTCTTCACGGTGGGTGAGCCCGTAGCGAATGCTTTCGGTCAGCAGCCGATTCACGTCGCGAATGACCTCGGGCCCCAGGTCGCGGCGAATGGCGTTGGCGCCCAGCGGCAGCGGCAAACCGCCGGTTTGCTCATGCCACCAGCAGCCCAGGTCGACCACCAGTTGCAGCTTCCGCTCGCCGTAGGTGAGTTGGCCTTCGTGAATGATCAACCCGGCGGCGACTTCTTGCCCCGCGTACTCGCCCGCCTCGACGGCATCCAAAATGCGATCGAACGGCACCACCACGTAGGGAAACTCGCCCCCCAGGCAGAGCCGCAAGGCCAGAAAAGCGCTGGTCCACGTGCCGGGCACCGCAATCGGCCGCTGGCGCAGCGCCGCCAACTCGGTGGGCTGCCGGGTCACCACCATCGGTCCGTAATTGTCGCCCATGCTCGCCCCCGAGGGGCACAACACGTACTTGTCCGTCAGGTAGGCATACGCGTGGATGCTCACGGCGGTGAGCTCCAGTTCGCCGGTGAGCGCCCTGCGGTTGAGCGTCTCGATGTCGACCAGCTCGTGATGAAACTCGTAACGGCCGGTGTCGATGGTGCCGGCCGTCAGGGCGTGAAACATGAAGGCGTCGTCGGGATCGGGACTGTGCCCCACGCGAATTTGAATCTTGTCGTTCAACAGTATTTCCTCGCAACCGTCGGAGAATGGCTCCGTGTCATCTTAAACCCGGGGGAGAAAACCGCCAAGGACCGGGGCGGCCGAGGCGCTGCAGCCCGACACGCCAAACACGCGGTTCGGTGAGCACAACCGGCCTGCCAATTACGGCCTTAACCAATCTTCGAGATGCAAGTCCGGAACGTTTTGAAAGTCCGCCGTATTGTGAGTTACCAAAATTAAATCGTGAACCAAGGCGACCGATGCGATCATCAAATCCATCGTGCTGACGGAAATTCCCTGCTGTAGCAAATGACCTTGCACGCGACCACATTGCTCCGCACATGCACTGTCGAAGTTGAGCAACTGCACCTCGTTCGTCAGGTCGTGAATGAGAGCGACCAGCCTCTGCGAATTGGTACTGCGGTAGGCTCCCCCATAGAGTTCCGCGAGCACGATCGTGGGAATCGCCAGTTGACCGTGGTATTGGATGAACCGATGCGCCAGTCGCGCGGGTCGTCTCATGTGCGCCGAGCAAATATTGGTATCCAACAGGAATCTCATTCCTCCTCCGAATCGATTCGCCTTCCCAGGCGCCGAGCTTGTTGGATCTCCTCCATGACGGCGTCCCATTCGGAGTCGTTGGCGAGCGCTCCTTCGGTGCGAAGCAGTCCCTCGCCCGACGGCGGCTTGGGCGGCCCGATCGTCCGCACCGTGACCTCGATCACTTCACCATCGGCAAGTCCGATGTTGTCGGCAAGTTCGATCGTATTGCCGTGCACCACGCCGCGAAACACTTTGGTAATCATGAACGGTCCTCGTGATCCATCGAGTCGGAAACCAGGCGCTCGATCCAAATTCATTGTGAACGCACGGCACGCAGGCGTCCATTGGCTAACGGTCCCTGCCGGCATAACCGCAATCGTACTTCGCCGCGCAACCCAAACAGCAAGGCAAGTCGCGCGATCGATGGAATCGGCCGCGGTTGATCCGCGCTACGCTATCACGCCCAGCTTGCGGCCCACCTTGGCAAACGCCGCCACCGCGCGCTCCAAATCCTCGCGGCTGTGGGCGGCCGACATTTGGGTGCGAATCCGCGCCTTGCCCACCGGCACCACCGGAAACGAAAAGCCGATCACGTACACCCCTTCCTCCAGCAGCGCCCGCGACATTTCGCTCGCCAGCCGGGCGTCGCCCAGCATGACGGGTATGATCGCGTGTTCGCCGGGCACCAGGTCGAAGCCCAGCCGCTCCATTTCGCCCCGGAAAAAAACGGCGTTGTCGCGCAGCCGCTGCCGCAGGTCGCCGCTCGCTTGCAGCAGCTTGAGCACCTCGATGCTGGTCGCCGCAATCACCGGCGCCAGGGTGTTGGAAAACAAGTACGGCCGCGATCGCTGCCGCAGCCATTCCACCACTTCCTTGCGGCTGGCCGTGTATCCGCCCGAGGCCCCTCCCAAGGCCTTGCCCAGCGTGCCCGTGATGATGTCCACGCGATCCATCACGCCGCAATGTTCGGGCGTGCCGCGGCCTGCTTCGCCAATGAAGCCCACCGCGTGCGAGTCGTCCACCATCACCATGGCGCCGTATTGATCGGCCAGGCGGCAAATGGCGGGCAGGTTGGCCAGAATGCCGTCCATCGAGAACACGCCGTCGGTGGCGATCAGCTTGAAGCGGCAATCGCGGGCGTCTTGCAACTGGCGCTCGAGGTCGGCCATGTCGTTGTTGGCATAGCGCAGCCGCTTGGCTTTGCAGAGCCGCACGCCGTCGATAATGCTGGCATGGTTGAGTTGATCGCTGATCACCGCGTCTTCCGGCCCCAGCAGGGTTTCGAACAGGCCGGTGTTGGCGTCGAACGCCGATGAATACAAGATGGCGTCTTCTTGCCCCAGAAATTCGGCGAGTTGCCGTTCCAGTTCTTTGTGCACGGTTTGCGTGCCGCAAATGAACCGCACGCTGGACATGCCAAAGCCGTATTTCTCCAGCGCCTGCTGCGCGGCCTTCACCAGCCGGGGATCGTTGGCTAAACCCAGGTAGTTGTTGGCGCACAGGTTGATCACCCGGCGGCCGTCGGTTTCGACCCAGGCCTGTTGAGGGCTGGTCATCACGCGTTCGGCCTTGTACAAGCCCGACTCGTGCAGCCCGGCGATCTCTTGCCGCAAATGTTGAAGAAAGGCGGAATCCATGGCGCAGCTCGGCAATGGGTGACGAAGCGTGGGGGGGGCGTATTCCACGATGGTATCACAGCCCACGCCAGGAACCAGGGCGGGTTTCGCCGCGACCTTCGGCCGGGGGTTGGTCGGGCAGCTGGGACCCCGGTGTGCATTCCATGGCCCAATGGCCAATGGGGAACCGGCGGATCAGAGGAAGTCGAGCAGCGACAGCTTCGCGACCTGGGCGAGCGTGCGATACGAGGCTTCGAGCGAGGCCTGGCGGGCGGTGAGATTGACGATCGCTTCCACCAGGTCGACCTCGAATTCCTGGGAAAGCGCCGCCTTGAGTTCGACTTCTTCGTTGTCGAGCCGCACCGAGAGCAGGTCCAGCCCTTGCTGCCGCGCGCCGAGATCTCCGCGGGTGAAGTTCACGTTCTGCGCGGCCTGGTCGAGGATTTCGACCGCCCGTCCCATGCCCTGCAGATCGCCGGCGAGCAGCGCGTCGCGCAGCCGCAACAACGCCGTGAAGACCCCGCTGGTTTCTTGAGGATTGACGTCGCTGCCGCGGATCGTTTCGGATTGCCCTCCGGCAAAGTCGATCGGCGCCGCGGCGGTGAGGGTTCCGCTGCCATTGTTGCCGGGGTCGAGTTGCGTGTTCAGCTCGGCAACGAACTGGCCGCTGAGGCTGCCCTGGGCCGCCAGCAGGTTGACGGCGTCTTGCGCGGTGAAGCCGCCGCCGACATCCACCGAATACGTGAGCACGTTGCCGACCAGCGACACCGTGTTGGGACCGCCCCCGTTGTCCACCACGGCCAGACGGAAGTTGTTGCCGGCCTCGCCCTGCTGGGTCGCGGTGACCGTGAAGGCATCGTGCGCTCCCCCGCCGTTGTAGGTGGCCGAGGCCAGCGTGCCGGGTTGGGTGGGCCCGCCCTCGGTTTGCTGGAACCCCAGCAGCCCCAAATCGTAGGCGGCGGTGCTGTTGTCGGCCAAGATGGTGAGCGGCCCTGGCCCCGCCAGGTGGTCTTGCACGAGTTCGATGCCGTTTCCGACCGACGCCAGCCGGGCGGTTACCGCGCCACCGGCGGACGCGTTGCCCGGATGCGTGTTGATCCGCTCGAGCAACTGCCCGATGGTTTGCACGGGTCCGCCGCCGCCGCCAAAGTTGACGGGGGCCGCCGCCGCCAGGTTGCCGCTGCCATCGTTTCCACCGTCGAGCGCGGTATCCAGTTGCACGTTCACCAGGCCGGCCACGCCGGGAGTGCCGTTCACCAGGGCCATGGCCTGGGCGGCGGTGAAACCCGCGGCCAGGTCGGCGCTGATCGTGAGCAGCCCTCCGGCCATGCTCGCCGAACTGGCGCCCCCCGCGCCGCTATCGACAATTTGCACGCGCAGATTGTTGCCTGCCGTGCCCGGCGTCGTGGCCGTGAACAGCAGCGCGTTGTGGTCGCCGGGCGGGTTGACTTGGGCCCTGGCCGCCAGCGACTGATCGAGATCGATCGTGAACTCGACGCCGTCTTTGCGGCGGATGGTGAACTGCCGGGGTTGGGGAAAATCGCTGGTGCTGGGCGCGACTCCGCGGCCGTAACGCAGGTCGCCAAGCTGCGTGTCCACGTGCAGGGTGCGCACCCCGAGTTGGGTTGCCGTTTGCCCGCCGTTCTCGCCGATGGCAAAATCGCCGCCGCTGAGCCGCGAGCGGATATCGATGCCGGTTCGGGTGCTGTTCAGTTCGGCCAGCACGCCCGCGTCAGAACCATTCAGAATATTGATCATATCCCCAAGGGTCGCCGCCGAGCTGAAACTGATCGTGTGGGTCTTTCCGCCATTCACAATCTGAATGCCGGAATGCTGATCGAACTCCACGCCCGATCCGCCCGACGTGCTGGCCGTGGTTTCGGCCACCGCGGCCGAGCCATTGCTGCCTGCGGCCAGGGTTGCCGTGAAGTCGGCCGCGGCCGCCGAGTTGTTGATGGCGTGGACCACCATTTCCGCCGTGGTGGCGCCGATTTCGGCGCTGACGGTAATCGTGCGGGCGTTGGCGTCGTACGCCACGGCCTCGCTCCCCGCCACGCCGCCGCTGACGATCTCCAGGGTGAAACCATTGAAAGCGTCGCCTCGCTGGTTGGCCGTAACCTGGAACACGCCCTGGGGCGAACCCGTGTCCACCCGCGCACTGCTGGGCACGCCCAATATTTGGCCGACGGGAGTGGTCGAACGGAGCACGGGGTCGAGGTCTTTGCCAATGACCGGCGCCGTGCCGACGCCCAACTCCTGCAGGATTCCCAATTCGCGGGCCGTGGTGCCGCCGGCGACTTCGCGAATGGTGAGGTTGCCCTGATCGAGTTGCACGTTGATGCCCTGCGGGGTAACCCAGGCGCTGACCCGGCTGCCGGCCAGGTGCGTGCTCTGCAGCAGCCGCACCACGTCGCCCACCGTTTCGGCCCGGCTGATATCGACCGTGGCCGCGGCCCCGATGCCATTGGCCAGGGTGAGGCTGCCCGGCGTGATTCCCCGCCCCGCGTTCAGATCGGCCAGCCGGGTGCTTTCGGTCACCACGGGATTCAGGTCCACCGAGGCCTGTCCCGCCGCCGACATCGCTCCAAACACTTGCTGCCCGGTCACGTTGGTGGCGAACAGCACGTCGATGTCGGCATAACTCTCCAGCGTCAATTCGTTGCCGTTGTAGCGAATCTGGCTGCCGACCATCTCAAACGGGCGGACGTTGGTTTGCGAGCCCGAAAACAGATAGCGTCCGCGAAACTGCTGGTTGCCCACGTCGATCAATTGGCGAATGGCTTCTTCCACTTGCCTGGCGGCGGCCGCCTGGGCTTCGGGCGACGACGTATTGGACGACACCGACACCGCCAGGCCGCGAACTTCCGCCATGGTTCCGGCCACGGAGTTGAGCGCCGAATCGCTCGCCGACAGAAACGACTGATTCGTAACCAGGTTGGTCTTGACCTGCTGTTTTCGCTCCAGCAGTTTTTGCAGGCTGATGGTTCGCAGCGCCGCCGGCGCGTCTTCGCTGGGCAGGGCGAATCGGTATCCCGTACTCAATTGATTTTGAATGCGGAACAATTCGCTCTGATCAAAGCGAAGCTGGCTCAGCAACCGGCTGGTGACCAGGCTGTCGCTGATTCGCGTGGACGATATGGGAAGGATCGCCGTCATGACGAGATTTGACCCACCAGGGTGTGTTAGAGACTGACCAGGATTTCCAACAACTCATCGAGCGTGGCGATATATCGAGCGGTGGCCTGAAACGCGCGCTGGTATTGCAGCAGTTTGATGGTTTCTTCATCCAGGCTGACGCCGCTGACCGAAAGATGCTGCGCCTCGAGTGCGGCTTCGAACACCCGATAGCCATTGGCGACCGAATTGGCCACGCTGGCCGATTGGGTCACGTCCCCCACCAGGCGGTCGTACAGCGCGCTGATCGAGATGCCATGGTGCGCCGCGAGGGGCCGTTCCAGAAAGCCTCCCAATTCCACGGCCCCGTGGGTGTCTGCGCCAATTCCTCCGCGGCTGGCGGCGAACTTTCCCGGGTCGGCCAGCATCGTCTGGCTCACGCCGATATCGGCCGCCGACGAGCCGCGAAAAAACGTATTGATGCCCAGCGCGGCCAGCACGCCGCTGGTGTCGTTGGCAAAAGCAATCTCCTGCTGGCCGGTGCTGCTTTGAATGCGCAACCGCCCGTCGGCGTCGACGCTGGCCTCTACCCCGTTGATCGCCGCCAACTGGGCGACCAGGTTGTTCAGCGTGGTGTCGGCGTTGTCCAGGCCGTCGAGCTTGATGAACACGTCCGACCGTTCGGTCAACCCGGTCTGGCGGTTGTAAACCAGCACCTCGAACGACCCGTTCACAGGCGTGAACGGCAGGCCGGCCCGATCGAGGGCCGCCGCCGCGCTGGAAACGGCGAACTCGCTGGTCAGGTTCTGGTAACCGCTGAGCCCTTGCCCCGACGAAAACACGCGATTGAACTCGTAAATCAGCGAACGGGAGAACTCGTTCAGTTGATCGACAAATCCCCCCAGGATCTGATCGCGCGAGGTGAGCAATCCGGCCAGTTCGCCGCCGGTGGGGTTGAACGGTTCGTCGGTATCGGCAAACCGCACGTAGGCCACGGTCAATCCCCGGTCGTTGGCCAGGTACGACTCGACCTCGCGGCGGATGCCTTCAAACACCAGGAAGCTGCCGTCGAGCGAAACGTTGACCGTGCCGTTGGGCTGCTCGTCGATCCGCACGCTGACCAGTTCGGACAGTTTGCTGAGCGCGAGGCCGCGCTGGTCGCGCAAGCCCACCGCGTCGCTCTTGGAAACCGATCCGCCTTCCACCTGGGCGATCTGGACATTGAGGTCGCGGATTTCCTCCGTCAGCCGGTTGATGTCCTGGGCGATGGAAACCACCCGCTCGTTCAGATCGCGCCGATCGGTTTGCACGCGTTGGGCCAGCCGCTGGATATCGCCGGTCAGCGTTTGCCCCTGCAGCGCCGCCAGGTGGCGCACGCCTGCGTCTTCTGGCTGGTTGAGAATTTCTTGAATGCTGGCGATGAAATGATTGAGCGACGTGCTGAGGTCGGTTTCGCCAAGCTCGCCGATCAATTGCTCCAGTTTCCGGTAGGTTTGCTGCTGGATTTCGGCGTTGACGCGATCGCTGGTGGCGCTGCGCAACTGCTTTTCCACAAACTTGTCCACCTTTTGCACAATCGCCTGAACGTCGACCCCCAGACCCAGCAGCAGCTTGCCCATCCGCTGCGTGGGCCCTGGCTGCAACACCACCTCTTCGCGCAGGTAGCCCGGCGTGTTGGCATTGGCAATGTTCTGCCCCACCACCTGCATGCCGATTTGATTGGCGCGCAAGGCGTTGTTGGCGAGCTGGATGGAACTGTAAATCGACATGGCAACGACACGCAATCAAAAAAGGAAGCAGGCCAAACCCGCCGCGGGCCGACGGCGGCAGCCGGCCGCGGCCCCCCCCAAGTCACACTTCTTCGTCCACCAGCACTCCCGTCGGGGCGCCTTGCCCGCCGCCTTCCTTTTCATAGGTCGGCTGCAGCCGTCCGCCGGTGGCGATGATCTCCAGCATTTGCGACAAATGAATCAGCGAGCGCTGATGAAGCACCCAGTTCGACAGGTTGCGCTGCCGCAGCAGCAGCAACTGCTGCTGCGCGGAATCCAGCTTGCCTTGTATGGTTTGCCGCGCGGCCCCCTCGGGCAGGGCCGCCGTCAGCAGCCGCAGATTCTCGTGCGGCTTGCCTTGTTGCTCGGCGCGGGCCAGCAGCCGCTCCCGCTGTTCGTGGCACGCTTGCAGGCGGGCGAGCAACTCCTGCTCGCGGCTTTGCAGTTCTCTCAAACTGGTTTCCGCGGTCGGATTGAGCAGCAACTGCTGCTTGTCGACCAGCACGGCCAGCCAATCCTGCTGCACCGAGGACAACTCCTCGAGCAGTTCCGGCAATGCCTGCTCCCACACGATGTCGGTATCGGTCATGGTTCGTTGGTCCCCCTCATTCGCTCAATGTTGTTGCGGTGAAACGTACGGCGTCTTCCATTGGTGCGCGCCGGTTGGGCTGCTGGCGGCCGTCGCGGCCGGTTGCCGCCGCGTTATGCCTCGGCCGAAAAGCCCGGGGAATTCCTGCCGGCAAACTGCAGGTTGTACATCGACTCGGCGAGGCGTCCGCCGTGAGCCTTGGTCATGCGTTCGGTGAGCACCTGATCGAGCTGCTGTTGGAAAATCTCTTCGGTGCGGCCGCCGTGAAAGTAGGCTGGCTTGCCGAGCGTGTCGCGCATCGATTTGAACAACTGGCCGTACAGCGTCTGGCCCACAAAGTTGGTGAACTGGGTTTTCAGTTCCGCGTCGTCTGGCGATTCCGCGGCCAAGGCGCCGAGCGCGGATTCGGACGGATCCTCCGGCTGCTGGTCGGCCGTCGCCCTCAACAGATCGAGAAAGCTTCGCGACGGCGCGGCGCCGGCTTGCCAGGCCGGCAATGGTTCGCGGCCGGCCAACAGGGCTGCGGGAGAAATGGCGGCGGTGGGCATCATGGTCGTCAACCGTTGGATGTGGGGAAGGGTTCCAATTTCGCGCGGACCCGCGGCTCGCACCGCCGGGCCGTCATTCAATGATCAGCCGTCCGCGCAGCTTTCCGTTCCGTTCCAGTCCCTTGAGGATTTCGATCATGTCTTCGGTGGGCACTTTCACCGCGTTGAGCGCTTCGAGCAGGGCTTTCAGTTGCGTGGGGTTGGCTTTTTCCGGATCGACGCCCACGAAGGGATCGCCCAGAAACGCGCCGGTTTCCACCACGATATTGCGGTGCGTGACCACCGCCGGGCCGATCTCCACGTCGCCGCTGATCACCACGCTGCCGGTCCGCTCGTTGACCACCACCCGGGCGTCGGTGCGAATTTCGTCCAGCGGCAGGTTCATGATCTGGGCGACAAACTCCACGGGAAAACGCTGATACTGCGGCGGAATGCCCACCATCACGTTCACCTGGTTGATGGCCATGGCCGGCCGCACGTATTGCGTGCCATATGGCGTCGATTGCTGGCTGGAGAATTGCTCGTTGACCAGGTCGGCAATTTCCTGGGCCATGATGAAACTGGCCTGGTTGGGATTGATCACCAGCGTGATCCGGCCGTCTTTGACGTACGGATTGAAGAAGTCTTCCACCAGGCGGCAGCCGTTGTAAACCGTGGCCGTGTTGGCGTTGGTGGGGTCCACTTTCAAGTCGCCTTGGGCAAACGCATAAACCTTGTTGTTGCCCGGCTGCACGTCTTGCAGCGGCGTGACAAACAGCCGCCCTCCGGCCAGGCTCTTGGCCGAACCAATCGAACTGACGCGGCACGTCAGCCGATCGCCGTCGCGAGCGCCTCCGGCGGGCACGGTGGCCGAAACCATCACCAGGGCCACGTTCTTGGCGTCTTGAATCTCGCCCAGCCCGCCCGAACCCAGCGGATGCTCCATCAGTTGCAGCGTGGCGGCAAGGCTGCGAATGGTAGGCAAGAACTTGGTGCTGTCGCCGGTGCCGCGAAGGCCCACGACCAGGCCCATGCCGACCAGTTCGTTTTCTTCCTGGCCCTTCACGCGGCAGACATCGATCAGCCGGGTTTGGGCCGGGGCGGCGCTGGCCAGTCCCAGCAGCAGCGCGCAGCCGACCAGCCACGCCAGCGGCCGGCAAGCCGTGCGCGGCGCCGGATGGTGAAGGGCAAGCAGCGAGCAACGCGGGGGATTCGAGCAAGGCATCGGTATTCTGCTGTGTGGGAGTCGGTGAGGAATGAACTTGCGGTTTTGTGCCCGCCGCGCGTTGGGTCGCGGCGGCGATCAGAACGGAGAAACCCTGTCCCAAAACTTCATGAACCAGCCGCGGCGATACGAGTCGCGCACGTGCCCCATTTCGCGCTTGTTGATCGTCAGCCCCGAAACGTTCTCGCTCAGCACGCGATTGTTGGGCAGCACGTCTTCGGGCCGCACTTCTCCGGTCAGGGTCTGCTCCCAAACTTCGTCGTTGTTCTTCACCGTTTGCTGGGCTTCGATGATCAGGTTGCCGTTGGGCCGCACGTCTTTCACCCGCGCGGCAATGGTGAACTGCATGCGGTCGATGGTTTCAATCTCGTTCTCGGCGCGGTATTGCGTATTGAGCTTGCCTTGCACCCGGGGATCGCCTTCCCGCTGCAAAGCCGGTTTGAGCGAGAGTCCTCGCAGTTCGATCCAGTCTTGCAGCCGCGCGTCGTAATCGGCGCGCTTGCGGCGCTGCACCTCCGCTTCGCTCAAAAAGGCGTTGCGGATATTTACCACCACCGTGACGATGTCGTGCTTCTGAATCATGCGGGGAGGTTCAGGCGCAATGTAATAGAACGAAGAATTCTGCACCGTCAGCGGCTGGCTCGACGACATTTCTCGATACAGCGTGCCGCTTTGGGCCAACGCCGCCGCAGGCGCTCCGCACGCGATACCCAGCCCCCATACCGCCGCCAGCAGGGCAGGGCCGGACGGCCGATGCAGGGAAAACAGCCTTGGGCAATTCATGACCGGTTCTCGGATGTTCTCGGGGGAAAAAATGTTCCGGCTCAACGCGCATCCATCTGGCTAGCGAACCCAGTCTTCGCGCGGGCGACGCGCCGGGGGGTCGGCCGCCAGGCTGGTGCCGCGGGCCAGCACGTCCACCGTTTGCAGGGCGCTCACGCGAGCGTGAAACAGGCTGCGATCGGCCAACGACTCGACCAGCACCATTTCGCCCCGGCGGCCCGACTCGCGGGCACGCGCTTCCATGCGCAGCCGCACGCCAGAACTATGGACCAAAACCGTGACCACTTCGCCGCGGCGCACCAGTTCGGGTTCGCGAACCAGCCCCGCGCTGAGGATCTGGCCGGCGGCCATGTTTTGCAGGGCCTCTTGTCCCAGCAAATCTTCGATGGAGTGGCAAGCGTCGGTGGCCGCGGCCTGTACGCCGCGCTGCAACTGCAAATGTTCGCGCTGCAGGATGGTGCCTTTGCTGATGGCGGTGGTGGCGATCACCACCGAGGGGAGCAGCGACACCACCGCCGTCACCTCCAACTGTTCTTGCCGGTTGGGCAGATCAAACGCGATCGCGAAGGTGCGCGTGCCCAGCCAGGCCGAGGCGGCCCCCGCCGAGCCCCCGGCGCCGCCGGGGTCGGCGGCCGAGGCCAACGTCACCGCGTTGCCGCCGGCCGTCGTTTCGCGGGCCACCGAGCAGCTCACGCATTCGGCGGCGGCACGTTGGGCCGCCGGATTCCACCGCAGCGACACGCTCCACGGCTCGTCGGCCGAAACCCGATGCTTGAGAAAACTGACAATCGCCGCCGTCAACTTCTGCTCTGCCTGGCGAACGTGCGAGTTGCTCAGCGGAGTGGATCGGGGCGCCAGCGGAGGGTGGTCGGCTCTGGCTTTGCCAGGCTTGGACTCCGCGGCTGGCATGCCGCCCGCCGTAACGACCACGCTGGCGGCGCCCGAAAACCGGTGGCTGGAAAGATCGGCCCCGCGGTGGAGCAGCGTCCGCTGGATATCGACCACGCTCAGCGTCAGTTGCTGGTCGGGCAGCGGAGCGGGCCGCAATTCCAGGTTCGCCAGGTGTTGCGCCGCTTGGGGATCGTTGGCATAGATGTTCGCCACGTCGCCCAGCAGGATCAGCGCCCCGCTGGCGCTCGCCTTGGCACGAAACTGAATTTCGGCCGCCGCCGCCCGAGGGCACTCGCCGCACCACGCCGCGCCCAGCACGGCGACAACGGCAAGCCAGCCGCGGGCGAAAAGCGACATTTGCGGCTGATGAAACAAAGTCGTAACAAACATGGCGACCGGAATCTGGTTGAGGGGAGATTATCGTGCCGGGCCGGCACCCCAAGGCGAATGGCGTTTAGAACCGTCGCAGGTTGGCCACCAGTTGCAGAATCTGGTCGCCGGCCTGAACCGCTTGCGAATTCAATTCAAACGAGCGCTGCGTGGTGATCAGGTCGATGAGTTCGCGCACCGGCTCGACGTTCGATTGTTCGAGCGTTCCCTGCCGCACCTGGCCCAATCCGTCCTGGCCGGGATTTCCCAGTTGCGGTTGGCCCGAAGCCAGCGTTTCGGCATAGAGGTTCTCGCCCAGCTTCACCAGGCCGTCGGGATTGACGAACTGCGCCAGTTGCAGCGTGGCCAGCGGTTGCAACTGCGGGTTGCCGGGTTGCTTCACCGACACAATGCCTTGAGGGCTGACCTCGATGTGCGTGGCGTCTTGTGGAATGGTGATGGGCGGTTCCAGCAGTCTGCCAATGCCGGCCGAGCCCATCACAATCTGCCCGTTGTTGTTGAGATTGAAATTTCCGCTGCGGGTGTACAGGATTTCGCCCGTGCCGGGTTCGGTGACTTGGAAGAAGCCTTTGCCTTCGATGGCCCAATCCAGTTCTTTGTTGGTGGTGTCGAACGATCCCTGGCGGAACTCGGTTTGCATGCTGTTGACGCGGGTGCCCAGACCGACGTACACGCCGGTGGGCGTGAGATTGCCGTCGGCGTCTTCGGCGCCCGGCAAGGTGTAATTGATGTAGAACAGATCCTCGAAGTTGGCCCGATCGCGCTTGTAGGCGGTGGTGGCCACGTTGGCCAGGTTGTTGGCGATCGTATCGAGCTTGGTTTGCATGGCCTCCATGCCCGAGGCGGCCGTGTACAGCGTTTGCATTGCCATCTTGGTATTGCCTTGTGCGGAATGGACGTTTAACGAACGGTCAATACGCGGCTGATCAAGTTGCCGAGCATGTGATCGTGGTTGCGAATCAGGGTGACGTTGGATTCGAAAGCCCGCGACGCGGAAATCATGTTCATCATTTCGGCCACGGGGTTCACGCCCGAGGTCTCCAGCATGCCGCTTTCCACGCGGCGGAATTCAGGCGGCAGGGGAACGGTTGCGGCCAGGGGGTGAAACAGATTGCCGCCGGCCTTCACCAAATCGCCAGGCTGTTGCGGCCGCACCAGCGCCAGGGGAATCCGGGCGCCGTCCTGCAGTACCTCGCCTTCGCGCGAGAGCCACCAGGGCCGGTTGGGATCGATGGCCACCGGCGCGCCATCCGCCGACAGCACCGGAAGCCCCTCGTCGGTGGTCAGCATCCCGGTCGCGGTGAAGTTGAAATTTCCTGCCCGGGTAAGCAGCTTCTGCCCTTGCTTTTGCACCACGAAGTAGCCGTCGCCGCGGATCGCGAAGTCTTCGGGACGGGAAGTCTGTTGATAACCGCCGGGCGAGAAGTCGGTGGTGGTGGCCTCCACCATCACGCCGCCGCCAACGTCGTTGATGCTGCCGGAGCCGGGTACGTCCTCGCCTTGCACAATGGCTTCGGCGAATCGAGCCTGCAGTTGCACCACGTCGCGCTTGAACGCGGTGGTGTCGACATTCGCCAGATTGTTGGCAATGACTTCGAGGCGCCGGTTTTGAACCATCGCCCCTTCGGCCGCAATGTACAATCCGTAAGGCATCGGTGCCGTGCAGGGTGTTTCGTTCGCCCCCCCGGGCATTCGAACACGATGCCCCCACCCAAATGCAAACCACGTGCCGGGTCCATTCCCCGGCCGGCACAATTCGCAACCGCCGCGCGCAAACTCAAAACGCAGGGCGATTAAGCGTTGCTGCCGCCATGGCCGCGGGGCACGCCCGCGACCACGCTCCCCGCATGTGCTAGCGGCGAAATCTGCGCGTCGGTCGGCAAAAGCTGCGCGTGCATCGGCAAAAGCTGCGCTGGCTGGCTCGGCCAAAGCTGCGCGATCGCGGCGGCAAATGCCGTAGGTGAAACCGGGCAGCGCCAACCACAGCGCTAGGCCAGGTTCGCGGTCCTCTCGGGAGAGTTTACAGCCGAGGCAAACTGGGACCGCCGCCGCCACCACCACCTCCGCCGCCGGCCGGGATCAGTTTCTGCTCTGTCCAGGTGTAGCCGGAGAGACGGGGATGGAGCGGCTTTGCCTGCTGAGCCCAAGGCGTGCCGGCATGGTCGGCCTGGCACCGGGCGAAGGAGCGATTGGCTTCGGCCAAGCGTTCTTCTCCCCAGGCTCCGCTGCGCAGGGGACCGCCGCGCGTGATCGTAAGCTGGTTCGTATCGGCCTTCTTCAACCCTTGGGAAAGCAACTGCTGGCAGAGCAAGCCGTACTCGCGGTACTGCAGACTGGCGGCCAGCAACTCCCCCCGGGCGAGATCGTAGGCCGCCCGCCAACGCGCCGACTGCTCGCGCGAATAGTCCGCTTCGAGCTGGGGGTTGCCCAGCACTTGCAAAGCCTGGTCGATGACCGCCGAGACGGTTTCCGCGTAACGAAATTCCTCCGCCAGATCGCGGGCCAGCCGCGCGCCAAAATCGGGGTACAACACCAGCCGGTAAGGGCGCTCCGCGGTCCAGTAGAAGTGCATCTTGGGCAGCCGGGCTTCGGCCAGATTCGCCGTCAGCTTGGCCGCCTGAACCACCGCCGCACGCAGCGGATGCTCGGCCAGGCTGGCTTCGATTTCGCTGGCCGCGCGGTAGTCGGGCGCGTATGCGAGCAACTCTTGCGGGTTGAAGGCGCGCTTCTCGTCGCGATCGTAAATCAGGTAAGATCCGCCGGTTTCGCGCGCCAGGCGAACCAGCCCGTAAGGTCCAAACCCCGACGACACAATGTCGGTGCGCGCGTGGTAATAGGCAACGGGGCCGTCGTGATGGATTGCCGGCAGGCTCACGCGGTCGGGAACCGCCGATTCGGGTCCTTTGCGAACCGGCAAATAAAACACTTCGTTCCGCAGCGAATACCTTTGCTGGCCGACCCCGCGCCCAAACGAAGCCGCCGCGCCCACGATCGTCACCGCCACCCGCTCCTGCTGGCACAAGGCAATCGCCGATTCCAAATGCTCCAGATCGTCGCCCGATTCGTCCGTCCAAATCACGATCATGATTCGTCCGTCCCACTTCTTGCGATAGTAACTGGCGCTGTGCCCCAGGGCATCGAGCACGTTCTCCAAGCCCGAAGGGTCGTTGGGCATGGCTCGTGCCGCCCGCAGCAACCGTTCGCTGTTGTCGGTCATGGCCATGATTTCGCGGTGCTGCGCGCCAAAGGCCACCGCGCAATGCTGCACCCGGTAGCCGTCGGCCCCGCCTTCCAACTCCTTCAGCAGCGGCTGCAAGTAACGGCTGGCCATGGCCCGATCGGCGTTCAGGCTGTTGGAAGCGTCGAACAACCAGAGCACCAGCAGATTGCCCTCCTGCAATCGGCCCTGGATCTCGCCCACCACGCCCCCCACGGCCTCTTCCACGCTGCCCATCACGCGAAACCGCTGCGACTCCTCGGCCACCACCTGCACGCCGCCGTCATCGAAGCCCAGCGTCAACGTGTCGGGCGAAACGTTGGCCATCTGGAACAGGTTGGAGGTCGCCGCGGGCGCCTCGGCCACGATGGCAACCGGCTGGCTCGGCATGTGGTTGGGAAGCGGCGTCATGCCGACGACCGAAACCGCGTCGGCCCGCGACGGCGCGTCTTCCGAGGGTTGCTCGGGGAGCACGTCCAACAGGGCTTCTTCGTCCAGCAGCGGCGTTTCCGCCAAACCGGCTTCCATTTCGGCCAACAGCGCGCTGCCGCGGATGCCCACCACGATGATCAGCAGCATGGCGATGGCCGCGGCGTGAATCAGCAGACTCACGCTGCAGCAGAGCGACAGTCGCCACCACCCCAGCGAGCCGCCGTCCTCCAGCGGCCGAACCTCCCAATCGCTGGTTGGCGCGGCGGGCGGCGCCGCGGCGGTTGGCGGCGCCGCGCCGGTGGGTGCCTGCGGAGGCCGGGGCGGCGACATTGCCCGCTCGTCCAGCGAGGGTGAAGCAAATTCCGCGGGATCAAAGTCATCGTCCGCCGGGGGCGTTTCTGCGGCAGCGGGGCCTGGCGCCGCGGCCTGGGATTGCGCCAGCTTGGCCTGGGCCCTCGCGGCCGCTGCCCGCTGCACCGCCGCCGCCACGGCCTGTTGTCGGACCTTGGCCGGAATGGGAAACACACGCCCGCACTCGGGGCAAGCCACCGTGGCTTCCCCGTTGGGCTTCCAGCGAAAGGTCGTTTCGCAACTGGCGCACTGGAATTTCACGACGAGCCCCTTCCGTCGTATCGTTCGAAGCGAAGCGAGCCACGGCCGGCGCCGCCGCTCGCAAACACGGGATGGGATTCGCAGAAACCCCCTACCATAAGGTGGGTTCCACGTGCTGGTAGTATCCGCCCGGTCGGGGGGCATGGCAAGCAGATTCTTTTCCGCCGCGGCAACCAGGACGGCGCACGTCTGGTATCTGCCGGGGGCGAGCGCGGCTAATCTTCGGGCAGCGCATGTTTCTTGCGCAGCGTCACTTCGTTGCCGGTTTCGTTGAAGAGCACTTCATCCATGAAGGCGCGCATCAGCAGCACCCCGCGGCCATAGGCCTTTTCCAGGTTTTCGGGGTCGGTGGGGTCGGGCAGGCTCTCGACATCGAAGCCGCGCCCTTCGTCGCGGATCACAAATTCGGCCTCCCGCGGCGTGAGCCTGGCCGCGAGCGTGATCGATCGATGGCGATACGGCGAAGACTCCAAACGGCTGCGCACCAGGTCGCGGTAGGCTTCCTCGTCGCTGTCGCGCAATTCCGAACCCACCTCCAAGTTGCCGTGATACAGCGCATTCACCAGGGCTTCTTCCAGGGCGACGCTCACCTGCAACCGGCCCGCTTCGTCGAACAGCCCAATGTGCTCGGCGCTTTCCAGCAGATAGCCCACCAGCAGCGGAACCAGCGAGGGATCGGTATCGAGCCGGAAGCTGCAATCGGTAGTCGCCATGCAGCCGAGCAGGCGTTGGCGATTGCGCTGCTGGCCCGATACCGCCAGCAGGCGATGCACGGTTTCCAGCAGGTACTGCGAGAGCAGCCGCTTGGGCACGTAACTCGCCGCCCCTTTCTGCAGCGCTTCGGCGGCAATTTCCTCGCTGCCGGCCGAGGTCATCAAAATCACCGGCACCTGGGCGAACTGCCGGCGCACGGCCTCCACCAGTTGCAGCCCGGTCATTTCCGGCATGACCAGATCGGTCAGCACCAGATCGGGAAGTTGCTGGCCCATCAGCTCCAGCGCTTCGACGCCGTGCTTCGCGTATTCGACGGACAGGTCGATGTCTTTTTCCAGCAACCCTCCCGCGAGCCGCCGGTCGGTGGCCAAGTCATCGACAATCAGAATTTTGGGCATGCGATGCAGTCCGAGATTAAAACGCTGACGATAGTTGTAGGATATTGCCGTAAACATTATGGCGTCGCGGCGGCCAAAGGCCCGTTTCGCCAGGCAGCGATGGTCGACTAGTTTGCCTGTGCCTTTTCGGGGATCTCGCCCGTTCCCAAAAATTGCTGCAACTCGGGCACGAGCCGATCCAGCCCGCTTTCGGCCGCGGCCAGCACCCGCTCGGCACCTTTGGTGCTTCCCTCGCGTCCCATCGTCTCCAGCCGGAACGTTTCGCGATAGGCCGAGGTGTCGCCGAAGTTGCGCATCGAGCCTTTCAAGGCATGGGCCGCCGCGGCCAGGTCGGCCGGATTTTGGGCCACGATCGCCTGCCGCACCCGCTCCAGCAACTGAGGGTATTCTTCCAGAAACGCCTCGACAACGATCCGCAGCAATTGCCGATCGTGCTGCACGGCCTGCAGCGCCGCCTTCCAATCGGCCACGAATACTCCGTCGGTTCCCTCGCCGTTGCCCGCGGCGGCATGCGTGTCGCCGAGCAGATCGAACATGGTTTGGAACAGAGCCGCCGCCCGAATCGGCTTGGCCAGGTAGCCGTCCATGCCCGACTCCAGGCAGCGCTCACGATCTCCCTTCATGGCATGGGCGGTCATGGCCACGATCGGCACGTGCCTGCCGGTATGGGCTTCGCGGCGGCGAATCATTTCGGTGGCTTCCAGCCCATCCATGTCGGGCATTTGCACATCCATCAGCACCAGATCGAAGTTGGCGGCCTCCAGCGCCTGCAACGCCTTGCGTCCGTTTCCAGCGACCACCACGTGGTGCCCTTGCCGCTCGAGCAGTCCCACGGCCAGCTTCTGGTTCACCAGCGTGTCTTCGGCCAGCAGGATTTGCAGCGGCCGCAATTGCACGTTGTCGGGCGTCGCTCCCGGGGCGTACGCCTCGCGCGACACGTCGAGTACGGCCGCAATCGTGTCGAACAGTTCCGACTGCTTGACCGGTTTGATCAAATGCTCGGCCAGACCTTGCCGCTCGCATTGCCGCAAATCGCTCGGTTCGCTCGCCGACAGCATGAGAATGGCCGGGCAGGGTGCGTCGCCCCCGTCGCGAATTTGCGAAATGAGCCGCAAGCCGTCCATGTCGGGCATCCGGGCGTCGGCAATCACCAGGCCAAACCGGTCGCCCTCGCGTGCGGCCTCGTTCACCAGCCGCAGGGCCTCGCTCCCACTGCCCGCCACGGCGGGGCGGAATCGCCAGTTGGCCAGCATTTGCCCCAGCACTCGCCGCGACGACGCGTTGTCGTCCACCACCAACACCCGCAGGTTTTCCAGCTCGCCAGGTGGCGACGGCAGTACTTGCGGATCGGGCGGCAAACCAAACCGGCAGGTGAAGTAGAACCGGCTGCCGCGGCCCGGCTCGCTTTGCACGCCAATCCGGCCCCCCATCAACTCCACCAGCCGCATCGAAATCGCCAATCCCAGGCCCGTGCCGCCAAACCGGCGCTTCATGCTGTTGTCGGCCTGCTCGAAGGCTTCGAAGATGTGCCGCTGCTTGTCGGGCGAAATGCCGATGCCAGTATCGCAAACCGAAAATTCCAGGGCGATGGCCTTGCTCCGCGCCGTGCGCACCTTCACCGCGACGACAATTTCGCCGCGGTCGGTGAACTTGATCGCGTTGCCTACCAGGTTCACGATCACCTGCCGCAGCCGATGCGCGTCGCCGATCAGCGTCGCCGGCACGTCGCTGGACACGTCGCACACCAGTTCCAGGCCTTTGCTGTGGGCGCGATAAGCCAGCGATTTCAGGGCGTCTCCCAGGCGTTCGCGCACGTCGAACGGCGCCGATTCCAGGTCCAGCTTCCCGGCCTCGATCTTAGAGAAATCGAGCACGTCGTTGATCACCGCCAGCAGCGATTCGCCCGAGTCTTGCAGCAGTTGCAGATACTCGCGTTGTTCGCCGTTGAGTTCCGAGCCCAGCAGCAGGTCGGTCATTCCCAAAATGGCATTCAGCGGCGTGCGGATTTCGTGGCTCATGTTGGCCACGAACTGGCTCTTCGCCCGGTTCGCCGCTTCGGCGGCCTCTTTGGCCTGCTTCATCGCCGCTTCGGCCTGCTTGCGATCGGTAATGTCGCGAATGAAAATGGCAAACGCCGCGTTGCCCTGCAGCGGGATGGGCTGCGTGGCCATTTCGGCCACGAAGGTCTGGCCGTCCTTGCCGCGAACCGGCACCTCCAATCGCTTGGCCAGCAGCGAACCCACCTCGCCCGCCCCCGCGTAACGCAACAGGTTTTCCCGGTGCCGTTCCCGGGCGGTGGCGGGCAGAATCAGGTCCACCAGGTCGCAGCCCACCACTTCCTTCCGCGAGTAGCCGAACATTTTTTCGGCCGCCCGGTTGAACTCGACGATCTTGGCCTCGTGATCGCTGAGAATGATAGCGTCCATCGAGGCTTCGAACAGGGCCCGCTTGCGAACCTCGCTCTCCCGCAACTCGGCTTCTTGCCGCTTGTTTTCGCTCACGTCCCAAAAGATGCCCTGCACCCCAATCACTTCGCCATCGCCGCCAATCACCGGCGACTTCATCACTTGCATGTAGCGCTGCGTGCCGTCCGGCCCTTGATAATGTTCCACGTCCTTGAACACTTCGCGGCGGCTGATCACGTTGTAATCGTCTTGGCGGTACTTCTCGGCCAGCTTGGAGGGGAAGAAGTCAAAGTCGGTTCGGCCCAGCACCTCGTCGATGGGACGATTCAACAGTTCGCACAGCGTGCGGTTGGCGAAGGTGATGCGCCCCGCCCGATCCTTGCGAACCACGTGCACTGGCAAATGTTCCACCAGCGAGGAGTACGAAGCCTCGGCGTCGCGCAGGGCCTGCTGCAATTCGGCCATCACGGCCATGATTTGCTCGTTGTCGGTGGCCACCTGCTCGAACCGCTGCAAGGTTTCCTCGTTCGCCCGCCGCTGCTGTTGCCAATGTCGGCGCAGCCGAGTGATTGCCACCGCCGCCCCCCAGATCGCCAGCAGCAACAGCAACCGCCCCACCGCCGTGGCCGCCGTCGCTTGCTCCGAAATCGCCGCGACAAAACCGGTGAACACCGTCGCCAGCGATACCCCGGCCGCCGCCAGGTACGGCGCGTCGCGATTCGCATGCAGTCCCGCCGCCGCCACGGCGGCCAGGTAGCAGATGCCCGCCGCCGACAACGCGGGCCAGGCCCACTCGAGGGCGAGCCCCGCTGCCGCCGACAGCAGCACCAGCAACAATATCGGAACAGGAGTTGACTTCATAAAGTCGCCGGGACCAGGCCGCGAGTTCCCAGGTGCTTCCAAATGCGCCCGTTGCTTGGTACAGCGATCGCGCAGCTGAGTACAACGATCGCGCAGAAGCCATCTTCAGCCTAACGCGACGCCCGGCGCCGGGCAATGCAGCACCTCGCCGCCCGCCAGAAACACGCCAAGGGGTGCCGCCGCCCGCGGAGCACCCGGCAGGAAACCTGGCCGCGCGCCCAATCATCTTCCCCCGCCCGCGTCGCCCCGGCAACGGTCGTGGCTCAACTCTCCAGCAACTGTCGCAAATGGAAGTGAAACTTGCCCAGCTTGCCGCCGTAGTTTCCGGCGGTAATGGCCACGATGCCCTCGCCCGCCGCGGCCCGGATCGCCCGCCGCATCGCCTCGGCCACGTCGCTCTCTTCGGCGCCGTCGATCACGATTTCGAGCGCGTGGTTGACGCCCGGGTGCAGTTTCGTTTCGGTGCGCCCGCGGAGCGTGGGACAATAAGCGTCGGCCGTCGAGGCCGAAAGTTTCTTGTAGGTGGAACCCACCTTGCTGCCGCTGCGGACCACCCCGCCGGGAAAAGGCAAGATCACGCCCGGCAGGTCGCGCACGGACTCCACCGCCCGCCGCGCGGCCGACAGCGCGGCCTCCAGCGTTTCCGCTTGCAGGATCAGGTTGCCTCCGCCCACGCCCTTCGCCACGCCCACCGTGTCTTGCACCAAAAATTCGCCGTCCATGGTCGGTATCCGCCAGTAACGCCGGCCGCCGATCAGTTTGCTCTTCTGAAAGCCGTCGCCAAAAAAGCGAATGTGTTTGCCCAGCGGAATCCGCTCCTCGGCCTCGGGCAGTCCATCGAAGACCGCCGTGGTGGGGCACGTCATCAGGCATTGACCCACCCGGTTGGGCACGCTCTTGGCCAAACCTTCCGCCGAAAAGCCAAAAATCATCATCGCCGCGCCAACCCGGCCGTCGGGTGTTTGCGCCTCGTTCAACCACTGCTCGGTGGCGGCTTCGGCGTCGCAGGCAATCACGCTGGTGGCATACCCGGTGGCCTCGGCCAGCGCGGCCGCCAGCCAATAGTCGTCGTGCGCGGTAACCACCAGCCGCACGTACCGCGTGCGAAACGCCTCCGCGAACGTGTCCTCAATTTGCGTGTTTCCAAGCTTCATCATCCGCAGCGCTTGCTCCAGTTGGCATTCCGGCCGTTGGCGGCAAATGGGGGGGCTGTTATAAAACGTCGGTCACGGCCTGCCCTCGTTGCGGCGGGCTGCGCCAATTTCTTCGGCCAGGGCTCAAACATTGGCGACCGGGGGTGCCCGGCGCCAACGCAACCGCGGCCGCTTAACTCCACAACCGCCACGGCAAACCCAAAACCCCCGGCAATCGAGGCAAATCGCCGGCCTTTTCGGCTTCTGCTGAACTTTGTGGAACCTGCCAGCGTCTAAGGGAAGTTACTTGCCCACCGTGTCGCCTGCAACCGTTGGTTTTTGGGATTGAACGCCGGGCACGCGGTGGGGTGATAGTTAAACTGCGCAAACTCCAAAGTGCATTCCCTTGGCGGCCGATTGCTTGGCGCACAGGGGGATCGACGATTACATTGCGAGTGTGCCTTTTTCCGGTTGATTTCGCATTTCGGCCGTGCGAACGGTTGGAGCAAGTTGCCTCTTGCGGCCGATCGTTCCCATTCCATCACGTCTTCCGCTGTGGGGGTAGGAAGGCAGTGCTTCAGCCCGCGCAACGCGCGGCATGCAGGGTAGACCGTGGCGGCTTCGCAGAAAGCCTCGTTTCGACAAGCGGCCCTCGCTAGCGGCCTGCTCACCAAGCAAGAGCTTGATGAGGAGATCGCGGCGTTGCGCAGCGCCCAAAGCTCCCATCGCGTTTCCGAACGCGCCTTGGCTCGCCGGTTTGTCGAACTCGGCAAGCTCAACGCCTGGCAGGCCGAACAACTGCTCAATGGCCGCGTGAAGTGGAACCTCGGCCCCTACCGCATTCTCGACGCCATCGGCCAGGGGGGCATGGGCCAGGTCTTTCAGGCCGAACACACCATCATGCGCCGCCTGGTGGCCATCAAGGTATTGCCGCTCAGCAAGTCCACCCCCGAAGCCATCCAAAGCTTTCGCCGCGAAGTGCAGGCCCAGGCCCAGCTCGATCACGAAAACCTCGTCCGCGCGTACGACGCCGGGCAAGACGGCAACGTGCACTACCTCGTCACCGAGTACGTGCCCGGCCTCGACCTCCGCAAATTCATCAAGCAGCACGGCCGGCTCGACATGCACACCGCCGCCGCCCTCATTTGCCAGGCCGCCCGCGGCTTGGAACACGCCCACAGCCGAGGGCTCATCCACCGCGACGTCAAGCCGGGCAACCTGCTGGTCACCCCCGACGGCCGCTGCAAGGTTTCCGACCTGGGCCTCGCCGGCTACCTCCACGAAGACGACGAAAAAGGCCACACCGTCGGCACGGCCGATTACCTCTCGCCCGAGCAGATCACCACCCCCTCCAAACTCACCACCAGTTGCGACATTTATTCGCTGGGGTGCACGTTGTACTACGCGGTGACGGGCAAGGTGCCGTTCCCCGGCGGAACCACTCGCGAAAAGGCCCGCAAACATTGCTACGATCAGCCGATCGATCCCCGCCGGCTGAACCCGGACCTCGAACCCGATTTTGTCGACGTGCTGGCCGACCTCATGGCCAAAAAGCCCGAGGACCGCATCCCCTCGGCAGCCGCGGTGATTGAGAAACTGGCGCCCTGGGCCGGCGAAGATTGGCTGGTGGCGGCCCAAGCCCGCAGCGCCGCGCGCCAGCAAGAGTCGACCCTGCGCAATACGTTCAACGCCCTCAACGACACCAAGCCGCTGGTGCTGGACGATCCCGACGACCGCCAGGAAAGCGGCAGCGTATCGTCCGACGGCACGCTGCCGGTGGGCATGGCCGGCGAAGAAACCTTGCCGCTCGATTCGCAAACGCGGTTCGCCCTGCCCGAGCCCGGCTTGCCCACCGCCGTTTGGATCGCGGTCACCCTGGGCATCATGGCCGTGCTGGTCCTGATCGGCGTCATCGTCTTCCAGGCCATGAGCTGACAACCGCCCAAGTAGTCCTCACGCTCCGCGTGAGGCCAACCAAACGGCGTAATCGCCTCGGCAAAACAGATTGCGTTGCCGACCCAGGTCGGTACACAATCGATCGCTCCCTCCTCCCGCGCAGCGCCCGTCGGTACCTTCTGCCGGAAGATGCCGCGCCCCGTGACAACCCATCGCGCCGCGAGGCACGAGAGGGCGTAGCCCAGCGGCGAGCATCCGGTGAAGGGGCTGAAATGAGCTGACGTGTGGCCGATTCCGTCTGCGGCCGTGTCCCGTGATGCAGACCGAGACGGGCTTGACGCGCGTCTGTATGAACAAGAGTTGTGTCACTGAAGGTGCGCGTCTCGATGCCGTTCCCCGTTGACGCGAAATGGATCACGCAAACCGAGCAGAAACTCGGCGTCCGATTCCCTGCGTCATTCGTAACGGCGATGTCAAAGATGAACGGTGGCTCCGTACGAACACGCATTGACGACTTCGAGCTGTTTCCGTTCCTCGATGCCTCCGATCGCAAACGCGTTCAACGAACATGCAGCAGTATCGACAGAGAAACGAACACTGCGCGGAAAGGCTGGTACGGATTTCCACCGGATGCCGTGGCGATCGGTGCAAACGGCGGTGGCGATTTGTTGATCCTGATTCCAATGCCGGATCATCCAGATACGTTGCGACATTCGATATACTGGTGGGATCATGAAACCGGTGAGGTCGAGCAAGTCGCCGATGACTTCAGCGATCTCCCGAAATCGTGACAGAACCATCGATTGCAACCGAGCGGCGGATGAGGTTGGTCCCGATTGTAGCGGTTTTGGCCGCCGCCGGTTGAATCGTGTCGTTCTGCATCATAATTGTTGCATTGAAGCTGCTGGACACCGCTGATGTCGTTCAACGTATTTCTCCTTTCCATACTTGCCAGCCTTATCGGGGCGGCAATATATGCGTTCTTTCTTTCTAATCGTGAGGACGCCATTCGGTCGTGCATCGTGCGGTCCGGTAAAGGATGGATCAAACGTCGCTATGTGCGCATCTTCATTCACGCTGTTCGCGGCGAGGCAACCGCCGCCGATGCGCGAGATCTTACACACATTCTGTTGATTTATCCGATAATGATGATAAGTGTCGGCTGGTCTTTGTATTACTCGCATCAGAGCGCGACAGAAGATGTAGATCAAATCATCGTTCGCGTCGAAAACCTCAAAGCAGACGAAGATGCCACACCTGACACTCCTGAAAGTATTGAAAAGGAGTTACATCAAGCCCGCACTCAACTTGATTTTCGATACCCGCAAATCGTCACATTCTTGATATTCGGACACCTGTGGTTCTTTTGGATGGTCTTCATTCGACAACCGTTTGTTGTGTTTCGCCGTCGTTTCGCCCACGAATTGAATCGGTTCCTTCTGCGGATTCAGGGCCTAGCGTCCAAGAACGAATTGGCTGAACTGGCGCAACTTGAAGCGAAGGTGCAAGACCAACAAAGCGCTACCGAATACGTCAACAAGATGGCGTCCATCGCGAGGCGTTACAATGTTGAACACTTGGTCGATACCTTCTTGCTTTGGGGTGAGCCTGCGGCTGAAAATGATGCATAACCATGCGGTGAACCGGAGCGGCCGACAACGCGTTTCCTGAAATCACGATCTGTCGCGGCCGCCTGGTTGCGGCCAACGTTCGTTCAGCATCCCTGCGTCTCGGCCGCCGCCCAGGCTTGGTTCATCCGCCATCACGATCATCAGGGTTGCTGAGTTGTCGAATGATGTGCCGTGCGAGGTATTCCTTGATTTCACGGTGACGCGGAACCGGTTGCGAGACTCCGGTGGTCGGATTGCGATACCAATCGTGCTTTGCGCCGTGTCGGATCAGTAGGCAGCCGAAGCCCTCGATGGTTTGGATAAGTTCGATGCGTTTCATCAAACGATCAGATCCTCAACCCGTCGCGCGCCTGGGATCGCGCCGGCCGAAAGGTCCGCATAAAGGTCCTTGAGGTGCTCTTTCAGGTCATCGAGGGTCTCGCCTTGGGTCCAGTAGTCTGGATACTCCTGCAAGTAACCCAGCCAGGCGTCACCATCTTGCCAAACCACAATTTTTACAGCGTGCATCAGGTTGCCTCATGAGCAAATACGCAGGCACATCCTACGACCTGCAGCGCGGTGGCTGCCAACCACCATTCCACAGTAAAGCACGTCCCTTCGCAACGAACGGCCGTCCGCCGGGGGCGATTCGTGCGTCGCCTCATCCCTCGCCAAGCCCATCCGCGCCGCCGCGGTGCTGCGCCGGCTCATGCCTTTTCGGCCGGGCCCGGCAGCGCCAGGTGGGCCACGGCTTCGCCCGAGCTTACCAAGGGATTGTTGTTGAGGCCAATAATGCGGCCCGCCTGCGGAGCCCGCACCGTCGCCGAGTTTTCGCCAAAGGCGTCGGCAATGAACCCCAGCACCTGGCGTTCCTTCACCTGCTCGCCCAGTTGGGCCTGCAACCGCAATATGCCGCTGCGGCGGGCGCGGATCCACGTGGTTTGTTCAAACCGCTGGGGCTTGTAGCGCGGCCGGGGGTGCCGTTTGTTCATGCCCAAAGCGGCCAGCACGCGGAGCACGCCGTTCACGCCCAGCTCGATGGCCTGTTCGTCAAACCGCAGCGGCTCGCCCGCTTCGTACAGCAGCACGTGGCAGCCGCGCTGGCCCGCCGCCTGGCGGAGCGAACCGTCGCGCAGTTCGGAATGCAACAGCACCGGCGGAGCAAAGGCCTCGGCGCACCGCAGGGTTTCTTCGTCGTGAAAGTTCGCGCGAATTTGCGGCAGGTTGGCGCGATGCTGGCTGCCGGTGTGCAGGTCGATGCCGTACTGGCACTGCGCGACCACCTCGGTCATGAACAGATGGGCCAGCCGCGCGGCCATGCTGCCGGTGGCCGAACCGGGAAAACTGCGATTGAGGTCGCGGCGGTCGGGCAAGTACCGGCTCTGGCTCACAAAGCCAAACACGTTGACGATCGGCACCGCGATCACCGCCCCCGCCAGGTCGGCCGGATCGAGCGCCTGGAGCACGCGGCGAATGATCTCGACGCCGTTCAGCTCGTCGCCGTGCACCGCCGCGCTCAGCCAGCAGTGGCAGCCTTCGCGGGCGCCGTTCACCACCTCGATCGGCAGCGACAGCCAGGTTTGCGTGGGGAGCCGGGCGACCGGCAAATCAAACCGCTGCCGCCGGCCCGGCTCAACCGAAATTCCCCGAATGCGGATCAAGGTGGACATGCTTGAGACGACGAACAGGCGCGTGGAAGGTGCGGATGGGAAAGACCGTTTTTCGAGCGCTGCGCAGCCGCAACGCCCCGGGCGGCGGGCCACGGCTGCATCTTACCAGTTCGGTGCCGCCAACTCCGTACGCTTCCGCCTAGCCTTTCACGCGGTCGCGGGTGTTGCCGGGCGAGGCATTCTTCTCCAAGAACTCGACGATTTCCGCCGCCACGTCGATCTTCGAGGCCGTTTCGATGCCTTCCAGGCCGGGCGACGAGTTCACTTCGAGCACCACCGGCCCGTGGTTCGAGCGAATGATGTCCACGCCCGCCACGTTCAGGCCCATCGCCTTGGCGGCGCGGGTGGCGGTGCTGCGTTCCTCGGGGGTCAGCCGAACCTTTTCGGCGGTGCCGCCGCGATGCAGGTTCGAGCGAAACTCGCCGGGCGGCGCCTGCCGTTTCATCGCGGCCACCACGCGGTTGCCCACCACCAGGCAGCGAATGTCAGAACCGCCGGCTTCTTTCAGATATTCTTGTACCAGAATATTGGCGTTCAGCCCCCGGAAGGCCTCGATCACCGCTTCGGCCGCCTTGCGGGTTTCGGCCAGAATGACCCCAATGCCCTGGGTGCCTTCCAGCAGTTTGATGACCAGCGGCGCCCCCCCAACAATGTTGACCAGGCCGGCAATGTCCTTGGTGCTGTGGGCAAACCCGGTGACGGGGAGCCCGATGCCCTTGCGGGAAAGCAACTGCAGGCTGCGGAGCTTGTCGCGCGAGCGGCTGATGGCTTGCGACTCGTTGGCGGAATAAACGCCCATCATTTCGAACTGCCGCACGACGGCCGTGCCGTAAAACGTGTGCGGCGCGCCAATGCGGGGAATCACGGCGTCGTAATCGAGCAGCGGCTCGCCCTGGTAAAGCACCTGCGGTTTGTGCGAGGTGATGTCCATGTAGCAGCGCAGGTAGTCGACCACGCGAACTTCATGTCCCCGCTGCTGCCCCGCCTCCTTGAGTCGTCGCGTTGAATAGAGGGATGGCCTCCTCGAAAGGATGGCAATCTTCATATATGTCCCCGATGAAGTTTTCTTGGCGATGGGGCACCATCTGTTTTGAGTCGGTTGCGGTGTTGGCGATGGTTGCTGGCGGCCCCGCGTAGCTCGTTGTCGACACTGCCGTACCACAAGGTGGCGGCGGCCACGCGGTCCACGATCCGATGCTTGTCCACGATTCGTCCCAGAAGGGTTGCCATTGCGTCAGGGCCGTTTGTGGTGCGCCTGGCCCAGGGGGATGCCCCCCAGGTAGGAATGTCCCGAATCGATGACGAACTTACCACGGATGGCCTGCCTTCCCAAGAGCATGCGAAAACCCATCGAATCGCGCGCCGCGAGCGTGACTTCCACCGGAAACGATTGCCCGTGAATTTCCACCGGCGTCAGGATCACCGGCCGCCGCGACTGGTGTCCGCTGGAGCTTTTGACGTGCCGGAATTCCAGCAGCGGGGCCATGGACTGCACCGTGCAATCGGCATGCCGCTGGATGGGATGAACGCGAAACCGGACGAACGGCGCGCCGCCCAGGCGCAGGGTTTCAATATCGAATGCGTGCAAACACGAGGAGCGGGCTCCGCTGTCCACCTTGGCCTTGATCCAGGCGATTCCCAGTTCGGGAAGCCGTACCCATTCGCGCCACCCGATCGCTGGCAAGAGCTTGCTCTGGCGAGGTTTGGTCATGCTTGGAAACTCCACCGAGCGTTTCGGTTTCCTCCGGCCGGGTTGCTATTCCACCACGTCGACCGCGCGCACCCGATGGACCAGCGCCACCAGGCAAACCAGACACACGCCGCTCAAAATCGCCAGGGCCTTCAGCCCCAGGGCCTGGTCTTCCTCGCCCGGAAAATAGCCGAAGCAATACCGGCCCACGTAACGCATGTCGCGCCACGGATCGAGCAGCAGCCAGTGCCGGTTGCCGGTCACGTCGCGCATTTGCCGGGCGATCACCACCAGCATGAAAAACAGGCTGCTCCAGGTAATGGCAATGGGAGCGGTCCGCTGCAGGTAGGCCGAGAGCGTGACCAGCAGAATGCTCAACACCGTGGCCAACACCAGTCCGTACCCCAAAATCGACAGCACCAGCCGCCAGTTGTCGATCCAGTAGCCAAAGCTGGACGTGAACGCGCCGTATTCCAAATACAACAGCAAGGCGGGCACCACGGTGAGCAGCCACACAATGGTTCCCACGGCCAGCAGCTTGCCCGCGATGTAGTGGCGACGATCGATCCTTCGCGACAGATAAAAGGGGAGCGATTTCAGGCGAAAGTCGGCCCCCACGATCAAGCTGCCGGCGAACGCCAACAGCATCATCACCACCAGGCTCTGGCGCTCCATGAACATCAGGTAGCCGTTGCGTTCGGCATCGGCGTCGGGATCGGCCACGAAGTTGAGCTGTTCGAGAATGCGGTCTTTGAAAGCGCCCAACTGCGTGACGGCGTAAATGATGGCGAAGAACACCAGGAATTGCAGCAACCCCAGCCCGATCACAATCCAATAACCCTTGCGGCGAAACACCTGCAGCAGGGCCACCTTGACAATGGCCAGGCTGCTCCGCCAGGGAGAATGGAGTTTGCCCTGCCAGCCGTGGTAATGGGCGGTGTCGAGCTTCATGGGCTGGGCTCCGTACCCGGCGCGTGTACGGCGGCCGGGCGATACGGCTCGGCCAAGGCGCCCGGCGAGGTCAGGTTGTCGGCGCCGCCCGGCACGCCCTGTTGCGTCACGCGAAAGAACAGCTGCTGCAAATCCTCTTCCTGCGGTTTCAGCAGCGTCAGCACGGCGCCGTGCTCGCTGGCCAGTTGAAACAGCCGCGCGGTCGAATACTGGGCCGGCAGCAGGATGGCGGCCCGCGCCATGCGGTCCTGCCCTTGCCGGGCCAGCAGTTGCACGCCTTCGTTTTGCATGGCTTGTTCCAGCCGCTGCGGCTGGTCCGCCTGCCAGGCGAGCTCGAAATGATTGCCGGTTTGGCGGCGCAAGTCGGCCATGCTTCCCGAGAGCAGCACGGTGCCGCCGTGCAACACCACCACCTGCTGGCAGAGCCGTTCGACGTCGCCCAGCAAATGGGTGCACAGCACCACGCTTTTTCCGGTTTCGGCAATCAGGTCTTCGATCAGCTTGAGCATCGCCCTGCGGCCGCGGGGATCGAGGCCGTTGGTCGGTTCGTCCAGCAGCAGCAGATCGGGATCGTGGATCAGCGCGGCGGCCAGCTTGAGCCGCTGCAGGTTGCCGGTGGAATACTCTTCGAGCCGGCGATAACGCAACTCGCCCAGCCCCACGTAGTTGAGCACCTCGTGCGCGCGGCGGCGGGCCTGGCGATGCGGCATGCCGTACAGGTCGCCCGACAGCGTGACAAACTCCACGCCCCGCAGCACCGGCACAATGGCCGCGGCCTCGGCCATGTAGCCCACGCGCCCGCGAATCTCGCTGCTGCTGCGGGCGATGTCGTAGCCCAGAATTTCGCCGCTGCCGGCGTCGGGCCGCAGCAAACCCAGCAGAATTTTGAGCAACGTGCTCTTGCCGGCGCCGTTGTTTCCCACCAGGCCGATCGTGCCCGGCTCCAACGACAGGCTCACGTTGGCCAGGGCCTGCACCTGGCCATAGCTGCGCGAGATTTTTTGAAGACGAATCAGCGGCATAACCATGAAGTCGGTAGACGGGGAGAGCAATCCATCGGCGGCCCAGGCACAACCGCCGTTTTACCCGGCGAGCCCCCCCTCAGGCAGCAACGCCTCGGCGGCTTACGCGGCAGCGGTTGGTATGGTGCTGGTTTTCAGGGAGCGGGCTGGTACCGAGGCCAGTTGGCGGGGGCACTGGCCCCGTTTCCTCCTCCAGCGGCCGCCAACAACCCGCGCCCGAGGTGTTTCCCAACGTCCCTCGCCTGCTCCGCCAAGCTACTTGCTCGACATTAGTTTTTGGATCAACTCGGCCAACTCGGCCGGGTTGTCGTTCGCCCGCAATTTCTCGATCTGGTCCGGCGGTATCTCCAGTTTCTGCAGCGCGTTGATAATGTGCTTCCAACGCCGCTCGCGGGCTTTCCCCTCCTCCAAATACAGTTCGGTGACGTGCTCCGACAGCCGCTGCAGGCTGATGGCGTCGATATTCTGGTAGTAGTTCTTGATGATCCGTTCTTGGTATTTGGTGCGCTTTTGCATCCGGTGTCTCGCGCTAGAGCTCGAAGGGAAGTTTGCCCGCCGGGGCGGTCCTTGCCGTCGCCCGGCGTTTTCAAGTGTACCCGCGTGCCCTGGCCGAGGGCAGTCCCCCCCTTGGTAACGGCGGGGCTGGCCGGGGCAGTCGCGGCAGCCAGCGAACTGCCCAGGCTGGGCAAGAACGCCACCTCGCTAGCAGGCAGCCATTGGGACGCCCGCGTCGGCCCACGCGGCGAAACCGTGCGCTGGTGCGGCGCGGTGGACGCGTCATTTCCAACCCGCGCCATGCCCGCCTCTCACCGAAACTTTTCCGGGATCTCAATGCCCATCGCTTCCATCACCAGCTTCATGTCTTCCCAGGTGTCTTTCTTGGCGGCGGGGTTGCGCAGCAGGTACGCGGGATGGTACGTGCAGATCACCTGCGCGCCGCCAAAGGTATGAAACCGCCCTCGCAGCTTGCCGATGGCTTGCGTGGTCTTGAGCAGCGTTTGCGCGGCCGTGGCCCCCAGGCAGACAATGAACTCGGGCCGAATGATCGCCAATTGCCGCTCCAAAAACGGCCAGCAGTTGCTCGCTTCTTCCGGCGTGGGCGTGCGATTGCCGGGCGGGCGACACTTGAGCACGTTGAGAATGTAAACGTCGTTGCGCGAAAGCGTCATCCCCTTTTCAATAATGTCGGTCAGCAGCTTTCCCGCCCTGCCCACAAACGGAACCCCCTGCTGGTCTTCGTCGGCGCCGGGGGCTTCCCCCAGAAAGCAAAGCCGCGCATGGGGGTTGCCCACCCCGAACACGGCCTGCGTTCGGCCCCCGCAGTCGGCGCACAGCACGCACCGGCTCACTTCCTCGGCAATCACATGGAGCTCGGCTTGACGTTTCGATCGAGGAGGCATGGCCAGCGGGGGTGAAGGGGCGGCGGCGGGGCGTGCGGGCGCGGGTCGAGCAGCAGCAGGGGGTGGAGACGAAGGAGTCGCGGCAGCCGGTGAACCGGTCGTTGCCGGCGAAGGCGGGCGCCGGGCGGAAGCCGCACGATCTGCCGCCCCGCCGCGCGGCGCGCTGGGCCGCGGCATCGCGGCGATGGCCGGCAAGTGCGAGACGCCGGCCCGCGCCAGGCTTTCCAGGTGTTGTTGCAGTGCGCGGCGCAAAGCCAATTCAGGTTCGGTCAACTGACTGTTCTCCCAGCGCCAACATCCCATTTGGCCGTCGAATCACTTCGCGCCCTGCGCGGCATATACCCGTTTGCCGTTAACCCAGGTTTGCAGTACCTGCGTTTCGCGAAGGTCGTCGATGGGGCACTCCAAAAAGTCGCGATCGAGAATGGCGAAGTCGGCCTTCTTCCCGGTTTCCAGCGATCCCACCTGGTCTTCCAGAAACATCAACCGGGCGTTGTTGATCGTGTAAAACCGCAGGGCCTGCTCCCGGGTGAGACCTTCCTCGGGGTGCATGCGGCCGTCGTACCAGCGGGCCCGCCGGGTGATCGCCACCCACATGCCCAAAAACGGATGATAAGGATTGACCGACGCGAGCGGATCAATGCGCTGCATGTGGTCCGACCCGCCGCCCACGGTCGCCCCCGATTGGAAAATGCTTTGCAGCGGCTGGAAGTATCGCAGGCGGTCGTAACCGAACTGGGCTTCGAGCGTGCGCGAATCGAGATACAACCAGGCCGGTTGAATATCCATCACCACGCCCAGCTTGGCCGCCTGGGCCACGGCTTCGGCGCTCATGAAGTTGGAATGGGTGAGGCAGGGCCGGGTGCCGGCGATCGGCTGCCGGCGGTTGACTTCCTCGTACACGTCCAGCAGTGTGTGCACCGCGCCGTCGCCGACCGAATGCGCCGTGAACTGCAACCCGGCCGCCACCGTCGCTTCAACCAGCGGCAGCAGTTGCTCGCGGGGAATCATCAGCACGCCCTGGTAGCGGGGATCGGTAATGGAGTAAATCTCGCTCACGCCCCAGGGCTCGCGCATGTAGGCGCTGCCGGTGAGCATGCCGCCATCGAGAAAGGTCTTCACGCCAATGATCCGCAGCCAGGGGTTCTCGGCCCGGAGCGGGTGCTCGGCGATCTCGGCCAGTTCCTTGCGCAATTCTTCGATCTTGCCCTGCCCGTTAATGCCCCGCGAAACCGCCAACCGCACGGTCAGTTCTTTCCCTTCCAGCAGCTTGTGGTACAGGGCAATCGCGGCGTTGCTGCTGTTGCGGTCGACGGCGCCGGTGATGCCCACCGAATTGTAGTCGGCAAACAGCAGCTTCAGCCGGGCGAGCCGATCCTCCTCGGACGGAGATTTTTCACCCGTCTTGATTTTCAGATACCGCGAGCAGCTTCGCAAAATGCCGGTCGGTTCGCCCGCGGCGTCGCGTTCCACCTTGCCGGCGCCCACCACCTGAAAGTCTTTGTCAATGCCCGACAACTGCAGCGCAAGCGAGTTGACCGAGGCGTCGGGGCCCGTGGCAAACACCACGGGGTGCCGCGGAGCGGCCGCGTCGAGTTCGGCCCGCGTGGGGTAGCGCTGTTCTTTCAGCCGCGTGATGAACACCTGCCGCAGGTAAATCCAGTCGCCCTCGGGCACGACGGCCGCCCTTTGTTTCACGTAGGCCAGCACGTCGGCAATCGATTCCATTCGCGGAATGGGATGGTCGAACTCGTAGAGCGCCGCGCCCAGGGGATGCACGTGGGAGTCGATCAGGCCGGGAACGACGGTCTTGCCTTCCAGGTCGATCACCTGGGTTTGCGGCCCGGCGTGGTTGCGCGCCTGCGCGTCGGTGCCCACCACGGCCACCCGCTCGCCACGGACGGCCATGGCCTGGTGCACGGAAAAGTCGCGATCGACGGAGAGGATCTTGCCGTTGATCAACACCACGTCGGCGGGCGGTTCGGCGGCCTGCGCGGCGCCGCCAACGACGAAGAACATTGCTGCAATGACGCAAGTTGCCCAAGCACGCGGCTGGCCCGACGACGCAAGTCGAGATAGAGGATGGCACAGCGAGTCGGTCATGGTCCACCTCGAGCAGGAGAACGTCGTGGCTGGTAGTCGGAACGCGTGTGGGCGAAACCTCGCCCGTCGGCGGCAGGAACGCGGCCAGTTGTCCGTGCTCGTTCCCTATGCCGTTCCAATGTACCGGTTGGCGGGCGGCGTGGCTACGATGCCGCGGAGCAGGTGTTGGCGCCGGGGGGAATCGCTCAGTCGATCTTGTCGATGAGCGCGCCCATCTCATCCGCCCGCGCGCGGAACTCCTCGATCGACGGCGCGAGCTGAAAGAGCGATCGCCGCACGCCCTCGGCGGTGAATGGCGCCTCCACCCACTCGCCTTTCAGGCGCTGCACAACGCGCTCCTTTCCATCCCAATCCTTTAGGGTGACGGACTCCAGACGCGCTCCGCTCCCCCCAAAGTCCTCAAAGTCAATGGTGGTGTCGTCGGCTGTCGGGTCGCCCCCGTACCACTCCTGACCGGCGTAATAGACCGCCGGATCGTCGGCCCGCACGACGATCGCGTTGCCGCTGCCAGCGACGGAGCCGATGACGTACCAGCCGAAGACGTTCAGCCACCCGCCGGGGCCAACGCCTTCCATGTTCTCGTCGTCGAGGCGATCGTCATCGCACCAGTTGACTTGGCGCGGCGCGCCCGCCAGCGCATCCCGCTTCCGTCGAATCACTTTGGGCACCTTGGTTCCCCGCGCCTGGCGCCGCTCGGCGGCCAATCGGCCGGCTTCACCGACTGCTTCCCGCATTTTTTCACAACCGAGTTCCGTCAAATACAGATCAACCTCTCCGTCTCTGACGAGAAGGTTGTTGTCCAGGAGATACCGAATGCCGTCGTCGACGGCGCAGTGCCCGCCGCCGAACGCTCGACCGAAGCCATGCAGGGTCGCAACTTGAACGGCTTGCTGGGGCGTGAACCTGAACGCCGCCAGCGCCTCCAGGAGTGCCGCCGCCGCTTCTTGTGCTTTGCTTGCCGTCATGCCGTGCCTGGCAGAGTGAGGATGTGGCGAGGATGTCGTTTGCGTTCATTCGCTATCCCCCCATGGTACGGGGCGCGCCCGAGGCGATCAACGCGGAGCAGCGCGCGCGGAGGATTCGCAAACAGTAGCCCTGCGGAGCACGCAACTGGGCGAGAGCCATGCAGCGCGAACCTGGCCGGTCTGCCTTACCCGGCGAAATCGACCAGCGGCGCGGTGGGACCGCTGCCGCGATAAATGGCCAGGTGGTCTTGCAACTGCACCAGCGGCTGGCCCACGCTCCACAGGTTGTCGTATACCCAGTCGATGACTTCGCGCTGCTGGGGCTCCGTAAATCGATGCACGTTGGGGTGCAGCAGGATCATCCAGACCACGGCCATGAACTGCTCGAAGTCGTCCACGAAAAACTCCACGCGGCTGGTCGCCGTTTGCAGTTGGGCCTGCTTCAAGCGCGGTTCGGCGGCCAACTCGCCGGCGCAGGCCAGCAGGTCTTGATCGTTGTGGCAGTCGAAGAACTTTTCGGCGAAGTGGTTGTACAGCCAGGTGGTGGTGGCGGGGTCGTCGCTCTGGCTGGCCATCAGCACCGCATGGATGGCCGCCGAAATCTGCCCGGCCGGGGAAGGTTCGAGCAGCACCTCGTACAGGTTGGCCAGCAGCTCGCGCCACGACGACTCGGGGCAATAGTACAGCGAATGATGGAGCGTGATCAGCGTCAGCCGTTGGCCAACCAGCTCGTTGGTCAAAAAGGCGCAAACGGCCTCGCGGTCGCGCAGCACCTGGCGAAAATCGTCGTGCAGCACCTTTACCTGAAGCGTGTTTTGCCTGGCCGTGCGCTCGGCGACCACGGCCAGGGCCGCCTGTTCGATGTCGAGCAGGTAGAGCCCTCCCCGGCAGGCGGCCTCCAGAATGCGAAACTGCGGCTCGTTGCTCGAACCGATCGAGAGCCCCGCCAGCGGTTGCTCGAGCGGCAGGGCCTTGTGCAGCGTGCGCAACACCGACGTCAGCCCGTGCGCGATGTTCACCTTGTCGTTGCTGTACCGCGACCAGATTTTGTCCTGCTGGTACATGTAGCCCTCGGCCGCTCGCTGGCCAAGCTCGTACCGTTTTTGGGGCGCCAAGGGCGCCGGGATGGGTCGCATGAATGGGAACCTCGGAAACCAGGAGCAGCCGCACATTCCGGCGGGCGCGGCACCCGCGCTGCCGCCCCCGCCGGCAGGGCAGCTACGATTTTTTGAACAGGTCGAGGAAGCGGTCTTCGTAGTCCTTGAAAACGTTGAGGTTGTCCAGCTCGCGCTTCAGTTCGTAGGCCTTGGTCCGGTTGTTCTGGGCCTGGGAAAACAAGTCTTCAATCCGGGCTTCGTCCTCGGGGCTGAGCTTGTTTTCGTCGGCGGCCGGCACGTCGAACGATTCTTCTTCCTCGCCCTGCTGCTGCCCCATCGCGCGTTCCACGTCCGACATCAACTCGCTCAGTTTTTCGTCCATCACGCGAACTTGCTCGCCCAGCTCGGTCATGTCGAGTTGGATGTCGGCAAGCTGGGCGAAAATTTCCAGCACCGCTTGCGACGCCTTGGGAAAGGGCAACTGCGCCAGGATGTGCGGCATTTCGCCCAACAGGCAGGCCCCGCGCATCCCCTGCTCCGCGGCCACGCCCAGCAGCACCCCGTTCAGCCCCCCAATGTTGCCGTCGTCCAGCATTTCGGGCCCCAGCTCTTTCAGGCTCGACAGCATTTCGTCGTCGGTGGCGGCGGCAAACACGCGCGAATGCCGCTCCGGATGCATTTGCGTGGCCATGGCGGCAAACGTGAACACCCGCTCCACCCCCAGTTCTTGCGCGTAGCGGATCAACTTGCGGCAAAACGTGTACTTGCCCAACGGGGGCTGGGCTTCGCCAATGAAAACCACAATGTCGTGCCGCTGCTGGGGATCGTGCCACACGTAAAAGCGGTTGCGCGGCAAGCGGCCGGGGCGAATCAAACCGCCGCGGACCTCAATGTGTTCCACATCAAACAATTCGTCGGCCGTCAGCTCGGCCAGCCCGTGCATGTCCAGCTTGGCCATCAGATAGTAGCCGGCGCTCATCGCCACGTTTCCCATGCCGGGCCATACCGCCACCAGCCAGGGATGAACCAGCTTGGGTTCCGACGGCGATTCGCTCTGAACTTCGGGCTGGGATTCGGACTCGGGTGCGGACATGATTTCTTTCGCGGCGAAAGGGAGGTGATCGAAGGACGATACGCAACGAGGATTTTCCGGCCCTCGCTCAACCCGGCCCCGCGAGCGCTGCCGAGGGCCGAATCCTGACTTTCTGGAGACTGACCGACGCGACGCCTCGTTGTACCCGCCGCCCCCGGCCACGGCGCGAACGGGGTTCGGCGTCCATTCACGCTGCCCGGCCAGGCCTCCGATGAAACGAAGTTATTAAAAACGAGATGATTAAAATAGTCTAACGATCTTATTTCCCGCGGCGCGGCCTTCGAGCCAGTTCACAGCTCGTAATTCAAATACAGCGATTCATGCACGGCCTCCAGCGGTCCGTTGAGCACCTTGTGAACGGCCGAGTTGCCGCTGGGCAGCGACAGCCGCCGCCGATAGAGCTCGCGGGGCACGTCGTGCGTCAGGTTCTGCTGGCCGCGGCTGCCGTCAAACGAGAGCGCCCACTGCACGCCCCGGCGGTTGAGATCCTCGAGCACGCCGAAAAAACGCTCCAAGTCCAGGTTCGCCGTGTAGCGCTGCTGGTTGTGGGCGTACGGCGGATCGAAGTACACCAGGTCGCCAGCCCGGGCGTCCGCCACCGTGGCTTGATAATCCTGGCACACAAACCGCACCCCGGCCAGCCGCGCGTGCCAGGCCCCCACCGCGGCCGCAAACCGGTCGGGGTTCATGCCCCGCCGCGTGAGATGGAACGAATTGTTGAACTCGCCCTCGGCGTTGAACCGCGCAATGCCGTTCACGCAGGTGCGCATCAAAAAGTTCAAATCGAAGGCGTTGGGATTCCGGTTGAACCGGGCGCGAACCCGGTAGAAATAACGCGGCAGCAACTCGGCGGAGCCGGCGCGGCCCGCCACCGCGTCGAGCTCGCGCTGCAGCCGCTGCCACTTTGCCCGGTAGTTGGCGATCAACCGGCCAGGCTCGTTCTGCACCAGGTTCCAGAATGCGATCAGCGGCGCGTACAGGTCGCCGGCCACCGCGACGCCTTGGGCTGCCGCGACGCCCTGGGCAGCCAGGTACAGCAGCGCTCCGCCTCCCAAAAAGGGTTCGAAATAACGATCGAACGCCGGCAATTGCCGCGCGATGGCCGCCGCTTGCGAACGTTTGCTGCCGGTCCACTTGATCAACGACGGCACCGCGCCGTTGCCGCGCGACGACTTACCCAAACTCCGTTGGCCGCCCGCGCCATTGCGAGGCGCCGCGCCGTTGCTGCGTACCCCGCCGCGTTGGCCTTCCGTGGGCGCTTCCGCGTTGGCCGGGGTCGCGTTGGACGGGGTCGCAGTGGTCTGGGGCTTGCCGTTGACGTCGGCCAACCGCCGCCGCGCGATTTCCACGTACTGCGCTTCCAGTTCGCACGCGACGAACTGCCCGCCAAACTGCCGCACCGCCACGCACTCGCTCCCAGACCCGGCAAACGGAACCAGCACCACGTCGCCCGGCTGGGCCGAAATCTCGAGCATCCGCTGGATCAGCCGCAGCGGTTTTTGCGTGGGATGCTTGCCGTGCCGCAGTTCGTCGCGCCCCTTGTTGTTGGGTATGTCCCACACCGTGCGCAATTGCTTGCCCGGCGTTTTCAAACCGTCTTCAGGGCATTCCATCGCCCGGGCGGCCGCGTAGTTGAAACGGTACTTGCGCTGCTTGCCGCCGGTGTGGGCCCACAAAATGGTTTCGTGGCTGGCGGTCAGCCGGCGGCCGGAAAGATTGGGAAAGCTGTTGCGCTTGTACCACACCACCTCGTTGATGATCTCGATCGCCAGCGCCTGCAGCGCCACGTTGAGCACGCCGCTGTTGTGGTAGGTGCCGTGAATCCACAACGAGCCGCTGGGCCGCACAATCCGCTTCACCTCGGCCAGCCACGCCAGCGTGAACGCCAAGTACTCGCCCAGCGGACGATCGTCCCAACTCGGCATCGCCTTTTGCCAGGCTCCGCCCAAACCGGGCAGCGCCACCGAGTTGTCCCAGCTCCAATGCCCGCCCTTGGCCAGGTTGTACGGCGGATCGGCCAGCGCCAAATCGGCCGAACCGCTGGGGATCGCCCGCAAGAATTCCAGGCAATCGACCGGGTGGACTTGATCCACTTGCCAAGGGCCCAAGGTGGTCAACGCCATTGCATCCCGGTTGCCAGAGCGCGAAACAAAATTTCCTGGGCGACGCCGCGCGCCGCGTTCAATCCCGCTTCAAAATGTCGTGGACCTGTTCGTCGCGCACTGTCAACACAGGGCAAGGGGCCGCCCGAACCACGCGCTCCGCCACGCTCCCCAGCAGCAGCCGCTTCAACCCGGTGCGGCCGTGCGTGCCGATGACGACCAAATCGATCTTGTTGCGAATCGCGTACTGGCAGATTTCTTCGGCGGGGTTGCCGTACCGCACCGCCTTCAAGTAACCCAGCTTCTCCAGCCGCTCGCCCAGCGAAACCTCCTTGAAACCCGCTTCCGCCGATTCCTCCAGCGTGCGCAAAAACTTTTGCGCTTCGTCCGTGGTCGATTCCACACCTTCCTTCCGCTCCAACTCGTTGAAGTAGTGGCGGGCCGTTTCGCCATGGGCGGTGAAGTCGGGATGCGTCACCAACTGGCCGATGTCCTGCAGCACGTGCAGCACGTGCAGTTCCAGCGACAACGCCTCGCACAACGTCACGCCGTACAGCAACGCCTTTTCGGCCGCGGGGCTGAAATCGGTGGGCACACACAGACGCTTGATTTCCAAATGCATGACGCGCTCGACCAAAGAAAAACGAGGACAAAGCTGAACCCGGGCAACCCGCAAACCTTCCCGCGGTTTGCGGAAATGTCAACACGCTACGAACGACCCCACGGCACGGCCGCCGCCGGTCTGGCCCCCATTAGAACCTGCCGGCGACGGCGCCACAACGGCCGACCACGCGCGCCCACCACCCGCCGCCGCAACCGCATTATTTCCCTTTGCCATTTTCCATCCCCGCCGGCCTCGTCCGCCGCTCCGCATTCCGAACTCACCCTTCCCAAATCGAACAGCCTTCCCCTGCCATCCATGGCAAATGGTGCTATAAAACCGGGGCTGACCTGGCTCGGGGCAAACGGGAGAAACATCATGACCAATTCGCGCTGCCGCGCTGCAAAAACATTCTCCGCAGTCCCACTGGTTGGGGTGCCGCTTGTTGGGGTGCCGCTTGCTGGCGTGTTGCTCGCCTTATTCCTCGCGGCCGGCGCCGCCGCTCAAGACGACCCGCTCCCCTCCTGGAACAACGGCCAAACCAAACAGGCGCTTCTCGACTTCGTGCAAACCACCACCGCCGCCGGCAGCCAGCACTTCGTGCCCGAGGCCGAGCGGATTGCCGTCTTCGATCAGGACGGCACGCTGTGGGTCGAGCAGCCTCTCTACACCCAGGTGGTGTTCGCCATCGATCGCGTGAAACAACTCGCGCCCCAGCATCCCCAATGGAAAACCCAAGAGCCTTTCCGCTCGCTGCTCACCCAAGGCGAAGACGCCCTGGCCGATTTCAGCATCCAAGACTTTGAAAAAGTCATTGCCGAAACGCACAGCGGCGCCACCGTCGAGGAATTCCACCAGGTGGTGAAAGACTGGCTGGCAACCGCCCGGCATCCGCGCTACCACCGGCCCTACACCGAACTGGTGTACCAGCCCATGCTCGAAGTCATGCAACTGCTGCGCAAGCACGGCTTCAAAACCTACATCGTTACCGGAGGGGGCCAGGAGTTTGTGCGGGTGTACGCCGAGGCGGTGTACGGCGTGCCGCCCGAACAAGTGATCGGCTCGGCCGCCGCCACGCGGTTCGAACTGCGGGCCGACGGCCAACCTGCTCTGATTAAGCTGCCAAAAACCCTGCTCGTCGACGACGGGCCCGGCAAGCCCGAAGGCATCAATCTGGTGATCGGCCGCCGCCCCGTCGCGGCCTTCGGCAACTCCACCGGCGATCGCGAAATGCTCCAGTGGACCCAAGCGGGCCGCCCCGCCCATCGTCCCGGCCGCTTGATGATGCTGGTGCATCACGACGATGCCCAGCGCGAGTACGATTACGGCCCCGACTCCAAGGTTGGACCGTTCCCCGATTCGCTGCTCGAGTTGGCCCGCCGCAGCGGCTGGAACGTGATCAGCGTCAAGCGCGACTGGCGGAGGGTCTTCTCCTGGCAAACGCCCTGACCGCCGCCCTGGTCAGTTCTCCACGTCGAACACAAAGCGAAAGCAGGTCCAGCGGCGGGCATCGTCCCAGGGGTCTGCCCCTTCCGGCGTGACCACCAGGTCGGCCCCCGCCTGATCGACAAACCCCAGCAGCACGCCGCGGTCGAGCGCCAGTTGCCGGCTCAAATCGGTGAACGGCTGGTAGCGGTGGTACAGCCCCGTGTAACTCAAGCCGCCAGCCGCTTCGTAGAACATCATCTGCTGCAAGATGGAAGGAATGTCCACCGATTGCTCGTCGTACTCGCGGCGGTAATCGCGAATCTTGTTCGAGGTTTCGTCGCGCTCGGTGCGGCGGCCCGTCAGCTCGTCGCGCAGCTCGCGGTGCACGCTGCGATTGTCGATCCGGATCGTTTCTCCCGGCTGCAGGTCGGCCAGCGAAAACGCCCAGCGGCCATAGGCCAGCAGGCAGTTCTTCAGCGGCACGTCGAGCAGGCTGGTGATGGTTCCCTCGGGCACGCCCGCCACGCTGGCCCGCAGATTCACGCGAATGGCCGGCGTGTCTTCCCCGTGCCACCGACCGACAAAACTCTTGCTGGCCCAAATGGGAATCGGCACGCCTTCCATGGCATCAAGCTCCGGCGTGAAGCGGTAGCTGCCGTACGACGCCGTGGCGCTGCTGGCGCGATCCATGCCCCCCAGCACGCGGCCCGGCGCGCCCAGCCACGCCACCAACGTTTGGGCATTGGCCGCCGGTTCGCCGTTGGCCTGGCGGGGATGCAGCGTCACGTCGTAGCGGGTCATGGCCGGACTGAACACGTCGGCCCAGGTCACGCCGCGAACCCGGCCGCTGTTCACGTCGAAGTCGACCAGCGTCACCTGGTTCGCCTGAATGCGATTGGCCTTGCTCGAATGCGACAGCGCGTACGCCCCCGCGCTGCCAATCGCCACCAACAGCGGAAACGTGACCCAGGTGCTGGGCATCCGGCCGAGAACTCTCCGCACGAACAGGTAATCGCCGGGCCCAATCAACAAGATGTAAACCAAGATCCCCAAGGCCACCACCACAAACGGCACGTACGCCACGCCAGGGTACTGATCGAGCGCCACGCGCAGTTGGCCCGTCAGATCGGTCACGCCGCTGTGCGTAATCCGCGACATCGCGTCGCGCCCCCCCTCCCGCGTGCCGCGCGCCGCGCGGCCGATCAGTTTGCTGACAAAGCGGGCTCGCGTCGGCCAGTCGGCCAGCGGCGGCCGATCCAGGTCGATCGCCACCAGCACCACCTCGCCAAAACCATGCGCCGCGCGAAACACCAGCGGCGCATTGGCCTGTTGAATCTCGATCCGCCCGCGCTTCAATCCTAACAGCGGCACGCTCAGGCCGCCGCTGGAAAGCTGGATGGGTTCCACCGTATCGCCCAGGTAGCTTTCCAGTTCGCTGGTGCGGCGCAGCGCGGCGGCGTCGTTGGTCCAAATGCCCGGCGACAGCGCCGCAAACGGGCCTCCCTCGCCCAACGCCTGTTCCGCCCGCTCCCCCGCGCAAATCAACAACCTTCCCCCCAGTTCCACCCATTGGGTCAGCGCCGCCAGCACGCGCTGATCCAGGCTTTGCAGCACCCGCGGATCGCTGGTGGTCACCACCACCCAATCCACCCCTTCGTAGCCAAACCAGGCCTGCGGCAAACCTTCCCCCGTGGCCGCCTGCGCGATGGCCAGCTGCGAAACGCCATCGGGAGCGCGATGCAGCGCCGCCACCTCGCCCAGCCCCAGGTCCGGGCCAATGCCCAGCACCATCTCGCGATGGCTCGCCACGGCCGCAGGCAGCCGCTGCCCGCCCCCCTGGTTGTGGCTCCACTGCCGGCTCACCGGCCGCACGCCGGCGGTGCTCGGCACAAACGTCGCCCGAAGCTGGCTCTCGACCGCGCCAAACCGCACAAACAGTTGCACGGCGGCCGCCTCGCCCGCGCCCAACACGATCTCTTCCGGCGAAATCACCTGGGCCATCACGTCGTCGACGTCGGGCGTTTCCAGCAGCAGCCGCCCAGACACCGCTTGCGAGCCTCCGCGCAGCTCCACGGTCACCGGCGTCCACAGCCCCACCTTGTACACGCCGCCAAACCCGACGGTCATCGTTTCAAACGTCACCGCGTCGCCGCCGTCCGGCGATTGCGCCAGCGCCGTTTCGGTCGCCGCTCCCCCCGCCAACAACCACCCGGCGCCCACCACCCACAACGGCAACACACGACAAATTGGCAGCATGTTTTCGGCTCGGCGAAGGGGTCGCAATGAAAGGGGAGGGAAGATCCGGGGAGATGTCGTTGCTCGCTCGGGCCGCGGCCCCGTTACGGTTTCTCGGCGTCGTCGCACGTGCACACCAGCCGCCCGCAGCCAGGGCAGCCCGACCCGTACTTCCGCCGCACCGCCTCGGTCAAATCCACCCCGGCCACGTTGGCAATCGTGGCCAGCCAGGCCAGCACGTCGGCGAACTCGCCCAGCCGCTCCTCATGCGTGCCGTTGCGCAGCGCCGAGGCCAGCTCGCCCACCTCCTCCATCAACCACATGAACGTGCCGTCGATTCCCCGGGCGACGTCCTTCGCATAGTACATCTCGCGAATCAGTTGCTGAAACTCCCCCAGGGAAATCGGGGCCGGCGAAGAAGCTGCATCGGGATGGGGCATGGCAACGATGGCGAAGGAGAACCAAGGAAAAACGCATTCCGTCGCGTACGCACGAAACCGGAATTATCTCTTGCCAAGCGAACCTTGAGAAGGCGCAAGATCGCGCTTCGCCCAGGTTCGCCCCCAACCCCCAATGCGTACCGCTTGCAGTCCATCAGCTTGTGGCACGGCAAAATAACTTCCCGCCCAGCGCACCTGCTGGCACCCCCAGCGGCCCGTCTTCACGGCTGCGTCCGCGGGCTGTCGTGCCCAGGCAGTAGGAGCCGTCTGCCTGACTCGCGGGCATTCTTGCCGGTTTGCTGGCAACGCGCTTCGACCGTGCCATTCCCGCGGAAATGCCGCGGCAGGGGGCGGCATCGGGTGGCGCGGTGCGCAAATGCATGTTGGCGGGCAGGCGGGCCGCGAGCTTACGGCGCGGGATTTGCTTTGGTGCCGGCGGAGGAATTTCGCGTCGTCTTGCCAATGGTGTGTTTGCTACTTGTGATTTTCGCCAACTTCGCAACTTGTCTTGCGACAGAAAGTGGTTGCCATGCGGCACGGATTCTTGATTGACATGGATGGCGTGATCTATCGGGGATCGCAATTGATTCCCCAGGCCGATCGGTTCATTCACCGCTTGCGCGAGCTGGACATTCCATTCTTGTTCTTGACCAACAACAGCCAGCGCACCCGGCGCGACGTGGCCACCAAGCTCTGCCGGTTGGGCATTGCGGTCGAGGAACAGCATATCTTCACCTGCGCCATGGCCACGGCGCGATTTCTGGCAACGCAAAAGCCCGACGGCACCGCCTACGTCATCGGCGAAGGGGGCCTGTTGCACGCGCTGCACCGCAACGGGTTCTCGATTGTGGACGCCGAGCCCGACTACGTGGTGGTGGGCGAGGGTCGCACCGTGACCATGGAGCAGGTGGAGACGGCGGTGAAGATGGTGTTTGCCGGCGCCAAGCTGATCGCCACCAACCTGGACCCCAACTGCCCCACCACCGACGGCATTCGACCCGGGTGCGGCGCGATTGTGGCAATGATCGAAGCGGCCGCCGGCGTGCAGGCATTCAGCGTGGGCAAACCCAGCCCCATCATGATGCGCACCGCCCGCAAAGAGCTGGGGCTGACCACTGCCGAGACCTCGATCATTGGCGACACGATGGAGACCGACATCTTGGGCGGGGTGCAGATGGGCTACCGCACGATCTTGGTGCTTTCGGGCGGAACCCGGCGCGAAGACCTCGCGCGATACGCGTATCGGCCCGACTTGGTGGTGCCCTCGGTCGCCGACCTGTGCGATCTGCAGTGGCTGCTGGAGCCGAACCGCTCGCCAGCCGCGCGGCAGAGCGAACTGGCCCCGGCCAGATGACGCGCGAACAGCGCCCCGGCGGAACTTCTTACTGCCCGCGGTAAAAGCCAATCCGCTCCAAAGCGGTGAAGATTTGCTGCAGCGAACGGGGTCCCAGGTTGGGAAGGCTCAGCAGCGATTGCGGGGTTTGCCGCAGCAGTTGGTACACCGTCAGAATGCCTTGCTGGGCGAGATAGCCGGCCAACCGGTCGGGCAGCGTCAATTCGGCCACGCTTTGGGCCAGGCGGGCGTCGCCGGGGGGAGGATCGTCAGTCCGCGACGCGGCTTGCTGCCCGGTGCGCCGCAGTCGCTGCCCATACGACCTCACCCGGCAAGCCTGGCAGGGCGGGATCACATGGCAGCGGCAAGCCGAGCACCACACGATCTCGGTTGCGGCGGACTCGTCGTCGGCCGAAACCATCGTCGGCGAAGCGTCGCCACCGGCGGCGCCAAGCTCCTGGTTCGCGATCTGCCCCCGCGCGGAGACGACGGGCAACCGCCCCTGGCGAACGCGTTCCACGGTGGTCTCGGCCATGCCCAGCCGATGGGCGATGACCTTGGTTGTGCAGCCCTGGGCGGCCAACTGTTGCACCTGGTCGACGCGGAATTGGGTGACTTGCATGGGAGAATCGAAAGTCGGAAGGGGAGGAACGCCAATCGGTTGTCCGCGAAGGCCCGCCTCGCCAAGCGAGTCAGCGCCAGCCTGGATCGCGCTGGGGGGGGCGGCCACGCTCCGTGGTTAGCCGGCGAGGCGGCGATCGGGTGCCAGGGGGAACGCGTCGACGTCGGTTTCGTCGAACTCGTCGTCCGTTTCCCAAACCGGGTGGACGAGCCGCATGGCCCGTTCGTCGTCGTCGTTGTCGGTTTGCCACGGCCGGGCGGCCCGGATCGCTTCGCAGGCGGCGGCGATTTCGGCCTGGGTCGGCAGGTACTCGGTTTCGTGGCCGCACGACTGGCAACGGTTGCGCCACTCGCCGTGCGGGTTTTGGAAATGGGCGATGTCGCGCACGCCGCACTGCCCACAACTCAAATCAGCAAACGGGTTCATTCCAACACCTTGAATGCGAACGGACTGCGAAACGGTTTTTCAGCGAACGGAACACAATGGCCGCGTTGGGGAACGGGGTTAATCGCCGCGAATGCGCGTTCGGCGGCGCACGGGGTTGCCGCCCAGCAAACGGTCGACTTCGTCGGCGGCCGCGCGCAGCCGGGCGGCCAGGTCGCGGAGCGGATGCCGAAGATCGTCGATCAAGAACTCGGCCCAAATAGGCTTGCCTGCCGGACCGGCGGGACGAAGTGTCCACTCCGCCACATCGGCCGGCAGGGAATGGAGCGCTGTGCAGGCCTGGTCGGCAGCCTGGCGGAGCAAAAGACAGCGCTCGGAGGGATCGGGGGAGAATTCCAAGAGATTACCCTGCAAATATTTACAGCAAGAATTGGCAGGCGGCGGCAGGCTCTGTCGGCCGTTGGTGGGGTTAGTATACAGATACTGTACGGATGTTCAAATATGTATTTTTTGTGTTTCGGTAAGGCATTGATGTTTTGCCGGTTTATGCGCAGCGGATTGGCGGTTGCGGGCAACCGCGGCGCGGTTTGAGTCGGGAATCGCGGCGCGCTACACTGGAGTGCAGCGGGCGCCTCTCCCTGCTTCGTTCCTTCCTCGGCGCGCAATGGCCAGCATGGACCCGAATTCTCCAGCCCTGGGTTCGCAGCCGCCGCGCGTTGCCGACGCCGCCCCGCGATTACAAGAACGCTCGGCCACCGCCGACCGGCAGGCGCTAACGGCGCGGCTCAAGGAGCAGGCGCAGCGGCAAGGGTTTGACTTGGCCGGCGCGTGTCCGGCGGTGACGCCCACGGGCTTGCACGCGTTCTACGACTGGCTGGCCGCCGGCTATGCGGGCGAGATGCAGTACCTGCCCGACCGCCGCGAGGCGTACGCCCATCCTCGGCACGTGCTGCCGGGCGCGCGGAGCTTGCTGCTGCTTGCGGCTTCGTATCGCACGGCCGAGCCGGCGCCGCCAGCCGCGGGGTCGGGGCGGGTGTCGCGCTACGCCTGGGGAAACGATTACCACGACGTGCTGCGGCAGCGGCTGCACGCCATTTGCGACTGGTTGAAGGCCGAGCTGCCGGGGGCCGCGGCCCGCGGCGTGGTCGATACGGCGCCCCTGCTGGAACGCGAGTTCGCCCAACTGGCCGGGCTGGGTTGGGTGGGCAAAAACACGCTCATTTTGAACAAGAAGCTGGGGAGTTGGCTGTTCTTGGCGGCGGTGTTGACCGACGTGGAGTTGGCGTACGACGCGCCGCATCAGGCCAGCCATTGCGGCACCTGCACGGCCTGCCTGGATGCCTGTCCCACCGACGCATTCGTGGCCCCGTACGTGCTCGACAGCCGCCGCTGCATCAGCTATCTGACGATCGAACTGCGCGACCACGTGCCGGCGGAATTGCGGCCCGGACTGGGCGACTGGCTGTTGGGCTGCGACGTGTGCCAAGACGTTTGTCCCTGGAACCGCAAGCCGGCGGGGCGCGAAAATAGCCCTTTTGCGCCGCTGGCAGCAATGAATCCGGTGGATTTGTTGGCGTTGTTTGAGCTAAATGACGAAGGCTTTCGGGCGAGGTTCCGCGGCACGCCGCTGTGGCGCCCAAGGCGGCGGGGCATCTTGCGAAACGCGGCCCTGGTGCTGGGGAACACGCGTCCCCCTGGCGGAATTGCCGTGCTTTCTCGCGGTTTGCGCGACACCGAGCCGCTGGTGCGCGCGGCATGCGCCTGGGCGCTGGGCCAATACCCCGGCGACCAGGCCCAAGCGGCCTTGCGGCATCGCTGGCAAAGCGAGCCCGACCCGCACGTGCGGAACGAGTTGGCATCGGCACTGGCTTTAGCCCGCCAGAGCGGCCATGATATATCTAGCTGAGAACATGGATTGCAGGAGACGGTCGCCGGCTGGGCCATTGCGGTCAGCCTCGCGGCGGTTCTCCCCGGATCTTCCCGCCTGAAACCCCACCCCCTTACACCTTCAAGCACGACCGACGTTCGCCATGAAGATTGCTTACATCGCTTCCGGCGCCGCTGGCATGTATTGCGGGATGTGTCTGCACGACAACACGCTGGCCGCGGCCTTGATACGCGCCGGCCAGGAGGTGCTGCTGATACCCACCTACACCCCGCTCAAAACCGACGAAACCAATGTTTCGCAAGAGCGGGTGTTCTTCGGCGGCATCAACGTGTTCTTGCAGCAAAAGTCGTGCGTGTTTCGGCACACGCCCTGGGGGCTGGACCGGCTGCTCGACACCAAGCCGTTCATGAAGCTGCTCTCGAAGCAGCGGGGCACGGTCGACCCCACCAAGCTGGGAGACCTCACGGTGTCGATGCTGCTGGGCGAGAACGGCAAGCAACGCAAAGAACTGGACAAGCTGCTCGCCTGGCTGGAAGCCGACGTGCGGCCCGACGTGGTGCATCTCTCCAACGCCATGTTGATTGCCATGGCGCCGGTGTTGCGCCAGCGGCTCGATTGCCCCGTGGTCTGCAGCCTGTCGGGTGAAGACGTTTTTCTCGAACGGATCGTGGAGCCGCATTACAGCCGGGCTCGCACGCTGCTGCGGCAGCACGCCCGCGATGCGCAAGGCTACGTGGCGATGAACCGCTACTATGCCGACTTCATGATCGACTACATGGATTTGCCCCCCGAACGCGTGCAGGTGATTCCCCACGGATTGCACCTGGCAGGGCATGCCGAGCAGCCTCGGCAGCGGTCAGCGGACGGCGACCCGGTGGTGATCGGCTATTTTGCCCGCGTGTGCCAAGACAAAGGCTTTCACCTCTTGGTCGACGCCTTCATGGCGTTGTGCCAAGACCCGGATATGCCGCCGTTGATCTTGCGGGCCGCCGGCTATTGTTCCAAGGGCGACCGCCTGTTCTTGGCCGAGCAGGCCAAGAAACTGCAGGCGGCGGGGCTGGTCGATCGGTTTGAGTACCTGGGCGAGCCCGACCGCGAAGGCAAGATCGCCATCATTCAAAGCTTCGACGTGATGAGCGTGCCCGGCGTGTATCCCGAGAGCAAGGGGCTCAGCGTGCTCGAGGCTCTGGCCAACGGGGTGCCGGTGGTGCAGCCGGCGCACGGCACCTTTCCCGAACTGATCGAAGACACCGACGCGGGTTTGCTGTTCGAGCCGATGCAGACCGAGTCGCTGGCGGTGGCGCTGAAGAAGCTGGTGCTCGACGCCGACCTGGCGAACCATTGCGGCCGCAAAGGGCACGCGGCAATTCGCGAGCGGTACAACGACGAGGAAATGGCGCGGCAAACGCTGCAACTCTACGCCCGGGTGCTCGACGAACAACGCGGCACGCCGGCCCGCGAATACACCCCGGCGTGAGCGGGAGCCGCGGCAACCAAAAAACCTGGCAAATTTTGCCAACCGTGGGATTCTCGCGCGTGGACCTGCCGCCGGACTATCAGTCGCCGGATACGGGACTGGACGAATGATGTGGCTTGCTCCACCCGTCATCGGCTCGTGGCAAAAATCTTGGTTGCTGGCTCGTTTTCGGATTGCGCCACGCGGTTTCCCGCTCGAAATTCATCGCGAAACGCTTGGTCTGAAACCGCTACGAGGTTGCCCTGATTGACCGCGCGCGAGACATCTGCCGGCGCGTTGCAACCGCCAAATGAGACGGCGGCAGCGCCCTTTGCCCGCCGCTTACGCCGCCACCGAGCGGAGAATGGCCGTGGTGGAAACCCCTTCGACCATGCCGGTCAGGTACAGTTGGCCGCCGTAGCTTTCCACGAATGCCTTGCCGGGAATTTCGTGCGTCGCGTCGCGGTAGTCGCCCCCTTTGACCAGCACGTCGGGGCGGATCGCCTCGATCAGCCGCAGCGGCGTGGGCTCGTCGAAAATCAGCACGTGATCGACGTGCGTCAGGGCCGACAGCACCGCGGCGCGCTCGGCCTGGTTGCGGACGGGCCGGCTGGGGCCCTTCAGTTGCCGCACGCTGTTGTCGCTGTTGAGCCCCAGGAACAGCACGTCGCCCTGCGCGGCGGCTTCTTCCAGGTACGTCACGTGCCCCACGTGCAACAGGTCGAAACAGCCGTTGGTGAACACGATCTTGCGGCCTTGCGCGCGAAGGCCGGCCGCGATGCGGGCGGCTTCGTCCAGCGTGACCAGCTTGCCGGCGGCGCCTTCGCGACCCGACCGGAGAATGTCCACGCGAATTTGCTCCCGGCTGATCGGCGCCACGCCCACCTGTTCCACTTCCAGACCGCCCGCCACGTTCGCCAGCCGCAAAGCGTCGGGCGGCGACACCCCGGCGGCCAGGGCAATGCCGATGGCGGCCAGCACCATGTCGCCAGCGCCGGTGATGTCGTACACCGCGCGGGGCCGGGTGGGAAAATGCTCTCCGCGGCCGTCGGCGGCAACCATCACCATGCCGTCGGCGTCGAGCGTCACCACGGCGTAATCGAGCTGGAACCGGCGGCACAGGATCTCGCCTGCCTGCATGGCGTCGGCCGGGCTGTGAATCTTCACGCCCGACGCCAACTCGGCCTCGAGCCGGTTGGGGGTCATCGTGGTGGCGCCGTGGTAGCGGCTGTAATCGCCGCCCCGGATCGGATCGACCACCACGGGAATGCCCTGCCCGCGGGCCGCGCGAATCAGCGGCTGCAGCAGGCCGGGCGTGCAAACCCCTTTGTCGTAGTCGGAAATCAGCACGATTTCGAACTCGGCCAGCCGGTCGAGCAGGTCGGCCCGCAACTGCGCTTCCAGGTCGGCGTGCATGGCGTCGCGGGTTTCCTGGTCCACGCGCAATATCTGGTGCGCGTGCCTCCCCGCCGCGCGGCCGATAAACCGTTCCTTGACGGTGGTAGGCCGGGTGTGGTCGCGGAGCACGTGGGAGGTATCGACGGCGGCGTCGCCCAGCAGGTGGCGCACCGCGGCGCCGTCGGGATCGGCGCCAATCAGGCCGGCCACGGCAACTTCGGCCTCCAGGCCGCGGAGCATTTGGCACACGTTGGCCGCCCCGCCCAGCCGGGCTTCGCGCTTGTCGGCACGGAGCAAAATCACCGGCGCCTCCTGGCTCACGCGCTCGGCGTTGCCCCAGGTGTAGCGATCGAGAATCAGGTCGCCCACGACCAGCGTCTTGGGGTGGGCCAGGCGATCGAGGACGGGCAGCAAATCGTGGGGGCGGCCATGCATGGCGGGTTCCTTCGCGAACCGGCGGAACGGGGGCAACTTCCATGTTGGGCAGACGTTATACGTCGCCGGCGAAAACCGAACAAGCCGAGGTCGGTGCTAGCGGAACCAAGCCAGACGGGATTGCCAAACTTCGAGGAAGCGACGCGCCGCTTGCGGCAGCAGCGCCGGCAGCGGCGAGAAACCTGCTTGTCTTTCTCGCCGCCTTCCCAAACACGGCAGCTACTTCCGCTTCCACAGCGCCGCTGCCACTGCCAGCAAGCCAGCGGGCAGGCCCAGCGCGTTGAGGTACGCCATCAGGCCGGCGCTCAAGGGCGAATCGCCTCGGTCGTGCGAACCCTTGGCGGCCAGCGCGGCCGCGATCAACCGCTCCATGCGCTCCTCGCCCAACTTGTCGCCGGCGGCGTCGCGGGCGGTGGCCAGGCCCGCCGCCTTGAGCACTTCGGCCAGGCTCGCGCCGGGCTGGCTTTGCGAGGCTTCCGCAATCCGCTGAAACGCCTGATCGATCAGCGTGCGGAGACCGGAGGTTTCGCCGCGCAGTTCGGCGGTGGCGGTTTGGGCCGCGGCGATGTCTGCCTTGGCCGCCGCAAACTGCGCCCGAACCTCGTCCAGCAGGCGCTGCGCGGTGGCGTTGTCGCCTTGCTCGATGGCGCGCACCAGCGAGTCGCGCTGACGCTCCATCTCCAGCAGCCGCGCTTGCAGTTGCTGCTGGCCCGAGCGGATGTCGTCGATCGCTTGCTGCAGTTGGTGCGTGTTGGGCGTGAGGCAAGAGGGCAGACCGAGCTTCTCGGCAAACTTGCGCAGCTCCAGCGTGCGGGCGCCTTGGGTGCGAACGAGCGGGCCGGCGGGTCCGCGGGCGGGGCCTCCCCAAAGAATTGAAACCACGTCGCCGGCCGGAGAGTAAATCGGGCCGCCGCTGTCGCCGGGAATCGAGAGCGGGCTCACGCCCAGGTCGCACGCGCGCAGGCGGCCATGGTCGAACAGGCCCAGCACGCTGCCGGGCCGCTCGCGATAGCGTCCGCCGCCAAAACCGGCCACCACAACCTCCTCGCCCGCGGCCGGCTCGCCGTGCGCCAGCGGCGCCACGGCGGGAGTGAAATCGATCTCGGCCACCAGCCCGGCAAGATCGAGCTGCGGATCGTGGGCCAACAGACGCGCCGCCGTTCGCTGCCGCTGGTGCGGAAAGTAAACGGACAGCGGGCCAGAGCCTTCCACGACATGCCACGCCGTGAGAATCACCGCCTGGCGGTTCTCGCAGCCGATCACCACGCCCGATCCGCCTGACTGGCCTTTGGTGACCTGCACCGCCGGATCGAAAAAGCGGGGAGAACGCTCAACGCTTTCGGGCGCCCGCGGCGAGGGTTCGCCAGGCAGCAGCGGATCGGGATAGGTCCGTGGCTGCCGGGGGAGCGGGCACACGCCGCCAGGGCATGCGGGCGGCGCGACCATCGAGGGAGACGTTGCCGGCCCGACCGGAACGAGCGGGGCGGCGCGCCATTCGGCACCGGCCGGTGCGGCGGCGAGCAGCACGCCCACAAGGACCAACAACCGGCAAATCGGCGCGCAGCGCGAAAACCAACGCGACATGGGGGAGTACTCCAGGCGGAAGTAAGAAGTGGGAAGTGAGAAATGCAACTTGGAAATGGCGCAAGGTTGGCGTTGTTGCCGGCTCTTGCGGCGCGAGATGCCTTCCGAATAGGTACCGCTTGCCGAGCGGTACCTGAAATCCAGCCGATCGTTGGCCCAAATCGGCGTGTGGATTAGCGAGTGGCGAGCGGCAAGTAGTGAGTGGCAAGTGCGGAGTGAGCCATGCAAATGGCAAATTGTTGCTTGGGCGGCGCGATTTCTCTCAGCGGGCCGAAACGTCTTCCGGCAGAACGCATCTGCTCGCGGCCTGGCCTGCTGACGATCCCGCCGGCGGGGCGTGCAGCGACAGGGCCGCGGCGCGGCACGCTTCGTGGAATGCCGGCAGGTCGTCCATCGCCTGATGGATCACCCCGGGAACGTGGATGCCGGGGATCGGTTGGCCAGCGTGATCGAGCAGTTGATGCCCCGCGGGGCGGTTGGTCGTTTGATAAAACCAGGTCAGGCGTTGCACGTTGGCCGGCACGCGAATCCGCGGCCCCCGCAGAAGCGACAGCCAGGCCAGGCTGCGGCAGCCGTGGCGAAACACGGGGTCGGCCAGCACCATTTCGTCCACGGCAATCCCGCGCTGCCGCAAGGCTCTGGCCAATCGCATCGCGCCCCAGCCGGCCCCGTAGCTGTAGGCGTAAATGCCCAACCGCAGGTTGCCAGAACCCCGCGTGAACTGAATGAACTCGGCCAGGCTCGTCCAGGGCGAATTCCAGCGGCGATAGGTGGTGAACGTGTCGGGCTCTTGCAGCGGACGGATGGTTTGAAGCCACAGGCGTAGGATGCCGTTCGGCCGGGCTTCGCTCTGCAAAAATCCAGAAATGCAGATGTGCCAGCGCATGGAAGACATGTGTGCGGAATGCGGAATCGAAGAGCGCGGAATGGAAGTGCGCGGAATGCGGAGCGCCAACTGCAACTGCAAACTGCTAAGTACGGCCGAGGGGCGCTCGTTGGCCATGGCGGGGCGAGGATGAACCCCGCGGGGAGGAAGTGACCGCGGCGCTGCGGCAATGGTTGTGATAGCCCAAGGGGGCCGCGCGATTCAACCCATGAATTGGGGCCGCCGCGCAACCTGCCGCGGCGGCTCTCGGCGAAGGGCTTAGCTGGTTGGCGGCTGGATGTGTTTGCGCAGCACCGACAGCAGTTTCTGCCAGTCGATGGGCTTGGAGAGGTAATCGTCGCAGCCCGCCGCAAGGCATTTTTCGCGGTCGCCTTTCATGGCGCCCGCGGTCAGGGCAATGATGGGCGTGCGGTAGCCGTCGCGGCGCAAATGCTGGGTGGCTTCAAAGCCGGTCAGCACCGGCATTTGCATGTCCATCAGCACCAGGTGGTACGGCTGCCCGGCCCGATGGGCGCGAATGAACTCGTCGACGGCTTCCTGGCCGTTGTCCACCACCTCCACCTTGGCCACCATGTCTTCCAGCATCCGGCGGAGCATGAACTGGATTCCCCGCGTGTCTTCGGCGACCAGCACCCGGCAATGGTCGATGTTCACGGCCAGCGACGTTTCGGCCATGTCGACCTGCTCGGTCTGGATTTGGTCGGCGGGCTGGAGCACCAGGTCTTGCACGTTGCCAATCGGGAGAATGATGGAGAACACGCTGCCTTGTCCCAGGCGGCTGCTGACGGAAATACGGCCGCCGAGCATGCGAATCAGCCGCTGGCAAATGGTCAAGCCCAACCCGGTGCCCCCGGCGCGGCGAGCGTGGCTGTGGTGCTGCTGCGTAAAGGCCTCGAAGATTTCGTCGAGCTTGTCGGGCGCGATGCCCAGCCCCGTGTCGGCGACCTCGATCACCAGGATGGCGGCGCCTTTGGGGGTTTCGCAGCGGCAGTGGATGGAGACCTGGCCGGCGTCGGTGAACTTGATGGCGTTGCCGACGAGGTTGAGCAGGATTTGGCGGACGCGGAGCCCATCGGTGTGAATGCTGACCGGCATGTCGGTGGAGAAATCGGCCTCCAGCTCCAGGCCGCGTTCTTGGGCCAAGGGTTCCATCAGCGAGCGCACGTCGCTCACGACGGACACAATCGAACAGGGTTCTTGATTGATTTCGAGGCGGCCGGCCTCGATTTTGGAAAGATCGAGCACGTCGTTCAAAATGCCCAACAGCAGCCGGCCCTGGCTGCGAATCATTTGCACCAGTTCGAGCGAACTGCCGTTTTCGAGCTGGCTGAACAGCGTATCGGCGCAGCCCAAAATGGCGGTGAGCGGCGTGCGGATTTCGTGGCTCATGTTGGCCAGGAACTCGCTCTTGGCGCGGCTGGTTTGTTCGGCCTGTTGCTGGGCGTGGCGCAGTTCTTGTTCTTGGCGGGCCCGCGTGGTGACGTCGTTTTGAATGCCGACAAAGTGCGTCACCACGTGGTTCTCGTCCTCGACCGGCGAAATATGCACGTCGTTCCAGAAAGGCGTGCCGTCTTTGCGGTAGTTGAGAATGGTGACTTCGCAATCGCGCCGCTCGGAAATCGCCCGGTGAAATTGGGCAGTGGCCTCGGCCGAAGTTTCCGGTCCCTGCAAGAACCGGCAATTGCGGTCCAGGGCTTCGTCAGCGCGGTAGCCGGTAAGCGCTTCAAAAGCCGGGTTGACGTACACAATGGGGTTGTCGGGCCGCCGGGCGTCGGTGATCAGAATGCCGTTGGTGGCCGATTCAATGGCCCGGGTGAACAGCCGCAGGTTTTCTTCGACCTGTTTGCGCTCGGTAACGTCGAAGTTCACACCCACCATCCGGACGTTTTGTCCGGTTTCGTCGCGGATCACGCGACCTCGCCCCGACAGCCAGCGGGTGCTCCCGTCGCCGGCAACCATGCGGAATTCGTGGCTGTATTCTTCCTGGTTGAGCTGGGCCCGCTCGATCGCCTGGTGCAACGGGCCGAGATCGTCGGGGTGCACGCGCTCGAAAAACTTGTCGATATGCGTGAGGTTTTCCTGGGTGGGTACGCCGGTGAGCTCGAGCTCGGTTTCGTCCAGGTGAAGCTGGTTGGTGACCAGGTCCCAATCCCAAATGCCCATCCGCCCTGCCTGCAGCGCCAGCCGCAGCCGGGCTTCGCTCTCGCGCAGCGAGGCCGCCATCCGTTCGCGCTCTTGGGTCTCCTGCTGTTGCTGCCGCGTGGCTTGTTGCAGGTCCAGGGTGCGGGCGGCAACTTCCTCTTCCAGTTGGCGGGGGCTGCGAAACGCCAGCACCTTCGGCACGATGGGAACAATCGCCACCACGGTTGCCCACGAAACCACGGCCGTGGCGAATTTGAGCAACGCCGAAAGCCGATAAACGGGCCACCAGAAGATGACGGCCTCGATCAAATGGACGGTGCCGCAGGCGAAGATGAATGCCCCGAACAGCCAGAACACCTTGGGGAAGGGGATGTCGCGGCGATAGCGGATAAAGTACAGCAGTACCAGCGGAATCGCGAGGTAGGCCGCCCAAATCAGGCTGTCGGAAACGATGGTCAGCCAACCCCAGCCGGGCTGTTGTTGCCAGGCTGCGCCGCACGACCATCGCGGGGGAAAACCCGACGTATCGAAAACGTCCATAGTGGAGGGGACCTCGAATATGTATGGCGAAGCCTACCTGTGCGGCCCGCTCGCCGTCTCCCCTGCCGCCCCGAAGGGTTTGTCCGGCCAGCCTGTTGGCGGCGGAGACCTGAAAGGGAGCACGCGGCAAACTTCTTCTAGCCTACCCTGCCGAGGGTTTTGGAGATACCGGGGTGCCAAGGAGACAAATGCGGCAGTTGCCGGCCAAGCCCGTTCTCCCAATGCCAGCATCTCAGTAGGTACCTTCTGCCGGAAGGTACCTCGACCCGCAACAAAACTTCGCGCCGCCAAACCGATTCAAACCGCCGACCGCCTCTTCTCTCCCTCCCCCCGCGAGCGCAGCGAGTGCGGGGGAGGGCCGGGGGTGGGGGGCGAAATCGGGCACCAGCCTTCTACTCCGCAGCCCCCAGTAGGTACCTTCTGCCGGAAGGTACCTCGACGCGCTGCAAAACACCGCGCCGCCGCGCACCAACAAAACACCACGCGCCGTCATCCTCCACCG
>JAANMU010000092.1_pt1 | contig 106796 bp, 78 predicted proteins | sample 7279701 | NCBI WGS metagenome assembly JAANMU01 (sample SAMN14094539, study PRJNA606508) | bioreactor metagenome | isolation source: A lab-scale SPAN reactor treating ammonium-rich wastewater day 57 | place: Ireland: Galway | collected 2017-03-13 | reverse complement strand
CTGCGCTCGTGCGCCACGCGTTACGAAATTGTGTACGTCAACGACGGCTCGCACGACGAAAGCCCCTTCATTCTGGAAGACTTGGCGCGCGAGAACCCGCATGTGCGGGTGGTGCATTTCTCGCGCAACTTCGGCCACCAGGCGGCGGTCCAGGCGGGACTGATGTTCGCCAGCGGCGACGCGGTAGTGGTGATGGACTCCGACTTGCAAGACGACCCCGCCGCCATTCCCCGGTTTCTCCAGCAGTGGCGCGAAGGCTACGACGTGGTCTACGCCGTGCGCTTTCAACGCAAGGAACGGCTGGTCAAGCGGTCGCTGTTCTACGCTTTCTATCGCGTGTTGAACGCCATTTCCGATACGCCCATTCCCAACGACGCCGGCAACTTTGGGTTGGTCGATCGGCGCGTGGCCGAGCAAATTGTTCGCATGTTTGACCGCGACCGGTATTATCCCGGTCTGCGGCGGTGGGTCGGGTTCCGGCAGATCGGCGTGCCGGTGGAGCGCATGGCCCGGCACGACGATCATCCGCGCGTCTCGCTGCGACAACTGGGGCGGCTGGCCAAGTCGGCGATCTTCTCGTTCTCGTCGTTTCCGCTGACCATGTTTTACGCGCTGGCGGCGCTGTCGCTGTTAACGTGCGCGGCGCTGTGCGGCTTTGCGATCTATCACAAGTTGTTCACCGGGCTGGCCATTCCCGGTTGGGCCTCGATGACCATTGTGGCCTCATTCTTTGGGGCGATGAACGCCGCGGGCATTGGGATTCTGGGCGAGTACGTGATCCGCATTTACGACCAGGCCCGCGCCCGGCCGCTGTTCATCGTGGAGCGGGAAGTGAACTTCTCCCGCCGCGAAGCCGAACCGGTCGGCGCCGTAGAGCAATGGCTGTCTCCGCCTCTGCCGCATTGAGCTTGCTATGATACAGCAACTTTCGCCGTCGCTCGGCCTGGCCTCTGACGCGTCCGACACGCGCCCGCGTGGTTTTCAGCCCACGGCACGGGTGGCGGTCGCGGTGCTCGTGCTGCTGCTGGCGACCAACGGCCCGCTGTTCGTCTGCATGCCGCTGACGACCGACACCGCCCTGTACGACTTGCAAGCCCAGACGTTGCGGCAAGGCGGCGTGCTGTACCGCGACATTCTGGAGCCAAACCTGCCCGGCGTGGTTTGGATTCATGCCGCGGTGCGCTCGGTGCTGGGGACTAGCTCCGAGGCCATGCGGCTGTTCGATCTGGCGGCATTCGCGGTCATTGTCTGGCTGCTGACGCGCTGGCTGGCGGCGGGGCGCTGTTCGACGGCGGTCCAGGCGTGGTCGGCGTTTGCGTTGTTTCTCTTTTACTTTTCGATCTCGGAGTGGAACCATTGCCAGCGCGACATGTGGTTGCTGGCCCCGGCGCTGGTGGGGCTGCACCTGCGTCGCCGGCAAACTTTGCGTGATGCGGCGGAGACTTCCCCGCGCGCCTGGCTGGCGTGGGCCGCGCTAGAAGGCGCTGTATGGGGAAGCGCCATCTGGCTCAAGCCCATGGTAGTCGTTCCCCTGGCAGCCGTGTGGCTGTTCAGCACGTTGGCGACGCGGCGCCAGGGTGGCTGGCGGCGGAGTCTCGGCGACGCACCAGCGACATGGCGCCTTCGGGCGATCTTGGATGCGGCGGGTTTGCTTGCAGGCGGTTTAACGGTTGGCGCCTTGGGCGTGGCGTGGCTGGGCTGGTCCGGCGCCTGGCCCTGGTTCTGGGAAACCTTCACCGAGTGGAACCCGCGCTACTTCGAGGCAGGCAAGGAGCATTGGACCGCCGACCGCTTTGTCGGCACGGTGTATCGTCTCCTGCCTTGGAGCCTGCTGCACCTGGCCGCCGCTCCGTGCGCCGTGTTGGGGCTAGGCGCCTGGCTCCGAGGACGACATGCGCGCGATTTGCACGGTGAGCAAACATCCCAATCGCTATTGTGCGTCTTCTACTTGGCGTGGCTCGTGCAGTCGTTGTTCCTGCAACACTTGTTTGACTACGTTCACGCTCCAGGCGTCTTGCTGGCCGTGACGCTCCTGTGCCACGTCTTGTTTTCGAACCGTGCTGCCTCGGGTTTGCCTGACCCGGCGACGGCGGACTTGCAGAACAAGCCGCCGCGGGGGCTGGCGTGGCGGTTCGCCGCCATCGGTTTCCTGACGGTCGCCTTCCTGGCCTCGCCCGTCCTGCACGCGGACCGGCTAAGCGTGTGGCCGGCTTGTTGGACGCACGGTTCGACGCCCGAAGTGCGCAACCGGCTGTCGTTCTTCAAGTATCCCAATTGGGAAGACCTGCACGACGCGGCGAACTACCTTCGCCAGCAAAACCCCAGCGACGGCGAAGTGACTTGCTACAACAACAACCTGGTCTATCTGTACGAAGCGTTGGACCTGCGGCCTTCGACGCGGTTTGTTTACTTGGAAGCGCTGTTGATTTACTTTCCCGAACGACACGCCGAAATTCGCGCGGCGTTGGACGCCAGTCGCCAACGGTACCTGGTGACCGACTTGACGGCCGCCGGGCTGCACGGCGACGCGGTGCGCTCGGGAACGCAAGGCGAGAACGGTTCGCTGCCGCCCGCCTTCTCTCCCGCGCTGCGGCGCCACTTCCCCTGGTCCTATCCGGTGGCGTACCGCGCCGGCAGCATCGTCGTCCACCGCGTTCCGCCACGCACGGCGCCCTAGGGTAATTTCAACGAGTCACCTGCGCAATGAGGGAGGGGTCGGGTTGGTTTTTCGGTCCCAGGTCTTGCCACATCGCAAGACCCATGGCCGAAAAACCTACCCGACCCCGTGGGGCTTCACCCTATGTTGATTGAACAACGATCGACTTGAAACTGCTCTAGTGCAGTTTCGAGTGGATCAACCGTTCATATGCGGCCGAAACACGACGCGGCAGCACAATAGATAATTACCGGCAAACCCGGCCGCCACGCCGATCGCGGCGGCTAGCGCTGGGCGGTCATGGAACGTGGCCGACGTCTGGCACAGTCTGACCGAGACGCCCCAGTTCACGCCCGCGCCCACCGAACACGAGAGACAGTATAAGGCGTATCGCCCCAGCGTCGTGTCGCGCGACGCCGCAAACGTGAAGCGGCGGTTCAAGGCGTAGTTCCACGTCATAGCTAGCCAGATCGCCGCCGCCCGCGCGGGTAACAAGGGCAACGCTGTCACAAAACATGAAAAGACCGCCAGATCGACGGCCATTCCCGTGCATCCCACCAGCATAAACCGCAGGATTCGAGGAGTCGCCGCGCGCGGCCAAGGAGTCAACCAACCCATACCGTGCTCGCCTACGAGAGAGAAGGCACGGCCAGGCGCGCCAGAAAGTGCAATGAGCGATCGAAGATCCAACTAGCCGGCTTGCGATACAGGTCGAGCTGGTGAATCCAACATTCGGTGCGCCACGCCAGGCTCTCGAACGCCTGTATCCACTGGGTTCGCCGCCAATAATTGAATGGCAGCGATACGCCAAAGCGGCGATTACCCACATAGTCCATGAACCGCAATGTCGCCCACGATCCCCAGCCGTCGCGCACGTGATCTTTGATCACCACCGCGCGACGGGCCACGCGCCCCGCCTCGCGTAGCAGAACGAGCGGATCCTGGGTGTGGTGCAACACGTCGATAAACAACACCACGTCAACACTGGCGTTCGGGTAGGGCAAGGTGCAACCATCGAACCCGCGGACGGGAATGCAGGCGGCCGCGCGCGGAGCGACCTCCAAACCGCGAATGTCCAACTCGGGGCGCGCCGCTCGGACGAGTTGCGCAACGCGTCCATCGCCACAGCCTACGTCAAGGACGGTTCGAGCCGGTGGAATCACGTTTGCCAGGTGCGCCGCAAGCACCGCCGCTCGGCGATGCCGAATGCAACGCTCATGTGCCCAATCCAACGCATGCACGGGGCTGAAATTTTTTATCACGAGAGGTCCTGAATTCTTCTGGCTACTAATACGATCTTCCCCCACGCCGCGCGCAGGAGCAGAGGCGCAAACCGGCGCCTCAGTTGCCGCATGATCAACTCCGGCTGACTGAGCCATTGATTGTAGGTCGTGGCCTCGTTCTCGATCATCACCGCGAGAGCGTCAAGCTTATTCCAGTTCCACCGCAACAACCGCCGTCGCGTGGCCCAATGGACCAAGTCGAGAAACGGCGTGCGCCACGGTTCGACGACCACCAACTTTCCCGCTTCCGCCAGCACGCGGTGCGCCTCGTCCAGCACGGCCGCAAGGTCGTCAGGCAAAGTTTCCAGATGATGCAGGCCGCCTTGAACGATCACGATTTCCTTCGTCGCGGTCTGGAACGGCAGCGCTCGACAGTCGGCCACGTGGCAACGCGCACGCCCCCGGTACTGTTCGAGCAAGCTGCGGGACAGGTCCACGCCTTCAACGTGCTCAAACCGTAAACGCTCGAGAGCTGTCAGGCCGTTGCCGCGTCCGCAGAATAGCTCCACAATCCGGGCGTCCCGGGGCCAAGTCGCCGCTCCTACGCTGAGCAAACGGCGGACAAATTTGCGGACTTCTTCTTCAGGTGTTTCAAATCGCTGGTACGCCTCTTCCCAGGCGCTGCTACAACACGTGCGAGCAGGCGAGTTTGGTTCGGCCACGACGGCGACAGGGTGGTTCGACACGGCAGATAGGAACCGATGGAAGACGAAGAGTTACTCACGGATGGGGCGCCTGGCGAGAACGGGAAATTGCCATGGGGCGAGCGGCATGGAACGGCGACCCAAGGCTCGCTTTCATGGTCATTTCGTTCACCGTCGGGCCATTCCCAGGATGTTGAGGAAAAAGCTTGAAAACGTCGTCTGGCAACCCGCCGCGACCAGGGTCACGCCGGGAATCACGAACCGCATGGTCCAGGCGTAGTCCAAACGGCCAAAATCGACGGCTCCCCATTGGGCGATCGCCGCCAAGAGCAACACCATGCCGCTCCCCAAGCAAGCGGCCCCCACCAGTAAACCCCGCTCCAAGGTCAGATACTTCAGCAGTGCGCTAAACCGTGGGTCCTCTGGCAGGACTCCTTCGGCAATCGCGAACCGTTTGGTAAACACGCCGAATTGCAAACATTGAAGGCCCAACAAGATCGCCAGGCTGGCGAACAACAAGGTATGCACGTCGAGCGTCGCCCCGAACACCGTCACCCCGGGCAGCGCCAGCATGTAGCCCAGCCCGCCCGCCAGCAACAACAGCAGCCCCGGCGCCGTAAACAGCCAGCGAGGGCAGCACATCAGGAAAAAACACAGCGTCCGCCAGCCGTCTCGAAAGGTACGCAAATGCGGCGCGTTATTCTTGCGCCCGTCGCGGTGCAGGGTGATCGGCGTCTCGGTCAGGCGTTTGCCGAACAGGCTTGCCTTGATGATCATCTCGGTGGCGAATTCCATTCCCGTGCAGCGCAAATCGAGTTCCTTGTACAGCCGCTTAGAAAACCCCCGCAGGCCGCAGTACACATCGTTTACGGCCGCTCCGAACATCCACCGCACCAGCAGCGAAAACAGCGGATTGCCGAGCCACCGATGCAGCGTCGGCATGGCGCCAGGCGCGATCCGCCCCCCGCCGCGCGGCAACCGACAACCTTGCACGAGGTCGAAACCTTCTCGCAGCGGCGCCAGAAACCGGGGGATGTCGCCAAAGTCGTAGCTGTCGTCGGCGTCGCCCATTACCACGTACTGGCCACGCGCGGCGGCAATGCCGCCCATCAGGGCGCTGCCGTAGCCTCGCCGGGCGACGTAGACCACCCGCGCGCCAAGCCCGCGGGCGATCTCGGCCGAGGCGTCGGTGCTTCCGTTGTCGGCGACCACCACTTCTCCGTGGATGCCGTGGCTCCGCATGGCTTCGAATGCCTTGCGTACGCAAACGCCAATCGTCTCGGCCTCGTTCAAACACGGAATGACGACGGACAACTCGACACTGTCGGGGTTGACGCATCGCGGCGCCGGAGGCGAGAGAACAGCTTCCGAGGGATCAAGCATTTGCGTCGGCTCGTGCGTGCAGGAAGAATCGATGGGAATCTTGCTTGGCTAACGCATGCGGGGCGCCAAAGTGTTTGCATGAGTGCCGGAAATCGCGGATTTACACAACATCCCTCGATCCGGCGTGAAGAACCCCGAGGCGCCACGTCGGTTTGGAACTGAGTCTCGTTGCGAAAAATCACCGCGGATGTAGCGAATGGTCATCACCAGGTGGACGTCAGCCGACTGTCCAATCATGGACGTATGACGCCCGCCTCGGAAGACGCACGCAAGGTAGCCGTAGATGACCCGCCAAGAAAGAACTTCCTCGTTCGGCACGCGCCTCGCAATGATGGCGCCTGGGTGCGCGGCGCGGCCAGGCCCAAGGTACGCTTGCGCCACTGGCAGGTGGATCAAAGATCAACGGACGTTATGGGTGGGGACATAAACACATGATTTTGATGTTTGAGGCCGTCGCCATTGCGGTGTTACTCGTAGCCGCAATGCTTCCGCGTCGCGCCGGCCGCGGAACGTGGCGCCGCGTCGTGCGACGTTGGGAGCGTTGGGCCAGCCGCGGACTGCGCGCGGTGTGCTTGGTGGGCCTCGTCAGCTTCTCAATCAACGCGGTGGTGTCGTGGTTGGTCCCGCCGGTTCCGCGCGTCCATGACGAGTTTAGCTATCTACTGGCGAGCGATACGTTCGCGCACGGGCGGTTGACCAATCCACCGCACCCCCTGTGGCGGCACTTCGAGAGTTTGCACATTATCCAGCAGCCTACCTACGCCTCGAAGTATCCTCCTGCTCATGGCCTGATGTTGGCGGTAGGGAAAGTCCTTGCGGGTTCGCCCATCTTCGGCGCCTGGTTGGGACTGGCGGCAGCGTGCGCCGCGGTCTGCTGGATGTTGCAAGGATGGTTGCCGTCGCGTTGGGCGTTGTGGGGCGGGCTGCTGACCGCGCTGCATCCGGGAATGGTTCTGGCTTGGGGCCAGATGTATTGGGGTGGGGCGGCGGCCATGCTCGGCGGCGCGCTGGTGTTCGGCGCTCTCCGCCGCATCGTGCGGCGCCCCCACTGGACGACGACGTTGGCTCTGGGCCTGGGACTGGCGATTCTCGCCGCCAGCCGCCCCTTCGAGGGCGCCGTCGCGGCGGCGCCCGCGGGCGTGTTGCTGTTCGTGTGGCTGGTCTCCAGCCGGCGATGCTCTCTTGGCGCCAAGGCGACACACGTCTTGGCGCCGCTTACCGGCGCGTTGCTGGTGGGAAGTTTGGCCCTGGGCTATTACAACCATCGCGTCACCGGCGACGTGCTGTGCATGCCCTATCAGGTCTATGAGAGAACGTACGCCGTCACTCCGTTGTTTCTTTGGCAACAGCCGAGTGACCCGCCGCCGATCCGGCACCCATTTTTGAGAGACTTCCAGCGAATCTGGTCGCCGCATTTGTACGAGCAGCAACAAACGATCGGTGGCTTTCTGTACGCCGTGATAGGCAAAACGCTGCAATTAACTTCATTTCATCTGCGCTTCCTGCTAGCGCTGCCGCTCCTGTCGTTGCCTCTGCTGCTCAAAGATCGTTGGCTCTTGTTCGCGGCGGCGGTTTGCGGGTTAGAGTTTGCCGCCTTGTTGACGGTCACTTTTCTCAACCCGCACTACCCGGCGCCCATTGAGTGCCTGATCATTCTCTTAGTCGTTGCCGGAGCACGGCAAATGCGAGTTGCTCGTTATGGGCGCGGATTCGGCCAATCCTATACGCGGTGCCTGGTGTTGCTCTGCGCTGGCTCGTTGGCGGTGGGCGTATGGCGGCACGCTCAGGACCAGCCGCAAGTCGCCCTGCGGCGAGCCGAGTTAGCTCGCCAATTGAAGCGAGAAGGAGGCCGCCACCTGGTCATTGTTGATTTTCGTCCCGCCGTTCCCACGGCGTTCGATTGGGTGTTCAACGAAGCTGACATCGATCGCGCTCCCATCGTTTGGGCGCGCGGTATGACCCCGCGAGAGAACCGTGAACTGGTCAACTACTTCCGTGATCGCCACGTCTGGCTTTTGGACGCCAACGGCGCCGAACCCATTTTGCAGAAGTATCGCGCTCCGCTGCCGGACTCGCTTGGTTTGTCGGCGGCCCAAGCACCTGGTGAACCGCGTATCCTGGGGCGCCCGTCTTTCCCATAAAATCCCATTCCACGGCGCGGGAGTACGGGTGAAACTATCCCCTGATGGGGACTCCTCCTTGCAGCAGTACCAGACGACAATCACGCCACCTCCCAGTCGCGTGACGATCACGCCGTGAACGAGACCTTGGATGGTTCTCAAGTTCGAGTGCGGCGGAAAACCAAGGCCCGCTCAATCCAGCGTTACCCATCCGGCGCCTATCGCGAGCGTAATTGGGATATCTCGGAATCGAAATGGCTTGTGAGCCATCAAGGCGATGTTCTCCAAGAGAAGAGAGCGTTACCGTCACTTACGGAAGCGAGAAACTTGCGAGACGGGCTGAGGAGCAAGCCGTTTCCTCCTGGCTCGCGCGCTTCCAGTTCGGCAACCAGCTTTGTGGCCCGCCAACGGGCACGCGCGTTGAAATGACGCACGACTCGGGCTGCGGGGCTTTCCCACTCCGTGGGCGTCGCAAAGACGCAGCCGGTGGGCCTGTAGGCAAGTGAGGTCCGCCGCCCTGATCGCCGCTGGGCAGGTTAGCGCCGGTTTGCAGTTCGCCAATCGCGAACAGAACCACAACGGATCGAACACGGCGGTCAAGGAATCTTCTTCGAGGAAACCTCGATCTCCGCCAGCACGGTCATGCCTAACTTGATTCCGGGCGGCGGCATGGGAAGAGTGACGAGCACGCCGTATAGCGCGCCGTCTTGCGTGAACCACGAAATTGGTTCGGGAGTGCGGCTGATTGAAACAACCTCGCCCGTCAGCGCGCGCGTCGGGAATGCGTCCAATCGCAGCGACACGGGCTGCCCTGGCTGAACGCGCTGGACCTGCGATTCATGCACCCGCACCCGTACCTGCAATCGCTCCAAGTCGGGCATCTTCAGCAAGAGTTGCCCTTCGTGAACGGTCGTTCCTGGTTCTAAATTCGCGGCGGCTGTTCGCCGGGCGCCGGGCGCCGCGTGCAACACGACGCCGTCGCGCGGCGCGTGAATGCGACAGTGTTCGAGCTGCTGTTGAATTTCCTGCAACCGCAATCGCTGGGACTCCAGCAGGACTTGGCGGGCCGCGAGTTCGTACGCCGCGTCGCGTCGCGCCGCCGCCGCGCTGGCGCGCCTATGTCCGACCGCCGCCTCGGCCTCCAGCACGGCCAACTCCAGAAGCGCGGTCTGGTGGCCGCGCACGTGGCGCGTGAGCAATTGTTGCTCGGCGAGCGCCGCCTCTACTTGGGCTTGTGCTTCCGCTACGGCCAGTTGCGCTTCAGGGGTCTGGGCGGGTTCCGGCGCGTCCTCAGCGGACGGCGCAAGGAGCCCCTTTGCGACGTTCAGACGCTGCCGCGCGAGGGCGAGACGGCGTTCGGCGGCGGTCACGTCGCGCTCCAACTCCCCGCCTTCGTCCAAGTACCGACTGCGCGCCAGCTCGGCCGCGCGCAACGTGAGTTCGGCGATGGGAATGCTAGCGGCGGCTTGACGCTCGGCCAAATCCGCCTCGGCCTGGGCCTCTACCACGCCAGCTTGGGCTTGTTGAACGGCGATCTGCTGCTCACGCAGTTCCTGGCGAAGCTTCGAGTCGTCTAGGGTCATCAAGAGATCTCCCTCTTTGACGGCGCTGCCGTCGGGAACCACCGAGATCACCGTGGATTGACCTGGCGCCTGGCTGCGCAGTTCGAGCTCGCTTGCGCTTTCCACCACGCCCGCTTCGCGCACGGTCTGATCGATGCGCCGTGTCAGCTCTGCCGCCGCGGAATCGGTCAAACCGCGCAACCCGCTCTGGCGCGGCGCCGCGGCGCCCGGCGGGCGCTGCCCGGCCGCATCGCTCGGCATCGCGAACAGGACCATGCCCATACAGGCCGCAAACCATGCAAGGTGGCTACTCATCGCCGTCTCCGCGTTCATGGTCAAGGAAGGTCATAACCTGGAAACTGGTATCCTCGTGAAGCGCGTCAAGGAGCTTTCGGACAATCGCTAGACTTGGAGACGTCATCGCGAAATTTGTGAGGAGGATTTCAATCCGACTCAGTTCGAAGTGTCTTACCGAGCGCGTCCCTCCGCGACGGACCAACTCGCGATCGCCCAAGCGAGAGCGCATCGTAGAAAGCGGAATGTACAGGTGCATTCCCGCGTCTTCGTTCCGATCGGCTTGAACTGGTCCGTGGGGCGCCTCAATCGTTCCGACCACAAGAAAATAATGATCGCCCACGCGAAGGTTCTTTCCCACCGGTTCTTGATCGCGGAACAGCGTCCGCGCGAGTTGACTACCGATCACCGCCACGTTACGCACCAGGCGAACATCGTCGCTTACCAGAAACCGCCCTCGGGCGATGGGCCGATCGTGCAATTCGGCGTATTCGGGCGTGGTTCCAATCAGTTGCGCGTCGGCGACCTGCTCGCCGTAGCGCGCCGGCCGGCGAATCTCGCGCACCGGCACGGCAAGCTGAAGATGCGGAAGGGCGTGGATGATCGCCTCCAGGTCCCTTCGTGTAAGACCGTACTGTGCCGTACCCGCGGGGTCCCACGGCGGCACGCTCTTGGCAATCAGGTGCGGCGTCCGAGACTTGCCGCCAGCTTTCGCTGCGACGGCCGAAGCCTCGTCTTGCCCTGCCCGCACATGGCTCGCAAGCAGGAGCGGCCAAGCGATCAAGCATGCGAACAGAGCGATGCTACGGCAGATCATGGGCTGCTCATGGTAAGGAGGCGTCAGAGACGCCCAGGGGTCGGGGTGGACCTCCGTCGCTATCGGGCAAGTCGTATGCCGAAGAACCTATCCTACCGCTTGGGGCGCTAACCGGTTGGGGCGGGACCAGCGGACGCGGGCTAGCAGGGTGTCGCCGCGCCAGGCGTTGGCGGGGAGTGTTTCGCCTACCGTGACCCAGGACTCGTCGGGCGTGGCGGCCACGGTGTGAAAGTTGCCCATCCGGGCGACTTCTTGCGGCCGGTTAACTCCATCGCCAATCAGCGGCAGCACCACGCGCTCGGTGGCGCGGAGCAACCGCAGCGTGTCGCGGTCCACCTCGGCCACGTAGAGCGGCGCTCGCCAGCGAAAGACGTTTTTGTTCTCCTCCGCCCGACGAGTGTAAACCAGGAACAAGGCGTCGGAGTGCGGCAGCCAGTGTTGTTGCGTGGTGGACATGGTGAGCGGCTCGCCGTCGTCCCAGCACCAGGGCCGCGGCGGCGTCCAATCTTGGCCATCGTCCGACGCCGAGACGTGCCCGCGGTTGTCTTCGGCCCGCAACGTCAGATAGAACCGGCCGTCCAGCGACGTGAGCGACGGCTCCAAGAGGCCCCGGCCCGCCGTGTTCGTCAACTCGTTGCCGATCTTGCGGACCGCGAGCGTCTGGCCGTCGAATGCGCAGCGCGCCACGGCGGCCGAGCGATGCGTGCGCCCTTTCGGACCAAACGAGAACGCCAGCAGCACATCGCCGCCGGGGAGGGTGACGCGCTGGGCGCAGTTGTTGGTGTAAATGGCCGTGGCCCGCGGATTGTCCCATTCCAGTCGCTGGGGCTTGCTCCATGTTCCCTCCGATCGCCGCACGGCGTACACCGGCCAGCGTTCCCGTTGCGACTGAGCCAGCACGTTGTTCTTGTAATAGACGTTGTGCCCTACCGCCAACACCGTGCCGGTGGGCGGGTGGTATTCGGGAACCACGTCGCACACGCCCATCTCCCAGCCCGGGTCGAGCGGTTGCCTTCCTAAGCCAGGAACGGGCTGGGGATCGTTCCACGTTTGGCCCAAGTCGCTCGATTGCGTCTCGTGCACGGGGCCGAACACATCCGACCCGCTGATGGATTGCAGCGTCATCAAGGCCTGTGCCTCGTCCTTGCTTGGGATCACGCAAGGACGCGGATGGAACCAGGTGGTCCCGCCTTGGCGGCCAGGGAAAATCACCGACCGTTCAATGCTCTGGATCAGTTCACCGGCCGGCGCCGGCTCTTGGCCGACGGACACAATCGGCCAAGAGCACGCTACGCCCACAAGGCGACCTGTTGTGGCCAAGGCGGCGCGGCGCGTGATGCGGGAACATGCGGAGAGGTCGGCGGTGCGCATGGGGGTGGCTCGATCGGTTCGTGTGGGCTAAGGGGCCGGCGTGGCATTCGTGCAAGGACGGCGGCGCGAACAACGGGGTCATTACTAACTACGGCGGGATCAGGGTGCGCTGGGCGATGGGATCGCTCGCATCCTGGCGGGCGTGATTGGGAGTGACGTTACGACCGGTGAAAGGATAGCTGCCGGCAGAGCCGAAGCAACGCCAGTGGCAGTACCGGCACGGCTTGCGAGTCCGCCACGGGGTCGGGGTGGTTTTTCGGCCCACCCGCTAACCAATAGCAAAGACGTTTGGCTGAGAAATCTCCCCGACCCCTTCAGGGTTTCTTGGATGTGCGGAGTTGCGGCTTGGCTTCGGGATGTTGGTCTAGGAGCGTGCGGAGTTGAGCGACAACTTGAGGTTGTTGGTCGGCCAGGTTCTGGGTTTCTTGGGGGTCGGCGTGGTAGTCGTACAGTTCCAGCACAGCGGCGTCGGCGGCGGCGCCAGGGCGTTTCCACTCGATGAGTCGATGGCGGGCGGTGCGGATAGCGCGGCCGAGTCGCTGGCCGCGGGGGTAAACGTGGATCACCGATTCCTTGGTCGTCGCGGCGGGGTCGTGCAGCACCGGGACGAAGCTTGTTCCCTCCAAGCCTGGCGACGCCGGCAGTCCCGCCAGTTCGCATAACGTCGGGTAGAGGTCCACCGTCTCCACCAGCGCACGGGTCTTGCTTCCGGCCTCTACGCCGGGCGCGGCGACGATCAGCGGGATGCGCGCGGCTTGCTCGTAGTTGGTGTGCTTGCACCACATTCCATGATCGCCCAGATGCCAGCCGTGGTCGCCCCACAGCACCACGATCGTACGTTCGGCCAGGCCGGTCTCGTCCAGGGCATCTAGTACGCGGCCAAGCTGCGCGTCCATGTAGCTTACCGCGGCGTGGTAACCGTGAATCAGGCGCCGGGCCTGGGCCTCGTTCAAGGGGCCGGACTGGGGCATGTCGCGGTATTGCCGCAACTCGCCCCAACCGGTCGGGGCGAAGTTCGGCGCTCCCTGGGGCGGGACGGCGGGCGTGGGAAGTTCAAACTTGGCCGGGTCGTACAAGTCCCAATACTTCTGGGGAGCGCAAAACGGGAGATGCGGTTTGACAAAGCCGACCGCCAGGAAGAACGGCTCGTCGGCCTGGTCTTTCGCCTTGTGCAGACGGCGAATGGCTTCCTCGGCAATGCGGCCGTCGGGATAGGCGTTATCGGGCGCGTCGGCCGCTTCCCAGGCGGCGCCGCGCGGCAGGTTGCTGGTATTACCGCGTTGGTTGGAGAATAGCGCTTCTTCGCGCGTCAGCCCCGCCGGCGCGCGGCTCTCGGGAAGCGCGTACGCGACGACATTCGCTTTCCAGTGGGGTACGCTCCAAGAGGCGGGGTCCTCGTGGTTGCCGTGCCCCACATGAAAGATTTTGCCGAGCGCCTCGGTGCGGTAGCCGTGCCGCTGGAACTGCTGCGGAAGCGTCACAGCCCGCGGGACCGCTTGGCGAAAGTTCGTGCCCAGGTCGTAGATACCGAGCGTTTGCGGCCGCAATCCGGTGAGCAGCGCGTTCCGCGAGGGCGCACAAACCGCCTGGTTGCAATACGCGGCTTCGAACACCATTCCCCGCGCCGCCAGCCGGTCGATGTGCGGCGACTTGACGGTCGCGTGGCCATAGCAACCCAAGAGCGGCTTCAAGTCGTCCACACAGATCAGCAACACATGGGGCCGCTTCGCCGCCCACGCCCGATCGCCTGCCAGAAAGGCAAGCACGATCGCAAGCAGCACCCGAGGCCACGGCAGGACGGAAAAAGAGGTTTTCATGGCCGGCGTTTTCCCGTGAGGTTTCATGGACGCGGTCTCCCAGAGCGCATAGCTTATCGAAGCGACACGCCGCACGCCAACCGCCGCAGTCATTATGGCGGGGTGGCGGCGATGGTACGTTCGGCTGGCTCCAGGCCGTCGGGCAGGCGAAACGGGAAATGGGATGCGGGCCGCGCGTCGGCGCGCTCGGCGCCCGCGGCGGTGGCGATGGGTCTCTGGGCCACCCTGCGCACCGGGTCTTCCCAATAGCAGCAGACGGTGGGCGGCGGCTCGTTGGAACCGAGCGCCGCGCGCCAGGCCAACAAGGCCGCGCTCACCTCGTAGGGTAAGGGAAGGCGTTGGTTCACGTCTTGGCAGGCCGTGGTAATCGAATTCACGCCATACGATTCTCCCAGCGAAAGGCACTTGCTCACGCCGCGGGGGCCGGGCAGGTCGAAGAGCAGGTAGCAGTTGTCGTCCAGGCGATAAATCGCCAGCGTGGGAGCGGCGTGCTCCTGCTTGACAAAGTACGTGCCGCGCGTCGCCTCCCACTGGATTTCCAGCAAGCTCTTGACGTGCCGCGGTTCGTTCGCCAGCTTGCACCGCATGGCGGCGTCGTAATAGGGCCGCAAGTACGCCCGGGCTTCGCCGTAGTCGCCCGAGGCGGCCGCCGCTTCGCCGTCGCTACGGTAAGGGTCGAGCGCCAGCCGGCAGAAGCTGAGCAACAGGTCGGCGTCCTCGTTCTGATAGAACCGGTCGTCGGGGCAACCGTGCTCCACCAGCGCACGCGCCGCAAACAGGCATAACTCGAGCTGATCGCGATGCGGGTTTTGCCCAATCTCGTCACGAAATTCAAGCAGCGTCTGGCGCAGCAGGGCGATGGGCGTGAGCGCCTGGGCCGGCGGCAGACCCGCCGGCGCAGCGTCTTCTTCAATGACGGCCAGCACGCGCGACGTAAGCTGGCCCAGCCCGCGGAACAGCCCGTTGGCCTGGCCAAGCGTTTGCAGTTGGTAAACGCGGTCGGCCTCGTCGCACATGACGCGGGCCAGGCCGAGATCCTGGATGGCCGACGGCAGGCTCAGGACCAGAGCTTGCTTGTAAAGCAACGTTGCCCGCCCCCGGGCGCGCTCTTCGGGGGGACCGCCCAGCAGGTGAATGCGGTTCAAGGCGCGGCGGTAGTCGTCGTAGGCTTCTTTCAGGTCGCGCGCTTCGGGGGCGGCAAACAGGTTACAGTCGCCCAGACGCTCCTGCGAGTTGGTGAACCGCGCAAGCAGCGTCGCTTCGGCGCCGTAATCGCCTTGGCTGGCCGAGGTTCGCAAGTGGGCCAGGGCTAATTCAATCTCGCCGACCAGCCAGCGGTACGTGCGGGCGGCGCCGGCCGAGTCTCCCTGGAACCGCTGGGCCATCGCCAGGCCGTGCAGGTTGTGAAAGAAGGCGACCTTGGCGTGGTGCGCCGTCGATTGACGAAACACCGCGTCCAGCGCAAAGCCGCGGTTGGCCGCTGGAGCCGCATGCGAAGGCTGCGAATCGGCTTCCGCCGGCAAGAGCGAGGGGGGCCGATCGGCCGGCTCCTCGGGCGCCGCTTGCGGGCCGCGGTCGGCGCGGTCGCTGTTGATGATCTGGCCCAGAATTGCATTCGACCGTAGGAACGAAGCCTTGGCGTCGGCGATGCGCCACTGGATCATTTCGGCCCAGGCGCGGCGGCTATGCACGTAGGCCGCCAGGAAGTGTTCCGTATCGAACTCCTCGGCGGCGTCGCGGGCGTCTTGCAACCGGCGGTTGGCCAGCGCCCATCGATTGACCCGCAACCAGGCGTCGGCTTCGCGGCAATGAATGAAGATGCGGAAGGCGGGCGGCGCATCGGAGAAATGCCGCGTGCGCTCCTGGGAGGATGGCGCCTCGGCGGCGGCCGCGGACGCTTCCGCCGAATCGGCTGCATCCGCCGTGGCGGGCCGCTCGTTCGCGGCTGCCGGGGGATCGATGTCGAACAGCGCGCCGGCTTGTTGAAACCGTTCGGCGGCCTCAGTGGCCAGTTGTTTGTCCAGCAGGTATTCGCCATAGTCGGCCAGGCAGAGCGAGTGCAGCGCTTTGCTGGCGCCGGCCCGGCCTTCCTCGGTGGCGTCGGCCGCCTGGTAAGCCGCCAGGGCCGCCTCGTAGGCCTGCGCCGCTTCTTCGCGGTTCAAAGCGTGTTGCACGACCGCCAAAAGGTGCAAGTCGGCCGCCTCCAGCCGCGGGCGCAGCTCGGCGGCGACCAGGTCTTGTTCAATGCTTGCCAATTCGGTTTGCAGCTCGGCGCGTTTTTTCTCGGCCTTCAACAAACGCAGCAAGTGTTGGCTTCGGAGCGCCTGGAGCGCGTCGTCGCTGCCGGCCTGCGCATGGCGGCGGTGTTCTTCGGCGGTTTCCTTGGCCAGTTTCAACAAGAGCGTGCGGTTGATTTGTGCCGCGTAGAGCGACGCCCGGGTAGGCTGGTCCTTCTCCAGAATTTTTTCGCGCAAGGCGGGGATGAACCACGGCATTTCCTCGAACCACCAATTGCCTTGCTCGCTGGCGACAGTGGCTTGCAGCAGGCGGAAGTCAGCCACTTTGTTCAGGAACTGGCTGAAATCGGCGTGGTCGTCGGGGAGGAAGTAAAACTCGCCGTCGCCGTCCAGGTTGCGGCAGTCGGGGTTCTGCCCCGTGTCTTGCCGCACGCGGGGGCGCATGTAGGCGAACAAGCGATTCGCCCACAACCGCGTGCTGCGGTCCCGCGCGGGAAGCCGCTGTAGCCCGTCGAGCAGGGCCTGGGTGAAGGGGGAATGTTCGCCGTCGCCGTCCGAGGCGACTTGCGAGGCCCGGCACGAGGCCATCGCCTGAATGCAAGGCATGCCGAACAACGACTCGGCGCCGCGATCGTCGGTTTCGCTGCGCGGCCGGAAGTTCAGGTTGAAGATTTCTCCCGAATAGCAGTTGTCGAGAATCAACAACTTGTGCCGGGCTGGGCAGCTTCGGAGCTTGTCGAAGACGTGCTTGTGCAGCTCGATGAACCGGCTGATCGGCTTCCCCCGCGAAAGCTGCACGTCGTAGGGATAAATGGCGGCCCGCTCGGCCTGGTCGCCGTCGATCCGCACTCCATGCCCGGCGAAGAACACCAATACGCTGTGGTCGGGCTGCACCACCGCCGGGTCGCACAACTTGCCGAGCAGGTCGCGAATGGCCTGGTCCTCGGCCTCTTGCTCGGTCAGCACAAACGTCGTATCGGGGTCATACCCGTAGTGCGACTGGAGCAAGGCCGCCAGGCTGAGCGCATCTTGCACGGCGTTCTTGAGCTGGGGCAGGGCCATTTGGTCCTGCACATCGGTCAAGTTGCGGCCCGCGTAGTTGACGCCGATGATGAGCGCCCACTTCTTCGCGTAGCTAAAATCGTCCTGAGGCGCCGCCAGCGGGGTTCGCCCCCGGGCCGCAGGCTCGGGAGTAGGCCCTTGTCCGAAAACGGGCGTCGAAAGCAGCGCCGCGGCGGCGGCCAGCCAAGCCCAGGATTGTCGTCGAAACATATCCTCCTACTCCCTGCTTCAAGATGGAGCGAACCGGCAACGGGGGGGCGCATTGAGTATAGCGGTTGCCGGCGACCCAACCAAAAAATCCCGCGGCCCTTACGGGCCGCGGGCTTCGTCTGTCGCCACGGTGAGCCAGGACCATGCGGCGACTTGTGGTTGCTCGGACGTCAGCGCGCTGCGCACCGGGCGGCCGCTTTGCACCGCATTCAAGAGCAAGCGGGAAAACGTGTCGCGCGGGTTGGCCGCCGCCCGGCGGGGTTGCTTGGCGTCGCCCACGGAAGATTGTTCGAGAAACCGGTAATCGGGCTGAAGCTTTTGTTGTCGTTGCGAGACGGCGATCACCACGTAACCCTCGACGCCCGCGGTCTGGGCGTTCACTTGCATCCGGTCCACTTGCTCCTCGGTGCGTTCTTCGCCCAGTTGCAAACCGCGAATGCTGCCCGAGTGGACGTGCGTGACGCCAAACCGGCCGTCAAGGAAAAACACGCTATACCACAGCGGATCGACGCCCGTGTTGACGCACCGCGCCGTAATGCAGTCGCCTGCGTGCAGCCGATGCGCCCCCAACGCGACCCCGCGCGACGTGTCGGCCGGGTTGCGCAGCCGGGCGACCTCCAGCGAAAGCGTCGGCTCGTCCTGCGCCGCAGGGCCGGCGCCGTAGGTCTGAGCGATGCGCCACATGCAGCGCCACGCGTAGATTTTGCGAAGGTCGCCCTGAAGCCGGGCCACGCCGTCGGCGACGTCGCTCAACGGGTAAGCGGCAATGGCTTCGCGACGGGGCGGCTCCACTTGTGAGGCGGGCGCCTCCTGCGGCGCTGCTTCGACCAACATCATCGCCGGACCATCGACCTGGGCGCCATAATCCCGCTGGGCTTGAGCCGGATCGACAAGCACCACGGTCCAGCCGGCGTCGGCGACATTCTCCACCAGTTGTACGACGCTGCCGGAGTTTTTCGAAGCGGCTTGCAGGGCGGGAAGCAGTTGTTGCAGGGCGTTCGTGTGTGCGCCCGTATCGACCACGGCGATCTTCAAGGGCGCGTCGTTAAGCTCTTGGCTGACGACCGTGCAGTGGGCGCCGTCGGGAAAGCTCGCCAGGTCGGCGGCCGGCGCATCGCCAAACGCCACGCTTTCGACTTCGGCGGCGATGGGCGTCACGCGCACGGCGCGCACATGGCCGAGCGGCGGCGTTTGCTCTTTGGCCGACGCCGCGCGCACCGCGAGAATCGTTCCTGGCGACACTCCCGCCAACTCGCCCGCCGTTAGCCGGACCTCGGCGCCGTCCTTGTGTAAGACCAACGGTTGGGCGCGGGGCCATTCTTGCAAGCCCAACACATCGCGATCCAAAGCGCCTTCGAAGAACGGCGTGGGCGCCGTTCGGCCCCGTTCAGCCCGATACCGTCCCACCATGACGCGCCCCAACTCGCGATAGGTGCGCGGCCGTTCTTGCTGGGTGAGCAATTGTTCCAGGTGGTAGCTGAGCAGGCCGTGGCGGTTCTCGGGAAGCCGCTGGGCGCCCGCCGGGCGAATAACTTCGGGCGCGCGCTCAAAGTCTTGCGCCGCGTAAAACGCCACCAGGCTGCCGCGTCGGGCCGCGTCGGGGTAGTCTAGCCCTGCGTGGCGCTCGGTCTTGGCGTCGCGAGCGCCTGACGCGGCGCGGCGATAATCCTCCGGCGATAATCCCAAAGCGGCCGGGTCCAGGCCGCGGGAAATTTCTTCATCGCCCCGCGACATCGTCCCGGAATGGCAACTGTCGAACACCACCCACACATGCGCTCCGTGCGCTTGCAGGCGGTCCAGCCAACCGCCAATCTGGTTGTCACGCAAGAGCCGACCTCCGGGGCGGTAATCGGCGGGAACAAAGGCTTCGTCCAGGCCGTCGCCTTCGGGGTTGGCGGGATCCAGCAAATCTTGCTGTGACGCGGGCACGGGAACTTGCAGCCCATGCCCGCTCAACAGGATCACCACCTGGGTCGGCTCCTGGCCGGCGTCGGCAACCTTGGCGATGAGCGCCTCGAACGCCGCACAAATGTTTTCGTAAGTTGGACGGCGCGCCTCGTCGTCGGGCCAGCCGGTGAGCTTCACCACGTCTTGAAATCCGAACTGCGATTGCAACAATCGCTCGAATCCTGTTACGTCGTTCTCCGCGCCGTGAAGCGTAACAATGGCGTCGGTGCCGGGGTATTTGGAGCAGCCGATCAGCAGCGCATGCCGACGTGGTTCGGCGCTGTACGCCGCGCACGGCGCGGCGCCCCAGGCGGCCGCAAGCATCAGGCAGAGAAGCTTGGAGAATATCGTCACACGAATCATGGCATCGCTCCCGCCCGCGCCCAGGGAGACCATCGACCGACGGCCAAGATCATACAAGGAAGAAAACACACCGAAAAAGCAAACCGCAAGCCCAGGCGGAATGCGGCCGGGGCTTGCGGCAAAGGGCCTGTGGCACGACGCGCTGCCGCCGGCTACTCGTGGATGTGCCACGACAGGAAATGCGCGTGGCCTTCGTAGTCGGCGTGCTTGATCAGTTCTCCATCGTCCTCGCAATAAGCGTCAAAGTGATTGTGCCAGTTGTGGTTGTGGGCGTGGAACCGCGAGGTATGGCCCGCATGGACCGTTCCCATGTAACGGCCATCCATGTAAATGCGCAGGCAGTGCGGGCTGTGGTTGATCACCTGAAGCGTGCCGAACAGCTCTCGCGAGACTTCGCCCGCGGCGACCTTCGCCCGCTCTTCTTCTTCCTGGCTGCTGGCGATTTCCGCCTGCTTGGCGAGCTTCTTCTGCATCGCTTCGTCGGGCACGATCATGGCCAACGCGGTTAGCTCTTGCGAGTCTCCGCGAAGCTGGGCCAACTTTACGGCTTCCGCCATGACCGCTTCCGACGTGACCGAAGCCTCTTTCTTGGCGACCTTTTCGGCGACCGCCAGATTCTGCGCCGCCAGCGCCAGGCCAACCGGATCGGGCGCCTTGCGTGCGGCATGGATCTGCTGCCCGATCGAATCCAGATACTCCAAGTTGATTCCCAGTTCTTTGCGGAAGTTCACCCGGCAGGCGCCAAGGCAGGACTCGACCGCATCTTCAGAAACCTTGCTGCGGATCACCGCCTCGTCGGTGGGTTTGCCTTCCGTTTCGTCAGCCAGGACGCACATCGGGATCGCCAGCATCGCCGCAGTCGCCACAAGAACACTGCGCAACATGAGACTCACTCCTTAAGAAGAGAATTCACCGCTCGCAAAACTATTTTGCGAATGGACCTAAGCCGAAGAGAGCTTCTTTCCTATCTATGCGGAAACGCCGTGTTGGACTGCCAAGAGAAAAGAAATTTTTTTGAAGATCGCCAGCACGTAAACGGCGATTGTATGCCCTTCCAATTGAGCAGTCAATCATTCCCACTCGCGGTAGCTCCCCCGGAGTCGACATGCCAGGGTTGGGGTGGTTTTTCGGCCGATCCGCTTACTATTGGCAACGAGGTTGGCCGAAAAACCTCCCCGACCCCTTCAGGGTTGCGCTCGCCATTCGTCATGGCGATGAGCGCGATCGAACTGCTACAAGCAGGGCTGCTGCATCTGAGAACTGGACCGATCCGGAATCACGAAACGGAAAGAGCAAGCCTATCGCCTGAAGCGCGCATGGCGGTTGATTCGCCGCGCTTAGGCGTCTGGCCGCGCGCCGGAAAAGTAGAATGTCCCCTTTAGAGCCCGCGGTGAACTAAAGTAAGCCACCGCGGGCGCGGCTGACGGGCCTCGTGCATCGTAAGGCGAAAAAGCGGAGTTGAACCAATCAGCCGGCACGCGCTAGCGGCGCAAGTCCGCGACGGCGAGTTCTTTGGCTCGCTTAGATTGCGCGTTTTTCGCTCGCGCCAACGCGCAAAAGTTCGAGTAGGAAACCATGCGCAGGGATTGGAGAAGCCAAATCGATTTTTTTTCGCCGCGAGTTGCCCATTTGATTAACCCGATCGACAGGAGTCCCGCCGCAAGACCCGCGGGAGGGCCAACCGCTACCAGCCATGCCGGGATCTCGGGAGCGAAGAAATAAACGGCAGTCTTCACGAAAGAGCCGTAAGCGAAGGCGGTGGCAAACGCGCTCGCGAGGCCCCACATTAACCCCGACGCCACCATCTCGAAAACCAACACCAGCAGGAATCCGCGCGCACGGGCGAGAAAGGATTGCTCCCGAGACAAAAACCCGTACTCCCCATAGTCACCGCCAAACAGGCTTAGCCCCACCACGAACGCGATCAAGCCATGCGCCGCTCCACTGGCGAGGCAGGCCCCGACGACGAGGATGAATTCCCAGGTCGAGCCTTCCTTTGGTTGCAGTTCATACAGAAACCACGTTGCGAGGGTGGTCCCGACGACGCAGTTCGAGAGAAACTCGTACCTGACCATCCGTCCTCGTTTTCTCATCGATCTGGCTCTGCCTTATCCCTGTCGGGATGTTCCGTCGCGCGAACGACTGGGTAATGCGGGCACAAAGGTAGGCTAAGCAACCTTAACCCGCGCGCCGCGTTGGTGTCAACCTGGAAGGGGGGTGGTCAATCTCAATCTATGAGAATGTCCCTTTAACAATTCGGGGCGAGGTGGGAGTCGGCTTTGTGACCGCCAACGGTTGAACCGGCGCGGCGACCGTGGAAGAGACGGTATGACGGAGCGCCTTACTTGACTTCGCCACCGGGGAGTTCGAACTTGATCCACCAGCAAACGTCGGCTGCTTCTTCGGGGGACGCAACCTGAACCAGCACCTCTCGCAGTTCTTTCCAGCGCTCGGCTTTGGCTAGCAGTTTCCCCAAGGCCTTCCGGCGTTCCGTGGGGGAACGCATCTTGCGGGCCTCGGCAATTGCCGCATCCAGTTGGCCACGGTTCGCTTGCACGCCCAACGCCGCTTTGATGGCGCCCCGCCGGAAGCCGGTTCGTTTTTCGGCTTTGCCGTCTTGGAGCGCGTGGCTCATCAAGTGGTCGGCTGTCTTCTGATCGCCCAAGGCGGCCGCCGCCTCGGCAAAGGAGGTATAGACCGAGGACGTGGTCCATCCTTGTTCAATGACCGGCCACGTGGGCATCTCCTGGAGGGACCGCCGCAGCCAGCGGCGCGCCGTCGCGACTTCTCCTTGCGACGCTAGGAATATCAGCGCTCGGCAAATGGCCATCACGGGGAAGTGAATGTTGGGGTTGGTCATTGTGGCCAACGTTTCCAACTCCTGCTGGATTTCCCATTTCGCACGGGTGATTGCTCGCGGCTTCATGCCTAGTTTCATCAGCGTGTAGGTGTCCAGGATTTCTTCGCGATCTTCCTTGTCGAGCTTACGAATGCAGCGTTCGACCGCGGCCGAGTCGCCCAGTTTGGCGTAAGCCTCAATGACTTCCCGCAGGTACTGCTGCCGCTCCCATTTTCGTTCAGGCTCCTTGGCGGTCGCCTCCATGTACGCCACCGCAGCCTGCGCCGCTTTGCGCTTCCGCGCGGCCAGCGCCGCGGTGAATTCCCGCTGCGCGCGTCGAAAACTGGCTTCGATGCGTTGTTCGTCGTCAATCGCTTCGGCGGGATCGAGCAAGCCGTGGTTTGCGCGAAATTTGCGCACCGAGTTGATAGAGAACCCCCGGTCGCATTTGCGTGTGTTATACGGTTCGGTAGCCTCGACAGCAGCCAAGTACTTTTCCATCCGCGGCAGGTTCCCGGCGTCCAAGGCGATCTTCGCGCCCAGTTCCGCCATGCGAACTGTCTCCAAGACGCTCTGCGCGGACAGCCTTCGCAGAAAGCGGTCCACATGCCGGAGAGCTTCGTCCACGTGCCCCCGCTCGGCCAGATGTTCGATCGGCAAATGAGCCCGGTCGGCCGCCTCGCCGTCGTCGGCCATGGCGTCGCACTTAGTCAACATGCACCGCAGCCAGGCGTCCAAGTCTCCGTTGCGCGGCCACTTGGTTTTCCAAGCTGGTTCGGTTGTCGTAACGGGTCGAGAAGCCTTGGCCATTACATGCTTTCAGGTTGGGTTCGCCGTCCGCTTTATCGCAGCTCTTGCGCGCCTTGTTTGAGGGTGTAAAGATGCTGCACTTCGGAATCGGTCAGCGCGCGGTTGAAGACGGCTAAGTCGTCCAGGTGTCCCACGTAGGCGGCGCCAAGGACCAGTTGCACGCGGTTGGGGTCCCAGCCGAAAGTCAGGTCCCAGTTCGCGATCACGCCTTGCAGCTTGCCGTTCAGGTAGAGGCGGCCGCTTTGGGGCTGGCTCTTGTCGTTGACGTTCTCCAGCGTGAACACCGCGTGGGTCCAGGCGTCGCGAGAGAAAGGCGCCCGCTCCACTTGCACCATGGGGCGCTTGTCGAAGGGGATCTGGTCCCATTGGACGTTGTCGGGATTCCAGATGTCAAACAGCGGGCGAATGGCGTAACGGAAGTAGCGGGGCGTTTCGTCCTTGGACCATTCCAGGAAGATAAAGCCCTTCTTGCTATCGTCGCCCACGATCTGCACCGGGTCGCAGTAGCCCGGCTCCAGGTCTTCGTCAGGATTCAGCCGCAGCCAGACCGAGACGGTGACGCTCCAGTTCTTGTCGTTGTAGCCCAGGGCGCCCACGTCCAAAAAAGCCGGGCGGAAGTTGCTCTTCTTGGTGAAGTGCAGCGCGCCGCCATAGCGGCCGGCGTCGGGCGCCAGTTGGACTGCATCGGTGGGCGCGGCTGCCACGAGTTCTTGCCCTTGCTGGACGTAGCAGGTTTTGTCGCCGCGGGCGAAGTCGGCATCCAGCCCTTGGTCAAAGGAGGCGTGCAGGGTCAGGGCTTGGGCGAGGGCGGCTTTCCGCTCGGCCTGGGCGGTGCTCAGAATTTCCTTGGCCTCGTCGGCGCCGATCTCGCGAATAAAGATGTTCCGCCAGCGAATTTCCCCGCCGTGCGTTTGCAGCATGATGGGGCCTTTGGCGGGAAGCGGCTGGCCGCGGTCCCAGTAGTTCTCCATTACCGCGCCGTCGACCACCAGCTTGTCGTTCAGCCAGACCCAGGTGCGGTCGCCCACCTGTCGAATGCGGAACTGGCCCCACTCGCCGAACGGCCGATCGGCCAGCACCAGCGGGTCGCGCCCAGGTTGGCCGGGCGTGTTATTGAATAGCCCGCCCGAACCCAAGTGCGGCCGGCGGGTGGGGTTCTTTGGATTGAAGACCTGGTTCCAGTCCCAAATCTGCACCTGGGGCGTACCGCGAAGGTAAATGCCGCTATCGGCTTTGGGCACGGTCTTGTATTCGAGCAACAACTCGACGTCGCCAAACTCCTCGTCGGTGGTGGCGTAGGGACCGTGGCCGTCGTTCACCAGCTCGCCGTTCTCGACCGTCCAGTTCTTTGGAAAATCGGCGCGTTGCTGGGCCAGGTTGGCTTCTTTCTTATCGCCGGTTAACTTCACCACGCTATGGGGATTCAGACCATGCCAGCCGGTAAGGTCGCGGCCATTGAAGATGGCGCGAAAGCCCGACGGCGGGCTTGGCTCGGCGGCGCGGCCGAACGGCAGCGGCGCCAGAGCGCTGGTGGCCAAGGCGATTAACAAGAGGCGGGAGACCCGAAGCGTCATCGTTTTTCTCCGTTCCGCGGTAAGGCAGGTAAGTTTCAGCGTCGCGTAGGGAAAATTCTGATAGCCCGTCCGCCGTCTCGCAAGACCGGCGCCATCGTCCGGTTGATCTTGTAGTACGCAAGTTGCTGGACGCCGGCCCCCCAAAAGTCTACCTTGAGAGCCTGTCGCTAACTTTGCGCCTTCACTACTCAGTTCCCGTTCGCCCAGGATCGTGTCGGAGCGCTGGGGCGATCCTCGCCGCGCCTCCTGGTCCCGCTAACAGCGAGACGTCTTGATGAATCCCGTTGTTGTTCCCACGAACTCCCGGCTCCGCGTGACGTATACGCTTCACGAGGCGCCGGACCCGAAGCACGACCGCGCGGTCGTGCTGCATCACGGCATCTGCCATACGCGGGACCAGTTCCTGCCGCTCCTTGAGCAGCTCAACGCGCTGGGGATGCATGCGGCGATGATCGATCAGCAGTCGGAGAACGCGGGGTTCTTTCGCAACTGCCTGGGCCTGAAATCCTATCGGGAAGGGATGGCGGCCGCCGTGCGGGCCATTGAAAACGAGGCAGGCATGCGCGTCGGCGGGTATGTGTTGCATTCGATGGGCGCCCTGATCGGAGAAGAAGTGCAGCAGCGGTATCCCGAGTTGCGCCGGCCAACCGTGCTGATGGCGCCAATTCCCGTGAACGGCGCCCTGCCCATCACGCTGCGAATTTTGAAGAGGCGCCCGCTGGCCTATCTCAAGGCGGTGTTGACTCTGGACATCCATTCCTTGCTGGATACGCCGGAAGAAGTGCGAGAACTGTTCTTCGATGAGCACACGCCGCAAACGATCATCGACGCCGCAACGCCGCAGCTCAAGCACGCGCCGTTTTGGAGCTATTGCCAATTGGTGCTGCGGCGGCTGGTGCGTCCCAGGATTCAAAACGACGGCCTGCCCAAGCTGTTGCTTTTCAGCGAAACGGATGAAATCTTCCACCCCGGCGAGTACGCAAAGACCCGAGAGCGATTCCCCCAACTGCTGGAACAAACGATTCCCGGCGGGCACGATTTCTTTATCGAGCACGCCCCGGCGGCGGCCCGCCACATCGCCGAGTTCCACAAGCTGTCTCCGGCGCACGCGATGCCCGGCCCTCCGCATTTCGGCCGCCGGCCCGCCGCGGCGAAGTCGGCTGAACCAGAACGCCTGGAAGTGGAGCGAGACTGACGCCCCTCATCGTCTCCACCGCACAACCGCTGGACGCAACACGTCGCTGGTTGTCGAAGTTATACTCATGGCCTTCGCAAGTTCTTAGTCGCCGAGGTGTTGCTCATGACCAATCGTTTCACACGTGCAATTTGCGTAGTGGTCGCTCTGGCGATGGTCCTAGGGTCGGGGGCCGCGGCGCCCGCACAAGAAGAACGGCTTGCACGTTCGCCGCAACAGGTGGCCGAGCAGCTTGCCGCCGTGTACGGCAAGAAGCTCGACCAGGTGGCGTATATCCCGGCGTTGCCGCTGGTCGCAAAGCTGCGCCTGAGTGAACAGACGGGCGATCCGAAATACGCCGCGGAAGTGGACCGGATTGTGGCGCCGTTTCTTCGCGGCGAGAAATCGCCGGTCCCCAAGTCCGGCAGCGAGCAAGCGGGCCACCTCATCTTCGCCGAGTTGGCGCATCGAGCGAACGGCCAGGACCGCCAGCGCTGGATCGCTTTGTGCCGCAATGCCGCCGACCAGATCTTTGACCCCCAGGGCAAGGCTCTGCCGATCATGCCCTTTCACAACGAGATGAGCGACGCCGTCTTCATGGCGGGACCGATCCTGGCCGCGACCGGCCGCCTGACCGGCGAGCGGAAATACTTCGACGCCGCAGCCGGACACTTCGCGGCGATGCGCCAACTCTGCTTGCGGCCCGACGGCCTTTATCGTCATTCGCCCTTGTGCGAGGCGGCCTGGGGGAGAGGAAACGGCTTCCCCGCGCTGGGGCTGGCGTTGGCCTTGAGCGACTGGCCCGACGACCATCCCGCGCGGCCCGAACTGATCCACGCGTTCCAGAAACATCTGGCGGCCTTGAAACCGCACCAGGATGCGCACACCCACTGTTGGCATCAGGTGATCGACCATCCTGAAAGTTACGATGAATATTCCTGCACGTGCATGATCGGCTTCGCCATGCAGCGCGGCATTCGCCGGGGATGGCTCTCGCCAAGCGAGTATCAGCCCGCGGTCGACCGCGCGTGGCGGGCCGTCAAGGAACGCACCAGCGTCGACGGCAAACTGGTCAACGTTTGCACGGGCACCGGCAAGCAGAAGACCCTCCAGGACTACTTCGAGCGCACGGCCATCAACGGGCACGATGACCGGGGCGGCGCCATGGGCCTGCTCTTCGCCACCGAGCGACTCGCCGCGGAATAGCGCGTTTTTCACCAAAGTGTGACGGCTTCAATGTAGGTCACTCGCTCCGCGAGTGACCACCCGCTTGCGCAGCAAGCGGAAAAAACCCCGGCTCGCCGCGCTCGCCGTTGGTCACTCGCGGAGCGAGTGACCTGCCTTGACGAAGCCGCGACGGCGCCCGCAAAAGAACGAAAGCCTCAAAGCTTGAAACTACCGACCTGGCCCGCCGGGGTTCTTGGCTTAAGGCGGGCTGAGCGCGACGAAGACCGCGAGCGTGAGCAGCACGGCGCCGGCCAGGCGGAGCAGCATGATGGGAAGGGAATGGCGGGATTCCGCGCCGCCGAACGCGCGCGCCAGCAGCCACGCCAGCGCCACGGCCCACAGTCCCCGCAGGGCGTACACAATATTGATCCGCGCGGCGTCGCCGAATTGCCCCAGCGAGAACGACATGCTCATGGCTTGCACGGCCATCAAGAGGCTTCCGATCGCCAGCGGCTGAATCACCTGGAGCCGCCGCAAACGCTTCGGGCCGTCCATCCACGGCAGGAACCCGCAGGAGAAAATCCCGGTGAACACAAACACCGCTGAGAGAAACGCCACGGCGCCCGACTGCCGCGCCCAGGCTTGCATCCCAATGTCAAACAGCGAGAGCGCCACGCACGCCAAGAGCGCCAGCGCCACCGTCCAGGCGGCGTGCCTGGCCGTAAGATGACTGCTGGCCGCCGAGCGGGCCCCGGCCTGCACCACCCCCACGCCCACCGCCGCCAGCACCGCGCCGAGCCACACGTGGCCGCTTACCGTTTCGTCGGCCAGCAGCGAGAGCAGCAGTGCTACCATCACCACCTTCACGCCAAAGATGGGCGTGGCGACCGAGACATCGCCGTAGCGAAACGCCAGGTACGTCAAAAGCTGACCAGAGACAAACGCCAACCCCACCAGCGCCGCCCGCCACCAGGCCGCCACGGGCAAATACTCGCCTTGCGCGGCGCCGATCGTCACCCAGCACGCAGCCAGCCACACGTTCGACCAGAAGGTATTGGTCCAAGGACTGGCCCCGCCCTGGATCGCCTTCTTGGCGAACATCATCCCCAACACAAACAAGACGCTGGAAGCCAGCGGAAAAAACAAGTGCAACGGCATGCCCACGTACCAGCCAAGAAAGCCCCACCCCTAATCCCCACCACAAACGGCCCAAGTTACCGCGAATCCCCCCGCACCGGAACACCTATTCACTGCGTCCTACATAACCCCGCATTGTTTGGCGCCGTTGAGGATCGGTGGGAAATGGGGATTGGCGGATTTCTCTGGAATATCTCCCAGGCACGCAGCCTTGGTGCGGATTCACCGTCGCAACCGCAACTTGGAAAGATCCATCAGTTTCCTTCCGGCGCTGCGGGCGAGCCAGTCGGGGCACGCGCGAACCGCCACCGGAATAGACCCGCTGCACGCGAAGAAGTCACCCCCATCTTACTTATTTTAGGGCTACCGGTGCGGAAATTTATCCGGCGTGAAAGAATTCCGCATTTTTGCGTTCGGCCAGCTTGCGGCGTTTGGGGCGAGTGGCTAGAATCTATCAATACTGAGACTCTGTCTCAGTAGCTCCCTCCCGCCTCAGCCAGCAAGCCCGCCTCGGGCTTTTTGTTCCAGCCAGCCAAGGCTTTGTGTCGTTCCCTACCTCTTGGAGTGCTAGCTATGGATCCGCGCTATGGTTCGCGTCGCGCTTTTACCTTGGTTGAGCTGTTAGTGGTCATTGCGATTATTGGGGTCTTGGTGGCGCTGCTGCTGCCGGCGGTTCAAGCGGCTCGGGAAGCGGCCCGTCGCATGAGTTGCAGCAACAACGTTCGGCAACTGGGGCTGGCGTTGCACAACTATATGTCGACGTACCGCGAGGCCTTGCCCAACAACGGGTTTCCCTGGACGGGGGGGTACCCGAACGATTACTCGCCCCATGCCCGGCTGCTGCCCTACGTCGAGCAGGCCAACCTTCAGGATCTGATCGACTTCTCGATTTACATGGGACACCCGGCGATGGCGGATCTTCCCGCGGCGTTACGTCCGGCGGCGGCGACGCGCATTGAAACATTTGAATGTCCTAGCGACGTAGGCGCTAAGCTAAACAAACTGACTTTGCCATCGGGCGCCGTGATCGACGTGGCGGGAACCAGTTACTCCATGAACCAAGGCAGCGGCTTGGATGGCGTCTTTCATCCGGGCAATGGCACGCCTTCCGACGGGCTGTGCTGGATTGGCGCCCGATTAGCGCTGCGCGATATCGTTGACGGAACCAGCAATACGATTGTCTTCTGCGAAACGACGATTGGACTTGGCGCGGACGTCGCGTCGCCGACTCCGCCGCAAGATCCGCGCGGGCATCGCGCGAATTCTTCGGCCATCAACGCCACGGTCGCCGCGGCCGCCGATACGGGCAACGTGCAATCGTATGTCAGTTCCTGGGATGGTTCGCGAAACCACCAGTGGCTCCGCGGCAGCATTCCCGACGGGCCGGTCATGAACGGCCGACTCACCCCCAATAGCAAGGCTCCTGATCTGGTCACGGGGTCAAACAAGATCACCGGCGGCCGTAGCTACCACAGGGGAGTGGTCCTGGTTTGTCTTGCCGACGGCAGTGCGCGGGCGATCAGCGATACGATCGACCGAGCGGTGTGGCACGCCAGTTGGACCCGCGCTGGCGGCGAAGTGAAGACGGTTTCCTCGGAGTGATCCCGGCAGGGCAGGGTTGGCGTTGGTCTTTTCCCCGCGATCCGTTGGCGAGAACCCACGCGCGCAAGGCAATGGCGCCGGTTCGCATCTTGGAAGGCGTGCAGGTCATGAAATTTCGTAAGATCATTTTCTGGATTCACCTCGTTACCGGTCTCATTGCCGGTCTGGTGATTGGGTTGATGTCGTTCACCGGGGTCGCCATTGCCTTTGAAGAGGAGATGCTGCAATGGATCGACCGGCATGTGAGCGTGGTGGCGATCCCGGCGGAAGGGGCATCGCCCCGAACCGTGGCGGCGTTAGAGGCGTCGATTCGTGAACAACGCCCCGACTTCGCCTTGAGTCGGCTGGTCGTGCAGCGCGACCCGCGCCTGGCTTACGAGGCTTGGGCCGGACGCAGCGGACCGTTGTACGTCAATCCGTATACGGGCCAGGTGCAAGATTCGCGGGCGCATGCCACGCATGATTTCCTGCATTGGCTCGAAGAGTTGCACCGCTGGCTGGCGATGCGCGACGACCAGCGCGTCATCGGCCGAATGATCAACGGCGTTTGCAACCTGGCGTTCCTGGGATTGTGCCTCACGGGGCTCTATCTGTGGTTTCCCGGCGTCTGGACGTGGCGCAACGTGAAAATGCGTCTATGGTTCAAACGAGCCGGCAACTCGAAGGCGCGTGACTTCAATTGGCACCATGTGTTTGGGTGGTGGAGCTTGCCGGTGTTGCTGGTGTTGGTTGTCACAGCCGTGGTGATCTCGTTTGAATGGGCGCATAAGCTGGTTTTCCTTATCGCGGGAGAGACCCCGCCGGTTCATCGCGACTTCCGCATGACATTCGTCCCACCGGTCGAGGTTCCCGACCGCGGAGGCCGCGGCGAGCGAGCTTCGTTCGAGACAATTCTCGCCAGCGCGCAGCGCGAAATTCCGGAATGGCAAAGCATGGGCCTGAATCTGACCAGCCCCGAGCAGGCTCCCGGCGCCGACGCGTCGGCGAAGCTCGCTCCCGTGAGCATCGCCGTGACGGTCTCCGACTATATGCCGAACCGCGCGTATATTCCCGTGGAGCTTGATCCCCGGGATGGCCAAGTCTTGCGCGCCATTCGCTTGAAAGACCGCAGCCCCGGCCTGCAAGCGCGCATCTGGATTCGGTTCCTTCACACGGGAGCAGCGTTTGGAGTTCCCGGCAAGATGATTGCGACCCTGGCCACCTTGGCTTCGCTGGTGCTCGTTTATACAGGCTTCGCGCTTTCGTACCGCCGATTCTTTCGTCGGCGCGGGAAAAGTCCCAGCCGGATCGATCAATCACCCGAGCCGGAAAGGCTCGTCGCCAACGAGGGCTAGTGTAACGCCCGACTTGGATTGACGGGTGAGACGCTAATACCACAGACTATATCCCATCCGCGCGGTGAACCCGGTCCCGTACACGCCGGACCCGTGCACGAGGTAGGGCTGATCCGTGATATTCTCCAGGCTCAGGCTGACGGTGTGCTGGTCGTCGGCGCCGAAGGTGCGGCCCATCCGGGTGTTGAGCGTGGCGAAGCCGGGCGTGCCACCCAAGGGGATACGCTCGTCCGTGGCGTCGCGCACCGGGTCAATGCGGTCCTGGCTGTCCGCCATCCAGGTGTAGACGGTGAAGTAGGCCAATCGCTCGCGCCACCGCAGCCCCAAGATCCCTTGCGTCGGGGGAATGCGGCTCAGCGGAGCGTCGGTCACTTCGTTCGTGCCGTAGGTGTACCAGAAATTGCCGTACAGGCTCCAGGTGTCGGTGAACAGGTATTCGCCGTCCAACTCAACGCCCTGGATCAGCGAATCCTGGTTGGCGCGCTCAAATTGGTTGGCGGCGACCGCAATCGGCACGATGTTGTCGTTCAGGTCGATCCAATACACAAAGGCCTGCGTCCGCAACGCATCGTGGTTTGTCTTGACGCCGACCTCGTAATTGATCGAGTGCTCCGGCGTTAGCCCCAAACTGGGCAAGTCCATGCCTTGTTGCAGTACGTTGGGGTTGTTGGCGGTCAACTCGTCCAGATTGGGAGCGCGGAAGCCTTCCGAGATCGAGCCGACCAGGTGAATCGCGGGGTCCAGCTCGTAAACCAGCCCCATCTGGCCCACCCAGTCCTGGTACTGCGGCGAGATGAACACCGGGGTATCGTCCACCACCGGCGTGGCCGACAGGTTGATATGTTCGTAGCGCACGCCGGCCGACCCCGACAACCGCTCGGTCAAGGGCACGTCCCACACCAGGAAACAGCCCACCCGTTCATAATTGGCGTCGTCGGGAATGATCGGCCCGTTGGCGGCGCCGCCAAACGGCGAATCGACATCGTCGTAATACCAATCGACGCCGGTCGTCCATTTGCCGAAGGCTTCCAAATCGCGCGTGCCGACCACGTTCAAGCCGAAGGTGTCCACGTCGATCTCTTGGTAGCGCGTCGTGGGAACGCCCCGCGTTTGGCTCTCTCGCTGGCGATGATAGGAGCCAGTGATCGTCAGAGCGTCCAGCATCGGAATGGGGTCGAGCGCTTGGTAGCGAATGTAGGCCAGGTCGCGCTGCTGCGGATCGAAGAACCGCGCGTCGCCCAACGTGTTGCTGTTGTTCCGATCGCCCGGAAAACCCGGAAACCGATCGCTGCGGGGCACGTCTTCCTGCTCGTGGTGTTGCACCGCCACGGTCAGAAGCTGACTTTCGTCCAGCAGGTAATTGAATTTCACGTCGCCGGAGTACTGTTGGTAATTCGTGCCCGGCTGGGGCGAGATCCCGTCCCAACCCGTGTCCAAGTCGCGCACGTTGTTGAAGCTGCCGCCGCCGAATACGCCCGTTTGCCCGACCCATCCTTCCACGTTCAAGCGGCTGTAGGAGTTGGAGTCCGAGGTGTTGTAATACTGCGTGAAGCCGCGCTGCAGGTAGTTGTCGTGGTAGGCGCCATAATGGACGTCCGGCCCGCGTGTGACCACGTTCATGGCGCCGCCGATGGCGTCGGAGCCCCACAGCACCGATCCCTGCCCGCGCAGCACCTCGATGTGGTCCACCATTCCCGGGTCGATCGTGTTGAAGTACTGATTCGGCCCGAAGCGAAAGATCGAATTGTTCAGCCGCACGCCGTCCACCAGGATCAGCACCTGTTGCCCGGTCAAACCGCGGATAAACGGAGACGCCTGTCCCGCCGCGGTGCTTTGCATCAGCACCCCCACCTCGTTTTGCAGCGCGTGGAACATATCGGGCGCCTGACGTTCCGAGATTTCCTGCCGCGTGCGAATCGAGGCGGCCGCCGGCGTATCAAACAGCGACTGCGAACGCCGCATGACGCCGGTTCCTTCGGAGAACGGTCCCGACTGGCCGAATTGCAAATCGGATAAGTCAGGATAGGTCAACGTGAGGTCCGGTTCGCCCGCCGCTGGGTCTTGCGGAAACATGCTCGGATCGAACGCTGGCGGGTCAAACGCCGGCGGAGCCACCGAAGGGGTAGCGGGCGAATCGCCCCGCTCTTCCGGCGGCTCGACAATGACCGGCGGCAAGACGCTCTCGGGCTGAAAGTTTTCCTGGGCGACCAAGCGTCCGGCAAGACTGAACCAAATGCAAACGCAAACGGCGACTCTCCGTGCGAACATGGGCGGGATTCCTCCTCGAACAGCGCCGCGGTCGTGGCCCGGAGCTAGGACCGCTGGCGACTGTTACGGTGTGTCGTTGTTTTCCGTCGGCTTCGGAGGTTTCTCGGGTTAACGCCAATTTTTCCGGACCGGCGTGTTTGTCCGGTCGAAACGACGTTCTTCGCCCGACTTTAACGAACCTGCCGGTTTTTCCGGCAGCCATGGCGATTCAATCGACACAGGGCTTGCTCCCCTCGCGTTACGCCGGCGCGGTTGCTTGGAAAATCGACGCGAATCCCACCGAGACAGGGCGGCGCGTCATTTGCATTAGGTGGGCGCCTTTGTCGCTCCGCGTGCGAAACGCTCCTACCCGCAGCGCGGAAGTCGCCCCCGTCAGACGGTGTAAATCATGGAAGAGAGCGGCCCGGAAAACTCACCCCCCGCGTCCGCGCCAAACGAGCCGGAGCAGCCGCGCTTGATTACCTCCGACGAACTGCTCCAGGGGCGGCGCGAGATCTGGATCGAACATGGCGACGATATGTACCGGTTGCGACTGACTTCATCGGGTAAACTTTGTTTAACGAAGTAGATTCCCTACCCCTGTGGCCGCATCGGCCTTGGCGATGTCCTTCCGTTCCCGCCCTCACCGCGCGCATCCCTCCTTGGCTACCGCCGCGGCGGCGTCGTTGTGCATTCACGTCGGGGTGTGGGGGGCGGTGATCTTGCTGGAGTGGTGGATGTTCGCGGCGGCCAATCGGGCCGAGTTCTCCGGCAAACGGAATGTCGTCCAAATCGAGTTGGCGTGGTCCGCCCCTTCGTCGGCTGAGCCCGTATTGCCCGTGACGATCGAACCGCCAACGGAACAGGAACCGCGCGATCGCGAGCCGATCGCGCCGGATAGCATTGCACCCGCAACCGTCCCGGCCACGGTTGCCGCCGAGTTGCAGATCGTGCGGGTAGAGGAATCCCTTGCAGAGGCGGCGCGACAGGCCGTTGAGCCGCCCACGCCCGCACAAGCGCACCATACGGCGCCGTTGGTCACGCCCTCGCGCCGCGCGGAGGCGGTCCCACCGCTCACAACATCGGTTGACCCTAAACTCATTCGACGCTCCACTCCGACTCCGGCGCCATCCGTTCCCCAGGTTGCAACGCCGCAAGTCGCCGGCACCGACGATCGGACGGCGCCAGACCTTTCAGGCAACCGAAAACCGGATTACCCCTTGGCCGCCTACCGCAATGGAATCGAAGGGGTTGTGCTGCTGCGACTCGAGATCGACGCCACCGGGCGCGTCAAGCGCGTGAGCATCGAGCAATCCAGCGGTCACAACGTGCTCGACCGCGCTGCGGTCGCCGCCGTGCGAACCTGGAGTGGACGACCCGCCCACCGCGGCGGGCGCCCCGTAGCCACCGAGGAAATTCTCCCCGTCCATTTCCGGATTCCTCGGCGGTAGCACAACCACCAGCACCCACCCGACGTCAATTCCGGTTGCCCATCCGTTGGAGTAGCAGCAGAAAGAAAGGGGAGAGTTGCATTTACGTGCGGCCAGCAAAGGTCGCAATTCGACGGCGCTCGCATCGCCGACACTTGGCGTCCTAATTAGTGCGCTTGGCAGGGTTGCGAAGTTGCGGCTTGGCTTCGGGGTGTTGGGCCAGAAGGGTGCGGAGTTGGGCGACGACCTCGGGCTGCTGGTCGGCAAGGTTCATGCTTTCTTGAGGATCGGAATGGTAGTCGTACAATTCCAGCAGGGCGGTGTCGGCGGCGGCGCCGGGTTTCTTCCATTCGACCAGCCGATGGCGCGTGGTGCGAATGGCGCGGCCTATCCGCTCGCCGCGGGGGGATTGGTTCGCGCTCCAGCACTTGCAGGACGATGTCGAGTTGATTGACCGCTTGGAACGGCGGGCGGCCGGTCAGCAGGTGGTAGAGAATGGCGCCGAGGGCGTAGACGTCGGCGGCGGGGCCGACTTCGCGCTTGCCGGCGGCTTGCTCGGGCGGCATGTAGCTGGGGGTGCCCATGATCGCCCCGGTGGCGGTCAGACCACTATCGCCTTTCACTTGCTTGGCCAGGCCGAAGTCGGTCACCTTCGGCTCGCCTTGCTCGTCCAGCAGCACGTTGTGCGGCTTGAGGTCGCGGTGGATGATGCCCCGCTCGTGCGCGTACTGCACCGCCTGGGCGATCTTCCGCACCACCTCGGCCGCCTCGTGCTGAGGCAAGGGCCCCTCCTTGACCTTGCCCGCCAGGCTGGCGCCCGGCACGTAGGCCATCGAGAAGAAGTGCTGGCCCTGGTGCTGGCCGATCTCGTAGATCGGCACGATGCCCGGGTGGTCCAACTGGGCGGCGGCTTCGGCCTCGCTATAAAACCGCTGCACGTCCTGGGGACCGGCAAGCTGACCCGCGAGGATCATCTTCAGGGCCACTACCCGGTTGAGTTTCCGTTGCCGGGCCTTGTAGACCACGCCCATTCCGCCGCGGGCGATCTCGTTCAAGAGTTCATAGTCGCCAAAGTCGCGACCGCCGGTAAACTCTTGGCTCGCCGCCGTGGCGTCGTCCGTGGGCGGAAGCGGCTGGGTTGTTTTCTCCTCGAAGGCGAGCGTGGGGGGTTCGCGGGCAGGCAGGGGCGCGGACGGCAAGGTCACGGTCACCTCTCCCGGCGGTGCGTCCCGTCGAGCGGTATCTTCGGAACTGGGCGCCGGCGCCGCCGCGAGTGTTTCGGTCAGGTGGGGCGAATCGAGCCAGGAAAACGCCTGGGCCACCTGTCCGAGCGCATCCGCAAAGCGCTGCTCATATCTCCTGCCGTGCGACGGTTTCGCCCGCCTCGCGGCGCAGCGCGGCTTCCACCAGGATCAGCTCCACCAGCAGCGCCTCGCGCGACGCTGGTTCGACTCCCACCAATGCTTGGGCAATCTTCGGTCTCTGCCCAGATCGCCAAGCCTGCTCAAAGGCTTTGCACACAAGGCCGAGCTTGTGGTCCGACGACCGTGAGCCGCCCAGGGCGGAGAAGGAGCGTTCAGGATGCATTCGGTGAGCTCGGTCGATCATGACGTCGGGAGGAAGCGGGGGTCGTTTCGTTCACTTTTGCTCCTCGCCTTTGCGGCCCCGCTCCCTTGTTCTTTCCTGTTCCGCTTTCTTGCTTCTCGTTTTGCTTGTCTTACACTACTCCCACACCCTGACATCCCCTTGAAAGCGAGCAGAGAGCAACCATGAAGTTCAATCGGCGAGAAATCGTGAAGGGCGCCGCTGGCGCGGCGGCGTGGTCGCTGACGGTGGGTGGGACGCGCTTGCGGGGCGAAGACCGCGCGCCGCGGCGGCGGATCAAGATCGGCCAGATCGGCGTCGGTCATGCGCACGCTAGTAAGTTGTCGGTCTATCGCGCCTCGGCCGATTACGAGGTTGTGGGGCTGGTGGAGTCGGACAACGAACTACGCAAGCGGGCGGCAACGCAGGCCGTCTACCGGGACCTTCCGTGGATGACGCAGGAGCAATTGCTCAACACGCCGGGGCTGGAGGCCGTCCTGGTCGAGACCCGCGTCCGCGATCTGCTGGACACGGCCGAGGCGTGCATTACGGCGGGCAAGCATATTCACCTGGACAAGCCGGCGGGTGAGTCGCTGCCGCAGTTCCGCCGCATCTTGGACGCTGCGGCCCGGCAAAAGCTGCTGGTGCAGATGGGTTACATGTACCGCTACAACCCGGCCGTGGTGTTGCTCCGTGAGTTCCTTCAACGCGGCTGGCTGGGGGACGTGTTCGAGGTCCATGCCGTGATGAGCAAGGTGGTCGATCCGGCGACCCGCCGCGAACTGGCCGAATATCCCGGCGGCATCCTGTTCGAGTTGGGCTGCCACATCATCGACTTGGTGGTCGGAGTGCTGGGCAAGCCGAGCCATGTGACGCCGTTCCCGCAGCACGCCGCGTCTCTTGAAGACCAACTGCTGGATAACATGCTGGCGGTGTTCGAGTATCCCCGCGCCACGGCCACCGTCAAATCCAGCGCCTTGGAAGTGGAAGGCTTCGCCCGGCGGCACCTGGTGGTGTGCGGCACGGAAGGCACATTCCACATTCAGCCCCTCGACAACCCTGCGGCCCGCGTGGCGCTCTCCACCGCCCGCGGCGAGTACCGCAAGGGCTACCAGGACGTAACTTTTCCCAAGTACACGCGCTACGTCGATGACGCCGCCGACATGGCCCGCATCCTTCGCGGCGAGAAACCAACCGACTTCCCTTACGAGCACGATCGAACCGTTCAAACCACACTCCTCCAAGCCTGCGGTTTGCCGTTGGATGCGTAGGGTAAACACTCCCACGCTGCCCCTTTGGAGTGCGGAAATTCATTTCCGCTTTCGTCTTTTTCTTTCTTCATCCTCCGCCATCGCACTCGCGCCGCCGCGTCGCACTGAGGAAAAGACGAAAGCGGCGATAAATCGCCGCACTCCACATGCAGAAAAAGGGACATATGCGTATCGCGGTCTGCTTCCACCGTCCGCAACAGCTCTCCCAGCCATGCCTACCATCGCCTCGCCTATTCCCAACTTCTGTTTCCAAAATGCTCGCTAAAGCAACCGTTGCAGACAACTTTCAGTTCATTCATCCATGCGGGGAACTTATCGGGAATCTCCACTTTAAGCCCATTCACCAAGCCATTTTCGTCGGCAAATTCTTTAGATAAGAAAAACCAGTGCGTGTCCATCTCTCCGCAAACGAAAGTGATCTTGAAGATTTGCGTAGCGACCGGATCTAGCGCGCTCAAATTGCCAAGGTCTGGGGAAACTTCACGTCCTGTCTGGAGGCCATGGCGTTCGCATCTCATCATCATGGTTCAGTTCCTCATTGCGGACTGACAAAGGGAGAGAGGCATATCCCAGATTGCTTGGCCCTGCCGATACAACAGACGTGCTGTGCCGGTTGGAAACGGCCGATCCGTACCTGTCGCCTTTTCTTTCCACGGTGGATGTTACCTCGTCGAGTCAATCAAATGTCCTTCGCCACAAAAGCGACGCGCTGAATCAATCAGCATTGTGTTGTCCTCCTCGCACTCCGAATTGTCCAATTGCGAATCACGATACTTGATTGCGGTAAACTCAGTTGGCGATTGCTTCGCAACTTCACAGACAGTTACTTGAAAATCGATCTCGACGTGCTTTTTTATATCTGCAACTAGCTGCGGGCTTACATCGAATGGCAACGGCGTATTTGCAGTTAGTAGGTCATCCCACTTTGACGGCCACCGCCCGGCCGATTTGTCGATATAGGAATCGACCAGGAAGATGGCATTTTGCCGCATTACCTGAGCATGCGTTATGGTCAGCGCTTGTTGAATAGTCACGGCGACCCAACCCAATCCGCCGATCGCAATCAGGGCAACGACGCCGACAACAACACTTCGTCGTCCAAAACGCATTATTCACGCCCATTCCAGGCAGCACGCCTTAATAAATTGTCTCTTTAAAGTCTGTCCGACAGTTATCACAGCCACGCCCACCCTGGCGCCTTAACCAAGTTCAGGGACCGTCTCCACCTCCATGAAGCAACCGTCTATGCATCCTCGAACCGTTGCAACCTTAAATGAACTCGAAAAAGCTGAGTGGTTCAGTCGTGTCGGAGTGAAGGACACGATGGCGGCAATCGTTCTCTCATCCTGGCAGGAAGCAATCAAACATTGCAGTTCTCTCGAATGGGAAAACCTAGTTATCGAAGCGTCGAATCAATACTGTGAACGGCTCGTTGAACGATCAAAGGAACGCTGGAGGCAGTGGAACAAAATCGTCGTTGAACTCAAGAAGATAACGGAACCTTTCGTGCGTCAGAAGATTGAGGTTGTGGCGCGTAAGAACAATCTTCCGCAAGTCTTTGAGAATCTGGTTCAATGGGACATTCTTGGCGTATGCCTGGAAGCCGAGTATGCCGACGTATACCCACCTAGCTTTTATGCAAGTCAAGCTTATTGGTATGTCAACGGGCATTTCCCCTGCGGTTGGAAGGGTGAGTTTCCGGAGGGCAAGCTCATCATCTACTGAGCGTGGGAAGCCGTTTTTCCATCTTTTGTGTGTGGAATTTTTTTTGGGGAGTGCATGCCAGCTTCTGCGCTAATTGAAAGAGAAATAGGGGAAGCAATTCGTTAACGACTCATGATCGAACCGCGGGATCTTTTCACTTCTTCCTTTTGTCGTTCTTTGAGATGCGGTCCCCTTTTCGTCCACTGGGAGCCACTGCTGGCTTGGCCAGCAGTGCGACGCTGGACCGGAACACTGCTGGGCAAGCCAGCAGTGGCACATGTACGCTACCTCCAACCGTCGTCGCTTACTTGGGAAGAATCTTCAGGCCGGGGACGTTCAGGTCGAGGCGGAAGAGGCCGCCGCGGTTGTCGCCGTCGCCTAGGGCGCCGGTCACGAAGAGCTGGTTGTGCTGGGGGCCGCCGAAGGCGACGTTGCTGGTGGTCAGGTTGCCGCCGGCGTAGCGGGCGATGAGCTTGCCGGTGGGGTCGAGCACCTGGACTTGCTTCATGCCGTAGTGGGCCACGTACAGGTTGCCGGCCTGGTCCAGGCACATGCCGTCGGGCTGGTTGTCGATCTGCCCGGCCGACTCGTCCTTGGCGGGCAAGTTGGCGAAGATTTTCTTGTTGCCGACTTTGCCGGGCGCCAACACGTCGAAGACCCACACGCGGTTGTGCTGGCTTTCGGCCACGTACAGCCGCTTGCCGTCGGGGGTCAGCACGATGCCGTTGGGATAGGCGTAGCCGCTGTCCACAAGATGCGTCACGCGGTCAGCGTCTACGTAGTGGATCGTGCCAATGGGGTTGTCTTTGCCCGAGCCTTCGGGATCGGTGAAATAGAAGCCGCTGCGCGAGGCGTCAAGCGTCAGATCGTTGGGACCGCGGAGCGGCTTGCCGTTGCATTCGTGGGAAGCGTGGGGAAGCATCTTGCCGTCGGTCGTCAGGTGCAGCACCGCATGGCGGCTGGCGTCGCAAACCAGGTGCGTTCCGTCGGACAGGATTTTGTGCCCGTTGGGAGCGCCGGTCTCGGCCCAGACGCGGTGCTTGCCGTCCAGCGTGAACTGCGTGATCGACTTGCCCCACGAGATGTACCCGCGTCCCTGGTGATCGAAGACCACGCCTTCACAGTAGCCGGGCACGGTCAACACTTGGACGGGTTGGACTTTCGCCGGATCGGGCAGCTCCGCCGCCGAGAGCGGCGCCAGCGTCGCACACGCCAGACCTGCGATAAGAACGCTTTGCGGAGTTACCAGTCGAGGCATACGTTGTCTCCCCGTGTTTTGATCGTGGACAGGAATCGCCAGCGAGTGGCAGTTTACTCGAAAAATTCATCGCGGGGGAATATTTGCCGGCCGCGGCGCATCAAGAAGAAAAAGGGTGTCCGCTGGCGCGCAAAAAGGCGGATATCCTCAAAGAGGCGGTTTCGCGGGGACTTTCTTCGCGAGATGTTCCTTGGAAGCTTGGAACCGCTTTTTGGAAAAGACGACCCGCGAACCTTTTTTCAACCCGCGGGTCTAACCTTTCAGAGCAACAACGAAACAACAACCAACGTGGTGGGCGGCTTCGCGCCGCGGCCGGGTATCAGGATTTTTGCCATGACGACTTTGTGGTCTTACGCCAGCAACCAACCGATATGCGAAGCGCGGATTGCCTCGCAGTCGGAGAAACCGCGCCTGACGATCGTTTTGCGCTTGTGACACATGGCTGGAATCCTTCGGGATCTTCCGCAACCCGGTGTCGCACGCGACGCCGGGTTTTTTGTTGGTCCGGCGGGTAAGTCACGGGTTTTGGGAACTCAACAGAGACAACCAGTACGCCCCGTTCGTCTAACGGCTCAGGATGGCGGAGTTTCGATCCGCGGATCGGGGTTCGAGTCCCCGACGGGGTGCTGAATTTCGGGATGTAGGGTAGCGGCCAACCCACGTGTTTCGGGTACACGGAAGCGTCGGTTCGAGTCCGGCCATCCCGACTTATTTGGCCGTGGTCGTTAAGGGCTGGTTGCCCAGGTGCGGCTGATAACCGCACAGCGCTGAGTTCGATTCTCAGGGCGACCACTTCACATTGCCAACTTGAAGATTGCGAGCCACGGAGGAAACACGGATTGAACGCGGAAGAAGGAAGAGGCGGGTTGGGAGAAGGTTTCCCGTTGATTTTGATCCGTGATTCATCCGTGGGTTGCATGAACCGTTCCCTAGTTCCCGTTGATTGACGAATCACAAGAGCAACAAGGAGTTCCCCCATGCCTGGCTTGGATCGTTGGAAACGCAAACGCCCGACCGACAACAGGGTCGTGGTGTAACGGCAGCACGGCGGACTTTTAATCCGTAAGGCGTGGGTTCGAATCCCTCCGGCCCTACTTGCAGGCGCGTAGCTTAGTGGTCCGAGCGGCGTCCTTATAAGACGCAGGTCGAGGGTTCGACTCCCTCCGCGCCCACTGGTTGATGAATTTGGGACTAAGGTGTTACGGCGGCATCCCCGGCTCTTACCCGGCGGGGTGAGGGTTCAGGTTACCCGTTACGCCTCCGACTCGGCGAAAGACCAATTCTCCGCCCTCAAAAACGTGCCGAGTACCGGTGCCGCTGCCCTGCTTCCGAGTATGGACAACGATTTTCTCAATCCGGCGAAGGAACTGCCGGAACTCCGGCGCGTTCTCAACGCCAATTAACTGCGGCTCTTCGGAGTCTGGATCAACTCCTTGCGCAGCGCAGCGGAAGAGCATCACCAGCCAGTAGAGGGCTTGCAGTAGGTCCGTTACCTCGGCGTTCACATCCTTTGTCGTCGGCGGTCTCTTCCGACACTCCGACTCTAGTTCGCCGCGCTGGACCTCCCAATTGCGAATAGCATCTTGCGCGGCAGGTATGTTTTCGGGATCGAGCAGGACCAAATTGCGTCGTGCTTTTTCGATCTGCGCGGTCAAACGTTCCAGTTCCTTCGTCGCCCGTTGGCGTTCATTTGCGGGTTGCTTCGGTGGGGCGATTAGGCTCCTAATCCTGGCGAACGCGCGGGGCCGATCACCCGGCTTGAGTTCGCCCCGATGGGCCTTCCACGCCAGTTCCTTCCCGTCCAGTGCGAGGAACTCCCGATTCAAGTAGTTGGCGATGCAACGGAGAACTTTGTCCTCTCGCACCGTCGTCCCCTCGCAAGCGGCCTTCCCCTCGTAGCGGCGGCGGCTGCACTCGTAGTACCGATACTTCCGGCTGTCCTCACCCCAGAGAGGCGCCCCACAGTGGCCGCACCTCAGCAACCCGGACAAAAGGTAAGGGTTGGTTTCGGGAGTGTAGAGGTTTCGACCCGTCTTGCCCTTGGCCAAGATCGCTTGGGCTTTGGCGAACGTCTCGCGGTTGATTATCGCGTCGTGGCGGTCCCGGTGGACGATCCACTCAGTTTCGGGTTTACGGCGGCGCTCGCCGTCGCTCTTGATGACCTCCCCCTGCCAAATCGTATGGTATTTGCCGTAGCTATACCGGTTGGCTATGAAGTCGCCGACGTAAGCTGGGTTCGCAAGGATCACCTTGATGGTATCGAACCGCCAAGGCTTTTTCCGCCCACCCGGCGAAGGCACCCCGTCCGCTTCAAGACGCTGAGCGATGTTCGTCATCGACCGCCCATCTTGGACGTACTCAAGGAAGATGCGACGAACAACTTGGACCTTCGCTGGATCGCCCAACACGAGACGCTTCGCCTTTCTCTCGCCTTCGATACGATAACCATAGGGAGGCGAACCTACCCATCCTCCCTGCTTCATCGCCTCAAGCTGTCCGCGGGTCACGTCTTTTGACAGGTCGATCAGATACTCCTTCTTTCCATACTGGTTGACGCTGTACGTCAGCCATTGCGTGAAGTCGTTCCAATCAATCGTCCCCTTGTCAGTCGTCACCAACTGGACTCCCGCCTGGGCGAGCGGCCAAGTCCAGTAGCTCGCTTCGTGGGCAGAGAATCGGCCGAAGCGGCTTTGGTCCCAAACGAGGATGGCCTGGAAATCGCCCTTGTCTTGCGAATCGGCGATCATCTGTTGGAAGTCGCGCCGCTTCTCGGTCGCGTCGCCGGAAACCGCGTCGTCAACATACCAACGGATTATCGTGTAGCCGTTTGCCGCCGCATATCGTTCGATTGCGGCCCGCTGTTCCGCGATGCTCGCTTCCTGTTTATCGGTCGAGCGCCGAAGATAGCCAACTGCGGGAATCAGTCCGCTTTTGACACGAGAAGGCATCGTTTCGCAACCCTTTCACCGCAACCCTCGGGAGAGAAAACGAGGGGCGGCTGGCCGATCCGGGTTGCGGATAGATTGGCCCGGTTTGGGTAGCTACTCCCTCGCCGCGCCGCCCCGTAGAAGGGGATTATCGTCCTCCCAGGCGAGCGGATAAAGACCGCAGACGCCTAGCAGCCCCGTAAACGTCCAAAATTGGTCCTAGAATCGCCTCGCAGGGGGCGAAACGGCCCGGAATACCCCCTCCCGCGCCCCGCCGTCAAAGGGCCGCGCAGGCTTGCGGGCAGATCGTCGGCTTGGCGGTGGCTTCTCGGTCGGCGGATCGCGCCAGCATGAGGGGTCGCTTCGTAAGCAGAATTGCAGCGTAGCAAAGCATCCAACCCGCCCGGCGCAAGGCAAATGCGGGGAAATTGCTTGTGCTCGGTTTTGCTATGCTGCAAAATAACCACAATCAATTACGGCAGTTACGCCGTCTACTCAATGGGGCGGCAGGTTCCGGAGACACAGAGAATGGGTTTCGTCTGGAACATTTTGCTTTCGTTCACCAACGACGAACTTTGGGAAGAAGGGAAAGACGAACCTTACGACACGCCGCCGCCACTTGAGGCGATTAACGCTTGGTTACCCTTTGGCCGGTTGGTCGAGTTAATCGGACCAACCTACGCACCGGGCGTGGGCAACGGAATGGATGCAAACCTATACGGCGGCGGCTTTAAACATTTTGACATCGAGAGTTTTATTGAGGTAGTCGAAGCCCAGGAATGGAAGGATCGCGCAAACGTCCAACTATGGGTCAAGGGCGGCGAAGAAGGCATGGGGGTAGACCCATTCACCTTAGTCAAGCTACGGAAGCCCAAAGCCCCGCGCAAGAAACCGAAACCCATTCGCAAAAAGCTCCAGCGGCGGTCGGGCGTCAAAGCAAAGCGCAGCCGGCCGTAACCTTATCACCGCTTTTGGTCGATGCTCTCATGCCACTCGTTAAGAATGTTGAGAAAAGAATTTGGGATCTTGAAGGTTTTGCCGTCGTGATACGGCATGCCGATGGTCGCGATATGCGCGGCGACAAAACAGGACTCCCCATGTATTCCCAGGATCGAATGGCCCGGAACAACATCACCGTAGCCACATGGAAGTTACAGCGGTTTCATCCGAAGTATCCTGGCTTGGATGTTGACGTACTTGACGGCTACGGGAACATCGTCACCGGGAATACCCTCTTGTCTACCGTTCGCGATTCTTATTACGAAGAATACTAATTGCTCAAAAGCATACACCCTGCGACGCGCCGTTGCCCAAGAGGTCGCTCAACCTGACACGGCCCATCAGCACACCGAGAGCAGCGCGTCGCGGGCGCTGGTTAGGACACCCGCGAGCGCGCTTACCCATCGCTCCTCTCCCCCAGGAAGTCAATGGAAAGGGCGGGAGCAGGCGAACCGCCTATGAAGGCTCGCCCGCTCGACCGCCCATCAACGGGCGGCGACGTTACGGCCGCAACGCCCTCCTCCCCGTCGTCACCAAACGATTTCCGGCGGGATCAGCAATTCGGGATCGGGGAACGTCATAATCCCACCGCCAGCCCTCGCGCCCGCCTGGTTGTGCGTCGCTCCGCCGCAGTTGCAGGCAGGCTGCGAGTGCTGGTTGTTCGCTTGGTCAAAATTGATCGTTGGAATCTCCAAGACATCCTCCCGACGCTCGTCTTGGTTGAGCGTCAGGTCATCTTCGTCCAACATGAATCGTGGAACGTAAGCCATCGTCGGTTCTCCAAAGGTAGAGAGGGAATTGGCATGGACTCCGCAGCCGTCGCGGAGGGAACAAGCGCCGACTTGATCGCCGTCGAATACGGCTAGATGGTCGGGCTGGGGGCGCAGGACAACACCCGAATAGGCGCGGCCCCGGTGGACGCCGGTGGCCGGGATCGTTTCGGTAAATAGGCCGGTGCTCAACTCCAGCGGGTCGCCCCGCTCCAGCGCCTTGAGCACCTTGGGGGCCAGCCGGCGGCAGTCGTCTACGTCAAACCATCCTTCGGCCACCAGTCGGCCGTTGAAGATGCTCGGATTGCGCACGAGGCCGATGCCCTGCCGGTCGAGGACGCCAGCGGTGCGGGCGGAAGTCGGGCGGCCGTTGAGGTAAGGATGATCAAGCGTAACCGGCATTCCTTCCCAGAGGGCGACCGTCTTCGAGATTTCTTCGAGCGTGTAAAGAAGGGCGCCGCTTGATCCCGCCAACACGCCAGGGTTGATAAGGACCATCGGCGCCACCAGATAGTCGCGGCCGTTGTAGCGCTCGCGCCGTGCGGCGCCGGCAAAGTTGCTTAATAGGTTGACATACATCGCGGTTACTCCTGATAGACCGGCAGTTGTTGCAGCGCCGCCAGCACCCCGTGCGCCTCGCCCCGCTGCTTGGCGCGGTAGAGGTCATACTCGCGGCTGGCTTGGTTCCGCCGCAGCCGTACAACGACTGCGACTTTCTCGGCGTGAAACGCCTCGATTTCCTGGGAGAGATTCTTGAGATGCTCCTCCCAGCCCGGCGCGGGCAGCGGGCCGGCGCCCATCGCGTGGTAACGGGCCTGCTCGGATATTGCTTGCCGGTCCCCCTCGTATTGCTTGGTGAGCTTGGCCAGCTTCACGCGCAGAAACTCATAGCGCAGTTCCAGTAGCGCTTCGGGATCGGTCGGCGGCTCGAAGTGGTAGGATTCGTTGGACTGCGCGCCGTTGGCGAACAGGTGGCGGTTGTTGGCGGTCACGTACTCGCACCCCTGCCGCTCGACAAACGATAAAAAGGATTCGCGCGGCGGCTCGTCGATGGGCGGCGGCGCTTCCCTTGCCGGCTCGCCCAGCACAGTCCGCTCCAACTCCGTTACGCGCAGGCGCAATTGCTCCAATTCGGTCATCGGTCGTTCTCCTGGGAAGGAATCGTTAGAGATAGTCGTGGTGGGGAGAGTAGCCGTCGCGGTAGTTGGCGCGGATCATCTCTTGCCAGAACAGCCGACTTTCCAGCACGTCGGCCTCCCAGTCATCTTCGCCTCCGCCTAGCGCGCCAACGATGATCGTGCGCCGGCCGGCTTGGTCGATGGCGGCGGGGAGCGCCAGGCTAAAGGCGGTTCCGGTATCGCCGTGGCCGTCTTCATCGCGAGGGGCGGTTAATCGGAAGCCGTAGGAGCGCTCTTCCACCCGCAGCTTGAGCAGGTCGCGCCTCAGGTCCGCACACGGGTAGAGGTGCAAGCGGCGGTCGGTAAAGCTCTCGATCATCGCCGTCGCCAGCGCTTGCAGGTTGCCGCCTGTCGCTGCAACCTCGGTCATCGGAAGACCGTCCAGACGGAGGCGCTGCGCGAGGTGGGCGGCTTGCCAAGGATCGTAGCGCACGTCTTGCAGGTCGAACCGCTTATGCAACTCGCGGAGGGCCTGTTCCACATCGGCCAGGACGACGCGCGTTTGCTTGGGCTTCCATAGTTGGTTGAAAGCCAGCCGAATCTTGCCAGTCTCGCGGTGAGCGCCCAGCACGACAACGGCGCTGGCGTCCCGGCTCAAGCCCAGGTCCACGCCCGCCACAAACTTGTATCCGGGCTCGCGCCCTGTCATCGGGGCCAGGGCGGGATCGAAGGCCGCTTCGATGTCCTGGGGGAGAAGGGCGTCCCCTCCGCCCGTGCTCCATTGGTTCTCCCAGAGCCGCGCAAAGGCGACGGCCGGCAGCATCCGCCGCTGCTCGGCGAGATTCTGGGGAGAAAGCCAGGAGGCTTGCGGCCCGTCCAGCCGGGAGAAGTACCACGCCTCGTCGGTCCTGGCCGCTTCTCGGACCTGCCATTGCCAGGAGTCGGCGAAGCCTGCGTTCGAGATCACGACCAGCAGGCAGTTCTTGCGCTTGGCCGCCGACGACAGCAGGCTATGCCAGAGGCTTCCGTCGCCCTGCCAATGGACCAACTCATCGGCGACGATCAGATCGGGCAGGATGCCGTAGGAGCTGCCTACGTCCGAGGCTTCGATCACCAGCGAACCGCCCTCGCCGGGATGGCCGCTGGCGACGTTGGCGACCCGATGGGCCTGGACTTCGAGAATCTGGCCCAGCCAGGGATTCAGCCGGATCAACGTCTGCATCGCATCCCGCAGCAGCCGGGCTTGATCCTTGTCGGCCGCATAGCAATAGCCGCGCAACGGTCGGCTAGAGAAGGCCAGCGCCCAAACCGCGATCACCGCCAGGTCGGTCGTCTTGGAGTGGCCGCGGGGGCGCTCCAGATAGGCGCGAGTCTTAACCTCATTGGTTATCACGCCGGCGGCGCGTTGGAGGGCGGGATCGAGGGCGGCGAAGTCCTGGCGCTGCCAATCGTCCATAGTGTCGCCGAAGCGCCGGGCCAAACCGTCTACATCCACGAGTAGATCGGCCCGGAAAGCCGCTGGATCACGGCTATACCGTCGAAACGTCTTCGCGTCGATCACTGTCATCCACTTCCGCTTGCACCGGCGCTAACCAGGGCCGACTGCTGGCGCGGCGCTCCACGCCTAACGTCTTGGCCAATCCGCTGAGGCTGTTCACGGCCTGAATCCACTTCCCCAGCGCGTCGCTCTTGTCGATTTGGCCCGTCGCCATCTCATGTTCGAGGGTTTGCAGAATCGCCTCCAGCCAGCAGAACCGCTCGACCAGCGCCGCCTTGACGTGGCCGATCTCTTCAGTCCCACCCAGGTCGGCGACGATGCTCTCATAGTTGGCCCGCAGCGCCTTGCTCAACTCGGTGCGTCCATCCAATTCCGCCAGGAAGCCCGCGCGAAACTTGGCTGGCAACGACTGCGGCTTATGGCTGGCGTTGGTTCGCGTTCCCTGGGACTTGCGGGGCATTGCTGCTTTTTCAAAAGTTTTTGAATAATTATTTAACGACTATTTGGGACTATACCGCTACCGGGCGCCTAAGTCAACGGTTTCGGCAGGGTATTTTTCCAACTCGCCAGGGCCAACGAAAAAGCCCCGCAGGGGACGCCTACGGGGCTTGGGATCGGTCGAATTTTCGATACTGCTTAAGTGATTCACGCGGCCTGCGCCTTGGCCTCGCGCAGATAGCGGAAAACCGTGTTTCTTGACACGCCCAGCGCGGCCGAAATTTCCGCCACAGTCAGTCCCTTTTCTTGCAGGCGCAAGGCACGCGCTGGCTTGGCCTTGGTCGTGCCGGGCTTGCGACCACGATACTTGCCCTGCCGCTTGGCCTCGGCGATGCCGGCCGCCTGCCGCTCGCGGCGTGTCTCCTGCTCCATTTCGGCAATTCCCAGCAGCACCGCGGCAAGCATCTTGCCAAGGGTGCCGTTGAAGTCGATCCCTTGGGTAACGCTCACGACCCGCAGGCCCCGGTCGCACCAATCGCAGAGCGTATTGATACCGTCGCGCAGCTTGCGGCTCAGGCGATCCAGGCGCCAAACCACGATGGTTCCGATCTGGCCTGCAAATACGGCCTTCTGCAAGGCTTCAAACTGCGGGCGGTCCAAGGAATCGCCGCTCTTTTTGTCGATAAACCAGCGGACATTCTCCGCTGCGATGCCGTTGGCGGAAAGCCAGCGTTCGATCTCGGCCCGTTGGCCAGCTTCATTCTGGCCGACGGTGGAAACGCGAACGTAACAGGCGATCAGGCGGGTTTTCATTCGTACTCCTTCCGGTTGTTGAAGAGGGTTTGCTGCTTCACGGCCAGTTGTGCTTCCAGTTGGCGCCGGTAGTACGCCAACTCGCGGCGGTGTAGGCCAGTCATTAGCGGGCGGGGATGGCCCTTTTGGAAAATGGCCCAGGAATAGGCGTCGTCGCCGTCCCACTTCCTGACTGTCGTATACCTGTACTTGCTTCGGGACATTGCTCGCTCCTCTAGTTAAGGGGGTAATAGCCATCTACTAACTAGAGTATACCCGAAGCGATACCCCCACGATAGGGGAGAACAAGTTGAAAAACCCAAGGAAAACCGGGGTTTTTTGGGGGCGAAACCGGCCGATCTGCGGGCAGCCCTAAACGATACGGGGTCGGCAGGCCATGTCCTCAAGAGTTATTTAAGAATTCCTAAAGACATGCGATGGAGAGGTAGGGGGAGGGCGGCTGGGGAGAGGGGGAACGGGAGGTTTCTAGCTTTTCCGGTGGTTTGCCTTGCCGACGAGAGGGGGCGTGTATACACTGCTAGCATGTCAAGAATACTTTTTCTTTCTACGGACCACGGAGGTGGTTATGGACAAGGCCCACGATCTGGTAATCAGCTATTGCGTTGCCTACAACCGCGTTTTGGAGGAGACACACAAGCCACTCCAAGATGCCCTCGATAACGGTTACCGCGTCATCGATATTACCTCGACGCCCATTCCAGTCGGTGGCGCTGGGAGCGGTATTAGCGGGGCAATCGTTACCGTGCTGCTCACGGACACTCGGCGGACTCAGAGCGAGTATTGGCGTGCGAAAGCCGCCAAGAGGAGTCCGGCGGGCGCGATCGGCAGCCGCTAACCCCGCATGCCTCGTCCGCAAAGGTTGAACCCAACGACCACTCTGATCCGCTCTCAGCCTCTTCTTCCTTGGCGTCTCCCGCTTAGTGGGGTATGATGGCGCCATTTAAGATGTTTTCTGGCTTTGGGAGCGGTAGCGATGGAAGAATACTTTTGCGTCCATTGCGGCGCGTCGATCCTCGCCGAGTCCGAGGACGACTTAGCCCAGTGCCCGTCCTGCGGTCAGGATCCACGGCAACGGCAAACCGCCCCAAGCCCCGCTCCGCGCAAGGCAAAGGTAGCCGACGCAGGAGACGCCAAGAAGTCACCTAGAACCGTCGCCATCCTCGTTAGCTTTGCAGCGGCGCTGGCCATCGCAGGCATCTTGTTCTTCATATTTATCGTTTTGCCAGGCTGGAGGCTGGACTGGGAGTACGAGGAGAAGGCCGCCCAGGAAAAGGCTGCGGAACAGGCCGCCATTGAGGCCGCACGCGATTGGGTGCGGGATCAACTGGTCGCGCCGCGAACGGCCGAGTTCTACGAGGAATTTGCCTTTGAGACGGAAGACAAGTCGTGGTCCGTCATGGGAAAGGTATCATCCCAGAACCGCTTCGGCGCATTTCTAGAGGCGAAATACGTAGCGACAGCGCGGAAAGGTCAAAGGATGTCAGGCGACATCTGGGAAGTCGAAGGCGTATTGATAACCGACGAATAGCAACGCTAACAAAGAGGGCAGTTCAGTGTCGGAGCAGTCCCACCTAGAGAACGAACATATCTCGTTCTTGCGGAAACGCGATTATCGCCTTGTTAGGGAACTTGGGCAGGGCGCTTGCGGGAAAACCGTTCTACTCCACGATCCACTAATTGACGAACACTACGTCTGCAAGAAGTACGTTCCATACTCGGAGAGATACCGCTCCGAACTATTCGCAGCTTTCGTTCGCGAGGTCAAGTTGCTCTACGGCGTGTTCCACGAAAACGTCGTGAGGATTTACAATCACTACCTTTTCCCCGACGCCTGCGCAGGGTTCATACTCATGGAGTATGTCGAAGGGGAGACAATTGACCGCTACGTTTCTAAGGCACCGGAAAGGATTAACGACCTATTCCATCAAGCAGTTGCCGGCTTTGCGTATCTACAGCGCAACAGTATCCTCCACAGAGACATCCGCACGGGCAACCTGATGGTGAGCAATGGCGGCCGGCTTAAGATCATCGACCTCGGTTTTGGGAAACGGATTGCAAATAAGGACGATTTCGACAAGAGCATTACGTTGAATTGGTGGTGCGAAACCCCTGACGAGTTTCGGCAGTCCCGATACGATTTCAACACCGAGGTTTACTTCGTTGGCAAGCTATTTGAATGGCTCATTCAAGAGAACAATATTCAGGGTTTTGAAGAAACGGCCGTGCTTGGAAGGATGTGTCGGACAGACCCCGCACACCGTATTGCGAGCTTTGTTGATGTTGAGACCGAGATCCGGGCGCGAAAACTGCCGGACATCGGGTTTACGGAGGCCGAGTTGACTATTTACCGCAAGTTTGCAGACGCGATTTGGCACCCGATTACGAAAATCGAAAGCGGTGCCGAGTTTGCCGACGATGTCCAACAGGTCGAAGCGTCTTTGAATAACGCTTACCACAACTTCATGTTGGAGGAGGTCGTCCCAGACTCGGCCGTAGTAATCGGCTGTTTTGTGCGAGGTAGCTATTACTACAAGAGAAACTGGGGAATGTTTGTGGAGACGGTCAGGAATTTTCTCCAACTCCTCCAGTCGGCCAACCTTGAGAAGAAACGCATCATCATTGCCAATCTCCATACGAGGCTTAATTCGCTTCCGCGTTACAAGGATTCGCCAGAAGACGACATACCGTTTTAGAAGCGATTCGTTGCTGAATCGCGGAGTTAGGTGTTTTCCCGTTGCCGCTCCAGCCAATCCCAAACCGCCTCTTGGGCCTCCCGTTCGCTTTCATAGGCCCCTGGGGAGAACGTCGGCGCGTCGGTACAGATGCAGTAGCCGTAGCCGCCCTGGCGCTTGCGGAAGACGGTAATCGTCGGGCCGTCTTCGCCCAGCCGTGTCCAAAGATTGCCTTTGGCGGATCGACGCCAGCCGTAGAGGAACAGGGCGCGGTCCACGGCTGACCAGCGCTGGGGTTTCGGCGGCATAACAGCCTCCGCGTTTCTGGGAAAAGTGGTCGAGGGTCAAATAGCTAGGAAAACGCTAGGCGGGCGGCGAAAAAGGTAGCGGAAAAAGGTAGCGACGACGCGCTTCCGTATCCTGACAGGAAGCGCGGGAGAGGTTGCATGCAGAGGTATTTAATAAATAATAAAAAACTCTTAAGGAGTTTTCCTTTGAGCCGCTCGCCGCAGGGCCGTATCTAAACGCGCCCGCGCGCTACCTTTTTTCGCTACCTTTTTTGCGGCTGAGACGGGAGGCGATTCATCTTTCCCCCAGAGAATCAGGCGGCGCCAGTCGCCAAGGTTCTTGATTCCGAATGGAATCGGCGGGTGCCGCTCCTTCGCGGCGTCGTTGACCTTATCGAAGACCAATTGGAACCGGCGGGGTTCGCCCTTTTTGGTGCTTAGTTCGACCGTCGAGAAGATACAGCGGGCAATGTCGCTCATACTTTGGGAGCCGAGCGCTCTACCGCCCTCTTCCGACGTATTGCGAATCCCGATCAGGCAAACCCCCGTCCGCTGCGCAAAGGCGTGTAGCCGATTGCTGACGTTCGCCCGGCCCTTCATGTCGGTTGTAATGTCGGGCGTCCCCACAAACGAGTTCTGCGCGTCAACGACGATTAGCTTGGTTTGTCGCTCCAAGATCAGCGATTCCAACTCGTCCAAGTGTTGGAGCATATTCACCTGCTCGGTTTCGTTGAGCATGATGGGTACTACGCTAAGCCGCTCAACGTCGCCGCCAGCCAATTTGACTTTCGCGTAAACCCGTTTTGGCTCGTCCTCCGAAGTCAGGTAAATCACGTGCGCGGGGCCGATTCCCGGCCGTCCGTCCGGCATCGCTCTGCCCGTTGTTACTCTCGCAACCAGATCGGCGGCGATCGTGCTTTTGCAGCTTCCGCGGTGTCCCATAAACGTGACGTAGGACGCCAGCGGTATCCGATCCTTCCAGAGCCAGCGCATTTCGTCCGGCTGGTCTTTTACATCCGCGTAGCTCAAGAGCCGTAGCCGCGACTCAGCCGCCGCTTTCCGGCAGTGCTCTTGCGTAAGTTTGACAAGGCAGATGTCTTCCTTGACGAGATCGTTGATGTCGGTCCCTGCGGGAAAGCCGTCAGGCCATTGAAACAGGGAAAGCTCGCAGGGGATGTTCGCCTCTCGGCAGACCTTGACGACGCGCTGTTGCCCTTTTCGGCCCGCGTCATCGTTGTCGAAAACAATCCGCACCTTTCGATCCCGTAGCAGGTTGGCCCAAGTAGGCTTGAAGATCGTGGCACCGGGAACCGCAAGTATGTCGTAGCGCTCGCGAGTTTTCTTCTCTCGCAGGTGGTGGTCAAGCGCCATCGCATCAAACGGCCCTTCGCACAAGAACAACAGCCGCCCAGCGTCGGCGGAGAGTTGATCCAGCCCGTAGAACTGCGTTTCTAGCGTGGGGAGGTTCTGCTTGCGGGACTTCGCCGTGCCGCGCGGCGGCCAGTAGCGAACGATGTTGAGAACCAGACCGTGGCGCGACTTGAACGGGATCAGCCAACAGCCGCCGGCGCGGTCGAAAGCGAAGCCATGACGCTTGAGGGTTTGGAGCGGCAGGCCGCGCAGCCGCTTTAGCTCTTGATATTGCTCATCGGTCGTTGCCTCCAGAGCGTCAGCGTAGAAGCGACGGAGGAAACCGAATCGGTTGCCCTTCTCACCGCATACCTTGCAGTCGTATTGGCTGGTCGTGCGGTTTAGGTAGAACTTGGGCTTGCCGCACCAGGGGCAATCCGCGACCACCTGAACCGAGCCATTGACGTGGAATTCGAGTCCGAGAGTCTCGAACAGCCTAAGCCAGTCCGTTTCCGGTTTTGCTGTCGCGCTGTTTACAGTTATACTTTGGTTAGGACGTGGAGGCATTTGCCTCTCCTTTCAAGTTGCGGGACGACAAACCTTGGCCGGTGCGTCCCTCGACAAATCAAGTACGTCCGAAGAAAGCCGCGTCGTGAGCAAGTCGATGCGGCTTTCTTCGTTTCTCTGCCCAAACAAAAAGAGCAACATTCGGGCAGGGAGATTCAATCCTCCCGCGCCCCGCCGGTTGCTCTGACAGCGGGCTGCGGTGTTGCAGCATTGGGTTGTTGGTTGCGAGCCGTTCAGCGCTTCTTCTTGCTCCTCTTTTTCGCTGTGGCAAGGCCGCTGTTGCGCCCGGTGGCGTTCCAGCCGGTCTTCTTCTCCATGCGGGCGACGGCGCCCAGCAGTTCGTGGTAGGTCGCCTCGATGTCTAGCATCGAGTCGATTACGCAAGGATCGCTGGGGGGCGACAGCCGGACGAATCCAGGGATGGGAAACACGATCCGGTTTCCCGCCTTGAACTCTTCCAGCAGTTGCTCCTCGGTCAGCTTGGACAGGAAATCGAAAACCGCCTGTACAACCGGTGGTCCCAAACCACTCCGAGCCAGCCGCGCCCCGCAGGTAACGGCGACCAGTTCCGGCATGGTAAAGGTCGTGGTTTTTCCTTGCCCTGTCTTGGGCTTTCTAATCACGCCATGCCTCCGCCAGTTCTCCAGTCGATCTTCATTCATCCGCCACTTTTTATTTTTGGTCTTGTCGCGCTCCAAGACTTGGCTTGTTACTTGGATAACTTCAGCGGTTGTAATCATTGCTTGCTCCAGTCAGAAACCGCGCTGCCGTAACTTCCGTTACTTTGACGGAACTGGAGCGGCGTTGTCAAACTCGCGGCGGCCAGATTCGCCAAAATTGGAGTCTTGACTGAAATTGATAACCTAGGAATATCGCGCTCCGCCGATTGCGGATCAGGCAGGGAAATTTTCGGAACGTGCTGCGTCCTAGCGAACCCAAAAGCCTTTACGCCGTCCTTTAATCAGACACTCGTGGGGCGAAGGAATAACAACCGCTCCTGCGGGATCGAATGGGATCGAGGTGTTAGCGGCAGCATAGCTGGCTCTTAACCAGCCAGGTCAGGGTTCAAGTCCCTGCGGTCCCACTTGTAGAAAAAATCTTTCGCCTAGCGTGGCGCGGCATCGGCCGAAAAGGGAATAACCAAGTAGGAGTTGATACGAGGGCCGGTCAAATCCCTCTGGTCCCACTGAGGAAAGTTGAAGGTTGAAGGTCGAGACAGAACGCCGGCCTGGACCTTAGCGTTAGGTTTCCTTCGTTCGTACTTTGTCCTTACTTGGCACTGGTCGTCTAGCGGCGAAGATTCCGCACTCGTAATGCGGCGACGAGGGTTCGAGTCCCTCCTGGTGCTCTGAATTTTTCGTTCCTGGGGTGCGAGCCTTGGGGGCCAAGCGTGTGTCGAAATCCTTACTGCGGTGGGGCCTGTGCTGGAACGGGCAGGCGGCTCTGAACCGTCGCGACGCAGGTTCGATTCCTGCCGCCGCAGCTAACCCGAACGGAAGTCAACCGGCCGGATGAGGAACCTGCCTCGAAAGCAGGCGGCGACGGTTTGTCGCTTGTGGGTTCGAGTCCCACGGCTTCCGCTGAAGGCTTGCGTCGTCATCCCGGCGCGAGACGTTACGCGTCCCTAGTGTAATGGCAGCACGACTGGCTCCAACCCAGTTGGTCAGGGTTCAAGTCCTTGGGGACGTGCTGGAAGCAGAAAGTCGAAGGTCGAAAGTCAAAAGTCGAAGGAAGGTCGAAAGAACGCTGAAGATGGGAGGCGAGGAGTAGGGGGCTGGTCGCTTTTCTGGTTTTCGACTTTCGACCTTTGACCTTCGACTTACTTGGCGCGGTACGCAAACTGGTAAAGCGGCGAAGCTCAAACCTTCGTGAACGTTTGTGGGTTCGACTCCCACCCGTGCTACTGAAGAAGCAACAAGGGTCGGCTGGCATGGGCGAGCTAAGCTGGTTGTAAACCAGTGGTCATCCGACTGTGGCGGTTCAACTCCGTCCCAGCCCACTCCCACGGTGACGTAATGTAATCCGGTAGCATCGCGGATTGTCTCTCCGCGCGTGCGGGTTCAAATCCCGTCGTCATCGCTGAAAATAACGCATGGCCCGTTCGTCTAGCGGCAGGATGCGAGAACCTCACTCTCGCGGCGCGGGTTCAATTCCCGCACGGGTCACTATACGCCTAGCCAAGTGGCGGAACCTGGTAGACGCGCGACGCTCAGAACGTCGTGCCCCGCAGCGGGCTTGGGAGTTCGAGTCTCCCCTTGGCTACTGGAGAGCGAAGAGACGAGAGCAGAGAGCCAGAGGGTATCTTTCTGGCTCTTGACTCTCTGCTTTGCACGTGGGGGCCTGCATGCCGACGGGGGCGACTGATCCTTGCAAGATCGGTGCGATGGGTTCGACTCCCATCAGGTCCACTGACAACAACGGGCTCATGGTCCAAAGGGAAGACGCCGCCCTGGCGTGGCGGAGATCCGTGTTCGATTCACGGTGGGTCCACTGAAAGCAACGGAAGGTAACCGAACTGGCTGAGGACGCTGGTTGCTAACCAGCCGCCCTGGAAACGGGGTTGGGTAGGGTTCAATTCCCCCACCTTCCGCTTTGGCTCGATGGTGAAAAGGACATCATGTCTCGCTTCTAACGAGACGTTCCAGGTTCAAATCCTGGTCGGGCTGCTGGAGCGTTTTTCAGGCAGGTGTGATGAATTTAGCGTGATGCCCTTCTCTCCGCGAGTGCGTTTCCGTTGCGGCGTCCGAAGAACGCCCTGAAAGCGCGCACTTGCGGATCAAGGGCGCTACATGGAAGACGATGGCCCGTGGGTGTGCCGGAGCGCATGGCAGCTTCCGAAGCTGTTGGACCAGGTTCGATTCCTGGACGGGCTGCTAGAGAACGACGCCCTGGGAGTGTAACGGCCCGCACGGCAGATTGTGGCTCTGCAAGACGAGGTTCGACTCCTCGCTGGGGTACTCACGCAATACGTCCTTGGAGTGTGCCGGAACGCACGCGACCGTGCGAAGGTCGTAGACCAGGTTCGATTCCTGGCGAGGACGCTTTCCCCCTTGGGTGTCAGGCCGCCGCGTGATACGGCGCCCTCGCCCCCCTGCCGCAACACGAGGAATCGGTCATAATTCAGAGAGGATCAGCGAGGCGCGGAGAGGCTGTGGACAACGACCGAGGAGTCCTCGTGGCAAAGCAGGAAGAGCGGCCCGAGACCGGGCAGGGAAGGGCGAGTGGCAACGAGCGAGTGGTGCTGATGGTGCTGGCGGCGGTGCAGTTCACCAGTATTGTGGACTTCATGGTCGTAATGCCGCTTGGCCCGCAGTTGATGCGGTCGTTGCGCATTAATCCAGGGCAGTTCGGATTGATTGTTTCTTCCTACACGTTCGCGGCGGGCGCGGCCGGGCTGGTGGCGTCTCCGCTGGTGGATCGCATCTCGCGCCGCACGGCTTTTCTGGCGTTGTTCACGGGCTTTTTGTGTGGAACCTTCTGGTGCGGGTTTGCGCCCAATTATCCGACGCTGGTCGCGGCGCGGATCGTGACGGGTATGTTCGGCGGCATCCTGGGCGGCATGGCCTTGGCCATTATCGGCGACGTGTTTCCCGAAGAGCGGCGGGGCCGGGCCACGGGAGCGCTGATGTCGGCCTTTGCCATGGCCTCGGTGGCGGGCGTTCCGTTCGGCTTGTACCTGGGCACGCATTGGGGATGGCATGCCCCGTTCCTGGCGCTCGTGGCGTTGGGGTGCCCCGTGTTGATCGTTGCGGCCGTGGCGCTGCCGCCGCTTCGTGGCCATCTGGGCGGAGCGGCGCCGCACCCGCTGCGGCAACTGGTCCAGACGTTCTCGCACCCGAACCACTTGCGGGCCTTCGCCCTGGTGGTAACGCTAATGTTCGGCGGGTTCGCCGTGATTCCGTACATTAGCCCCTACCTGGTGGCGAACGTGGGAATGCCGGAAGTTCGCCTGCCGTTGGTCTACGTGGCGGGCGGCGCCGTGACGCTGTTTTCGGCGCCGCTGATCGGCCGCCTGGCCGACCGGTATGGAAAACTGCGGGTGTATCGGTTCGTGGCGCCTTTCTCGGCGACGTTCCTGTTGTTGGTGACGATCCTGCCTCCCGTTCCCACCGCGGTGGCGGTGGCCGTGGTGGCGGCGCTGATGGTTAGCAACTCGGGAAGGATGGTGGCGGCCATGGCGATGGTCACCAGCAGCGTCTTGCCGGCCCACCGCGGCGGCTTCATGAGCGCGAACTCGTCGGTGCAGCACATGGCGGGCGGCCTGGGGTCGTTCCTCGCGGGTTACTTGATTGGCCAGACGCCCGACGGCCGGATCAGCAACTTCGGTACGGTGGGCGTCTTCGCGGCCGCGATGACGTTGGCCAGTTTATGGCTGGCCGGCCGTCTTCGCTCGGCCGGCGCCCCCGTCGAAGCCACGCCGATGGCCAGCCTGGCCGCGGCCGCCGAAGCCACCTGCGATGTGGGCGAACCGCTCCTGGCGCCCGATTCGCGCTCTTCGCCCTGACTGCGAGCGCGGCGAGGTCGGGTTGGTTTTCGGGCAGCCGGCGATCCCCATAGCTGCTCCAATGATCGAAAAACCTACCCGACCCCTTCATTGCTGACGGGCGCTCGGGTTGGTCCGAGCCGGGGCAGCGTGATGCGGAACACCGTGTTTCCTGGCGAACTCTCGAAATCGATGCGGCCTTGATGCAGTTCCACAATGGTCCAGCACCACGAGAGGCCAAAGCCCAGACCGCGGCCGGCTTCGCGGCTGGAGTAGAAGGGATCGAACAAGTGGCGGCGGGCCTCTTCGGATAGTCCGGGGCCGGTATCGTGAACGGAAAGGTCCACCGTCTCGGGGTGAAGCTGGGCCGAAACCGTGACGCCGCCGCCGCTCTCGACCGCCTCCAAGGCGTTTCGGAGCAAGGCGCGGAGCAGTACCGCCAGTTGCGTGGCGTCGGCTTGCAGCACGATCGGCCCCGGCGCTCGCTCGGCGCGCAGCGTCGTGCCTTGCTGCTCGGCGGCGGGCGTCATTTCCTGGATGACCGTGGCGATGACTTCCTGCACCTCCGTCGGCGCCAGGTGCAGATCGGGCGGCTTGGCGAAGAGCATCAAGTTGGCGATCATCTCAAACGCGCGAAACGCCTGGTCATTGATGGTGGCCAGCGTTCGGCGGCGCTCGGGATCGGTTTCGCCCGGCAGCAGCGACTGCGCCCGGCTGGCGATGTTCGCCAGCGGGTTGTTAATTTCGTGGCTGGCGCCGTAGGCGAACTTTTGCAGCGACGCCAGTTTCTCGCGCAGCAGCGCACCCTGGAAGTCCTGCTCCAAGGTTGCGAGCCGCGCCAGCCGGGCCGCCGCGCGCGGCAGCATCTCGGCCACAAACGGAACGGGCTGGGACCACTGGGCCGCGTATTCTTCGGCCGAGGACACCGGCTCTTGCATCGCTTGCGCGACGGCCCGCCAGGCGGGGTCGGCCGACGTGGCGGCCCGGTGCAGATCGATGGGCAGACGGCGGAGCCATGCGGGAGCAAGCCGCTCGATCGCATCCACGTCGCGCGGGGTCAGGGCCGCCAGCAACCACTCGCCAGCTTCGGCAAGCATCGCCCCCAGTCGCGCACGTGAAGCCATTTCGGCGGTTTCGGCAAGCTGCGCCGCTCGCTCCGCCAGGGCAAGCGCGGCGCCGGCCCGCTGCGCCCAGCGGGCGCTAGAAGTAGGATCGGCGGCGGTTGACGGCCGCAATGCGTCATCGGACCAACACAGCGCTTCCGTCGCGTGTGCGGCCAGCCACTCGGCCAGTTCCTGCAAGTCGTGCGGCGGAGTTTTTGGGCGCCGGGGATGAACGGCGGTCCAGATGACCAACGCCGGATCGCGGCGCAGGGCGTGTTCCCAATGTGCGGCGCGGGCGGTGGGTTGGTCGTCGGTCAACGCCGCCAGCAAAGCCGCCGCCGAAAGGTCCGACAACGGCAAGCGGCACGCCGCCTGACCCGCCGCGATGGCCGGTAGATGCTGCATCGGGCGGTCCCTGCTCCTCTGGAGATCAGGCGCCCGAGCCGACCTTCTCCAGGTCGAGCATCTCGCAGGCGTGATCGATCAAGTCTTCGACCTTGAAGGGCTTCTGGAGGAAATCGTCGGCGCCGGCGTCGCGCAATTCCTGCACCTTGTCTTGCTCGACCATGCCGGAAATGCAAATCACCTTGACGCCTTCCAAGGTCTCGTCGGCGCGAATTCGCTGGCAGACCTCTTTGCCGTTGATGTCGGGCAGCATCACGTCCAGCACGACCAGGTCGGGCCGGAACTCCTTGGTGAGCATGCCCGCGTCAAAGCCGTTGTTGGCGGTTTTGACGTCGAACCGGCCGTCGCGCTCGAAAACATCGACCATCAGCTCGACCAGGTCCTGGTCGTCGTCCACCACCAGCACCTTGCGCTTGCCGCTTTCCAAGGCGTCGGTGGGGATGCCGTTATCCTTCATAAACGCGAACAATTGATCGCGCGGGATCCGGCGGAAGCGGCTTCCCGGCACGCGAAAGCCCTTGAGTTGACCGCTGTCGAAACAGCGGATGATGGTTTGCTGGCTGACCTTACAGATTTTGGCGGCCTCGCCCGTGGTGAACACCGTTTTTGCCATGAATCTCTCCCTAGCTTTTGGCGGACTAGCGCAGAACACGACTTCCGCCCGACACGGCGAAGGGCCGAAAGTCCCACATGCCTGGTTGCACGCCGCGCGGTCGCTAGCCCTCAAGTCCCTCTGTCAATGGAGACCGCGTGGTGTATGCAGATAGTACAGACGCTGGCTTTTAATTGATCGGCTTAGTCGGCGGTTTTGCTCAGGCCTGCCGAGTTTACCAAGTTTGCCAGCGTAGGAATTATAACGTTGCCCCGAACCGAGTCAAGATTGATATTTTTGACGTAACTTCATGTTACACAAGGCCTTGCGTGGATCGGATCGGGCCGTGTCAAAAAATCTGTGGACGTACATTTGGTTTTTTTGGCTCAAAATTTCGGAAATTCAGGAAGAATGGGGAATTTCTCGGAAAAGACCGATGGACCCCTCTGGAGGAGCCAGCGCATTCTAGAGTAGGCGCCGCTCGCGGCTTTCCGCCAAGCTGGCGGCACGCGCCAACCTTGTAACGCCGCGCAGGAAAAAAGAAAAGGAAGGTTCCCTCCGCCGGACGGAGCCTACTTGGCTTCCAGGTACGCCAGCAACAGCGCCACGTCGGCGGGGGTGATGCCGCTGATGCGGCTGGCCTGATCGAGCGTGGCGGGGCGGATGCGGGTCAGTTTCTCCCGGGCTTCGATCCGCAAGTGAGTAATGGAAGCGTAATCGAACTGCATGGGAATGCGTTTGCCCGAGAGCCGTTTTTGACGTTCCACTTGGATCTCTTGCCGGGCGATGTAACCGGAGTACTTCACATCGTACTCGACTTGCTGCGCCACCTCGCGCGGCGCATCCGCCAGTTCCGGCAGCCGGGCGGTCAGGTCTTGCCACGTCACCTCGGGGCGGCTCAAAAGGCGGGCCAGCGATACGCCCTCGGCGCGATGCTTCTCCAGCAGTTCCGCCACGCGGGCGATCTCGGCCTCTTTCAACTCCAGCCGCGCTTGCCGGTGGCGGTCCACCAGGCCCACCTCGGCGCCCACGGGGGTCAGGCGCCGGTCGGCGTTGTCCTGGCGGAGCATTAGCCGATACTCCGCCCGGCTGGTGAACATGCGGTAAGGCTCATCAACGCTCCGGGTCACCAGGTCGTCGATCAAGACGCCGATGTACGCCTGGTCGCGGCGCAGGACCAGCGGCTCATCGTCGCGCAGCCGCAGCGCGGCGTTCACGCCCGCCATTAGCCCTTGTGCGGCGGCTTCCTCGTAACCGGTGGTGCCGTTGATCTGGCCGGCAAAGTACAAGCCGGCGACTTGCTTGGTCTCTAGCCACGGGTGAAGCTGGTCGGGCGGGCAGTAGTCGTACTCCACCGCGTAGCCGTAGCGCATGATCTGGGCGCCTTCCAGGCCGGGAATTTCTCGAAACAGGGCGTCTTGCACGTCGCGCGGCAAGCTGGTGGATATACCGTTGACGTACACTTCCTGCGTGCTGCGTCCTTCGGGTTCAAGGAACAACTGGTGCTGCGGCTTGTCGGCAAAACGCACCACCTTGTCTTCGATCGAAGGGCAGTAGCGCGGCCCGCTGGACTGGATCTGCCCGCTGTACATGGGCGCCCGGTGCAGGTTGGCGCGGATCAGAGCGTGAACCTTCTCGTTGGTATGCGTGATCCAACAGGGAAGCTGCTCGCCTTCCAGGCGGTCGGTGAGGTACGAGAACGGTTGCGGGTCGTCGTCGCCGGGTTGGATCTGCGTCTGGGTGTAGTCGATGGTCTTGCCGTTCAACCGCGCCGGGGTGCCGGTCTTGAATCGCTCCACGCGAAAGCCCAGGCGGTTCAAGGCGCCGCTGATGCCGTGGGTGGTCCCCTCGCCGGCGCGGCCGCCGGGAGTTTTGGCCTCGCCGGTGTGCATGATGGCGGCCAGGAACGTGCCGGTGGTCAGCACCACGGTGGGCGCCCGGTAGACGGCGTCGCCACGGACCGCCACTCCCGCAACGCACGTTTGGCCGCAGCGTTCTTGCGTGAGTAGGTCTTCGACCGTCTCTTGGCGAAGGGAAAGGTTGTCGGCCTCTTCGACAATCCGCTTCACTTCCTGTTGATAACGCTTTTTGTCGGCCTGCGCACGGGGGCTGTGCATGGCCGGGCCTTTGCTGCGGTTGAGCAGGCGGAACTGGATGCCGGTGGCGTCGATCGCTCGGCCCATGGCGCCGCCCAGGGCGTCGATCTCGCGCACGATCTGCCCCTTGGCCACGCCGCCGATGGCGGGGTTGCAGCTCATTTGCGCCACGGTGTCGCAATTGGTGGTCAAGAGCGCGGTCTTGGCGCCTAGCCGCGCCGCCGCCAACGCGGCTTCGGTCCCGGCGTGGCCGGCGCCGACCACGATGACGTCGTAATGGTAGATGGCGGTAGACATACGTTTTATGGTAGGAAGGACCACGCACGTTGATAAGTGGGGCGGTGGGGCGCGAAACCGCAAGCGGGTAGCAACCACGAACAAGCGACATCGCGGCGCCGCGAGCGGGGAACCGACGCTTGCGGTTTCGCGCCGGCGCATCCTCAACCAACTTCGACTCTTTTCCATGACCGAACTCCTCGAACCCTTACGGCTCCTGATCCTGGGCGCCCACCCCGATGACGCGGAATTCCACGCGGGCGGGCTGGCGGCGCTGTACCGCGCCAACGGCCACGTGGTGAAAATGGTTTCCGTGACCGACGGCGCCGCAGGGCATCATCAGACGTTCGGCAACCAGCTTGCCGTGCGCCGGCGCGAAGAAGCGGCGGCCGCCGGACGGTTGATCGGCGCCGAGTACGTCACGTGGGACTTTCCCGACGGCTCGCTCGTGCCGTCGCTGGAGGTCCGCCAGCAAGTGATTCGCGAGATTCGCACCTTCCGCCCCGACCTGGTGCTGACGCACCGGCCTTGCGACTACCACCCCGACCATCGCGCGGTGGGCGTGGCGGTGCAGGACGCCTCGTTCCTGGTCACTGTGCCGGCGGTGGCGCCCGACGCGCCGGCCCTGCGCCAAGACCCCGTCGTGGCGTACCTGCCCGACCTGTTTACGCGGCCCAGCCCGCTGCGGCCCGACGTGGTGCTGGACGTGACAAAACAGGTCGATACGGTCGTGACCATGCTGGCGTGCCACCGCTCGCAGGTGTTTGAGTGGCTGCCCTACAACCAGCGGATCGAGGACCAACTTCCCACCGACGAAGTCGGCCAACTGGGATGGCTCCGCGGCTGGTATCGGGAGCGCCTGCGCCGCCGCGCCGACTTCTTCCGCGACGCGCTGGTGAACGCCTTCGGCGAACGCGGCCGAGCCGTGGAGTGCATCGAGGCGTTTGAGATCAGCGAATACGCCGCCCCCCTGGACGACGACGCCCGGCGGCGCCTGTTCCACTTTTCCTAACGGCGAAGACCAGCCCCCTTCCCGCCGTTGACTTGGAACAGAATAACGAGCCACGGATGAAACACGGATAAGAAAAGGCACGGAATTTCTCCCGACCTGACTCTTGCCCATCCGTGTTCCTCCGCGGCCTTCATTCCACCATGGCGGCAGACTCCAGCCGGCGCGAAGGAACACGATTTGCTCCTTGTCCTGCCCGTGCGCTGCTGCGCGCTGTCGGCGGCTCGACGCCGGCCCTTCGGGCAAGCTACCTCCTGATCGAAAGGACGCTGTTATGCACCCTATTGCTCCGCACTCGTTCTGGCTGGAGACCACCAGCAACGGCGCCGCGTATCCCGCGCTGCGGGAAGGCGTCCGCGCCGACGTGGCGGTGATTGGAGCGGGAATCACCGGCCTGACGGCGGCCCTGCGCCTGAAGCGCGCCGGAAAGCGGGTGGTGGTGCTGGAGGCGGGCCGCATCGGATCGGGAACCACCGGCGGCACCACGGCCCACGTGGAAGAATTGCCCGATCAGGGATGCCAGCAGTTGATTAAGGATTTCGGCGAAGACGGCGCGCGAAGCATTACCGAGTCCCGCCGCATGGCCATCGACCAGATTGACCAATGGGTCCAGGAATACCAGATCGACTGCGACTTCCACCGCCTGCCCGCGTACCTGTACACCGAACAAGACAACCACATCCGCGAACTGGAAAAAGAGTGCGACGCGGCGCAGCGGCTGGGCGTTCGGGCGTCGATGACCGACGACTGCGCCCTGCCGTTCAACATCGCCTGCGCCGTGCGGTTTGAGAACCAGGCGCGGTTTCATCCTATGAAGTATCTCAAGGCCCTGGCGGCCCAGGTGCATGGCGGCGCCTGCGCGATTTACGAGAACACCCGCGCCGAACCGCCCAGCGACGGGCAACCCTGCACCGTGCCCACCACCCACGGCATAGTGAAGGCCGACCGGGTGATCATCGCCACGCACTCGGCGTACCTGGGCATTTCGATGTTCGACATGCGGATGGAGCCGTACCAATCCTACGTGGTGGCGGCCCACGTGCCGAAGCCGCCCCCCGACGCGCTCTATTGGGACGACGCCGATCCGTACAATTACACGCGGTGGGCCGACTCCGAGAAGCCCGGCCTGCTGCTGATTGGCGGGTTCGATCACAAGACGGGCCACGGCGACCCGGCCGAGAGCGTCCGCCGCCTGGAAGAATACGTGCGCGAGCGGTTCCGCGTGCAGGCGATCCAACAGCATTGGTCGGCCGAGTTCTTTGAACCCGCAGATGGCGTGCCCTTCATTGGCCGCGTGCCCACCTACGGGAACACGTACCTGGCCACCGGCTTCTCGGGCACCGGCATGACCTACGGCACGGCGGCGGGCGTGATTTTGTCGGACTTGGCGCAGGGGATCGAATCGCCCTGGGCCGACGTATTTTCGCCTTCGCGGCTCAAGCCGTTGGCGGAGGCCGCCGGGTTGATCTCCGAGAATGTGGATACCGCCGTGCGGTTTGTGGCCGACCGCTTTGCCGGCGAGAAGATCGAGTCGCTGGACGAGATCGCCGCGGGCGAAGGGCGGCTCATCCAATACCAAGGCGAGCAACTGGCCGCCTACCGCGACGACGGCGGACAACTCCACTTGCTCTCGCCCGCCTGCACGCACGCCGGCTGCCACGTGAAGTGGAACGGCGTGGAGAAGACTTGGGACTGCCCCTGCCACGGCGGCCGCTACTCGGCCAAGGGCGAACGCATCTACGGCCCCCCGCCGAAAGACCTGGAGCAGAAAACGCCCGCCATCGTGGAAGGATGAGGAAGAGGCGAGTCGAAAGTCGAAGAGTCAGGAGAAGGGAGAAGTTGCAAATTGCAAAAAATTTCAAAATGAAGAGAAGCACCCCGCGCCAACGTGGCAATGTGCGATTGATCTTCAATTCGCAATTTCCCGGCATAGGCGCAGGACTCTGACGACGCGGAGCATCGTCACGAGGTAAAGCGCAAGGGGGCGGGTAGGTTTTTCGGCCACACGACTTGCCACGTCGCAAGATCAAGGACCGAAAAACCAACCCGACCCCGCCGAGCAAATTTTCAGCTCTTGGACCTTCGACCTCCGTCTTTCCTTTCGCGGCTTGCGTCGGTGGGTGGCGCTGGGTATCGTTGACGCCACCGACCTGTCGCGGGAAGTGCGTGCCGCGATGGGGGGCGTGGCGACGTTCAGCCAGGGACGCAAGCGAGGTTGCGGATGGGCCGCAGTGGGGTCGGGCGGGCAAGAACCTGGGCGTTACGTCTGGCGCCGCTGGCGGCGTATCTGGCCCTGGCCGTGGCCGCCACGTGGCCGCTGGCCCGGCGAATGCACGATTCGCTCCCGCTGGGACAAGAGCCGGTGGCCACCGTGCCGCTGTTCGTGACGTGGTCGATCTGGTGGAACTGCGACCGCGTGCAACACGGCCACGCCGATTATTGGCAGGCGCCCATCTTTCATCCGGCGCCCGACACATTCGCCCTCTCGGAGCCGCTGCCGCTGACCGCGCTGGGGTTGCCGCTCTTGGCGATCACCGGCAGTCGGGCGCTGCTCTACAACACCATCCTCTTGCTGTCGCTGGCGTTGAATGGGTTTTGCGGCTTTCATCTACTTCGCCGGGTGCGGCTGGGGCCGGCGGCGGCGCTGGCGGGCGGGGCGCTGGTCGAGATGCTCCCGTTTGTGTTCAACGAGTTGGGCGTATTGCAGCTTGTGCCGCTGTTTGGAATCCTGTTGACGATCCGCCAACTGGTGGTGTTTTCGATTCGGCCGACGGCCCTCCGCGGCGCGCTGATGGGGTTGTGCTTCGCGCTGACCTATTACCTGTGCAGCTATTACGGCTTGTTCCTGGCCGTGGTCTTGCCGCTGCCGGCGTTGTGGCTGGTGGGGCGGCGCCTCAAGCGCCTGCGCGCCTGGGGCTGGCTGGTCCTGGGCGCCGCGCTGGCGGCGGGATTGATCGCGCCGCTGGTCCAGGCGCAACTCCGCGTGGGGCGGCGCTACCCGATGCAGCGCCCGGTGACGCTCCTTCAGCAACTTTCCACCCAGCCCGCCGACTACGCTGCTCCCCCGTGGCGGCCGTGGTTCGGCCTGGCCGAACTGGCGCCGCGGGACCGGGTGCATATCCACTTGCTGCCGGGATGGATCAAGTACGGACTGGCGACCGTGGGCGTGATCGTCGGCCTGTGGCGCCGCCGGTGGCGCCGCTGGACCGTGTTTTGTCTGCTCCTGTTGCTCATCGCCGTTCTGCTTTCGCTCGGTCCTAATCTGCGACTGGGAAGCTGGACGCCCTACGAAACGCTGGCGGCGTGGGTTCCTGGGCTGGACACCGCCCGCAACGTATTCCGCTTCGCCGTGTTTGCGCAGTTGGCGGTGGTGTTCCTGGCGGCGGCGGGGCTGCAAGCGCTGGGGCGCGTGGCGCCGCCGCGCTTGCCGCTCTCTCGACGCCGGGTGACGGTCGCCGTCGCGGGAACCATCGCCGCGCTGTTGGCGGTTGGCGCCACGGTCGAGTTATGGCCCCCGCGGCAAAAACTGTTTCAACTGGCGCCGGCCGAGTGGAACCGGGAATGGCTCGGTTATCTCAAGTACTCCACGCCGCCCGAGAGCGTGGTGGCGTGCGTTCCCTTTCCCACGGGCGTGACGGCCGAAGCCTACGAAGCAACCACGCTATGGATGTACTGGGGCACGTTCCACGAACGGCGGATGGTCAACGGCTACTCCGGCTTCTTTCCCCAATCGTTCCTGACGCTGAAGGAAGCGATGGCCCACTTCCCCAGCGCCGAGAGTTTACGCCAACTCCAAGCCGCCGACGTCGATTACTGCGTGGTGATGCGCGCTCTGTGGAGTCCCGAGACGCTGGCCGCCCACCCCGACGCCGCCAGCAAGCTGAAACTAGCATTCGCCGACGAGCAAGCCCAGATCGACATCTACCACCTGGCCCCCGCCGACGACAAGGTAGGTCACTCGCTCCGCGAGTGACCCACGGCAAGCAATGCGAGCCGCGTTTTCCGCTCGCTTAAAGCGCCTTTCACGAGTGTACGATGGGTTCCCCAGTGTGGCGCCCTTCGCTCCGCGAGTGCGCCACCTTGAAAAACCTGTCACGCCTTGATGAAAAGCGCCCTGGCAAGCGGCGGGGTGTTCGCTGGGTGACGCACGGCGCAATCGGCCGTTTCAAGCGGCGCTACCGAGCGGCATACTCGGCCAGGCGTTGTCGCAACTGTGCGACGGTTTCGGCGTGTGCGGGATCGCTGGCCAGGTTCTTGGTCTCGTGGGGGTCCGCCTGCATGTCGTAAAGCTGCTCCCCTTTGCGGCCCTCGTCCCAAAGCGTGTAGCGCCAGCGCGGGGTGCGGACGCTGTATCCGTTCAGGACGCCGCGGCGGACTTGGGTAAAGGCGGCGTCCTTGACCGAACGAGCGGGATCGTCCAGCACCGCCCGCTGGCTGGCGCCGTCCAGGTAATCGGGCGCCGGCAGGCCGCACAGGTCGGCCAGCGTGGGGTAAAGATCGACCAATTCCGCCAGCGCGGCGGTCGCCTGGCCGTTGCCCGCCGCGCCGGGCGCCGCGATCATCAACGGCACGCGGGCGGAGTTCTCAAACAAGCTCATCTTTTGCCATAGGCCATGCTGGTACATGTGGTAGCCGTGGTCGCTGGTCATGACCACCACGGTGTTGTCGGCCAGCCCCAACTCCTCCAGCGCGTCCAGCACGCGGCCCACTTGCGCATCCATGAAGGTGATCGCCGCCCAGTAGGCCTGGATTGCTTCGCGGCGCTGGTGGTCGGTCATCTTCTCTTGCTCGGCCTTGGCGCTGGCGTAAGCCGGGGGCGGCGCGCGCTTTTGATCTTCGGGCGAAAGTTCGGGCAAGGTGATTTCGTCCGGCGGGTACATCTCGAAGTACCGCTTTGGCGCCACGTACGGCGTATGCGGTCGATAGAACCCGACCGCCAGGAAGAACGGCTGATCGCGGTATTGCTCCAGCAGGCTGATGGCGGCGGTGGCGCCCAGGCCGTCGGTCTGCTCCAGGTCCGTGCCTTCGGCCGCCAGCCAACTGAGCGTGCCGCCGTAACTGCCGGGCGTGAGCGTGAAGACCTGGTTCTCTTCGGCCTTGTCGCGCCCGGCGGGGTTGACCACGTACTGCCACGAAGGCGGGTCATCCAAGCCCGCCGTGCCAATCTGCCCCGGCACGCCGTAATGGTAGAGCTTCCCCACTCGCGCCACCGTGTAACCGTGCTGCCGGAAAAGCTGCGGCAGGGTTACGGTGTCGGGCAGGTGCTCGCGGAAGTGGGGCGTGCCGGTGTAGTCGGTCGAGAAGCGCCCAGAGCGAGGGTTGGTGTGGATCCGCGTTTCATCGGGCCGGCGGCCAGTGAGAAACGAAGCGCGGCTCGGCCCGCACAACGGAAACTGGCAGTACGCGCGGTCAAACCGCACGCCCCGCGCCGCCAGCCGGTCGATGTTGGGCGTTTGCACGCGCGGATGATCGTAACAGTGAAGATCGCAGTTCAGGTCGTCGGCAATCAGGAACAGCACGTTGAGCTTTTTGGCCGGCGCGGCCGACGCGGCTGCGGTCACAACCGCAATGCACGCCAGAACGATCGACAGGCGAAGAAGCGTTCGCATCAGACGGTTCTCCCGGTACGAAGGACAAGATGAAAACTGCTCGTTCTCAGGCGCTGCGTGGGAATGCAGGTCCGCGTTGCAAGAAGGGGAATTGCAAAATGAAAATTTCAAATTGAAGAGCAGAACCTCGCGCGAACGTGGAAGTTTGCCATTCATCTTCAATTTGCAATTTCTCCTCTTACGGCGCAGAGCATTGTCACGAGGTCAAGCCGGCGCTACTGACGGCGCTGGCGATTGGGCTTGGAAACGTCGTCGGGCAGCGGGCCGGCCAGGGGCGGCGTCTCGAAGAACTTGCCGTCGTCCACCAGCCGCGGGTCGCCGGTCTGCTGTAACTCGTTCAACAGCCGCTCCCGCAGTTCCGCGCGAACCGCCGCGTAGCGCGGCTCCTGGGCCACGTTCGTCATCTGGTGCGGGTCGGCCTGCAAGTCGTAAAGCTCCTCGCCCGCGCGCTTGCCGTACGCGTGGTCGTACAATGCCTGCCATTGCGGGTCGCGCCGGTGGCTCACCAGCCAGGCCTTGGTGGGGCCGGCGTCCTCGTCGGGCAGTGTGACGAAGGTGGTGTTGGTCAGCTCTTGCACGGTGGGCGGATTGTCGCCGTCCAGATGATACGGATCGCCCAGCGGGTAGCGCTCCGGCTTGAAGTTGATAATGTACAGGTGGTCGGCCGTCCGAATCGCCCGCTGCGGATACGGCAGATGCCCGGCGCGGGCCATCTCGACGTGGCGCTCGCGGCCCGTGACCACCCACGTGCGCGAGGGATCGACCAGCCCGGCTTCTTCCGACTTCAGCACCGGCGTCAGGCCGCGGCCGGTCATCGCTGCGGGCGGTTCCAGTCCCGCGGCTTCAAGGAACGTCGGCGCCAGGTCCGGCAAGCTCACAAAATCATCCACGACGCGCCCGCCGGGCACGCCCGGCCCAGCCACCACCAGGCAAACCCGCGTGCCGAAGTCGTACAGGTTGCATTTGCCGTGCGGAAAGCCCGGAGGGCCGTGGTCGCCGCTAATGACGATCAACGTGTTATCGTGCTCGCCCGTCTGCCTTAGCTCCTCCAGCAGCGCGCCCACCGCCGCGTCAAACGCCAGGACTTCGCCAAAGTAGTCGGTCAGGTCTTGCCGCACTTCGGGCACATCGGGCAGGAAGGGCGGCATCTTGCCTTGGAGCGCCTCGGGGTCGAGTCCCCAGATCGCCTTGCCCGAGCCTTTGACCCAAGCACGATGCACGTTGGTCGGTCCGAACCAATAGCAGAACGGCGCCCCCTCGGGCCGCGCGGCCAGAAACGCGGCGAAGTTGCCTCGCACTTCGTCCAGTAGCTCCTGCCTGGCGTCGTCCGCCGCCTGGCCTTCGGCGACCGCGCGGGTCACGTTTTGCGAGAACTGGTTGAACCGCCGCCCGGCCTTCTCGTAAGCGTGCTTGCCCGCGCCGTAGGGGGCGTCGTTGGGCGTGCCGGGGCTCCACACCTTGTAGGTCTCGCCGATGTGGTAGCCGGCGTCGTTCAGCAGCAAGGGAAACGAGGGAATGGCCCGGTTCCACACCGCCCCTTGCAAGATCGCCCCGCGGCCGGTGCGCCAGAAGTATTGCCCCGAAAGCAACGAGCTGCGGCAGGGCGTGCAGGACGGCGCATTGACAAACGCATTGCGAAACACGACCCCCCGCCGCGCCAGGCCGTCGATGTGCGGCGTGCGGACCGCGTCGTTGAGCGTGCCGGGGCCGTCCACCTCGGAGTAAATGTGCGCGAAGCGGCCCCAATCGTCGGCGAACAGGAACAGGATGTTGGGCCGCTGGGTTTCGGCGGCCGCGGCGTTGCCGCTCCACCACGCCGGCAACGCCAGCCAGAAGCAGCAGCACAGCCAGCACCCTCGGGCGGTCAATCGCATGGCAAAGGTCCTCTGGAACATCCCAGGATTGAAAGAGTCACGGTCGAATTGAATCGCGCGCGAAACGCCCCGCGGGCGATCACGCCGGAACACGTCTCAAGAGATTCGCGGCGCGTAACAGGCCACGATCGAACTCCAGAAACCAGGGGAACGACCCCAAGCTGCCGCCATTGTGCCACGCAGCCGACCCGTTGAACAGGTTTTTGGAGCAGAACGAAACCACGACCGCCCAATGTCCCACGAATTTCGCCGAGCAGGGGCGCCCGAGCCGGCCAAGGGAACGGCCGCTAAACGTAGAGCACCGCAAGCGGCGCCAGTCGGCGCAACCCGAGAACTCACGCCCCGCGCGCCAGGAAACCTTGCCGCGCGCCGCGCGCCGGAAACCCCCTCGCCAATTGACACCCCGCACCGCGGGCCGTACCATTCCCAGAAGCAATCCGGGCGCTTAGCTCAGTTGGTCAGAGCGTCTGCCTTACAAGCAGAAGGTCACAGGTTCGAGACCTGTAGCGCCCACTTTTGGCGGGGTGGCTTCGTTGGGGAGGAGACGAGCGGACGCGAATCGTTACTGCCGCCTCGTCAAACCACTTCCCCCAAGATCCACAGGAGGCGTTTCGCCATGAAATCGTTCATTCTCCTGGTGACGATCACGGGCCTTCTTATGGCCCCCGTGGCGCTTGCGGCGGAGCCGGCAGCGCTGGATGCCGCGTCGTTCGAGCAACTCCACGCGATGATCAAGCCCCAACCGGGCGAAGCGCGGTGGATGGAAATCGACTGGCATCCTAGCGTCTGGGAGGCGCGCCAGCAGGCCGCGGCCGAAGGCAAGCCGATTTTTCTGATGGCTGGCAGCGGCGGGGCGCCTGCCGCGGGGTGCTGAACGGCCGGCCGTGGCGTGAGCCGTGTGCTCACCTTCTGGAATGATGAAACGATTCAGTTGATTCGCGAGAACTTCATCGCGGCCTCGGTTCCCACCTGGGTCTGCCGCGACCCGGGGCCGGAAGGCGCATTTCTCCGCAGCGCCGGGGTCGATCGGCAGTGGGTGACCTCCAGCGGCTACATGACCTGCGTCTCGGCCAGCGGCAAGATGCTGGGACGCGCGCCATGCCAGGAGGTGCTGGACGCTTTTGCGGAGCTGCCCGAGGCCGAACGACGGCCCGGCGCCGTGCAGGTTCGCGACCTGGAGCCATCTGAACGCGTCATTCCCTTGCCGCCCGAGGGTGGACTGGTGCTGCGGGTGCACGCCCGCTTTCTTAGCCGGGACGATGCCGGCGGACTTCGCCCGGCCCGCGCCGAAGACTTTCCCTTGATGCCTCGGGACCCGGGTACGGTCCAAGCGTGGCGATCCATGCTGGAGCCAAACACGGAATACATGTGGCTCACGCGGGACGAAGGACAAGCGCTCGTGCCGGCTGATCCGGCCCCAGGTCGGCGGATCGAAGTGGATTCGGCCGTCGCGCGGCGGATGGCGCGTTTTCATTTAACGCCGCAGCGGGCCACCACCAGCGAGGGCCACATTGTGGACCGGCGCTCCGTCAAGACCGCGCGGATCGTGCTGGAGGTCGAAGACGTTTCGCCCGCGGAAATTCGCCTGACGCTCTCGGGCCTGGTGCATTGGGGAAGCGACTACGACGCCAGCCAGGCCACGTCGCCCAACGGGCCGTTGGCCCAAGGGTACCAGACGCCGCTCCACGGCCGCGTGACCTACGACCGCAAGAAGAACCGCTTCACGCGGTTCGACATCGTAGCGCCGGGCGACGTTTGGGGCCGCTGGGGCGACGCCAACGGAAAGAGCATGTACGTCGAACGCCCCGGCCGAGCGCCTTTTGGGTTCGCGTTGGAGTTGGCGACCGGCGAGACGCCCACCGACCGCATCCCGCCGGGCGGCAACGGCCGCTATGTTTCCGAGCCAACCGGCTATTTTTCGCGCGCCGACGAGCGATGAGCGTTATTGGAGTTCATCGGGTTTACGCCGAACGGTTAACCCGTCGGAACACGCCGCCGTGGAGGCTCCTTTAGAGAGCGTTTTCGGGCAGGCGCGACGGGTTCTTCAATGTGGCGCACTCGCTTTGCGAGTGCACCACACGGAAGGGTTCTTCACGCCATCGTGAAAAGCGCTCCAAGAGGTTCGCTTTAGCGCGGGGCGGCGCGGAGGAGATCCTCGGCAATGGGGTCGAGGATCGTTTGCCAGAATGAATCCTCGTCTTCTTCGTCGTCGGTTAGCGGCGCCAGGAGCAAGGCGGGGGGCAAGCGGGTGGGGGCTTCTCCTTCGCCGTTTTGACTTGCTTCGCGCTGGGCGCGGATGGCGCGCACCACTTGGAGCAAGTCGGCCACGTTCGCCACGTCGTCGCCGGTGGCGTCCACGTAGGGCGGCGGGGCCAGGTTGGCGTTGGGCGGGGCCAACTCCACCACCGATCCGTTGTCGCGAAGGAACCGCACCAGCGCCAACAGGTCCGCCAGTTCGACCTCTCCGTTGCCGTCGATGTCGTTCGCCTCGTTGGGATTGGTCCACGTGAGCAGCCCCACCGCCACTTGCGCGTCGGGCGTGGTTGGCGCGGCTTCGATCTGGCCCACGTTATCGGCGGCGACGGAGTAGAAGGCGTAGCTGTGGCCTGTCATGCCGTTATAGCCGGCGCTGGTGGCGGTCGTGTCGTCCTGCCAAAGCTGGAAGGCGCCGCCGTCGATCGAGACGAACACGTCGAACGTGGCCACGCCCGAGCCGGCGCCGTCGTCGCCTGTCCACGCGACCGTGAAGTCAGGGTCTTCGGTGCGGATCGGCAGCGCCGTGACCTGCGAGGTGGGCGGCTCGGCGTCGATCGTGTTGGTGTAGGTGTTGGTGATGACCGGCTCGTTCACGTCGAATACGATCGACGCTTGCTGGTCGATCGTCACGCTGGTTGCCAGGTCCGGCTTGGGCCGCACCAGGTAACCCACGAACCCTTCGCCGGCGCCGCTCTCGTCGTTCACGGGCAGGAACCCGTCAAACACCCCCGCCGGCAGGAAGCCGGTCAGCGGATCGACCGAGCGGAAGCCCCAAGAGAGAAGGCCTGTGGCCAGGTCCAGGCTGATCGACACATCCACCAGCAGCGGCGACCCATCCTGGTTCTGGTACTCCACCCGCGTCTGATAACTCTGCAAACCATCGGGCACATCGACCACCACGGGGCCAAAGCCCACGTCGTCCAACTCCACCGAAGTCCAATCCAAATCCGCATCCAGTTGATGCGTAACAAACACCTCCTGCGCCGGCGCCGTGGCGAACTCCGGATCGTTCTCAAAACGAATCGTATAAGGCAACGTCTGCCCCGCCGTCACAAAATGCTCATCGCCATAGCCGCTGGGGCCGGTAATGTCGTTGGGATCGAAACCGCCGACGAAGCGGATCACTTCGATCCAAAAGCGAACATCGGGGGGCAAATTAATGGTTTGTAGGTCATGGTCCAAGAGTGCGGGAACAAATTGCCGGGGAGTGCGGATACCGCCAGCATTTAGCACGTCGCAAACACCCGTTGCACAATTGTCCGAGTAAAGCCGATAGGGCTTTTTGGATAACTCGTCAATCTTTTGCTTCATGCGCCGCGCCTGCTCGGGAGTAATGTTGAACTTATACTTGTGCGTTCCGCGCGTATCGATCGAGTTGCGATAGGCGGCGTCGACGGGGCGATCGAGAAGCAAACGATCTATGTCGAGTTGGGTTGCATACCGGTTAAACACATAACCGTCCACAACAATAGCGGCATGTCCCGCCGCTCCTCCACGACCCGGCGTGACGACAGCGGTCGCTTCGAAGGCGCCTCGAGGATCAATGAAGTCCAAGGGCGAGTTTCCCACGTAACGGCGCAAATTGCTGTCGCCCCCCAGCAAGCCGATCGGATCATCCGACGCGAACTGTCCCGTGGCCGCATCGTAAGCCCGGGCGCGCATGGCATGCATTCCACCGCCGACCTCGGAGACGCCGAACTCACCGACGAAGGTAAACGGGTTGGCGACTGCCGCCGCTAAGGTGGTTGTTTCGCCAAAGGGCAGGTAACCATAGCGGTTGACATAGTCGCCGGCGCCATTGCTTAGCCCGACCGTTGAGCCAAGGGCGTTGAAGTCGTAATACGCGCTCGCTCCCTCTGCGCCCATGCGTTTGACAAGGCCAAAGCCATGGACATATCGGGCAATCAGTCCGCCGGGGCCATAGTCGGCGACACGGTCGCCCAGGCCCACGGGATCAATCACGTGTTCCGTTCGCAGGCCGTGGCGGGTCGTGGCGGCGAGGTCGCCAAAGGGATCGTACTCGTAGCTCCATACTCCGTCGGGCCCCAGGCTGCCGACCAATTGATTTTCATCGTCGAACGTATAGCTGGTGATGTTCACGCCGTCGGACTTACTGGTCCGGTTGCCGTCAGCGTCGTAGGTGTAGAACGTCGAGCCGACCTGGACGTATTGGTTCAGGTCGTTGACCACGTAGTTGGTGGTCACGCCGTCGTCGTCCACCGAGATGCGGTTCCCGGCCGCGTCATATTGGTAAACGATTTCGCGGCCATCGGGGAGCGAGACGGAAGTCAACTGGCCGATGGAGTCGTAGCCATAGGCAGTGACGCCGTCTTCAGCGGTCATGTTGGTGCGGCGGCCTTCGGCGTCATAGGCATATTCGAAGGACGAATTCACGGCCCCGTCGGAGGCGTGGTTGATGAGCTTGAGCAACTGTCCCGCCGCGTCGTATTCGTAGGTGGCGAACGTGCCGTTGCCAAGATCCTTGCGCGTGAGGTAACCGGCGGTGTTATAGGTGTAGCCGACGATTGCGCCGTCCGCGCCGTCGGTCAGTCCGGCAAGCCTTCCTGCGGCATCGTATTGGTAATTGACGGTGAAACCGTCCTGATCAACACTCTGGGTCCGCCGACCGCCCGCGTCGTAGGTGAACTCCAGGAACCGCCCGCCGGGGTAGGTGATTTTCGTCAACCGGTCGGCCGCGTCATACTCCATGTCGATCGTACCGCGGCTGTCGGTGGCGGTAAGCAGATTGCCGCGGGAGTCGTAGGTAAATTCGGTTTGTGAGCCGTCGGCATAGGTCTTCTGCGTGAGCAGTCCGCGGCTGTCGTAGCTGTAGCCAATGGCCCGGCCGCGGCGGTTTATGGACTCGGTCAAGTTGCCGAGGGGATCGTAGCTAAACTGCTCTTGGGAGCCGTTCGGGTAGGTGATCGACCGCAGATCACCTTTGTCGTCGTACTGGTATTGCATCGTTTTGCCGCGGGCGTCCGTCAGGCTGGCAAGCCGGTTGAACAGCGGATCATAGGCCATTTCAATCTCATGGCCGAGTGGATTGACGGTGCGCACCACGTTGCCCCGCGCGTCCCGGTCATAACTCCACTCCAGCCCCGTTGGCGAGACGTAAAGCACGAGGTTGCTCTGATCGTCGTACTCAAAGCGGGAGAGCCGGTTGAGTGCATCGCGGACTTGTTGAATTTGCCCCGTTTCATCAAAGAGCAGCAGCGTCTTGGCGCCCGTCGCGTCGGTGACGGTCACGCCGCCGGCCGAGTCGTACTCGTAGCCGATGGCCTCGGCCCCGCCGTCGCGCTCCTGCCCGATCAGACGACCCCGGTCGTCGTACGCGAAATAGAAATGCGTGCCATCGGGATTGGTGATTACTTCTAACGCGTGTTCGCGGGCAGCGCCCTCCCCGGTGATGTAGCCGTACTCGGTTGTCCCACGTGGATTGGCGACGCTTAGTAGATGTTCGCCCGCGTCGTCGTACGTATAGGTCGCGACGCGTCCCGCCGGATCGGTGACTTGGCTGATCCGGCCGTGGGTATTGTATTCGATCGTGAGGGCTGGTCCTGTCGAATGTGTCAACGTGATTAGCCGGCCGTTGTTGTCGTACCCCGCGGTGACTCGCGCGCCGTGGGGTTCTTCTACGAAATCCACTTTCCCATCGGCTTGGAAGGCGGTCACCGCGCCATCGAGTTCGCGCAGTCGGTAGGCGCCGTTGTCCAACGTCAACACGCCGTGCTCGCCCAGCGGGCCACGGTAGCTGCCATCGCGCTGCTTGTAAAAGAATCGAAAAGCGCCGCCCGATTCGATACGAACGTGTCCGTTCGGATCGGTGACGGCGATTGCTTCCCATCCGTGCGTCCATCCGCGCCCCAGCGGCCCAAGGCGATAACGTCCGGAAATTGGCTGGAGAAACACTCTCCCGAAGCTAAGCTCGACTCCCGGCGTTGGAAAAGCGGCATCCGTTGCGCCGCTAAGAACCGGAACCGGAAGGAATGCGTTGGCCTGTTGTAGCTCAAAGCCAATTAGGCGGTTCATGTCCGTCACGTACTCTTCCAACTGGCTTAGGTACGTGGCGTTATCGGCCAGCACTTGTTGAAATTCGCCGACTGTCGATCCCACCGTGGCGGTGAAGTTGTCCCAGATCGGGTCCCAGGCGTCTTCACCGATGAACTCGGGGCGGGCGTCGGCTTTGCGCTCGGTCCAGTTGATGGTGATGCCTGACGGTGCGTCGCCAACGCCGAACGTGGAAGTGCCCGTCAGCGTGATCGTGGCGCTGGTGCTGAAAACGAAAAGGGGCAGCGTGAGGCGGGCTTCGATGCGGCCTTTGGCGCCGGGGCGGAGGATGCCGGCGGGGCCGTCGGCGCTTGTGCCCAGGAACTGCAAGGCGCCGTTCTCGTCGGTGACGGTGTGGTTTTGGATTTCCAGCTTGCCGAAGTCGGTGGTGAGTTGGAAGATCGGCGCGGGCACATCGACGTTGCCCTTGTTCTCATACGTGACCAGGATTCTGGGGCGGGTGTCGCCGCCGACGGTCACGTTCGCATTGGTGCGGGCGAACTCGGGCGCGAGAAGCTGAATGTCGACATCCAAATCGCCTTCGCCCCCTTGTACGACCTCAAAGGCGTCGGGAGCGGTGCTGGTCCGGCTGGCGTCGCTGATGCGCACGTCATACGCGCCGATCGAGCGGCCTGCCAGGTCGAACGTGGCGTAGAGCAGCGAGGGGTTGCGGTAGTCGATCCGCGTCGCGTCGATGACGGTGCTTCCCGAAACGAGACTCACCAGCGTTTGCGGCGTGAAGCCGGCGCCTTCCAGCTTGACCGTGACGCGCCCCGAGTTGCCGCCGGTGTTGGTCGAGACGTTCTGAATCTCGAACCCCGGCAAGCTGGCGGTGACGGTGAAGGGGGTCATTGCGGCGTCGCCGGTGCGGCTTTCCGCCAGCACATAATATACGCCCGCTTGGGTCACAGGCACGAGGAGCGTTTGATCCGGCTGGCCCGGCGTGCGGCTGCTCAAGTCAAATTCCCAAGGCGTCGGCAGGCGGCCCCGCCGCAGATACAAGCCCGTGGCGCCGCTGGCCGCCGCGCTGTTCAACGCCAGCACCAGGGATTCCCCCGGCTGAACGGTGAACTGGTAATAGCGTTCCTGGTTCGGGGCCGTGAACTGATCGGCAAAGGGCGTGTCCACCACGAGCGCGGGGATTCCCACTTGCAGAGGATCTCCGGCCGCCACGTTGTTTGCGCGATGGAGATCTTCGGCGACCTGGCCGCGACGGTCGGATTGAACCAGAACTTGAAAGGCCCCTTGGAGTTGCGGCGCCGCGGTCAGCGGCGTCGTGGCAGTGTAGGTTTCCATCGCCCCCAGGCCGCCCGTATGCGGCTGGACGGCAACCAGCGTATCGCTGGCGTCCAGCACTCCGTCTCGCGAAAGGTACACCGCGTCTTGCCAATCGCCCGTGATGGCGTCGGCGCCCAAGTTGCGCACGGTCCAGGAAACCGAAATGTCTTGCCCCGCGTTCGCCGATGCGGGCGAAACGACGCTGCTCACTTGAAGATCCACCTGGGCCGCGGCGGCGGCAAAGATTTGGTCGTCCATCACGGCGGCGTCTTCCAACGTAACGGAGTGCGTGCTGGGCGCCAGGGGCGCGGTTTGGGAAAGTAGAACCCAGTAGACACGGAGCGTCCCTGCGGATTCGCCCCCGAGCCTGCCCGCCACGGTCTAAGGGGCAGGGGCGGTTGCTGTGAGAATCGTGCGGAGGTGGGAGTAATCTTGCCGACGAATCTCGCAAGGTACGCCCATTTTCCCTCGGGGGATCAAGGGGCTTCCACGATGTCCGCCTGCGCCTGGGCGGCCCATCGTATGAGCGTATGCTTATAGCTCTCCGGTGCTATGACCATTTGGTCATAACTTCGGCCTAAAGACTTGCAAGTCTTTGGTCGCGTCGGCCGCGGTTGGGAAGTTGCAAGACGCCGAGGCGGGGAGGGTCCAGGCGACTTCCACACGCTCCACGGCCTGGCCCCGGTCGCCCATGATGCGGTTGTAGGCGGCGACGTAGGCGTCGGCCTCGATCGGCGGCAGACCCACGCAGAGCACCTGGCCGCTGCCGATCATTCGCACCGCGTAGCGTTTGGTTGGTTGGTTCATGGTGGTTCGTATCGGTTGCCGCCCGCGGCGATCATCCGTTCCGCGGCGGGCGTGGAAACATGCCCCGGCTTTCCTGCTGGAAGGGCGTCAACGAGCCTTGGCCGCAGGTGGGAGCAGCGCGCGGCCCGTCTCCAACACCAGCGCGTGCAGGGATTTTCGCAGCGAGAGTTGACAGGCGTGGGCCTCGCCGCGCAACTGGGCGTGCTCCTCGGGCGAAAGCCGCAGCGTGACCACGCGCTGCCGCGCGGCGGGCGCGGGCTTGGCGGCGGCCGGAAGAAACGGGACGATGCGATTCCTGGCCGCCGCCGACTTGGGTTTCTTGGAGGCGGAGCGCCGCGATGCGGAACGTTCGGCCGCTGGGGTTGCTCGCGGGGCGACTTCCGACGTTGGCGGTTGGCGGGCGTCGAGCGCTTCGCGCAGGGCTTCTTGCGTCGCTTGCCAGCGACCGCGACTGGCGAGAATCCAGGTGGTCTCGCAGGCCACGCGGCTGCCGCGGCGCGGCTTCACATCGACCACCCACACGTCGCTTTCGCAGGGGAAGGTTTCGATTTGCGGCTGCCGGGTCCGCGCGACCTCGCGAATCATCGCCGCCAACCGCCGCACCGACTGGCCCGAAAGCACGTCTCCAATCGGTTGGCGGGTAAACGGCAAGACCAGCCGATGCGGCGCCATGACGTAGTTGTGATAGGCCGAGGCGGAAGGTGAACCAGGCACGAACAATCTCCCTCGCGAACATATACAAATATACACTATCCATTTAAGTTACCCGAGGATTCGGCGTTTTCCAGAGCGCGGGGTGCTAGCAGTTGGCGAATCATTTTCGCGGCCGCGGAATTTCCACAAGGTCGCGAGCAAAATATTTTTCGGCGGGCGCCGGAGCGTGACCGAACGTGTCACCCGGCGGCGAGTTTTGCGAAGTGGCCGGGCCGCGAATTTTTCATGGCGGCGGTCGTGGAAGCCCCTCCCGCGGGCGTGCGCGCGTGGCTATGCGCTGTCGCAGTTTCGCCGCTAAGAAAAGAGAAGCGACCGGTGGCTAGCGCCCTTCCGCTCACGCTCTGCAGGGCATGAGCGGCAAGGCGTTAGCCGGTGGTGGTGCGTCCCCGACTTCCGGCCACCGTCATTTTTTCCGTTGAGAATGCACGAGAAGAAGAGCAGTTGGCTCCGAAGACGACCCGGAGCGGAGAGAAAGGCGAGGAATCCCAATCCCGTGTTTTGCGCGGACCCTCCCCTTTGGCAAACAATCTTTATTATACGCGCGACATGTCGAAAATCAAGAGATGGAAACGTAAATTATATAATTTATTTCATTCGTTATTTCGATGTGAAAATTTATTGTTTGCTCTGTTGAAGGCGAGCTGATGTTTAAGCGCGCTCATTCCACGCCAACGGCAAGCTCAAATCGGTTCCGCGTTGCTCAAAAGAAGCCGCCGGGCGGGGGCGCCGGATTCGGGTCTTTGGGAGTCGAGAGGGGAGCGATGGGAATCGAAGTTTGCTCGTTCGACGGTGCATCAAGCGGGACCCATTTCGCGCCGACGATGTTTCCGTGATGGCCGTTGCCCGACGAGTCCAGCAGTTTGGCGCCCTGGCCCTCGTCAAATTGATACAAGGCCAGCGTGTCGGCGTCGGCGGTCCATCGCTCCTCCGGCGTAAAGTCCTGGTGATAGCGCGCCCCGCGAGAGAAACGCGCCGCCGCAATACGCCCCTGGAAGTGCTGCGGCGCACCCGGCAAAGAGCCACGGCCAAGCCATGCTTTCGCTTGCCCGTGGGCCGTGTTCCGGATTCTTGACGGGGCGACACCGCCGCCATCCATGCCGTGGATAAACGCCCGCATCCGTTGGCCATCCCACACGGCGGCGGCGTGGAACAGTCGCTCGCGCAACTCCGCGGGAATTCCGGGGCGCCAAAAACCGTCTTTTTCCAGGGTCCCGAACAGCGGACCAATTGCGTTCTCTTGAACGTACAGCGAGAGAAACTGGTTTCGGCCGACGGCGCTGGCGATGGTCTGGATGTGATTGGCGTCTTCTAGCTTCATCCAGACTTCGATCGTGGCCGGGCCGTCAGGCAGTTCCAGCGTGGGGATTTCAATAAAGTCATCGTCGCCGTCAAACTCCAACGCAAAGCGTTGCGGCGAAGACCCTGCGGGCCGCGGCGAATCGACGGGCGCCGCTTGCAGCAGGAGCCTGCCATTTTTGCCGATCACCACCTGGTCATTCACCAGCGAGACCCGAAGGACGTTCTTGCCTTCCTTCTGAACCGTGAAGCGGTCGGTCTCCACCTCCAGGCCGTCGCGCTCCACAAAGAGCGTGTGTTCGCCCGGCTTAAGGCGGATCGGCTCTCCGGCGTTCTCGAAGGTGACGGTGTCGCCCTCCACGCGCACGGCGAGGCGGGGATCGTCGATCACCACCTGCACATCGACTTTGCCCACCCGCAAATAAAGCGTGACCGCTCCGCACAGCGCCAGGAACGCGAAACAACCGGCCGCGACGATCGCCCACCCCGGGAAGGACCGTTCCGGCCGAGCCTTCGTGCGGCGGCGAACGGACGAAACCTCGCCCGCCGCCACGGGCGCCGCCAGCGATGAGACTTCCGGCGCCGCCGCGACCGTTGGCGCCGCCGCCGACATAGTTTGAAAGGCGTCTTGCGGCGCCGGGGCAGGCGACTCGGCCTTGGTGGCTTTGAGATACTCGCCCAGCGCGTGGGCCACCTCGGTCATCGACCGATAGCGGTCCGCCGGGCTTTTGGCGAGCATCTTCAAGCAAATCGCCTCCAGGCGCGGATCAAGTTCTTCGCGCCGCTCGCGCGGCGGCGGCGGCTCCTGAGAGGCGATTTGCATGAGCGTGGCCATCAGGTCGCCGCGAAAGGGCAACTGGCCCGCAAGCAACTCATAGAGGATCACCCCCAGGCTGTAGATGTCGGCCGCGGGGCCGATCCGCGCCGGGTCGCCCGCCACCTGCTCGGGAGACATGTAGGCGGGCGTGCCCACGATCATCCCGCTTTGGGTCACGTGGGACTCTTCGGCCGAGACCCGCCGCGCCAGGCCGAAGTCCATCACCACCGGCTCGCCGTGGGCGTCGATCATCACGTTGGCCGGCTTCAAGTCGCGATGCACCACCCCGTGCGCATGCGCCTCGGCCAGCCCCAGCGCCATCTTCCGCACCACCACCGCCGCGGTCCGTTCGGGCTGAAGCTTCTTGCCGCGGATGAAATCCCGGAGCGGCCGGCCGCGGATGAACGCCATGGTGATGTAGTGTTGGCCGTCGAGCTGCCCCACGTCGTAGACGGGGCAGAGGTTGGCGTGCCGCAAAAGGGCGGCGGCCCGGGCCTCGCGGCGGAAGCGCTCCAAGAGGGCGGCCGCGTCGGCGCCGGTGAACTTGGGAATCTTGAGGGCCACGTCCCGGCCGAGTTCCGTATCGTGCGCCAGGTACACCGCCCCCATCGCGCCTTGGCCTAGCTCCTTGCGGATCGTATAGCGGCCGAATTGCTGGGGCAGGGACGTGGCCGAGGTCGAAGAGGGCGCCGCCAGCGTGGCCGCCACGCTGGCGGTGGAGTCCGGCGCAAGCGCCACCGTGGCCTCCAGCGCGCCTGCCTTTGCCGCCACGGGCGCCTGAAGTTCGGGAAACTGGCCGACGTAATCTTCCCAGCGGCGGACCTCGCCTTGCTTCTTGCGGAACTCCATGTCGATCGCCGCCAGTTCCTTGAGCAGCGCTGCGCGCAGCGGTCCCGCTGGCGGCAGGAACGCGGCCAACGACGGAGAGCGGCCCTGGCTTGCCTCTCGACGCCAGGCCGCTTCAAATCCCGCGCGGGCTTCCTCAAACCGCTGCCGCTCGTCTTTTGGCAGTTGCGCTTCGACCGGAGTTTTCTTGCTCATCGCCCGCCGCGCTCCCGGCCAGCTCCAATCACCAAGATGCTCACGGCCGGTAGGCGCCAACGTGAGCGAAGAAAATCCCCCGCGCGTTACATTGGAAAGTCGAATTACGCCAAGAGCGCGCCCAACGAGCTGGTTCCCGCAAGTAGAGCGTCCCGCCCAAAAGGGTAGCATCCAAAACCGCGGCAAACAAGTCAAACCGCCCGCGCCAATCAACGTGGGGCAGGATGCCTGCCCCACGGGCCCCCCCGTTTGCCAAAGATTGGTTGGCGCAACCGATGCCTGGCAACGCTAACGGTAGAGCGCCGTGATGGGCTGGCCCACGGCAAGCGGGAAGGGGCGGCCGAGCGCGTCTTGGTAATGGGCGGAGGGGTCGATCCCCAGCGCGGAATAGAGGGTGGCGGCGATATCCCAGGGGCCGTAACGGTCGGTGGTCACTTCGCCGCCCAGGCGGTCGGTGGCGCCTAGCACTGCCCCGCGCGCCACGCCGGCGCCGGCCATCACCAGGGAATACGCGGCCGCCCAATGTTTGCGGCCGGGCGTCTTGCCGGCAAAGCTGGCCTCGTGCGCCACCCGCGGCGCGCGGCCGAACTCGCCCATGCAGATCACCAGCGTCTGGTCCAACAGGCCGCGCTGCTCCAAGTCTTCCAAGAGCGCCGAAAAGCTCCAATCGAACCGCGGCAACAGGTGGACCCGCAATGACTCGAAAATATCGTTGTGGGTGTCCCAGCCGTAAGCCTCGGTATCGGCCGGGGCCGAATCCTGGCCGCGGTTGGTGTGGTTGAACATGACGGTGACCAGCGGGGCGCCCGCCTCGACCAGTCGCCGCGCCAAGAGGCACGCCTGGCCGCTGCGGTACAGACCGTAACGCTGGCGCAGCGGGGGCGGCTCGGCTTCCAGGTCGAAGGCTTCGCGGCAGCGCGGCGTGGAAAGCATCGCCAGCGCTTGACCGTACAGGCGGCTCATCTCGGCCGCTCGTTCGTTCCCCGCCAGGGCGCGCTGATAACGGTCGAGCGACTCTTTGAGCGAGCGCCGCGCGGCCAGCCGCACCGGCGGCAGCTCGGGCTGGGGCGCCAGGCCGGGAAGGGCAAGGCCCGATTGCGTCACGTCGCCGACCACCAACGGGTGATACTCGCTTCCGAGGAAGCCGCCGTCTTGCCCCGGCGCCGCCTTCACCGGCACTTGCGCGGGACCGTTCAGATGGATCGCATCATAGACAAAGCGGTCGGTCGGCCGCACGCGCCGCAACACGGCGCCGTAGGTGGGAAAGTCGGTCGGGCGGGGATCGGGGTTGGCTGACTTCTGTTCGTGATACCGCCCGGTCAACGCCAGGTAAACCGCCGAGCCGTGATCCACGTCGTCATGCGACATGCCGCGGACGATCGTATAGCGGTCGGCCAACTTCGCCACGTGCGGCAGATGCTCGCCCAGCGCCACGCCGGGAACCGCGGTGGAGATTGTCCCGAATGCGCCGCGCACGTCTTCGGGCGCCTGCGGCTTGGGGTCCCACATGTCCAGGTGGCTTTGACCGCCGCTGGCGAAGATCAAGATCACCGACCGAGCGCGGCCAAAGCCGGGCGTGCGCGGCGCGCCTTGATTCGCCAACGCGCCGCCCGCGCCGAGCCAGCCCAGGCCCGCCAGGCCGCCAATCCGCAGCCATTCGCGGCGAGTCCAAGACCGCCGATCGCCCGGTTGATCGAAAACAAAGCGAAGCACGAGACGAAGCCGCACGTGGGGCAGGCATCCGGCCCGCCAGAAAAGATGGAGAAAATGGCAGGCAAGATGCCTGCCCCACGCAATAGGTTACTCGGTTCGCGCCGGCTTGTACAATGCAGTACGCGCCAACGCCAACATCAACCAGCGCCAGCGCAGCAAAAATCCCACAACCCATCTCTTCGACTTCCCGACCTTCCGACTTCCGACCCCTCTTCCCATGTGTGGCATTACTGGCGGCGTTTGGACTGACCCGGCGGTGGCGCTTGATGAGCCGACGTTGGCCCGCATGACCGACGTGCTGCGGCATCGGGGGCCGGATGATGAAGGACGATACTTCAGCGAATACCGCCTGCGCCCGCCGTACCCGCCGACGCCCGGCGTGGCGCTGGGGTTCCGCCGGTTGTCGATCATCGACCTGGCGGGCGGCCACCAGCCGATGTGCAACGAGGACGGCTCGGTGTGGCTGGTGTTCAACGGCGAGGTTTACAACTTTCAAGACCTGCGGCGGCGGCTGGAAGGATCAGGCCATCGGTTTCGGACTCACAGCGACTCCGAAACCATTCTTCATCTCTACGAGGACGAAGGGACCAACTGCTTCCAGCATTTGAACGGCATGTTCGCCCTGGCGCTTTGGGACGAGCGGCGGCGGCGGCTGGTGCTGGCCCGCGACCGGCTGGGCAAGAAGCCGCTGGTCTACCGCGCGGACCCGGACCGACTATTGTTCGCCAGCGAGTTGAAAAGCCTGCTGGAAGCGCCAGGCACTCCGCGCGAGATCGACCCGGCGGCCATCGACGAATATCTGACGTACCAATACATCCCGCCGCCCAACACGATCTTTCGCGGCGTCAAGAAGCTGCCGCCGGGCCACTTCGCCGTGTGGGAAGACGGGCGGCTGAAGGTCGAGCCGTATTGGACGCCGGACTTCAACCGGGAAGTGGCGCTGCCCGAGGCCGAGTACGTGGAGCGGCTTCGCGAGCTGCTTACGTCGTCGGTCGCGTTGCGCATGCAAAGCGACGTTCCGCTGGGGGCGTTTCTCTCGGGCGGGGTCGATTCGTCGCTCATCGTGGCTCTCATGCAGCGGCAGACCCAAGAACGCGTCAAGACGTTCACCATTAGCTTTCCCGTCAAAGAGTACGACGAGTCGCGGCACGCGGCGCAGGTGGCCGAGCATCTGGGGACCGATCATCAGGCGTTCACCGTCACGCCCGATTGCGTGGAGATTCTTGACCGGCTGGTGTGGCATTACGATGAGCCGTTCGCCGATAGTTCGGCCATTCCCACCTGGTACGTTTCCGAAATGACGCGGCGGCACGTGACCGTGGCGCTCACGGGCGACGGCGGCGACGAACTGTTCTGCGGTTATCCCCGTTATCGCGCGGTGGCGCTGGGGGGGCTTTTGGACCGCGTGGGGCCGCTTCGCTCGCTGTTGGGCGCCCGGATCTGGCAACGATTGCCGGGAAGCGCGCGGCAGAAGGGGCTGGTGCGGCGGTTCAAGCGGTTCAGCGAAGCGGCCGCCGCCCCGCCGGTGCGGCGGTACTTGGAGTGGATCGCCATTTTTAACGAAGCGCGGCGGGCGGCGCTTTATCACGACGACTTCCTGGCCACGCTCCCCGACGCCGATCCGGCCGGGTTCCTGCACCGCGCCTGGCGCCGCGCGGGCCGCCGCGACGCCGTGACCGCCGCCTCGCTGGCCGACCTGACCACGTACCTTCCCGGCGACTTGATGACCAAGGTCGATATCGCCTCGATGGCCCACGGCCTGGAGTGCCGGCAACCGTTGCTGGACTACCGCGTGGTGGAGTTGGCGGCGCAAATGCCCCGGCGGTTCAAATATCGGCGCGGGCGCGGTAAACTGATTCTCCGCAAAACATTCGGCGACCTGTTGCCGCAAAAAATCTGGACGCGGCCGAAGATGGGCTTTGGCGTGCCGCTGGATCATTGGTTTCGGGGCGAGCTGCGCGACCTGACGCGCGACGTGCTGCTGGCGGGCGACGCTCGGCATCGTGCGTTTTTCCGCCCCGAGGCCGTGGAACAACTGGTGCGTGAGCACCAAAGCGGCGCGTTCGACCATAGCTACCGGTTATGGGCGCTGCTGGTCCTCGAATTGTGGCTGCGGAAATGGACGGAGCGCGGGCCGAAGGAGCGTCCCCCCGCCTCTCCGCAACGGGTCACCACGTAGCGCAGTTTTGGCTGCATGGGCGAGGGTGGCTGGCGGCGGAGCCTCGGCGACGCCCCAGCGTCTGGGTGCCACTCGCTAGGGCGTCGCCGAGGCTCCCCCGCCAGCCACCCAATTTCGTTGCAATCGCGGGAACCTGCACTTACTTGACCACCCCGGACGGTACTCTTAGGGATTTTTAAGGAAGATTCTCATGCAAAACGTACTCGCGGTGATTCTGGCGGGCGGCAAAGGAACGCGGTTGGAGCCGCTCACGCGCGATCGGGCCAAGCCCGCGGTCCACTTTGGCGGCGTGTACCGCATTATCGACTTCGTGCTGTCCAACTGCCTGAACAGCGGCATCCGCAAGATGCTGCTTTTGACGCAGTACAAGGCGATGAGCCTGGACCGGCACATCAACCTGGGATGGCGGCATTTCTTCTGCCGCGAATTGGGCGAGTTCGTGGACGTGCTGCCGCCGCAGCAGCGGATTGACGAACACTGGTACCAAGGCACCGCCGACGCCGTCTACCAGAACATCTACGCCATCGAGCGCGAGCGGCCTGAGTACGTGCTGATCCTGGCGGGCGACCACATCTACAAGATGAATTACTTGCAGATGCTCAATTACCACATCGAGATGGGCGCCGACCTGACCGTGGGAGCGCTCCGCGGCACGGTGGCCGAGGCGGCGCACCAGTTCGGCGTGATCCAGGTGGACGACCAGGACCGGATTCTTGGCTTTGAAGAAAAACCCGCCCACCCCAAACCGATTCCCGGCGAGCCCGAACATTGCCTGGCGTCGATGGGGATTTACGTGTTCACCGCCCGGTTCATGTTCGAGCAACTTCTGGCCGACGCCAATCGGCAAGGCAGCGCGCACGACTTCGGCAGGAACATCATTCCCGCCGTGATTGGCGACCACCGCGTGTTCGCCTTCCCCTTCCGCGACGAGAACCGCAAGCAAGCCGCCTACTGGCGCGACGTGGGCACCATCGACGCCTACTGGGAAGCCAACATGGACCTGGTGGCGGTCGATCCGATGTTGAACCTCTACGACGATAACTGGCCGGTCCGCACCTACCAGCCCAACTTGCCGCCTCCCAAGTTCGTGTTCGGCAGCGGCGAACGCAGCGACCGCCGCGGCCGGGCGCTGGATAGCATCATTTGCCAAGGCTCGATCGTCTCGGGGGGCCTGGTGGAGCGGTGCGTGGTGGGGCCGCGGGCGCGGATCAACAGCTTTGCGCACGTCGAGGATTCGATTCTCTTCGAGGGGGTCAACGTCGGCCGCCGGGCCAGGATTCGCAAGGCGATTATCGACAAGGGGATCGAAATCCCTGAAGACGCCGTGATCGGCTACGACCTGGAGCAAGACCGCCGCCGCGGGTTCACCATTAGCGAAGGCGGCGTGGTGGTGATCGCCAAAGACCACGGCGCCGGCCAACTGCTAATCCGCGAACAAACCTCCGCCGCCGGCGGGTAAGAATCGTTAGCCACGGATGAAACACGGATAATTTTTTAAGAGAAGAGGGATTGGCCGCGCGAGGGAAAGGACCCTGTCGCGCACACTCTTTTTCTCTCTCCTCTTTTCATCCGTGTTCAATCCGTGTTTCCTCCGTGGCTCGTTTCAATTTTTTGAGGATTCGGGGCATTTCTGGATAAACTTCCCAGGGCGCGGTCCTACGATATAATAGAGTTTAAGGCCAACGCGTTATTCTGCGGCGCCGGTAGGCGCCCTTGGCGACCGCCATCCTTCGCCGCTCCAGCCACATCTTGGCGCCGTTATGGGAATCAAGTTTTACTGCCCTTCTTGCGATAAACGGCTCAACGTGAAGTCGTTCTTGGCCGGCAAGGGGGGTTTTTGTCCGCAGTGCCACGCGAAAATCCAGATCCCCGAGCAAAGCGAGCCAAAACGGCCTAAGTCGGCCGATGCGGGCGGCTCGACCGTTTTGCATCAGCCGGGTCATGCGGTCGAAGCGGCCGCGTCAGCGCCCGGCGGGGGGACTGCACATCGCAACGGAGATGGGTATTCTTACGCCCCCGTAACGGGCGCGGGTTATCCAGGCGGCGCGGGAACTTCACCTGCGTCGGGGCCGCAAAGTATTGCGTCTGCTCAGTTTGCGCCGGTGACGCCGAGCGCGCCGGGTGCGCACCCAGCGCCGCAAGGAGGCTATGCCGCGCCTTATCCGACGCCGCAAACTCCCGGAGTACCGGCCGCAGGGCAACCGGCAATGGGAGCGCCGGTAGCGGGGTATGGCGCCTATGGCGGCGCACCGCAGCCAGCCATGGCGGCGCCGGTCTCGGCTCCTCGGGCGCCGGTGGCTCCCGTGGCGCCGGTTGCGGCGGTCATGCCCGGTCCGGCGATGGTCGATCCAATTGCCGAGGCGCCGCAAGCCGTGTGGTACGTTCGTCCGCCCGCGGGCGGGCAATATGGCCCGGCCCTGGGCGAGGTGCTGCGTAAATGGATGGCCGAAGGGCGGGTCAGCGCTGATTCGCTTGTCTGGCGGGAAGGCTGGCCCGATTGGCGCAAGGCAGCCAAGGTGTTCCCCTCGCTCGGCGCGGCCACGGCGCCCGTGTCGCCCACGGCGCCGGCGGCTGCGGTGGGACCGCTTCCCGGCGCGCCGGCGTCCGCCGCGCCAACCACGACCCGCCGCACCGCGCGCCCCCCTCGCAAGCGCGACTCGGCCACCTTCGCCATTGCCGCCATCGTGTTTCTGGTGCTGGCCAGCATCGCGCTATTAGGCGGCCTGTTGTGGGTGCTGGGGATTGTCTGAGAGGTCGAAAGCCAGAAGAGATAAAGGCGAAAGCGGAAATGAATTTCCGCATTCCAAATTTGGAGTGCGGCGATTGTGAGGCTTGACAAATCGGCCTCCCGTTTCGCAGGTCAATTCCTTCCCAAATTGATTGCCGCACGGACTTTCAGCCTCGACAATCCGCAGTGACTTTTTGGGGCCGGCTTGAGCCGGTGGTAAGCAGGAGCGCTAACCAGTTTCTTCTTTGATCTCAACCTTGAGCCGGCTTCAGCCGGGCTTCTCGACCTGGCTTCAGGCAGTGGCGTCCAACCCCGCGGAGCCGACCATGTCGAGCCATGTCTACCACGAGATCTATCTCCATTTGAACTGGCACGCCAAGAACTCCCGGCGACTGCTCACACAGGACCTGGAGCCGGCGGTTCATGCATTTCTTCGCGACCGCTGCCGGGCCATGAAAGGGGTTTACTTCCACGGTGTGGGCGGCACGCAAACGCACGTCCACTTGGCGGTCAACATCGAGCCGCTGGTGTGCATCCGCGACATGGTGCGTGAGCTGAAAGGCGCCTCCTCCCATGCCCTGAACGAACGCTCCCGCGGGAAAGTGCTGGAGTGGCAGCGCGGGTTTGGCGTGGTGAGCTTCGGCATGAGGAACCTGCCCAGGGTGCTGGAGTATATTGCGAACCAAAAGGAACACCATGCGCGAGGAAGGCTGCAAGACCGGCTGGAAAGGACGCATCTGGATGATGACGAAACGCCGCTGGCGGAGTGAAGCGTGAAGCGTGTTCGCAAGGCGGCTTGGCTGAAGCCCGGTCGAGAAGCCCGGCTGAAGCCGGCTGATGGCGGGATCCAGGGAGAATAGGAATTGGCGTTCCTGCTTACCACCAGCTCAAGCTGGTGGCAGACGCTGGCCGGCTAAAGCCCGGCCAAACAGGTCAAGATACTTCTTTTCGCCTCGGAACTGGTCCGGAAGCTCGCCAGGTTCTTGCATGTCGTTCCGAGGGCGAAACCAAACTCCGAAGTGCGAAGCAAAGTTTTCCGCGTCAAGCAGCCAATCGCTCGCTCTGGCTGTGCGACGGCATAGAGTGGGAAGGAACGGTGTTCGGGGCGTTTTCAGGGTGGGGGGAAGCAACTACACTAAACCCTTCTCTTTGGACTGACCCACCTTTATTTGGAAGCCAACCATGCGTTACGGTTTGATCCTGGCGGCCGCTGGTCTGATGGTCGCGGCCCTGGCGCTGCCGGCACGGGCGGAAGACGAGAAGAAGCAGGCCGGCGGCGAGAAACTCTCGCTGGCCGAAGGAAAAATCGCCCTGACCGCTCCCGCCGCCTGGAAGAAGCAGCAGCCCAGCGTGCGGATCATCGAGCACGAATTCTCGATTCCCGCCACCGAAGGCGACGCGAACGACGGCCGGTTGACCGTCATGGGCGCCGGCGGCAGCATCGAAGCCAACATCGACCGCTGGATCGGCCAGTTCAGCCAGCCCGACGGCAAGGCCACCAAGGACCGCACCAAGCAAGAGACGCTCACGGTGGACGGCCAGAAGGTGTACCTGGTGGACATCACCGGCACGTATAAGGACCAGCGCGGCCCCTTCGCCCCCGCCACGATGTACGATGATTACCGCATGCTGGCCGCCATCATCGCCACCGAAAAATCGGGCCACTACTTCGTCAAGTTTTACGGGCCGAAGAAGACCGTCGCCGCCAACGAAGAAGCCTTCCGCGCGATGATCGAAAGCCTGGACGTGAAGTAGTCTTTCTTGAGCGTGGCGCACTCGCTCCGCGAGCGCGCCACACTTTTCTGTCTTGCATTAGGGGCGGGCTTGGTTCTGGCCCGTCCTTGTATCGTTGTTTTGCCGCCTGTTATGAAGATTCAACAACTGCTGGAACATCACGGCATCGCCCGCAACCCGTTTGCCGAGGAAGATGCGCAGACCGACCCGGTCTTCAAGGACCACTGCATCGACAACACCTATCATCCCACGTGGGACAAAATCTACGGCGACCCCAGCGAGCCGGCCACGGCGATCGTGTTCGGCGAAAAAGGGGCGGGCAAGACCGCCATGCGGCTGCAAATCGCCAAGCACCTGGAGGAGCATAACCAGGCCAATCCCGATCGGCGGTTGTTCGTTATTCATTACGACGACTTCAACCACTTTCTAGACACCTTCCGCGACAAGGTCGGCCCCCGCCGCAAGTCGGAAAAGCTGCTGGTGGATTGGAAGCTCTGGGACCACATGGACGCCGTGCTAGCGCTGGGGGTCACGGGGTTGATCGACCGGATTCTGGAGGTCAGCCAGCCTTCGACCGCGGCCGGCTCGCCCATCGACCAGCAACGGGTCGATCGGCTGGAGCACCACCAGGCCCGCGACCTGCTGTTGCTGGCGGCGTATTACGACCAGTCGATGGCCGAGACCTTTCGCGCCCGCTGGGCCCGCTTGCGCAAGCGGCTCAAGTACCGCACTTGGCTGGCCAACTGGGACCTGGCCCTGGGCGCGGTGTGGTCGGTGGCGGCGATTGTGGCCATTGTGGCTATTTTTGCCAACGTGCCCGGCGAGAACCTCAGCCCGCTGTGGCTGTACTTGCTGCTGGCGCTCTTGGCGGTGCTGGTGGGCTGGGCGCCGTGGGCGTGGCGGTTTACGCGGCGGCACCTGCTGGCGCGGAAGATCGCCCGGCGGGTTCGCACCGGCAACCGGCAAGCGCACGTGCTGCGGGGCGTGCTGATGAACTTTACCGCGGCCGACCTGGCGGATCAGCCGTTCCCCGCCAAGGACCGCACCGACGACCGCTACGAACTGCTGATGAAGTTCCAAAGCATCTTGGACACGCTGGGGTTCAAGGGCGTCTTGGTGCTGGTGGACCGCGTGGACGAGCCGCACCTGATTAACGGTTCGCCCAAGCTGATGCGGGCGCTGATGTGGCCGATGCTGGACAACAAGTTCCTCAAGCACCCCGGCCTGGGCGTGAAGCTGATGCTCCCGATCGAACTGACGCAGTTCCTGGAGCGCGAAGACAGCGAGTTTTACCAGCGGGCCAGGCTCGACAAGCAGAACACGGTGCGCTCCCTGGAATGGACCGGGCAAGCCCTGTACGACGTGACCACGGCCCGCCTGCAAGCCTGCGCCGCCGAAGGAGCCACGCCCACGCTGCGCGCGTTGTTTGAGCCGGGACTGAGCGACCAGCGGTTGATCGAAGCCCTGCGCTCGCTGCGCGTGCCGCGTGCCGCGTTCAAGTTCCTGTATCGGGTGCTGGTGGCCCATTGCAACGCCCACACCGACATGGACCCCAAGTGGCAAATCTCGCCCGAGACGTTCGAGTCGGTCCTGGCCGTGTACAACCGCGATCAAGAAGCGTTTGACCGAGGGCTGGGCGCGGGGTAGGGACGATAGAAGAATGCGAGCCACGGATGATTTTTTGAGAGAAGAAAACGAATTGGCTGCGCGGAGCAAGGGACCACGCGAGTCCCCTTTTTCTCCTCGTCTTATCCGTGTTCATCCGTCGCTTATTTTCCTTCCAAGCAGGCGATCGCCCACGGTACTTACCCTTTTCTCGGCGCGGGCGGCTATAATCATGGGGAGAGTAATTGGATTGGAAGATGGGTCCGATGAATGCTCCCCCCACCGATAGCGAATTGATCCTGGCCGTGCTGGACGGGCGGCACGATCAATTTACCGAAATCGTGCAGCGGTACCGGGCGCCGCTGCTGCGCGCCGCCGAAAGCCGCCTCCAGCGCCGCGATCTGGCTGAAGACGTGGTGCAGGAAACCTTCCTGTGCGTACACAAGTCGCTCCATACCTACGACTCGCGGTTCAGCTTTCGCACGTGGCTGTGGACGATCCTGCTCAACCAGTGTCGCCGCCGGCAGAAACGCGAGGCGCGGCGGCCCGAGGTGCAAGCCTGGAGCAATGTGGCGGGCACGGATTCCGCGTGGTCGGCCGACGCGGCGCCCGCGCCGTATGCGGTCGCCAGCCCCGAGGCCGAGCCGGCCAACCAGGCCATGGCCCGCGAACAATCGTTGCAGTTGGAAACGCTGCTCCAGCGGCTGCCCGAGACGCAGGCCGATGCGCTGCGGCTGCGGTTTTTCGGCGGGTTGAAGTTTCACGAAATCGCCGCCGCCATGGGGTGCAGCCTGTCCAGCGCCAAGAACCGCGTGCGGCTGGGGTTGACGCGGATGAGCGAATTAATGAACCACACGCCCACGTAGAGCAGGCGCCGCCTGCCGCCCCTTGTCGCCGCGCGTGGGAATGAGGATTGGCGTATGAATTGCGATCTGGTGTTCGAAATCCTGACCCGCGGCCCGTTCCCCTCGGGCGAACCGACCGATGCCTCGGTCGAATCGCACCTGGCCCGCTGCCACGAGTGCCGCGAGCTGGCCGAGGCGTTGCGGCCGGCGGTCTCGCTGTTCCACGAGGCGCTTGCGTCGGAAGACGAGTGCCGGGGGCTGCCGGGCTATTTCGGTTCGTTAAGCGAAGCCGCGCCGGCGTTTTCGACGGCCGTGGCCGTCCCGGCGCCGCGGGTTGAATGGCGCGCAACTCCCGCCCCGGTGACGGCGGCGCTGCGCGGGCGGGGATGGCGGCGCTCCGTGGAGCGCGTGCGGCCCTTGGCAAGCGGCATCGTCCTGGGCGCCGCGCTGTGTTTGGTGGCGGCGGTGATGCTGGCCCGTACAGCGACCCCACCCGAGCCGCTGGCCAAGCGCTCTCAAGCCGCGGCCCCCGGCGCCGCAATTACGGGATTGGCGCTGGCGCCCGACGCGGCGCGGGCGAGCCTGATTTCGTTGCACTTGCCGGCCGCGTGCTGGACGCGGCCTGCCGCCGTCGATGCGGTCGCCCCGGTGGGAATCGAACTGCGGGAAGGGGCGCTTCCGTCGCTCGCGGCGGCGCCGCACGCGCAAGGGCATCTGCTCTGCTGCACGCATTGCCACAACGCCGCCGCCGCGCACCGCCCGCCGGTAACGCCCGTGGCGCTGCTCCAGCGCGAGGCCTGCGTGGTGTGCCACCGCTTTGAGTAGCGGCGGCGGGCGAAGGTTGCGCTCGTCAGGAGTTGGCTTCGGCCAGCTCCACCAGGCGGGCCTTTTCCCATTGCTTGCGGGTAAAGTGCGCTTTACCGGGGTTATCTCGCAGGAATGCCTCGTAGGTCTGCCGTGGCAACGCGCCTGGTTCTTCGTTCCGGGGGCGCCGCGCGGGTGGGGCGGCCTCTGCAAGTCCGCGCGTTAGCCGCGCCTCGACGCGTTGCAAGCGTTCTTCCACTAATACCTGCAGCGCATATAACCGCTCTGCAACCTCGCTCTCGGTGCATTGCGAAGCCGCTTCGATTTTGCGGCGAAGCAAGCCCTCGACCTGCTCCAGCGCCTCGTCGAGAATCGCCGCACAGTCGGGGTCGGGATTCGGGAGTGCTTCGTACTCTGGGGACCGGTACGTTTTCGGCTCGGTAAGCGGATTGTTTTGGTTGGTGGATCGCCTTGGCATACTTACGTCTCTTATCACTTGGCCCCGGCGGCGTGGCCGCAAAGGCTGCTTCCTTTCAAGTTTCAACTTATGTCCAAAGCGCGCATCTGACCAGACGCCGAACGCGGTGGTTTTTAGAACGGATTTTCACCGAGTCATCCCGTAGTTGAGCAATTCCAGTGCCAACGTTATGTTCCCGCGCACACGTCGGATTTTCAGGACTGCGAGGCTGTGAATGTTTTGTCAAGTTGTGGTAGCGGCGGCGCTTGCGCCGCTACGGAAAGATTCACAACCTCTGCGGCGTCGGCTGTAACGCTGGGGCGCCTTTTTCATCGACGCGCGGCGCGATTTCACCTTCGAAGCGGCGCACCTGCTTGAGCGTGGGATCCACCTCGGTCAGCGCGCGGAGCAGCACCGCCGAGGACCGCCTGAATGCGATACGCGGCGTCCGCGCCGTCAGTTCGACCCGCGGCGGACGCGGATCGGGCGCGAAGGGCGGATCTTCGGTCGTCAGCACCAACTGACAGCGATGAGGAACCAGCCCCTTCCAGACTTCGTGCCCCGTCAGGTCCACTTCGGCCTCGCCTTCCATTTGAATCACGGCCAGGAGCGAAGGGCCTAAATCGGCGTCTTGCCGCAACAGCAAGGTGGTTTCCGACAGCGCGTAAGCCCGGAACGCGCCTACGTCGGCGTAGCGAATGGCGGGTTCGGTGCGCCGCAGCGCCAGGAGCGCCTGGTAAAGCCAGAACATGGAAGCGTGGGGATCCTGCGTCGCCTCTTCCCAAGCCAGGCGGCTCGCCAGGAATGTCGAATCGGCCTGTGGGTCAGGGATCAGGTCGCGGGCCTGTTCATCGGAGAACTGGCGAAAGTGGCGGAACTCCCGACGGCGGCCCTCGGTCACCGCCCGCCCTAACTCCTCGGGGTGATCGGTAAAGTAGAGAAACGGCGTGCTGGCCGCCCATTCCTGGCCCATGAAGATCAGCGGCGTGGCCGGCGCGCAGAGCATCAAGACGCTGGCGGCCCGAAATGCCGCGTGGTCGATCTGATGATGCAAGCGCTCGCCCAGCGCCCGGTTGCCAATCTGATCGTGGTTTTGCAGGCAGAACACAAACCGTCGGGGCGGGATTCCCGTGGGGTCGGTGCCGCGCGGCTCGTTAAGGTAACTCGAAACCTGGCCGCAGTACAGCCAGCCCTTGTTGAGCGCGTCGGCCAGGCGCGGCATGGAGCCGTCAAAATCTTGAAAGTACCCCTCGTTATCGCCCGCCAGGGCCACCCGCACCTCGTGATGGAAGTCGTCGGCCCAGACGCCGTCCAGGCCCCAGCCCCCTTCGCCTTCGGGCCGGACCATGTAATTCAAGTTGCGGTGGTCCTCGGCAATGATGTACGCGCGGCGGCCGTGGACCGACTCCCGCACCCGCGTGACCAGCTCCGAGACAAACTGAACCTGGCTGTCGTCAATAATGGCGTGCGTGGCGTCCAGCCGGAGCCCGTCCAGGTGATACTCGTGAATCCAGTGCATCGCGTTCTCGATAAAGAACCGCCGCACCAGCGAGCTGCGTTCCCGGTCGAAGTTCAGCGCCTGCCCCCAGGGGTTGGTATGTTCGTAGGAAAAGTAATAGGGGCTGAAGGTGGGCAGGTAATTGCCCTCGGGGCCAAGGTGGTTGTAGACCACGTCCAAAAAGACCGCCAAGCCCAGCCGATGCGCCTCGTTCACCAGCCGCCGAAGGTCGTCTGGCTTTCCATAGGCGCGCGAAGGGGCGAACAGGTCCACCCCGTCGTAGCCCCAGTTGCGCTGGCCGGGAAAGTCGGCCACGGGCATCAGTTCGATCGCCGTGACGCCCAACTCCAGCAAGTAGGGCAACCGCCGCAGGACCCCTTGGAAGGTTCCTTCCTCGGTGAACGCGCCGACGTGCAGTTCATACAGCACGAGGTCCTTGTGCTTCAGGCCGCGCCAAGCCTGGTCGGTCCAGGGAAAGGAAAAAAAATCGACCACCTCGGAGGGGCCGTGAACTCCTTCGGGCTGGAAGCGCGAGGCCGGATCGGGAAAGTCTCCCGCGTCGATGCGGTACCGGTAACGATCGCCAGCCCGCACGCCATTGATGAAGCCGCCCCAGGTTTCGTCGTGGAACCGTTCCAAGGGCACGACACGCGGTTCAGGATCGAGCAGCACGACCTCGACCTTGCTGGTTTCGGGCGCCCACACGCGGAACCGCGTTCCGTCGCCTTCCAGCCACGCGCCCAGCGCCGGTCGCCAGCGGCCGCACCAGTCCTCTTCGTCCCGCGCGTCGCCCCGGCTCCAAGGCGTCCAATGGCGGTCGGACGGACGATAGCTGTGGTTGTTCGCGTGGTTACTTTCCATGACGGCGATACCATCCAAACGATCACCAGGAGGGAGCCTCTGCCACGCACGGAGGCGACTCAACCTCGGTAGTCTACGAAATGTCCCGCAATTATGGCGAGCTAGATTCATGCCACCCAGCGCCTAATCGGTCCACTTGCCCCCATCCTTCGGCGCTTTCTCGTACAGTTTTCGTTCGACCAAACGGCGTCGAAGATTGAGCTTAACGGGCCAGCGCGAACACGCGCCGATCAAAAACTCCTTTGAAAACCGCCAAGCGGCACGGTTCTTGCTGCCTCACCCACGTCGCGCGCGGCGCCGCCCCTGGGACGAATCAGAGGCCCTCCTTCGTAGGCGCCTTTCTCTGGGGAAGCGCCGCGATGGCCCAAAACGCAACTTTCAGGCTTCGACGGCGCGACCGCCTGTGTGCATTCACGATCAAGCTGGTGCTGATCTGGCCACCCGCGCCCAGGTTGCGCGTGGGATTGCTGAAACTCTTACCACTCGCGGGATCAATGTGGACGCTCCCGCGGCGGTTGGATGCCACCTTTAACAAACTTTCTTGGGAAAACTCCATGTCTGGCGTGACGGAAGAAAAACGCTATCTCGGCCAAAACAAACGCGCCCACGGCATACGGGATCAAGAGCAGCGCACGGGCGTGCCTAGCAGCGTCCGCCGGGTATGGCCCGGCCGGCCGTATCCGCTGGGCGCCACCTGGGACGGCATGGGCGCGAACTTCGCGCTTTACTCGGAGAACGCCACCAAGGTGGAGTTGTGCCTCTTCGACTCCGTCGACGCCGAGCGCGAGAGCGTGCGGATCGCCCTTCCAGAATGCACCGACCAGGTCTGGCATTGCCACCTGCCCGACGTGACGCCAGGGCAACTCTACGGCTACCGCGTCCACGGCCCCTATGAACCGGCCCAGGGGCATCGCTTCAATCCGAACAAGTTGTTGCTGGACCCCTACGCCCGCTTGATCGAGCGCCGGGTGCGCTGGGACGACGCGCTGTTTGGCTACAAGCTAGGCGATCCGGAAGAGGACTTGTCGTTTGACGAGCGCGACAGCGCGCCCTTTGCGCCCTTGGCGTGCGTGGTCGATCCGGCCTTTACCTGGGGCGACGAGCGCCGGCCCAACACGCCCATGCACAAATCCATCATCTACGAGATGCACGTGCGCGGGTTCACCATGCTGCATCCGGAGATTCCCGAAGACCTGCGCGGCTCATACGCGGGGCTGTCTACCGAGCCGGCCATTAACCATCTCAAGCGGTTGGGCGTGACCGCCGTGGAGTTGCTCCCGGTCCACTTCCACGTGGATGACCGGTACTTGGAAGACCAAGGGATGATCAACTACTGGGGCTACAACACGCTCGGCTTTTTCGCGCCCGAGCCGTATTACGATACGCCCCGAAACGCGCTCGACGCGAAGCGCGAGTTCAAGACGATGGTCCGCGCCCTGCACGCGGCCAACATCGAAGTCATTCTGGACGTGGTCTACAACCACACCGCCGAAGGCAACCAGCTGGGGCCGACGCTGTCGTTCCGCGGGATCGACAACGCCGCCTATTACCGCCTGGCGCCCGACGCCCGTTACTACATGGACTTCACCGGCTGCGGCAACACCTTCAACATGAGCAACCCCCGCGTGTTGCAGCTCATCATGGACAGCCTGCGGCACTGGGTGACCGACATGCACGTGGACGGGTTCCGCTTCGACCTGGCCAGCACCCTGGCCCGCGAGCTGCACGAGGTGGACAAGCTGGGCGGGTTCTTCGACATCATCCACCAGGACCCGGTTCTCTCGCAAGTCAAGCTGATCGCCGAACCGTGGGACCTGGGGCCGGGCGGCTACATGGTGGGCAACTTCCCCGCGCAGTGGTCCGAGTGGAACGGCAAGTACCGCGACTGCGTGCGGCATTTCTGGAAGGGCGACGGCGGCTACGTGGCCGAGTTCGCCACCCGCATTTGCGGCTCCAGCGACTTGTACGAATGGAGCGGCAAGCGGCCGCACGCCAGCGTGAACTTCATCACTTGCCACGACGGCTTCACGCTCCAGGACCTGGTCTCGTACGATCACAAGCACAACCAGGCCAACGGCGAAGACAACCGCGACGGCGCCGACGACAACATCAGTTGGAATTGCGGCGAGGAAGGCCCCACCGACGACCCCGACATTCGCGAACTGCGGGAGCGGAAGAAACGCAGCTTCCTGGCCACGCTCATGTTCTCGCAAGGCGTGCCGATGCTGCTCGCCGGCGACGAACTGGGCCACACCCAGCAAGGCAACAACAACACCTACTGCCAGGACAACGAGTTAACCTGGTTGAACTGGGAGCTGGACGACTCCGGCCGCAAGCTCCTGGAGTTCGTGGAGCGCCTCATCCAGATTCGCACCGAGCAGCCGGTGCTCCAGCGCCGCCGCTTCTTCCACGGCCGGGCCATCGAAGGCGACCTGGCCCAGGACCTGGCGTGGCTGAACACCGATGGCGCCGAGATGCCGCAAGACGCCTGGAACAACGGCTTCACCAAGTGCATCGGGCTGGTGCTATTTGGCGATAGCGTGGACGTGGACGAGCACGGCGGCGAGATCAGCGGCGACACGCTGCTCATCCTCTTCAACGGCGACCACGGCAACCCCACGCCCTTCGCGCTGCCGGAACTGGAGGAGTGCCGCCCCTGGGAGCGTCTCTTGGACACCAGCGTTCCCGAGGCGGAACATGAAATCTTCGAAGCCGGGCACGATTACCCCATGCAGCCCGCCACCCTGGCCCTATTCCGCCTCCAACCCGAAGACGCCGACGCCCCGGCCTAGTCCAGCTTCAAGCAGTCGCCTGCGCAACGAGCGAGGGGTCGGGTTGGTTTTTCGGTCCCAGGTCTTGCCACATCGCAAGATCCATGGCCGAAAAACCTACCCGACCCCGTGGCGTGTCACCCTTTGTTGATGGAACAACGATCGGCTTGAAACCGCACTAGGCAAGCCGAGCGTCAGGAATGTAGGTCACTCGCTCCAGCGAGTGATCTACCTTGGAATGCTGCGTGGCGGGTGGAGCATCAGGGTTTCCAGGGTTGTGGCCAGCTCGCGCGGGTCAACGCCCTCGGCCAAGGCCGAGATATAGCTGTGCCGCGGATTGTCGGGCGACGCGCGCCATTCGTGTGTGCCGTCGGGAAAGATGTGATTGTGTCCCGCCGTGACCAGTCGCCACGGGCGCCCCGTGCCGCGCACGGCCACGAAGACGGCAATTTGATCGGCACTGTGGCGGTTGCGCGGCGGGCCGCCGAAGTACAACTCGTACACGCGGCGCACGGGGTTGTCTTCGGGCGCGTCGGAAAGCCGCTTGCCCGTGGCAAGCGACTCGGCAAACGCGCCGCCGCCGGTGAACACAATCGGCGTGGGCCAGCCTTGAATCGCCTTGACGGTGGACTCGGGATCGAGCTTGAAGTTCCCCCACCTGCCCGGATCGCGATCGGCCGGGTATCGGCTTCCCATGCAGACCCATCGCTTGACCTTCCGCCGTGCGAGGTCGCTGCCCGAGAGAGGGCTGAACTCGTCCGCCGTCGATTCCAGCAAGTAGCGCAGGTTCGTCAAGTCGCCCACGGTGACGATCACCACCGAGCCATCTTCCTGCGCAGCCAGCGCCTGGCGATACACCCGCACCGCATCGGGCGCTGCGGCGTCGGAAGGAAAATCGTGCGGGAACTCGTGGGCGATCGTTCGCGCAAACCGCGAACCCTGCTGGTCCCGTCCGGGGCCTTTGGGAACGCCCACGGGCAAGTCGGGACGGCCGAAGTAGGTGTTCACGGCGTCCACGCACGGCCCCGACCACGGATGATGCGCCGAGACGACGGTCGCCAGGATGCGGGCTTCTCCTCGATCGGCCAGGGCGTGCAGCAGGGCCAGCGCGCCGGCGTCGTCGCAGTCGCTGTCCATGTCGGTGTCAAACAGGATGGGTACTGGCTCGACCGCCGAAAGCGGCGCGCAACACATCCACCCCAAGAGGATTCCGACCAAGGGGCGCAGCATCGAATGGCTCCCGGTTTGAGTGGACTCGATCGCCGCTATTGAAGCACAGGCCGGGGCGCGGCGCCACGGATCCTGGCGCGCGGTAGGTTCGCGCTGGCGTTAGAATCGCCGGCTGAGCTGGGCGATGACTTCGGCGTCGAAGAAGCGATCAACCCCGCCGCCTAACGGGAACGCGCCGCCCACGCGCAGCGTGGTATCGTGGACCACCTCCACGTGCACGCCCGTGGTGAAGTTCACCACGTCAAAGCGGTTCACGCGGTTGCGCAAATCGAGCGTGGCGCCGGGCGGAAAAGCCGTGGCCCGGGCGCCGGCCACCACGTCGGTGTCTTCCAGGGCCGTGGTGTAATGCCATTCCGCAAGCCACGCCACGCCCGTCACCAGCGGCGCGCACGGATCGCGAACCAGCCAATGCCCGAGCGACAAGTCCAAGTGCAGCAGCGTTTGCTCGTCGTACACGCCAAACGTTCCCGCGCCGGGAGGAATCCCCACCCCCGCAAACTCCACCGGGTTGCCGTTAGCCGCCACATCCACCTGGGCAAACGCATTGACAAAGAAGCAATCGGTCGGGTGCGTCAGAATCCCCAGGTACGGATGCAAATGCACCGCTTCGTTTTCCAGCCGATACGTGGTGAAGGCGACGCGGGCCTCGGCGTCGCTGCCGGTCGGCGTCTCGATTCCCACGCCCACCGCCACCGCCGTCCGGTCGTCTTCATAAAGCAAGAGCTTGGGGATGATCGACAAGTTGCCGACGTGGCCCCCTTCCAGGTTGATCACGCCGTTGGGGTCGCCGGAGCCAAAGTCCAGATCGTAGCCGCCCGAGAGCGGCATGCGCAGTTCGACCGACCACAGCCCGCAAGCAAAGGTCTTCTCCAACCCGAACGTGTAACGGTCCAAAGACAAGTCGCGGTCCGCGGCAAAGGGCGCGCCGGGCAGCGGCGTAGGATTGACCCCGCGGGCGCGGAACTGCAACGCGTTGTGGTAATGGTTGTAGTTGAAGTAGACGCGGTCGACCGGCAGCGCCTTGTTGTGTTCGCCCACCTTCAACCCGCGCGTGCCGCCGCCAAGCGCCACGTCGATGCGCGAGGTAATGCGGGGCGGCGCCACGCGGAGCGCCAGCGCATCGGTGGCGGTGATCGTGGCGCCGCGTCCGAAAAAGTCGCCGAACATGTCGGGCGTGCTGGCCAGCCGCGAGCGCGGCCCCGCCTGGGCGAAGAGGTCCTCCGTCGAAGTGAACGGACTGGCGTCTTCCTGCGGCGCCGGGGGAAGGGGCGGCGTGGCCCGCCGCGGCGCGGCTGCTCCGGGTTGCGGCGGCTCCGGTTGTGTGTTCCTTGGGTCAGGGGCGCGGACCTTCGGCGGCGACGGCGGCACGGTGAACTGCGGTTCGGAAGGCGCGCGGCTCGCCTGCGCTAGCGCGTCGGTGGAACGGGCGCCCGCCGCGCACATCGAGGCCACGACGGCGCTCCACGCCAACAGCTTCGCGCAAGTTGAGCAAGTCGCACCTGTTGTACGCATTCGAGCAATTCCTCGGCGGAAACCTGAATGGGCGCAAGACCCCTTATTCCCGATTTTATCGGCGTTCCGCCTATGCGGCCCTTAAAGAAAACAACGGCTGTGCAGTCCGGTAACGCAAGTTGTGAAGTTGCACAATTCTCCTCTTAGCGGCGAAGCCGCGACAGCAAGTAGCCAGGGGTGCAAACCCCTGGAAAGCGTCTTCAGAAAGCGCAAGCGAAGAAATATTCGGGTAAGCGCTCGGTGCGTCCGTGGTGATGTCGGGGGCGGAGTGAAGAGATGAGGAGCCAAACGACTAGCGCGCGGGGCGGGAGCGGCGGACGGCGCGACGCTGGCGGCGACGTTCTCGGGTGCGTTTGGCCTGGGCTTCACGTTCGCGGTGGCGGTAGACGTGGACCAACTCGGGATGGGACTGCGCCCAAGCGTCGGGCAGGAGCGCGGCGAGGTCCTCGTCGCCGATCGCCTGGCGCTCCAGCGCGTCGCGGAGGTAGGCCCAGACATCCAGGTTGTGGCGTGCGGCGCTGGCCACGACGGTGTAGATCGTCGCTGCGCGCGGACCGGCTTCTGGGGCGCCAACGAAAAGCCAATTCTTCCGTCCGATGGTCAGCCGCCGCAACTCGCGCTCGGTATCGTTGTTGTCGATCGGCAGCCGGCCCTCGGAGAGATAGCTGCCCAGTTCCTCCCACGGGTTGCATGCGTAGCGCACCGCTTCGCCGAACTTGCTCTTGGGAAGGGCCGTGTCGGCCTCTTGGTCCAGCCAGGTTTTGATCCGCGCCAAGAGCGGCGCCGACTCCTGTCCTCGCAATTCCCGGCGCTGCGCGGGCGTCAGCTCGCGCGCCCGATCCTCCACGTCGTAGAGCAGCCGGATCAGGGCCAGCGCTTCGGCCGACTTCCGCGGATGCGAGGAACGGGCCTCGAAGAACTTGCGGCGCGCATGCGCCCAGCAGCAACTGGCGCGAATCCGCCCGCCGCTGTCCAGGTACACGCCTTCCGAGACGCCGTAGGCGTCCACTTTCGCCCAGCCGGAAAAAGTCTGGAGGAACTCTTGAGGGCCGTCGCGGCTGCGACTCTCATGGAAGTGGAACACGTCGTAGGGCGCCGCGGCATAGCCGTAGTACAACCAGAAGCGAGCGGTCCGCACGCCTGCGGGATGACGGGGGTCCAACAGCCGCACGGGCGTGTCGTCAGCGCCCAAGAGGTCGCCAGCCAGCACCCGCTGACGCATCAACTCCCCCAGCGGCGCCAAGGCGTCGGCCGCCGCCGCGACCAGGTCGCACAAGGTCGAGCGGCTCAGTTCCAGGCCGCTGCGGGCCAGCACGTCCTGCTGGCGATAGAGCGGCAGATGATCGGCGAACTTGCTGGTGAGCACCTGGGCCACCAATCCGAAATTGAAGCGTCCCCCAGGAACGGGCGAAGGGGGCGAAGGCGCCTGCCTCACGCCGCCGTGTTTCTTCGTGCAGGCGTACTTGGGCCGCACGATCACCTTCACCACGATCCGCGCCGGACGATAATCGACGCGCTCGCTGCGATCTTCGCCGATAGGCGTCATCGGCTCGCCGCAGCAAGGGCACAGACGCTCCGCTTCGGGCACGTCCACGAGCACTTCTTCGCGCGGCAAGGACGCGGGGAGTTCGCTCCAGCCATGTCCGCCACGGCGCCGACGATAGGTGATCTCCTCCTCGGCGGCTTCACTCAACGCGGCGCTGGCGGACTCCGATTCGGCGGAGACCGGGAACAGGCGGCCTTGGGCGGGAGAGTCGGCCACACGCTCGCTGCGGCGGCCGTAGACGAAGCGTTTCAGAAGCTCCAACTCAGCTTGGAGTTGTTCGATCCGCGCGCCTTGCTCTTCGCAGATCACCGCCGTCTCGGCCAACGTGTGGCGGGCCAGTTGCAACTCGCGCTGGCAGGCGGGCAGGTTGTCTGGCAGCGGGTCCGGGGAGCGCGGGTCGGCGGAATCCATGCGGCCGGTTATAGCCGCGGCGGACCTTGCTAGCAAGAGGACGGCCGTGCCATTCGGGAATCTCGGCGCGGCCGAAGGGAGACGTGTCAGGAGGCCCGCGCGTAGCGCTTCCGAGGCCGCGTCTTCGCCCAATCCAGTCCACCCAAAAGCATCGCCAACTGCGCCGAGGAGAGCGTCACCGAGTCCTCTGCGGCTTCGGGCAAGGCAAACGTGCCGGACTCCAGTCGTTTGTAAAAAAGCGCCAGACCGTCCCCTTCCCACAGCAAGACCTTCACGCGGTCGCGGCGGCGGTTGAGGAACACGAACAGATCGCCCGAGAGCGGGTCTTGCCGGAGCACTTCCTGCACCAACCCGTGCAGTCCGTCGAAGCTCTTGCGCATGTCGGTAGGCTGAGTGCAGAGGAACACCCGCACTTGTGGAGGCAGGCTCAGCATGGCGCCTCCTCCCTTCCCGCGCGGGCGGCAGCTTCGATGGCGGCGGTCACCAATTCCCGAGAGGCGTCTGCCGGCAATCGCACGACCGCGCCGCTGGGCAGTTCGATCTCCACGCCGTCCGCGGGTCCCGAGTCCTCCGCCCGATGCACGGGAACGAAGCGGAGGCGATCCGCCGCACGCCGCGCCCCCGATAGGCGCTTCCGCCATTGATAAAACGAGGGCGGCGAAATGCCTTCCCGCCGACAGAACTCGGCGATGGAAGCCCCACTTCGCGCGTGCCGCTCCAACCGCTCCCGCCACACTTCCGCCGCCGTCCGCTCCGCTTCACGAATCATGCCTGCTCCTTCGCTGTCGCAAGGTCAAGGGAAAAAACGCTTTCTCCCTAACCTAAACCACGCGCCAAGGATGGATGGAGCGAACGCTTAC